>Ga0187777_10002353_pt1 | contig 12117 bp, 9 predicted proteins | sample 1015_Q2_SP5_10_M_FD_132416 | JGI IMG/M metagenome (GOLD analysis project Ga0187777, IMG submission 132416) | Tropical peat soil microbial communities from peatlands in Department of Meta, Colombia - 1015_Q2_SP5_10_MG | ecosystem: Environmental > Terrestrial > Soil > Wetlands > Peat | place...
GAGAAGAGCGAAGCGAAGCTCCTCGCCGGGCTCGAGCAGTACCGCACGCTCCACGCGCGCCGGAAGCTCGGCGACGTGCTTCCGCTGGCCACCGAGCTGCGGGAGCGCATCCGGGCGGCGCCCGGGGTGGTCCGCGTCGAGCTGGCCGGCAGTGTCCGACGCTTCTGCGAGCTCGTCTCCGACGTCGACCTGGTCGCCTCGGCCAAGGAGGCACAGCCGGTGCTCGACGTGCTGGCCGGGGCTCCCCAGGTGGCGGCCGTGCTCGCCCGCGGCGAGAGCAAGTGCAGCGTCCGGCTCGACGACGGGCTCCAGGTCGACCTGCGCGTCCTCCCCGACGAGGATTTCGCCACCGCCCTCCACCACTTCACCGGGAGCAAGGCGCACCACGTCCGCCTTCGTGGACGCGCGCGCGACCTGGGACTGACCATCAGCGAGTGGGGAGTGTTCCGCGGGGAGGAGAAGCTGAGCGTCCCGGACGAGGCGGCGCTCTACCGCCTCCTGGGCATGGCCTACGTGCCACCCGAGCTGCGCGAGGACCAAGGCGAGGTGGAGGCGGCCCTGGCCGGCACCCTCCCCTCCGACCTGGTCGACCCCTCGGCCCTCCGCGGCGCGGTGCACGCCCACACCACCTGGTCCGATGGCCGGGCCTCGCTGCTGGACATGGCCCGCGCCGCGGCCGCCCGTGGGCTGGCCTACCTCACCGTCACCGACCACAGCCTCGCGGCTGGCTACGCCGGCGGCCTCGGTCCGGACCGGATCCGCCAGCAGTGGGAGGAGATCGCCCGCGTCCAGGCGCAGGTTCCCGCCGTGCGGCTGCTGAGGGGGCTGGAGGTGGACATCCTCGAGGACGGCGCCCTCGACCTGCCCGACGATCTCCTCACCCAGCTCGACGTGGTCATCGCCTCGGTGCACGTGCGCCACGGCCAGGACGCCGCGGCGATGACGGCCCGGGTCCTGCGTGCTCTGGACCATCCCTGCACCGACGTGCTCGGGCACCCCACCGGACGGCTCCTCCAGCGCCGCGACCCGTCGCCGCTGGACATGGCCGCCGTCTTCGCGCGCGCGGCGGAGCGCCGGGTGGCCCTGGAGGTGAACGGGAACCCGGATCGGCTCGACCTCCACCCCGGGCACGTGCGCGACGCGCTGGCCGCCGGCTGCCGCCTGGTGGCCTCGGTGGATGCCCACGACCCGGACGCGCTCGACCACGCCCTCTTCGCGGCCAACACCGCGCGCAAGGGTGGGGCACGGAGGGGCGATGTGCTCAACACGCTCGGCGCGGAGGGCTTCGCCGAGGCGCTGCGCGCCCGACGCGCGGCTCGCTGAGTCCGTCCGGGTCCCGGCCCGTCGCTTCCGAATGGCACCCCTGCGTGGGACACTGTCCGCGGTCCGGCCGGACCGCCATGCAGCCGCCCCCCCCCGAGCTCGAGAACGATCCGCTCCTCGGAACGACGCTGGGGAGCTTTCGCCTGGTGAAGCGCATCGGCCACGGCGGAATGGGCGCGGTCTACCTCGGGGAGCAAACGGTCATCGGAAGCCGGGTGGCGGTGAAGGTGCTCCACGAGCACCTGGCCTCGGACCCGTCGCTGGTGGCGCGCTTCTATGCCGAGGCCCGGGCGGTCAATCTCATCGTCCACCCCAACATCGTCAACATCTTCGACATGGCGGTGGTGCCGCCGCGGCGCTTCTACCTGGTCATGGAATACCTCGAGGGGGAACCGCTCTCGGCCGTGGCCCAGGGCCCGATGCCGGCGCGGACCGCCATCCCCATCCTCACCCAGGTCTGCCAGGCGCTGGCCGCGGCTCACTCGCACGGCGTCCTGCACCGCGACCTCAAGCCGGAGAACGTCTTCCTCTGCCGGCGCGAGGGCCCGGTGCCCTTCGTCAAGATCCTCGACTTCGGCATCGCCAAGCTCTTCGGCAGCGACGCGCCGACCGGGCAGACCACCGCCGGATTCATCGTCGGGACGCCGGAGTACATGGCGCCGGAGCAGGCCACCGGGGCGCCTCTCGACGGCCGCGCCGACCTCTATGCGCTGGGGGTCATCGCCTACCGGATGGCGACGGGGCGCCTTCCCTTCAGCGGCGGCGGCGTGACCGGCGTCCTGCTCGCCCACCGGGACCGCCCACCGCGTCCGCCGCGGGAGGTGGTCCCGGGCGTGCCGGTGGCCTGGTCCAACGCCATCCTGCGCGCCCTGGCCAAGCGTCCGGAGGACCGCTTCCAGAGCGCGGAGGAGTTCCGCAACGTGCTCGAGGCCGTGCTGGTGACGCTGGGCAAGGAGGGCGCCCGGCCGGGGCGCGCCGCCGCGCCGGTGCCGAGCGACGCGGAGGCACCGACCGTGCTCGCCGCCGGCGGTGCTCCCACCCCGCCACCCCGCACGCCCGCGCCGGGGACCCCCGCGCCTCTCTCCTCTCCGCTTCCGCGACATGTGTCGCCGCCGCCCGGTGCCTCCCCGCTCCCGAGCCGGCCCTCCCCGCCCCCCGGCGTGGCTTCCCCACCGCCGGGACCAGGTGCGCCGGGGAACTTCGCCGGGACGGTGGTCCTTCCCGGCGGCACGCCGGCGGCCGTGTCGATGCGCGACCTATCCCGAGGCGGGCTCTTCATCTGCCTCGACGAGGCCCTGCCCCCGGCCTTCACCCGGCTCAAGCTGTCGCTGCAGGCCCCGCCCGGCGAGATGGCCGAGGCCGAGGTCGTCCGCCAGGTGACCCCCGAGCAGGCCTCGGCCTGGGGCATGGCCCCCGGCGTGGGCGTGCAGTTCGTGTCGCCCTCACGGGCCTTCAAGGAGGCGCTGGCACGGCGGATGGAGGGGCGGCCCCCCGCCCACGCCGGAGACGCCCCACCGCCCGCGGGACGCCCCGATGCACTCGCCGAGAAGGCGCTGGCCCGGTGGCGCACCCGGCTGGCGGAGAACCCGTACACGTTGCTCGGCTGCAGCCCGGAATCCGAGTTCCCCGACATCCGGGCGCGCGCCCGCGCCGTCCGGGCGCAGCTGGACGAGCTGGCGGGACGGGCGCTGGCGACCTCCCAGGAGCGCGAGCTGGAGAAGGTTCGCCGGCGGCTCGAGGAGGCGGCCGAGGCCATCTCCACCCCGGTGCGGCGCGCCGAGACGGACGCCGAGCTCGGCAACTGGCGGGGCGTCGCCCGCTGCATCGCCGCTGGCCTGACCGTCAGCGACCTCGAGACGCGGCGCGAGCGCTTCCTCAAGACCCACCCCGGTGCAGACACCCGGGCCCACGTGCACCGCGTCGCCGGCAAGGCCTGGGAGGGAAAGAGCGCGATGCCCCAGGCCGTGGAAGAATACGAGCGGGGCCTCGAGCTGGACCCGCTGAACCTGGGCCTGCACCAGGCCTACTGGGCCATCAAGCGGAAGACGGCGCATCCGGAAGGAAGTCGAGCCTGAAGAGATTTCTCCTCTCGACGCTGCTCCCCGAGCTCGACCTCCGGGACGAGGCCGCCTTCGCCCGGGCCTATCCCCATCCCTGGCTCATTCGCGAATCCGCCGGCCGGCATCCGGCCCACCACACCGGGGCCACGCTGCTCATGCCCACGCCGGCGGCGGCACCCCGGGAGTCGGTGGCCCTGGCCATCGCTCTCGAGCCCGCCCGCCCAGGCGCGGTCCAGGTCACGCTCGGCCGCGGCCATGCCTGCGACCTCGAGATCGAGGAGGGGACGCTCAGCCAGCTGCACTGCGTCTTCGAGCGGGGCCCGACCGGCTGGCGCATCGAGGACGTGGGCTCGACGAACGGCACCTGGCTGGACGGAGTTCGCCTCCCCCCCCGCCAGCCAGCACCGCTCCGCGACGGGATGCGCATCCAGGCCGCAGAGGTGGTTCTCGTCTTCCACGACTCGACCGGGCTCTGGCGCCGGCTGGAGGCGGAGGCGCTCCGTCACTAGCCCATGGCCGCGCTCCTCGCGCTGGCGATGCTCCTCGCCGCGCCCCCTCCGCCGCCTCCCCGTCCCAGCTCCTCGGAGCTGCGGCGAGCCCTCGAGGCCGCGGAGCGAGCCCTGGTGGAGGTGGTCGGCCGCGGCCCGGCCGGGACAGGCGTGCTGGTCGGGGCGCAGGGCCAGGTGCTCACCGCGCTCCGCTTCGTCGACATCGGCGGAGCCAACGTCCGGCTCGGGACGACGGTGCTCGGGGCAAAGCTTCTCCTCCGAAGCGCCGCGCTCCGGGTGGCGGTGCTCGACGTGGTCGGCGACGGCCCGTACCCGGCCATGGCCGTCCGACTCGAGCCCCCCGAGCGCGGTGCGTGGGTGGTGGGCGTGGCGCTCGGGCGCGGAGGCGCGGCGCGAGCGCAGCTCGGCCGGGTGGTCCGGGTTCCCGAGGGCAGCCGCCCCTGGCTGGAGACGTCCCTCCCGCTCCCGCCCGGGTGCCCGGTGCTCGACGCCGGCGGGAGACTGATCGGCGTGGTGGTGGAGCGTCTGGCCTCCGGCTCGCTGGCCGCTCCGCTCCCGGCCGTCCGGGCCGCCCTCGAGACGGCAGGACCCCAGTGACGGACATCGACCCGCGCCGCCAGGCGCTCCGCGAGGCGCTCCTGCTCTGGGGCATCGCCTTCCTGGCCATCGTCGTCACCTTCACGGTGGCGCGATCTTTGGCCAAGCCGGTGGCCACGGTGGCCTTCCTCTACCTGCCCCTGTGGGCGATGCGGCGGCGCGGAGAGGATTACCGGGACTACGGCCTGACGCTGCGCGCCTGGCGGGAGGACCTCCTTCTCGTCGCCGCGGTGAGCCTGCTCGTGCTCCCCCTCTTCACTTTGGGCTTCTGGGGGGCGACGGCCGTGCGGCCTCACCTGTCCGGCTGGGCCCAGGCCTTCGTCGCCCCGCTCGGCGGACAGAGCCGGTTCTTCCACCCGCGCCTCCCGGAGCGCTTCGGCCTGTGGGTCATCGACCAGCTCTTCGTGGTGGCGCTGCCCGAGGAGTTCTTCTACCGCGGCTACCTCCAGGCGCGCCTCCGCCAGACCTGGCCCCAGGGGGCCCGCATCCTGGGAGCGACGGTGGGTCCGGCCTTCCTCCTGGTGGCCTTGCTCTTCGCCCTCGGGCACCTGGCGGTCTTCCAGGCCTGGCGGCTGGCCGTCTTCTTCCCGGCGCTCCTCTTCGGCTACCTGCGGGAGCGCACGGGCACGGTGCTGGGGAGCACGCTGCTGCACGCGCTGTTCAACTTCTACGCCGCGTTCCTCGAGCTGTCCTTCACCCCGCTCTGGCAGAGGCGCTAGCCCGGGGCGACCACCTCGGGCTGCAGGCTGGGGCCCACCGCCAGCGCCTGGCCGTCCTCCAGCTCGAGCCAGTGCGCCCCGGGCACGGGGGTGGTGGCCACCACCACCGCCCGGGCCTGCCGGTGCGCGCGGACGACCTCGTCGCGGCCCCGGGTGCGCGGGCCGAGCCCGCAGCGTGCGCACTCCGCGCTCCCCTCGAGGAGGCGGAAGTGCAGCGGGCTCGCCCCGAGGCGCGTGGCCACCAGCATCCGTGCGTCGGTGGCCACCAGGAGCAACCGCGCGGCATGGGCCGCTCCCTCGGACGCGGCGCGATGGGCCAGCGCCCGCCCCACCTGGGCCAGAAGCCGGGCGGCGGAGGCGGCATCGATCTCCGCGCCGGCCGGGGCGAGCGAGCGGAGGCCCTTCAGGAAGAGCGCCAGGGCGGCCCCGGCCGGGGTTCGCGCCCCGACCTGGGGGAGGAGGTGCGGGGGCAGCTCGGATTCGACCCAGGCCAGGACGCGGGGCCAGGCCTCGAGCTCTCCGCTCTGGGCGAACAGCCAGCGCTGGAACCGGAGCGGCTGGCCGGCATCCTCCACCGAGGCGCTGGGGTGGAGCATCTCCGCCCGGTAGACCAGGGCGTCGGCGGGGTCGGAAAGCGTCGCGTCACCGAGCGAGCGCGGTCCCTCGGCGGCGGCATAGCGCCGCAGCAGCACGGCGCCCTCGGCGATGGTGCCCACGCCGATGGTGGAGACGCGAGCCTGGTCGGGGCGCAGGTGGACCTGGGAGGCGAGGCGGGCGAGCTGGCAGCGGAGGAGGCTGGGGTGGGATGTGAGGACGGCGACGGTGACGGACATGTCGGACAGCTGACCTCCGCTCGGATCGTATAATGACGGTCGGACGGAGCCTCAATGCCCCGGGCCCGGGGGCCGGTTGCTCGCCGGCCTGTCGTTCATGCCCGAGAATCGGCTAAACGCTCCGCTCCAGGGCGGCCCTTCTCGGGACCTGAATGACAGACGACATCGCGATCGGGATCGACCTCGGGACCTCGTACTCCTGCGTGGCCATCGTCAAGGACGGCGTGCCCACCGTGCTCCCCAACGAGTGGGGCGAGCTCACCCACGCCTCGGTGGTGTCCTTCCTCGAGGACGGCACGGTGCTGGTGGGAAACGCGGCCAAGAAGAACATCATCACCAACGCCGAGCACACCGTGTACTCGGCCAAGCGGCTCATCGGGCGGTACTTCTTCTCCGACGAGGTGAAGAAGGCGATGACGGTGATGCCCTACCGGATCCTGGAGGGGGAGAACAACTCGGTCCGGATCCAGGTCCGGGACAAGGTGTACTCCCTCCCGGAGATCTCGGCGCTGGTGCTCAAGGAGATGAAGGCCATCGCCGAGACGTGCCTCGGCCGGCCGGTGTCGCGGGCGGTGATCACCGTCCCCGCCTACTTCAACGACAATCAGCGCCAGGCCACCAAGGACGCCGGGCGCATCGCCGGTCTGGACGTCCTGCGCATTCTCAACGAGCCCACCGCCGCCGCGCTGGCCTACGGCTTCGGGCGAGACGTCAACCAGAAGGTGGTCATCTACGACCTCGGCGGCGGCACCTTCGACGTTTCCATCCTGGAGATCGGCCGGGACGTGTTCGAGGTCCTCTCCACCGCCGGCGACACCTACCTCGGCGGCGACGACTTCGACGATCGGATCATGACCTGGCTGGCCGAGGAGTTCCTGGCCCGCACCCGGCTCGACCTCCGGCAGAACCGGTACTGCCTGCAGACGCTGAAGGAGGCGGCGGAGCGCGCCAAGATCGACGTCGGCCGCCACGGCAAGGCGGAGATCGTCTGCGAGGCGATCTGCCAGGACGCCTCGGGCAAGGTGCTCGACATCCGCGAGACGCTCACCGCCGAGCAGTTCAACAAGAAGGTCATGGACCTGGTGCAGCGCACCTTCAAGGTGTGCGACGAGGCGCTGCAGAGCGCCCGCCTCACCGCGGCGGACATCGACTCGGTCATCCTCGTCGGAGGCCCGACCCGGCTGCCCATCGTCCGCAATTCCGTCCGCCACTACTTCCAGAAGGATCCGCTGGAGGGCGTCGACCCCGACCAGGTGGTGGCCATGGGTGCCGCACTCCAGGGCGCGGCTCTGCTCAACGAGAAGAGCGCCACCTTTCTCGTCGACGTCACCCCGCTCTCGCTTCGCATCGGCACGGTGGGGGGCTTCACCGAGAAGATCATCGAGAAGAACACGCCCATCCCCATCGACCGCAGCAAGACCTTCACCACCAGCCGCGATCTCCAGGAGCGGGTGAAGATCCGCGTCTACCAGGGCGAGTCGAACCGGGCCGACGAGTGCGAGATGCTCGGGGAGTTCGAGTTCGCCGGCTTCAAGGTCGGCTACCGCGGGGACGTGAAGATCGAAGTCACCTTCGAGATCAACACCGACGGCATCGTCAACGTCTCGGCCGCCGACCTGGACACGGGGCAGAAGACGTCCACCACCATCTCCCTCTCCTCCGGCCTCTCCGAGGCGGACATCCAGCGGTCGATCGCCGCCAACCAGGCCACCCAGCTGCAGCGGCCGGAGGCGGCGGGGGCGCTGCTTCCGGAGCTGCCGAGCGCCTGAGGCCCCGACCCGGATGGCCGACCCGAAGGACAAGACCGGAGCCGGAGAACCCGTCCCGAAGCTGCCGGCCATCCCGCGGTTGACCCCGGCCATTCCCGAGCCCGTCCTCCCCTCCGAGCCGGGAGCCCTGCCGCCCCCCGGCTCCTCGGCATCCCCTCCCTCGCCCCCGCCGGTCGCTCCGGCGGTTCCGGCCATCCCGCCTGTCGCGCCACCCGGCCGGTCTCCCGCCGCGGCTCGCCCCGGCGGGCGCTCTCCCACCGGCTCCATGCCCGCCGTCCCCCCGGTGGCTCCGGTGACCGCGCCGCCGGGCCGGTCGCCCACCGGCTCGATGCCCGCGGTGCCCCAGGTGCCGCCCGTGGCCCCGGCGCGGGCGCGGTCCCCCACCGGCTCGATGCCCGCAGTGCCCCTGGTACCTCCGCTCGCGCCGCCCGCGAAGGCGGCGCCCCGCCGGGAGCTCGCCGAGACGCCGCCGGTCGCTCCCGCGCCGCCCGCAGAGTCGACCGGACCGGCGCCGGCAGCCTCCGAACTCGAGTCGCTCGAGCACCGCTACGCCCTTCTCGACCAGCTCGACTACTTCCAGGTGATGGCGCTCGACGTCGGGGCCAGCCCGGCGGACATCAAGCGCGCCTTCCATCACGAGAGCCGCACCTACCACCCGGACCGTTTCTTCCAGTCGCCCGATCTCGAGCTCCGGCACAGGGTGCAGGCCGTCTACAAGCGGGTCACCGAGGCCTACTTCGTTCTCCGCGACGACACCCGGCGAAAGCGCTACCTGGCCGACATCACCGGGCCGGACCGGCTCAAAAAGCTTCGCTTCGACGAGCTGGCCGAGGCAGAGGCCAAGGCGGCGGTGAAGAAGGAGGTGGCCGAGCAGATCGGCACCCACCCCAAGGGCCGGCAGTGCTTCCAGCTCGCTCAGTCCGACCTCGAGGCCGGTCGCCTGCCCTCGGCGGAGCGAAACATCAAGCTCGCCCTCACCTACGAGCCGGCCAACGCGCTCTACAAGAAGACCCTGGAGGAGGTTCAGGCCAAGCTCTACGAGGAGTTCAAACGGTCCGGGAAGGGATTCCGCATCGAATGACGCTCGACCTGGCGATCCTCGCCGTGGCGGTGCTGGTCGGCCTGGCGGGTGCCCGCCGGGGCGCATCGCACCAGCTCGCCGGCTGGGCGGCGCTGGTGCTGGCGGTGCTCGCCGCCCGGCCCGGGGCCAGGATGCTCGGACCGGCCTTCGCCACCTGGCTGCACACCACCCCGGGCACCGCCGCGGTGGCCGCCGGCTTCGCCACCTTCGTGGTGGTCATCGTCGCCGCCCGGCTGGTCCTCACCGCCGTGCTGCGCGGGGTGCTCACCCTGGGCAACCCCGAGCGGCGCGCCCCCGACCGCCTTCTCGGCTTTCTCCTCGGGGCGGCCAAGGCGCTGGCCATCGCCTGGGTGGTCCTCTCGGCGCTGGCCTTCGTCGAGGAGCGGGTGAGCTTCTCCGGGAAGCCCTGGGGCCTCACCACCCAGAGCTCGGTGGCCTTCGCCGCCGCCCGCCGGTGGAACCTCTTCGCCCTGGCCGACTTCGGACCGGCCCAGTCCCTGATGAAGATGGAGCAGGCGCTCCGGAACCCCGAGGCGCTGAAACGGCTCGGGTCGGACCCGGCGGTGGCGGCGCTCCTCAGGGATCCTCGCTGGAAGGCGCTCAGCCAGGACCCGGCGGTGCGACGGGCGCTCGAGCAGCGGGACGTGGCCACCCTCCTGCGCAGCGAAACGGTGGCCAGCCTGCTCCAGGATTCCGGCTCCCGGGCGCGGCTCGAGGCCGCCCTGGAGGCATTCCACAAGACCGCGCAGTGAGCGAGGAGGAACCCATGGCGATGGTGGAGGTCGGCAAGAAGGCTCCTGCCTTCACGCTTCCCGACCAGGACGGGAAGCCGGTGAAGCTCTCGGACTTCAAGGGCAAGGCGGTGGTCCTCTATTTTTACCCGAAGGACGACACGCCGGGCTGCACGCGGGAGGCCTGTCACTTCCGCGACGAGCACTCGGCGCTGAAGAAGGCCGGGGCGGTGGTGCTCGGGGTGAGCCCCGACGACAGCAAGAGCCACGCGCGCTTCGCCGGCAAGTACAAGCTCCCCTTCCCGCTCCTGGCCGACACCGACCACGCAGTGGCCGCAGCCTACGGCGCCTGGGGGGAGAAGTCGCTCTACGGGCGAAAGTTCATGGGCATCGTGCGTTCCACCTTCCTCGTCGACGGGGAGGGCACCGTGGCCGCGGTGTGGCCCAAGGTGAAGGTCGACGGGCACGTCGATCAGGTGCGCGAGGCGCTCGCCGCTCTGACGTGAGGCCCCGGCGCTGCCCGCCGGTCTTCGTGTCGTCGGCGGCGTCGTTTTGCCCTACACTGCACACCCCACATGGCCAACATCCCGGTGCAACCCTGGACCAAGGCGGAAGCGCTCGAGACCTACGCGGTTCCGGCCTGGGGCGCGGGCTACTTCGGCATCAACGACAAGGGGCACGTCATCGTCCATCCCGGGGGGCCGACCGCGCCGTCCATGGACCTCAAGGAGCTGGTGGACGAGGTCCGCCGCCGCGGCATCCATCCTCCGCTGCTCATCCGCTTCACCGACGTGCTCAAGAGCCGGGTGGTGCACCTGAACGAGTGCTTCCGGCGCGCCATCGCCGAGCACGGGTACAAGGGCGTTTACCAGGGCGTCTTCCCGATCAAGGTCAACCAGCACCGCTACGTGGTGGAGACCATCGTCGCCGCCGGGAAGCCCTACGGTTACGGGCTCGAGGCGGGGAGCAAGCCCGAGCTCCTGGCGGTGATGGCCCTGCTCGAGGACGACGGCGCGCTGGTGGTGTGCAACGGCTACAAGGACGAGGAGTACATCGAGACGGCGCTGCTCGCCTCCAAGCTCGGTCGCCAGGTGGTGCTGGTGGTGGAGAAGCCGAGCGAGATCCCCCTCATCGCCGAGGTGTCGCGAAAGCTGGGCATCCGCCCCCGCATCGGCATCCGGGTCCGGCTCTCCACCCGCGGGGCGGGCCGCTGGGAGGCCTCGGGCGGTGACCGGAGCAAGTTCGGGCTCTCCTCGAGCGAGCTCTTGGAGTCGATGAACTTCATGCGCCAGGTGGGCCTGCTCGACTGCTTCGAGCTCCTCCACTTCCACCTCGGCAGCCAGGTCTCGAACATCCGCAACTTCAAGAACGCGCTCCACGAGGCGAGCCGCTTCTACGTCGAGGCGGTGCGGGCCGGCGCGCCGCTCAAGTACCTCGACGTGGGGGGTGGGCTGGGCGTCGACTACGACGGCAGCCAGACCAACTTCGCCTCCTCGATGAACTACACCACCGAGGAATACGCCAACGACGTGGTCTTCGGGGTGATGGAGGCCTGCCAGGCGGCGGGGGTGCCCCACCCCACCCTGGTCTCCGAGTCGGGGCGGGCGGTGGTGGCGCACCACGCGGTGCTGGTCACCGAGGTGCTCGGGGTGAGCGAGTTCGACACCCAGGGAGTGCCCGAGGTCCTCCCCGAGGGGACGACCCCGGTGGTGCGCAAGCTGTGGAGCACGTTCCGCGAGCTGTCCCGCAAGAACCTGCTCGAGGGGTACCACGACGCCGCCGAGTACAAGGAGGAGTGCCTGACGCTGTTCTCGCTCGGCCACCTCACCCTCGACCAGCGGGTGGCGGCGGAGAACCTCTACTGGGCCATCTGCCACAAGATCCTGCGCACGGCGCGCGAGATGGACGAGATGCCCGAGGAGCTGGAGACGCTCGAGCGCCAGCTGGCGGACACCTACTTCTGCAACTTCAGCGTCTTCCAGTCGCTGCCCGACAGCTGGGCCATCGACCAGCTCTTCCCGGTGATGCCCATCCACCGCCTCCTGGAAAAACCCGCCCGCCGTGGCGTCCTGGCGGACATCACCTGCGACTCGGACGGGAAGATCGAGCACTTCATCGACCGGCGCGAGGTGAAGGACGTCCTCGAGCTGCACGCCATCAACAGCGACGACTACTACATCGGCATCTTCCTGGTGGGGGCCTACCAGGAGATCCTCGGCGACCTGCACAACCTCTTCGGCGACACCCACGCGGTGCAGGTCTCGCTCGGCCCCACCGGCGGCTACCTCATCGACCACGTCGTCTCCGGCGACACGGTGACCGAGGTGCTCAACTACGTGAGCTTCTCCCGGGACGACCTGGTGGCCCGGGTGCGCCGGTTCGCCGAGGTGGCGCTGCGCGCCGGCCGCATCAGCCTGGACGAATCCCGGATGCTGCTCCGGGCGTACGAGGACGGGCTCTCCGGGTACACCTATCTGGAGAGGGAGGTGGACGCC
>Ga0187777_10002354_pt1 | contig 12113 bp, 7 predicted proteins | sample 1015_Q2_SP5_10_M_FD_132416 | JGI IMG/M metagenome (GOLD analysis project Ga0187777, IMG submission 132416) | Tropical peat soil microbial communities from peatlands in Department of Meta, Colombia - 1015_Q2_SP5_10_MG | ecosystem: Environmental > Terrestrial > Soil > Wetlands > Peat | place...
ACGCGACTACCGAAACCGTGGCAAGGGAGTCGTCTCGCGTCGGCGCGCGAGGCGAGTGCTTCGCTGCAGATGCCGACCGGGTGGACCGGATCCGCGGCGATCGCTTCGGCGATGGCGCTAACCCGTCGAGGGCCAGTCAGCTAACGAGAGCCACCCCCGCAATCCGCGCGAGCCAATCACGCGGACCGCCGAGCCCCAACGCTCGACCCGGGCCCGAGGGGTCGGCCGACGCGTAGAGAAGAGCAATGGCCGGCGGGTGCCGCCGGCCTTGAGCAGCTCGGCTTGTGCATCGCCGGGCTGAAGCGGCCGTCCGCCCGCCGTGGCGAGACAACTGAGGCCGTGGCGAAGCAGGAGTCTCAGACCCCAGCAAAGCAGTAGCACGACGGCGGCCCTCAGCCTCGCGCGGGCCGGCGTGCGCATCGTCCGGGCGATGCAGCCGTCTCGCTCGCCCCGACGAGACTCCTGAGTGCGTGGCAACACAGCAGCCCGACGCCACTCAGAAGCAGGAGCGCGGGGACTGACGACAGGCTCGCGCACCTCGGCTAGCGCAACATCCGGGTGATGTAGCCGTCCGGTGCGCCGGGGCGGGGCAGATGAGTGCCTCGGTGTGGATTAGGTGGTTCCCGGATGCGATCGGGAAGCGGGTTGATCTAGGCTCGCGGAAAGACGATTTGGGCGGTGCAGATGAGTCCGGCGGGTTTCGAGATTGACGACGAATCGGTGGTGTGGTTCGTGTTCGGAGCGGTCGCGGCGCCGGCGGGTCGCGCCTGGCTTCTGGCGGGCGTGAGCGTGCCGTTTGACCTCGCGTTCGAGGTCAGACGATGACCGTGTCGGCGTCTTCGCCGGCGGTGTGCCAAGGCTTCGGGGAGGACGCTGGGCAGCGGGACCAGACGCGCGCTCGCTATCCCGACGTGGAGGGGTACGTGGAGCGCGGTGGGGTGCGCGTGTTCTACGAGGTGTATGGGACGGGCGATCGGACGGTGCTGCTGTTGCCGACCTGGTCGATCGTTCATTCGCGCTTCTGGAAGGCGCAGATCCCCTACCTGGCAAGGTACCTGCGGGTGGTGACGTTCGACGGTCGCGGGAACGGGCGCTCGGACCGGCCGGCGAACGCCCGGGCGTACAGCGCAACCGAGTTCGCTGACGACGCGCTCGCCGTCATGGATGCGACCGGGACGGAGCGCGCAGCGCTGGTGGCGCTGTCGTCCGGTGCGCTGTGGGCGACGATCCTCGCCGCCGATCACCCCGACCGGATCGACGCGATCGTGTACATCGGTCCCGCGGTGACGCTGATCTCCAACCACCCCGAACGCGATGTCTCCGCATTTGAGGACGCGATTGAAGCCGATCCTGAGTGGGCGCAGGCCGCCGGCCGACTGATCGACGACTATGTCGGCTTCGTCGAGTTCTTCTTCTCGAGGTGCTTCGTCGAACCGCACTCCAGCAAGCAGATCGAGGACTGCATCGGCTGGGCGATGCAGACGACACCCGAAACGATCCGCGACACCGTGCTCGGCATCGGAATGCCCCGTCACGAATTGTTCACGCAAACATGTGCGCGCGTACGCTGCCCGACGCTCGTGATCCATGGCGAGGAGGACCAGGTCCGCCCGGTCGCACAGGGTGCGGCGCTCGCGAAGGCGACCGGCGGCCAGCTGGTGAAACTCGAAGGCGCGGGGCATATCCCGAACGCGCGCGATCCGGTCAAGGTCAATCTGCTGTTGCGCGAGTTTCTCGGCGGACGCCGAGCGGCCACATCGGCCTGGAGGCGCGCGCGAGCGCGCGGTCGCCGCGCGCTCTACATCTCCTCGCCGATCGGTCTGGGCCATGCTCAGCGCGACGTCGCGATCGCTGAGGAGCTGCGCAAGCTGCATCCCGATCTGACGATCGACTGGCTCGCCCAGCATCCCGTCACCAAGCTCCTCGAGGCGCGCGGCGAGCGGATCCATCCCGCGAGCGCAGAGCTCGCGAACGAATCCAGTCACATCGAGTCCGAGTCGGCCGAGCACGACCTGCACGCGTTCCAGGCGATCCGGCGGATGGACGAGATCCTGGTAGCGAATTTCATGGTCTTCCACGACCTCGCCAGCAGCGAGCAGTACGACCTCTGGATCGGCGACGAGGCGTGGGAGCTCGACTACTACCTGCATGAGAACCCCGAGCTCAAGACCGCCGCATACGTGTGGCTGACCGACTTCGTCGGCTGGCTACCGATGGCCGATGGCGGCGCGCGCGAGGAGTTCCTGACGGCCGACTACAACGCCGAGATGATCGAGCAGATCGCGCGCTACCCGCGCGTTCGCGACCGGGCGATATTCGTCGGCGACCCCGACGACATCGTCCCCGAGCGCTTCGGGCCGGGCATGCCCGCGATCCGGGAGTGGACCGAGCAGCACTACACCTTCGCCGGCTACGTGACCGGCTTTGACCCACCCGGATCCGCCGACCGTGACGCTCTCCGCGCCGAACTCGGCTACCGCCCCGATGAACGCGTCTGCATCGTGACAGTCGGCGGCTCGGGCGTTGGCGGCGACCTGCTGCGCCGAGTAATCGCGAGCTTCCCCGAGGCCAAGCGCCTCGTCCCCGAACTGCGGATGATCGCCGTCGCCGGGCCCCGCATCGACCCGCAATCACTCACCGGGCACGACGGTCTCGAGATCCGCTCCTACGTGCCCGACCTCTACCAACACCTGGCGGCATCCGACCTCGCCGTCGTCCAGGGCGGGCTCACCACCGCGATGGAGCTGACCGCCAGCCAACGTCCGTTCATCTACTTCCCGCTCAAGCACCACTTCGAGCAGAACTTCCACGTCCACCACCGGCTGTCGCGCTACGGCGCCGGCCGCCGGATGGATTTCGATCAGTCACCCCCAGACGCGATCGCGGCCGCGATCGCCTCCGAGCTTAGACGTCCGATCGAGTACCGCCCCGTCGCGTCCGATGGAGCCGCACGAGCGGCCGCGATAATCGCCGAGTCACTCTGACCCCCAGTCGTGCCGCATCCCCCAGGTGGACTCCCAGTAGCCACCCACTCGAACCATCAGACCTCGCCCGATCGCGAAGCGATCAGCGGTTCTCTGACCAACCCCGCTCGCGCACTCAGCGAAGCGACCGTCTCCGCGCCGGCGCGAGGCGACTCCTTCGCCACGCACCGAGCAGTCGCTGCTGGCTGCTCCTTCGTGAGGATGCGGTAGTCCGTCGATCGGGATGGTCCTGGCGAGTGTGCTCGTCGTGGTCGGACGACCGATGGATGGGCTCGCTGGCGTCTGACGATCGCTCCGCGACTAAGCAGCAACCAGCCGCCACTGGCGCTGGCGTGGCCAAGCGCTCGTCTGGCCGCGCCGCTCGTAACGATTCCTTTGCGCGGCCGCGCCTCTGTCGCAGCGCTTGCTCGCCGCCCTCAACCACTGCCCTCTGCAAGCACTTCTAAGACGACGGCGTCGCGTCTATCGTGGCACCCGGCTGCGCGCCAAAGCGCGACTGGTGCGACGATCGACGAGCCGCAGGTGCTACCGGCTGCGCTGCGCGAGATTGGCGAGGAGCGAGGTACAGCGCACCCGTGTGTGTGCGCGCGCCCCGCTTTCATTGTTCCGCGGGTTCGCGGCCACCGCGTGGTCAGAGTCGCGTTGCTGGTTGGGCGCTCGCTGGCCACGGCTGTTGCCAACAGCCTCGCGACATTCCCAGCCCCATCCGACGCTCGTTCAGTCGCGCTGGGTGGCGCCGGTCACCCTAGCTTCTCGCAGAGGGAGACGGCTGCATGAAGCTTCCCGATGGCCCAGTCAATGTCCTCGTTCGGCGAGTTCTCTGGCCGCCAAGGCTGCGTCGCAAAACGACACATGCAACGCGTGGTGCGCGTTGTTTCGCCCAGGGCCTTAGCCTGGATCCACCGCGGGTGATGCGGGGTTCCGTCCGAGGTTGGACCTTAGATGACCTCCTGAGCTGGGCTTTTTCAGGCTGTGTCGGCAGCCGGAGCCGGGCGTCAGGAGGTCATCTGGATGGTGCAGGATGACGGGCCTGTCGGACTGGATGGTGTTGAGGTTGTCTTTGACGATGAGCGGGTCGTCTCGGACGCCGGGATCGCGTTGGTCGCGACGCTGGCCGGTCGGCTCGGTCTAGAGCGGCTCGTCGACCGGATTTTGCGTCTTCGCCGGGATCTCCCGGGCGCGGCGAACGCGGGGCGCAAGGTGATGGCGCTGGTGTACGCGATGCTGTTGGGTGCCGACTCGATTGATGACTGCGAGGTGCTGCGCACGGGCCGCACCCGTCGGTTGTTGGGTGGCTGGCCGCCAGCGCCTTCGACGCTCGGGACGTTCCTGCGGGCGTTCACTTTTGGGCATGTGCGGCAGCTTGACCGGGTGCTGGGTGAGTCACTCACGCGCGCGTGGCGGGCGGGCGCTGGCCCTGGCAAGCGACGGTTGGTGATCGATGTGGACAGCTTCATCGGTGAGGTGCACGGCTACCAGAAGCAGGGTGCTGGCTTTGGGTACACCAAGCGGCGCGGGTATCACCCGCTGCTGGCTAGCCGGGCTGACACGGGCGAGGTGCTGCACGTCCGCCTGCGCAAGGGTCAGGCCGCCAGCCCGCGCGGAGTGGTCCGCTTCGCCGAGGAGTTGATCGCGCGCATCGACCGCGCCGGCGCCTCGGGCGAGAAGCTCCTTCGGGCCGACTCCGCCTTCTGGAACCGCAAGCTGATCGCCCGTCTGGACGCCGCGGGTTGGTTGTATTCGATCAGCGTGCGCCTGCAGTTCTGGGTTCCCGAGGCGATCGCCAGAATCCCCGAACGGGCGTGGCAGCCGCTGGACGATTATCCCGAGGAGGGGGAGGCGCAGATTGCCGAGATCACCGCTTCAGGCCGGCGACTGATCGTCCGGCGGACCCGGCTCCTCGGCCCACAAGCCGAGCTCTGGCCCGACTGGCGCTACTTCCCGTTCATCACCAACCGCACCGACGCGTTGGAGATGGTGGAGGTCGAGCATCGACAGCACGCCGTCGTTGAACTGGTCGTGCGTGACCTCAAAGACCAAGCGCTCGCGCACTTTCCCTCCGGCAACTTCTCCGCGAACAGCGCCTGGACAGTGATCGCCTGCATCGCTCACAACCTGCTGCGATGGACCAGTGTCGTCGGCCTGGTCGCTGACACCGCGAGTGCCGCTCGCACATTGCGCCGCCGGCTGCTGCAGATCCCGGGCCGGCTGACGCGCACGGCCCGCCAATGGACGCTTCACCTTCCCGCCCGCTGGCCCTGGCAGCACGACTTCGTTCGCGCGCTCGCGCGGATACGCGCCCTCCCGATCGCGGCCTGAGCCCAAGCGCCCACCGACGGCCACCGACACCAGCCCCGTCCGCGGGCACGGTCATCCCGCCCCGATTACCCCCCAGAACACGTTCCCGCGGAACGTCCCGCGGCCAGAACACGACCCGGCCACAGCCAGCAGCCTCCAACCACCTCAAAACGCCCGATCAGGTGCTGGCGCGCCTACCCGGCGGTGGATTCAGGCTTAGACCGCACCTTCAGCAGTTCGCCAGTCGCGCCAGGGCGTGTCTTCGGCTCGTCGGCGGAAGCGAAATCGGGTGTGGGATCCCAGCCACCGGCGTTGCCCTTGTAGACGCCAACGCAAAAGCCACGCCTCGCCTTCCCCGAAATAGAGCGCAGCGAACGGGCCGTCGGTGTGTGACCAATTCTTCCCCCTGGTCCAGAGTCCAAGCGTGCTCAGTTCGAATCCCGTGGTAGCAACGCCGGAGCCGTACTCACGCCGTGGCGATGCGGCCAGCGGAAAGACACGGGCTACAAGAACCGCGTGGGGGTCGTAGCCAGCTCCGAGCGCAAGCATCTGCGCGGCGTGCTCGGCAGACGGCCGTCTGCCGAATGCGTCCCGGACCCTGCCCGTGCTGTCAAAAACCGGATATTGAAACTGCCCGCGGCGAGCCGTGTCGACGACGTAAAAGGGTGGCGCGGCGCGTTGACCGCCGCCGGGATCGCGACCCGGTCAACGCGGCCCGCGTCGGTCTCGGTTGACTCTTGTCTCACGGTTGCGGGTCGTAGAAGTGGCGTGGTCCCGGCAGGAAGCGCACCGCATTTGACGGTCCCAGGCGACGGCGCGGGGCGATCCTGCGGTTCTGGCGTTCGCTTGGGGTCTAGTTGTGGCGCTTTAGAGGGATGGCTGGGTTCCGCTACCTCCGGGGCCGACCGATCCGCCTGCTCGGCACGGTGACCGGGGGTTGGGCTCTATTGGCGAGCGGGCATCGAGGTAGGCGTGATCGACGGCCGATTCGGATTCTGGTGTCACTCGCGCGGCTGGTGGTCAATCGCCGGGTGCGTTCGTGCCCGTGCTCGTCAGCAGGTCGGGGATTGGCGCGAGGGTTTCGAGCGCGGCGTCAGCGTCGGCATCGAGCCTTTGGCGTTGCCTTGGCGGGAGATCCTGGACGGACGTCCGGGCCCCGTTGATGCGGCTGGCATCGATCGTTTGCATCAGCGCGTCGAGCTTGGCCCTGGCGTTCCCGAGGAGATCCGGGGCGAACAGGTCCAGACCCGGTCGGAGCTCGCTCAGCATTTCGCGCACGGCGGCGACATCCGCGCTGAGCGAGGCGAGGTCGGTGCCGCTGCCGTAGTCGTCGTTGGCCGTTAGGGTGTCCCGCACGGCGTCCTCGAGCACCTCGTGCGGGCGCAGCAGCCAGTTGCCGATGCCGGTCGCAGTGGCGGGTAGGTACCTCGAGAGCGGCACCTTCACGAGCCGCGCGAGCAGGCCCTGGAGGACAGCCGTGTCGGCCGCGGCGGAGCGCGTGTCGTGCTTCGTCCACAGATCGAACTCGACCCGGTGAAAGCCGGTGAATCCCGGGTCGGCCGTTCCTAGCGGATGGCCGGCCGCCAGCCCGTCGATCTCGCCGCCGAGATCACCGAAAGCGCCGTAGGCACCGTCATCCTGGCCGATCTCGAGCCACGTCAGGTGCGCGGATAACCAGGCGAACCTCGCCTTGGCTAGGTCGCCCGAGCCGATCGCGGCGGACAGGGCCGCGACCTGGGACCGCAGAGTCGAGAGCCTGCCCGCGACATAGGCCCGGTACTCGTACAGCTCGTGGGTCTGTGGCGTTAGGTAGGAGCAGCCGGTCACGACCCGCTGCACGTTCCCGGTCGGGTCAAGCCACTGCAATCCGCACGCCGGCGCCGACTCTGACGGCGCGACGATCACGAACGAGTTGCGGTGGACCGCGGCGGTCGTCGGCGGCGACCTCGGGTAGGTCACGGTGACCGCGCTGACTCCATTCGGCACTAGTCCGAACGCGGGCGTGCCGGTCACCGACGCCAACGCGTACTGTGCGCTGGTCGCGGGCGCGCATTCCTCGGTGCGGCCGTTGGCGTACAACACGTCGATGCACACCGCGGCCTGTTTGTACTCGCTTCGCAGGACCGGCAGGGACTCCTGCTCGATCAAACGCTGAACCGACGACAGGCAGCGTGCCGGCGCCAGCGGCATCGAGAGCAGGTGCTCGGCAGGCACGATGTAGATGCGCCCGCCGAAGGCCGCGTCGCCGAGGAACCGGCTTCCCGCCATGATCACACCGGAGGCCTTCAATCCGGCCACCTGCCGCGTGCTGAGGCGATCCGCGGGCCGCTGGGGCCCAGCCAACAGCGAGTACTTGGCGGTCAGGCTGGCTGGCACCGGCGTACCGGCCGGCGCCGGCACGCCGGGCGCCGGGTACGACGAGCAGGGCTGACCCGACGCGGGCGTGGCCGATGATCCGAGGAGTCCGAGCAGAGCGAGAAGCATGGCCGCCACGCCGACGGCCAGCGCGCCGGCGCCTATCGCGATCGAGGTTGCGCGCCTGGACGTCGGCACCGCGCCGCAGTTTGGCACCCGCGGCGCTCTCGCCACATTGTCTGGAAGTTGACGTTAGGAGTTCGTCGCCGGTTGCAGATGCACCTATCACTCCTCGTCGGGCACCACGATCGGCGTGGCCTGGACCGCCGATCGTCGCCGTCGTCGTTCGTGGCGGGGTATCGCTTTGTCGGCGCGTGTCGGAGGGTCGTCCTCGGAGGGTTGTGGGAGACTCCGTGCCCTGTCAGCTCGGAGTCGTCCCCTGTTTTCCGTTGTCGCCGCGGCGGCTCTGGTCAGCCTCCTCGCGTTTGCGGTTGGATCTGGACCGCTGGTAGCGGGCGCGCCGGGTGCCACGCTTCGTCCGTGTTCGACCTACCCCAGGCCCGGCAAGCTGGCGCCCAGAGGAAGCCCGGTCCCAAACGCAATCCAACGCAAGTACCGATTGTTCCGACGAAACCAACGAGCGGACGACGGGCTCGCGCTCAGGAAACTGCGGGCAACGCTGCCGGCGTCGGGAATCGTGAGTTCAGGGATTCGGTTGCTCGGCCGAGCCGGCGATCGAGCGCGGTTGTACGCGATCCCGGCCGAGCATTTCCTTCCCTTCCGGATAGCCCCGTGGCGCTGCTTGTCCGCGAGTGGGCGTCGGACCGAGCTCTTCATGCTGCCAACACTGCTCCGTGATTACCCGCAGCCGGCGGTGTGTGTTGTTGAGGTCGGCGGCGACACTCGGCTGGCGAGTCGTGTCGAGAGTTGTGCGCCTCTGTCCGGATCCCCGGAAGCGTTCCTCGGGACGCTCGCGACACCGCTATTCGGGCTGGCGCCGGACGGGGTCACTTCGGTCATCGCCCGCTTCATGAGTGCACCGGCCCGGATGGTCAGGGTCCGTGACAATTTCTACGAGATCGTCGGCCCGTCGCAGGCGACGAGACCCTGCGGGGTGGAGTGGCTTACCGCGTCGGGGAGTGTCGTGGGGTCGGCGGGGGGCTGCGACTACAACCCGGCCGAGCTCGGGCCGCTAAGCACGTATCGAAACAGCGTGGCTCGGGAGCTCTCCACGGTTCATGTGGATGTTAATGCGCTGGCTAGAGCCATCAGCGCTGGCGATCTCGCGGAGGCTGAATCGGATTGGTTAGCCGCCCACCTGGCGTGGCTCGACATCGGCCAGGATGACGGCGCCTACGGCGCTTTCGGTGATCTCGGTGGCGAGATCGACGGAACCGCCGCGGGTCTCGTCGGCGGGACTGCCAGCCCCGAGTTCACCGGCTTTCACAAGGTCGAGATGGATCTCTGGAAAGACGGGGACTTAACTGCAGCGGCCGCCGACACGGCGACCTTGCAGCAACTCGTGGCGACGCTGGTGGCGATCCCGCTCGCGACCGAGCTTCCCGCGACTGGCGCCGGCCTCGCGAACTGGGTCCTGCGTCCACACGAGATCCTCGAGGACGCCGTGCGGGACACCCTGACGGGCAACGACGACTACGGCAGCGGGACTGGCCTCGCTTCGATCACAGCCGACGTAGCCGCGGTCCAACAGCTGCTTGGTCTGCTCGTCCCCGTCCTGGATCCGCTCTCGCCGGGCCTGATCGCCCGCGCGGGCGGGCAACTGAGCTCGGTCCTTGCCGCCGTCGATCAGACCGAGGTCAATGGCACTTGGGTCGCTGTCAGCAATCTCGCGGCCCCCGCCCGCGAGCGGATCGACGCGGCCGTTGGCGCAGCCCTTGAGACCCTCGCGCCAATCCCGGATCTTCTGACCAGCACCGGTAACGCCGCGCCGTCCAGCTAGAGTGGCATGCGACCATTCCGACTGGTATGAGCCTGGACCGCCGCGAATTTCTCACCCGCGCTGGCGCCGCCGCGGCGGTCGGGGCCGCGGGGGCGCTCGAGGCGCCGGCCGTGTCGGACGCCGACGCCAAACGGGACGCCGGACACGCCTCAGCCCGCGCCGCTGATCCACTTCTGGCTGACGGCGACCTCCAGAAAGCCGTCGTCAGCGACCCGTCGGCGCGTCTCCCGGCAATTCCCTTCCACGGCCGCCATCAAGCCGGGATCATCAACGCGCCGCCGCCGGCCGCCTGCTTCGCGGCCTGCAATGTCACCGCTGGCACGCGAGGCGAACTGATCAATACGCTCCAGACGCTGACCCAGCGCGCCCGGTTCCTCACGCAGGGTGGCTTGCCCCCCAACCTCGGTCCGGTCGCGCCCCCGTCCGACAGCGGCACGCTCGGCCCCGTCGTCCCGCCCGACGGGCTCACCGTCACAGTCGGATTCGGCGCCAGCCTGTTCGAGAACCCAGCCTTCGGCCTGGCGGACAAGAAACCGAAACGGCTGACCGCGATGACGTCGTTCCCCAACGACAACCTCCAGCCCAGCATCACCGGTGGTGACATTCTGCTGCAGATCTGCGCGGGTCAGCCGGACACGGCGATCCACGCGCTCAGAGACATCGCCAAGCACACCCGCGCCGGCATGCAGATCGCGTACCGGACTGATGGGTTCCAGGCGCCCCAGCGGCCCAACGGGGTGCCGCGCAACCACTTCGGGCACATGGACGGGATCGCTAACCCAAACGTGGCGGATCCCTACGTCGCCAACCGGCTGCTGTGGGTCACCAACCGAACGGACGAGCCCGCGTGGGCGCGTGGCGGGACCTATCACGTGTTCCGCATCATCCGGATGTTCATCGAGTTCTGGGACCGGGTGGCGTTGAACGAGCAGCAGACCATGATCGGCCGCTACCGCGCGTCGGGCGCGATGCTCGGCACCAACTCCATCACCGACGTGCTGGACTTCGCCAAGGACCCGCAAGGCAAGATCATGCCGATGACCGCGCACATCCGGCTGTCGAACCCGCGCACCAAGGCGACCCAGGACAGCCGCATATTCCGCCGTGGCTACAACTACGACAATGGGATCGACCTGGCCGGCAACCTCGACATGGGCTTGCTGTTCAACTGCTTCCAGCAGGACCTCGTTCGCCAGTTCGTCGCCAACCAGACGAGGCTGATCGGCGAGCCGATGGTCGACTACATCTCCCCGATCGGAGGCGGCTACTTCTTCGCCGTGCCGGGCGTTCAGGACGCCAGCGATTGGTACGCGCGGCGGCTGTTCGAGTGAACACGAATAAGGCCAGGATGTAACGCACTCGCCAGTGCGCTACGGTCATTGCATCATCGAGAGCCCGCGGTGTATCGAGTCGGCAGACGTTAGGCGAGGCTTCCTGCCAATCGAGTGATAGATCTTCACGAAGGCGGGAGAGCCATCCAGTCGCGCCGATGGTGGCACGCGGAGTGGACGCAGAGCGCGGTCGGTTCTCGCTGTGGCGAAGCACAACCGAACGGGGCGCCGACTGGCGACAGACACCGGAACGCCGCGGCGGGTGTGCAGGCGGTGGTGAGGAAGGAGCGAGAGGTCCCGGCGTCAACGTGTCGCGAAGGGCTTCGGCGGTCCGAGAGCCCGCGCAGATCGTGGAGGTTGGTGTCGTAGAGCGACCGTTGTTTGAATGCTTCGAAGCGCTCGTGCAGCTCCGCGCAGATCCTCGCGACTGTCGAGCGCGAGATGGCCCCGAGACCGACCTCCTCACACAGCGACTCGATGTCACGCATCGACAAGCCCCTGACGAACCCGCCGATCACCAACGTCTTGAGCGGGTCGGTGCGGAACAGCCGCTTGCAATGCCACTTCGGGAACAGCTTGGACACGAACGGCACGGTGGTGTGGCGGACCTGTGGAATCTGGATCTCAAGCTCACCCTCCCCGGTCTGCAGATGCCTTGGCCGGAACCCATTGCGCAGCCCGGAGTCGTAGTTCTTCAGGCCGCGCTCACGATCAGGGCGGCGCTCATAACGAGCACGCCCGAGCCACGTGTCGAACTCCTCCTCGACCGCGCGCTGGATGATCAGCCGGGCACCCAGCCGGGCGAGATCCCCGAGCATCTTTTGCGGGTCATCGACCATGCCCTTCGCAAGCAGCCGGTCGATATCAGCTTGTATCTCCGCCGACGGCGGTACGGTGCGTCTCACGGCGTAGGCCTCCTTCATCGTCTTGCAGGACCTGAGGGAACCTACGCCGTCTCTCTGACAGCACCCACCCGGCTATTTACAGCAGTCCCGAGACGCAACCGCTCGCGCCGAACTCCGCCCCCCAATGCGCGGATGGGAGGGAAGGTTGCTCGGTCAGGGCGCTTGGACCCGCGGTCCGACCACCTCGATGTCATACGAGGCGGAGAGGCGATGACGGAGCTCGATCGCCTCCTCGTCCGAGCCGACGTTCGCGAGCCCCGCAGACAGCTCGCGGAAGTAG
>Ga0187777_10002355_pt1 | contig 12112 bp, 9 predicted proteins | sample 1015_Q2_SP5_10_M_FD_132416 | JGI IMG/M metagenome (GOLD analysis project Ga0187777, IMG submission 132416) | Tropical peat soil microbial communities from peatlands in Department of Meta, Colombia - 1015_Q2_SP5_10_MG | ecosystem: Environmental > Terrestrial > Soil > Wetlands > Peat | place...
GACAACCCTGACTTCCAGGTCCCCTCCGACCCGACCGATCTCCAAGCGCCCCCCAACCTGCAGACCGACTGCCCGTCGACCTGCTACGTCGGCGTCACCTTCGCGCCGCCTGTCGGAACGCCACCGGGCACCCAGACCGGTGAGCTCCACGTGACACTGGCGACGGGCGAACAGGACGCCTACCCGTTGAGCGGGAACGTCGTTGCGCCCGGACCACCGACCTCGAAGGACGACTGCAAGGACGGCAACTGGCAGCAGCTACGCGACGACGCGGGCAACCCGTTCAAGAACCAGGGCCAGTGCATCAAATATGTCAACCATTTGCCCGGGTAGCCGCGTGTGAGGCCGCGAACGCGAACCGCGTGAAGCTCGGTCCGCCGGCCACTGCGTGAGGTACTCGGCGAACCGTTCGCGGTAGGCGCCGAAACGGCGTTCGAGCGCGTCGTCGGTTCGTCATCAGGCGGGCGCGACGGGCGGTCGGCCACGAGTTCGATTGGCGTGTTGCCACGTCTCGTGGCGTGCTGTGGCGATACCCATGAGGACCAGCGTGAGGCGGTCGTCGAAGTGGTCGGGGAGCTCTGGGTTCTGGTTGGTCAGCAGCCCGCGGAGTCGCGGGAGGCCGTTTGGTTCGCGGGCCAGTGCTCCGTAGAGCAGGGCGATCGTCGGTCGCCCGGACCGAACGAGTTCTTGTTCGCGGACGTCGTCCGCGGCGGCGCCGAGCGCGACTTGGCCGATTGCTTGGAAGGCGTTGAGTGCCGCGACGGGTGGGAAGTCGAAGTGGCTCAGGACCTCGAGCGCGTGTTCGAGGTGGGTGATTCCTTCGGGCATTTCGAGGCCGCTGATGTACTGGCCGACGAGTTCTGGGTGTTGGGCGAGACGGGTGCGAATGCTCCAGCCGACCGCGCGCAGCCATTCCGGCCAGGGCTGTCCGGTGTAGGGGGGGAGTTGGTGGGTGGCGAGTAGTGATTCGCTGGCGATGCGTAGGAGGTCGTCTCGCCCGCGTACGTGGTGGTAGAGGCCGGGGACGCTGATGCCGAGACGCCGAGCGACGTTCTTGACGGTGGCATCGTCGAATCCGATCTCGATCACGGCTGCGGCGATCGCCTCGCGTGAGATTTTCGCCGTGCGTCCCGGTCCCCGAATCGGTTCCGCCATTGCGGGTGTGCCTAGCACGGCCGGTATCCCGTGTCCGGCATCGTCGTCAGGCGGACGTGCCGAGCGGACCGCCGATGTTCACGCCGTAGTTCGCTCCGTGCACCTTGGCGGCGCGGTCGGAGGCCAGGAAGGCGATCACCTCCGCGATTTCGAGCGGCGCCGCGAGCGTCATGCGCATGCTGTCCATCCGGTTGGTGATGGTGGCGGTGACCTCTTCGGCGTCTGGCCCGCTCGTCGTGGGGTCGCCGACGTCGGTTCCTCCTGGGGACACCAGGTTCACGCGGATGCCGTGCGGTCCCGCCTCGGCGACGAGCGCTTGCTGCGTGAAGTAGGTCAAGCCGCCCTTGCTGGCGGCGTACGCGCCGAGCCCGGCGGTTCCGCCCGAGGTGACGTTGATGATGCAGCCCTCCTGCTGGCGTTTCATGACGGGGAGCACTGCGCGGCACCAGTAGAAGATGCCGGTGAGGTTCACTTGGAGCACGTTGTGCCAGAACTCGTCGGTCATGTTCTCGATGAACGCGAACGGATAGATGCCGACGATGTTGGCGATGACGTCGATGCGACCAAACTCACGCGCGAAGGCATCGATCGCGTCGTTGACCTGCCCACTCGAACGCTGATCGACGGTCTGCGTCTTGACTTCCACGCCGAAGCGCTGGCACTCCTCGGCCGTCTCCTTCATCCCTGCTTCGTTGATGTCGGCGAGCGCCAGTGAGGCGCCCCTCCGGGCCATGAGCAATGCGGTGGCCTTGCCGATGCCGTGTGCGACGCCGGTGGCAACGACCACCTTGCCCGAGAGCTCTCCCAACGCTCCTCCGTTTCAACCGGCGGCCGCCGATGGCGGTGCCGAGCGTCGATTGCCAAACCTGCCGAGAATGCTTGGTGATGGTTATCCAACCCGACTTGATAGGGAATGTCAAAACTCGTACAGTTCGCGGCGAGGAACTCCATGCAGCTTCTGGGGGGTCACGTGGGGAACGCGCGGCAGCACAGGCGGCGGGCGAGGTCCGTCCTCGTGACGATTGGGGTGCTGATCGCGGTGGCGTTCTCGCTCATGGCACCGGTGGCGAAGGCGGCGACGTCGGCCGCGGGAGTCGGAAGCCAGGCGGCGCTCTCCGCTCCGAACTGTGACCCGACGACAAAACGTTTGAAGTTGCAGTTCTACGCGTCGCCTCCGTGTGTCAAGCCGTGGAAGAACGGCGACAACAACGGCGGCTCGACCGCGCAGGGCGTGACCAAGGATTCGATCAAGGTCGTCGTGCTCGTTGCCAAGGACTTGCCGCAGCAGCAGGCTTCGCAGGGCAACGTCATCAACCAGGCGACGGGCAAGCCAGGGACCGAGCGCGACGCAACGATCGACCAGAACGAAGTACTGAAGTCGGTCTTCCAAACATGGGGACGCACCGTCCAGCTCCAGTTCGTCGACGGTACCGGTACCGACGAGGCCTCGCAGCGAGCGGACGCGGTCAAGATCGCGGCAATGAAGCCGTTCGCGGTGCTCGACTTCGGTCTCTACGGCGCGGTCGGCGGGATCGTGTTCCGCTCGGCATTGGCGGGAAAGGTTCCGGTGATCATCAGCTTCCCGTGCTGTGGCGTCATCGCCCCGCGAGATGTGAACAACCCGGTGGTGGCGAATGCCGCGGAGTGGGTGGGGAAGGCGCTGGTCGGTCGGAAGGCGAAGTGGGCCGGAGACACGAGCATGCAGTCGAAGACGCGCGTCTTCGGGGTCGTGTACCCGGGAGGGGATCAAGGAGTCAATCTCGCGCTCTTCAACAAGCAGTTCTCGGCATACGGCGGCAAGGCGGCGGTCGCTGTCTCGTACGACTTCGGGACCGACCCGAGCGCCGCTGCCGCCAAGGTCCAGGAGCAGGCGCCGACGATCATCGCGAAGCTGAAGAGCGCGGGTGTCACCACGGTCGTCAATTTCGCCGACGGGACGACGACCACCCCCGCGTTGACGAAGGCGGCGACGTCGCAGGACTACTACCCCGAGTGGATCGTCACCGGCTCCGGCTACCAGGACATCGACGTCGTCGCAAGGCTGTCGGACCCGAAGCAGATGGCGCACGCGTTCGGGCTCGTCTGGTTCGTTCCCTACGTGGCGGGCTATCAGGATCCCCAGGTCGCCCTCTTCCAGTGGTACTGGGGAACGAACCAAGGGACGCAGTCGGTCGGCGCGAACTCGCTGCTGTACCCGCTCTACACCGGCGTGCAGCTCGCGGGTCCGGAGCTCACCGGCAAGACGTTCGAGCAAGGGCTGGTGAAGTATCCGCCGACGGGCGGCGCGTTCACGAACCAGGTATCGACCCTCGAGTACAGCTGGGTGCCGTTCGGCACGATGCCTCCGCGCGGGAGCGCCATCGCCTGGTTCAGCACGGACACCACCGGACCGTCACAGATCGTCGGCACCGCCGCGACCGGTGCCGGCAAGTTCATGTACCTCGACGGGGCGAAGCGCTACGTGCACGGCAAGTTCCCGACGGGCGAACCGAAGCTCTTCGACAAGTCGAACTCCATCTCGCAACTCGACGGGATCCCATCCAACGAGAAGTTCCCGACTTATCCCTGCAACAACTGTCCGAGCAGCGGAGGAGGCCCCAAGCCGTCGGCGTCCACCTCCTGAGCCGACCAGCACGCGTTGCGCGATCCCGCCTCACCCATCGGCGCCCGGGGCTGTTCGAGAGGAGATCTCGTGCGGCCTTCGGTGACGGGGACAGCGAACCGTGCGAGCGAGAGGAGCACGACTGATGGAAGACGACGCCTTCTTCAGTGCGCCCTACGTCGACGTCGACGAAGCCCGTCAGGTACCGCTCCCGCATCGGTATGTCCATGGCGGCTTCGAGGGCACCGACACGCGTTTCTCGATCTATCTCCCACCGCCGGAGCAGTACCGCAACCACTTCTTGCACTACGCCGAAGGTGGCCACGGCGGCAACGAGACCTCGCTGCTGGGACCGATGAACGCGATCGGCGTCGGTTTTCCGCTGTTCCGGCTCGCGTTCGAGGAACTCGGCTGCTATCTGGTGGAGTCCAACCGCGGGCATCTCGGCAACGACCTGTCGGGCATCAAAGGTGACTGGTCGATCTGCTACTGGCGCGCCGGCGTCGCAGCCGCGCGCTACGCCAAGCAGGTTGCGACCGAGTATTACGGCTCGGAGCCGCGCTACGGCTACGTGCAGGGCGGCAGCGGCGGTGGCTGGAGTAGCTGGTTGTCCGCCGAGCACGCGCCCGATCTCTACGACGGCGCCGTCCCCTGCATCATCTCCACCGAAGGAACCGTCACGCTCTCCTCACACGCCTACGGGGTCGAGGGCCTCGGCGACGCGCTCGAGCAGGTCATCGACGCCTGTGAAGTCGGAGGCAGCGGCGAGCCCTTCGTCGGCCTCGATACCAGCCAGATCGACGCGTTGACCGTGTTGCTACGCACCGGCTATCCGCGTCGGGCCGAGAACCAGCTACGCCGCAACCCGGTATGGGGGTTCGGGATCCAAGCGCTCAAGGAATCGGATCCCGGCTACTTCGACGACTTCTGGACGCTGCGCGGCTACGCGGGCGCCGACAACGCCGACACTGTCACTCGTCGCCTTGTCGAGGGCAAGGCGACCGTCCAGCGCGTCCTGAGCGCCGAGAACTGCCCCGGCGCCATGAGCATGCTCGTCACCGACCCCGACACGCCCTACGGCATCGAACTCGACGTCGACGAACCCGACCGGCTCTTCTACGCCGCGCTGACCTTCACCAGCGGAAACGCAGCCGGTCGCCACCTCTACATCGCCGGTACCGCCGCCGGCGTGTTGACTCCCTACCCCATCGGGTTTCCCGAGCTCTTCAAGAGCGTCGAACCCGGCGACGAGCTGACCTTCGACAACCGCGACTTCGTGGCGTTCTGTCACTACCACCGCCACGTCGGGACATCGGATGTCCACCCGGAGATGTCAGTCGACGGACACCCGATGTACCCACAACGTCCCCGCACCGACTCCATCCTCACCGGTCGGTACGACGGCAAGATGATCATGGTTCCCGGGGCGCTCGACGTCAACGTGTTCCCGCCCACCGCGTATCCGAAATGGATTGCTGACCACCACGGCGACGCGGTCGACGAACACTTCCGCATCTGGTGGATGGACCACGCCGGCCACACCCCACCCTCGATGATGGACCCGACCTGGTGCACATGGCTCATCGACTACCGGGGCTACTTCGAACAGGCCATCCGTGACGTCGTGGCGTGGTCCGAGGACGGCGTGGCCCCCGCGAAGATGAGTTATCGGTTCACGCGCGACAACGGTCTGGTTCTGCCCGACACCGCTGAGGAGCGCGGCGGTATCCAACCCGTCGTGGAGGCAACCGCGAACGGTGCACCGCGCGCTGAGATCCGGCTCGGCGATGCAGTGCAACTGCATGGCACAGCCGCAGTACCGACTGGGATGGGCACGCTCGTGCACGCCGAATGGGACTTCGACGGCGCCGGGAACTGGCCAGTGCGGTGCGCAGAGGCCGACGGCTCACCAGAAACGATCGACGTCATCGTCCAACACACCTTCACCGAAACAGGCACCTACTACCCGTGCTTTCGTGTCGGGTCGCACCGACACGGCGCCCACGGCCAAGGCGCCTCAGTGGACAACCTGGCACGCGCCCGCGTCGTGGTGCACCCGTAACGAGAGGTCGTTGTCATGGAGCTGACCTGGATGCCCGCGTGGGAGATCCGTGATCTCATCGGGCGCCGAGAGTTGTCGCCGGTGGAGGTCACGGAGCACTTCCTCGGGCGCGCCGAGGAAATGGATCCCGTGTTCAGGTGCTACCGGACACTCGACGCGGTCGGTGCACGCGAGCAGGCCAAGCGCGCCGAGGACGCGGTGTTGCGTGGCGACGAGCTCGGCTCCTTGCACGGGGTCCCGGTATCGGTGAAGGAACACATCGCGGTGGCCGGTCTTCCGCACTTCTCGCTCGACGTTGTCGCGGGTGCGGACGCGGTGAGCAATCGGGCGGAACGGGACGCGCCCGTCGTGCGACGTCTCCGGGAGGCCGGAGCGGTCGTGTTCGGCACGAACATCATGCCGGGGATGGGCTCGGTGGGCCTGCGAGACGACGCCGGCAACCCGACGACCGACCTCTCCTTCCACAGCCGGAACCCCTGGGACCTCTCGCGGGTACCCGGATCGTCGAGCGCGGGCGGCTGCGCCGCAGTGAGCGGCGGTGTGATTCCGGTCGCGATCGGCAGCGACGGCGGGGGCTCGACACGATTGCCCGCGGCGTGGAGCGGACTGCTCGGCCTGCATCCCACGATGGGGCGGGTGCCCATGGGTTCGCCCCCGGCCAACAGCTGGAACACCTCGCTCGGGCCGCTGACCCGCGACGCTCGCAGCGGCGCGATCGTGCTCGAGGCGATTGCGGGGCCCGACGGCGCGGAGATCATCTCGTTGCAGTCGGACCCTCCGGACTACATCGGCGGCCTCGACGACGGCGTCGAGGGACTGCGGTTCGCGTGGACCGACGACTTCGGCTTCGCGCGGAACTACGCCGGCGAGGAGAGCGAACGAGTACTCGACACCGTGCGCGCCGCGGCACAACGCTTCACGGAGTTGGGTGCGTCGGTCGAGACCAGCGAGGAGGTCTTCCCGGATTGGACCCCGATGCTCGGCCTGGGTCCCCAGGGCGGCGCCCAGCCAGGTGATGCCTTCGTCCGCGGCCAGGACTGTCGCGTCCAGTGGTGGCAGGGGTTCCGGCGGATCTTCGCCGACTACGACTTGCTGCTCACGACCACGATCCAGCACATCGCGTTCACCGTGGAGCGGTGGGACGATTCGTGGACCAAGGGTCTCGCCGAGTTCGCGCCGCAATGGTGCGCGCACACGTTCCCGCACAACTTTCTCGGCTGGCCTGCACTCGCGGTCCCGTGCGGCTTCGTCGACGGCATGCCCGTGAGCCTCCAGATCACCGGCCCTCCCGACGGCGAGGCACTGCTCTACCGAGCCTCGCACGCCTTCCTCGAGCGGTTCCCGTTCGACGAACGCCCACCCGCGACGCTCAACTAACCCGATCATTCAGGCGGGTCGGTGAGCGAAGCGTGGGACCGGTCCCGGCGAATGAAGGAGGCGGCCGGGGGGCGCCCGCTCAGCGGGAGGGCTGCCAGCGCTCGGGCCTGCGGAGTCGAACGTCAAGCTCATCGTGCCAGAATCAGGTCGGCCACCTGCATGGCCGCGTTCGCGTCGATGTCCTGCACGACGCCAGTCACGTTCGCCGCCGAACTCACGTGGAAGAGCCCATCGAACCCCGGGACGACGATCGGCAGTCTTGGCGCGTTCGCGAACCTCCAGCTGTCGAGATTCGGTGGGCGATGGATGAAGAACGAACGGTGCTCGACGAGGTCGTCGATATCGACGTAGAACTCGCGCAGGTAGTCGAACACGCTCTCGACACGGCTGCGCGCTTCGGCCAGGTCGAGGAACGGTCGTACACCGTCGACGCCGCTCGAGTGCCCGATTTCGAGGACCGCCTTGCCGGTGGGCGCGAGCGCCGGGCACAACGTCGACGGGAACCACCACCCGCCGCCGTAGTCACGGTTCAGGCCGCGCAGGATCCGGCACCATCCGGGGTAGTCCTCCACCTCACCGTCAGAGCGCCGCGTCGGCAGTCGGGTGAGCACGCACTCCAGCAACCCGACGTCGTACACGTACTGCTGGAGTATCTCTGCGTCGCGCGTGAACGTTCCCACCGGCTCGCGGCGACCGAGCACATGGCGGAGTCTGTGCGGCAACTGCGCGTAGACCGCCGCGTCGCACTCGACCGTCGTGACCTCGGACAGATCGTCTTGGAGCGCGACCCCGGTCACCGCACCGTGATCATCGGTCAGGATCTCGTAGATCTCGCGGCCGAGCGCGACCTCGCCTCCGTGTTCGACGATCGCGCGTTCGTACGCCGCGGGCACCGCAGCCATGCCGGGCGCGTCGGGATCGTTGAAGTAGTAGTGCTCGATCGGGGTCTGCATCGACTGCGCGAAGCGGCCGGTCGAGATGACGTCGAGCGCGAGCGTGTCGAAAACGTGCGCCAGACGCGTGAACGCATCGCGCAACTCTGGCGACGGGATCTGCTCGAGCCACGTCGAGAGCGCGACGTCGAGGTACTCGGTCGGCTCGAGGGTGAGGATCTCACGCCACCACACCTTGAGGTCGTCGACGAGCTCGGGGTCGAGTCCGTAGACGCGAGTGGCGTAGTTCGCGAGCCCCCCACCGAGTGGCCCGACCTCACCGGTGGCCAGTACGTGAACGCGCATCACCGGTTCGATCGGACCGACCCACGGCAGCGTCACGCCCGCACGCTCGGCGGCCGCTTTCCCGAAGCGGTGCTTGCGCGACATCAGCACGAACATGTCGGAGGTGTCGCGCGAACCGGCCGATCCGAAGGGCGTGAACACCTCACCCGTGAACGTCGACCGGCACGTGCCGCCCAGACGAGCGACGTTGTCGACCACCAGCACCCGTTGGCCCTCCCGGGCCAGGATCGCAGCAACAATCAGCCCGCCGTACCCCGACCCGATCACTACCGTGTCGACGACGAGCAGATCGCTCATCCAGGTGGCGTCGACTTCATGAAGACGATCTTGCGCACGGCGAAGCACCAACCGTCGTCGGTGCGGACATACTCGTCGAGGTAGTGGCCGAGCCGGAGTCCGTGACCTTCCTTCTCGACGAACACGAAGTTCTGGCGCCCCGACGCACAGTCGCCGTTGACCGAGATCGTGGGCATGCCGGCCATGTGCAAACCCGAGTCCGCCCGGCTGATGTGAGCGACGATCTCCTCTCGGCCCTTCCACACCTGCCGGAACGCATGCATCTCACCGTCGGGTGTAAAGAGCGCCCCATACGCCTCCATATCGTCGTCGTCCGAGACAAGGCAGTAGCGAGCACACAGATCCTGGATCGCGAGGATGTCGAGCGCTGCGTCTTCCGTCACAGCGATGAAGCTAGATTGCCCTCTGGGTCTGCGACAAGAGCCACAACCCCGAGTACATCATTGGCCGCCGCACGCCGGGAAGCTCCGGTCGTAGGCATGTCGACATTGCTCACCCCGGCGAGGGTGGTCCGATCCACGAGGGCGCACAGCAACCCTCACGTCGCGACGAGCTCATGCGCAGGATCGCCTCAACCGTTCGATGGGGAGGCGCGGTTGGCTCCCCATGGCGAGGAGGCCCGCCGTTGCACCGGATGGGTGGACGGCGCGGTTGGCTACCCGGGACGGCCCGCCCGGTTGCACAACTCGGCGTCCGCGTCCGCGCCGAAGGCAGCTCGAGCGATCTCGGTCACTGCGCGCTCGCTCAGCAGCGCGGGCCGGAGAACCGTCGCATGTTCCCGTAGGACCGACGTGGCCGCGTCCTCCGACGCCGTCGGTCGGGCGCAGACCGACCAGCAGCGTCAGCGGAAGGCCTTCGGTCCGCGTGGCCGCGCTATTGGCAACCTCTGCGTCGTCACTGGTCGGTCGTCTCGGGACTGCTTGCCAGAGACGAAGCCGCGGGGGAACAGGAGACGTCGGGGTACTCGCGGCACAGACGCGTCACGGCGGGGGGGTGACGCCGTTCCCGCGCGTGGTCGCCCGAGAGCAGTCCCACGACCGGGCCGGCGTTGCCTGTTAGGGTTCGGCGGCCAGCGTGGGGGAGGGCAAGCCAACCGAGAGGAACTTGGGGTGCTTGTGCAGAGGGTGACCGTGGTGCTGGCGTCGCTGCTGGCCGCGGCGGCGGGGTTCGTGGCGGTCGGGGTGGTGTCGGGCGCGGCGGCCAACAGTGGTGGCGGAGGGTGGGGTCGGGGTCATGGTCCCTTCGGCATCGGGCTCGCTGTCGGGGTGGGAACGGGCGGCCAGGCGGCCTCCCAGTCGAGTGTGAACAGCTCGGGCAACAGCGCGAACACCAACGCGCAGTCCTCGGACGTCCAGGTCTCCCCGGACGTCAGTGTGGGTACCCATGTCCACAACGACGTGTCCTCGGAGAACTCGAACTCGAACTCGTCGGCGTCGGACCCGGTCAACTCGAACTCGTCGAGTAACGACAACCACAATCACGTGTCGGTACACAACGACGGCTCGAACACCAACGAGGTTCAGAACACCAACAGCAACACAGGAACGAACACGGGGACGAACGCTCAGCAGGAACAGCAGCAGCAGTCGGGGACGAACACCAACACGGGGACGAACAGCAACTCGGGGACGAACACCAACACTGGTTCGAACAGCAACTCGGGGACGAACCTCAACAACCCACCCGCTGGGTTCGCTGGACAGGCGACGTGCGAGTCCTTCGGTGGAACGTTCACCGTCGTCGAATTTGGCGGGTTGATCTGGACGTGCACCGATCTACCCACCCTGAGCGACGGAGATCTTCACTCGAGGACCGACGCTCTCGGTGCCAGCTGTTTCGATGACGGCGGCGACATCCTGGCTGGGGGGGATACTCCCCCTCAGTTCGAGAACTGCGGGTTTCACAAATAGAGCCACAACTGCTTGATGTGAGTCGCGGTGGCGTTGCCGCAGGGCGCGCAATCAGCGCCGCCGGATGTCAGCCATAGCGAGCTGCGCAACGACGACACGTTGGTGACCAAGCTCGCCTTGCCCGGTCGAGCAGGTGGACGGGTAACCGAGTTTCGCTGTCGCCGATCTGGACCGGCATCCCTTACGTCGCGCGATACGAACGGGCTGCACGGGGTCGCCGACGGTCGCTATGACCCGATCGCCGACTGGTAGTGCGAGTTCACACGCGACTGGGATCTAGAACCGGTCGCGCGGTTGCCGGGTGAGCTGCGCGACGAGCGGGTGCTCGATCTTGCGTGTCGGCGCCGCTGGCTCGTTGAAGTGTCGTATCGCGGCGAGTCGTCGTCGATTTCAGCTCGTGCTTGGCACGCGGGTCATGTTTGAGGTATGCGGCGAGGAACTGCTGCACAATGGGCTGCACCGACGTGAAGCCGCGATCGCTCGCGCTCAGGCCGCCGCCGTGCCCACCTCCGTTGACCGTGAGCAGGTAGCCGTTGCCACCCGTGAACTGATCGAGGATCCCCCTGCCGGTGTCGGCGGCGACCAGGGGGTCATCGTCGCCGAGCACGATCAACAGGGCCGGTCCCCGCCAGAGGTACTCGCCGCCGGGGAACTCCAGGAGGGGTGCCTCGAAGGTGACCACCGCGGTGATCCTCGGGTCCCGACAACAGGTGTTGTACGAGACGCCGTAAGCATCGGTCCCGCCGAGGGAGTGTCCGGCAACCGCGATGTTGCGGTCGTCGACGACACCCCCGGGTAGTGGACTGTGCGAACCGGTGAGGTCATCGATGACCCGTGTGATATCCGAGGGATGCGTCGTGAAGTCGCGGCTCGGGTAGTCGGGACCAGCGACGACATAGCCCTCCCTGGCGAGACGCTCCAGGAACGGCCGGTAGCCCTCGGCGACGTCCCCGTAACCATGACTGAACACCACGAGGGGAAACGGCCCGGGCCCGACCGGATAGACGATGAAGACCGGCAGAGCTTGCGACTTGCCATCACCCTCGATGACCGCATGCGCTTCCGCGGTGCGGAGTCGACGATCGACCCGGGTCACCGGCGTCGCCTCATGCGACCCGCCACTCCCGCTACACCCGGTCACCACCAACACAAGCGCGACGCTCAGCACGACCCTGCAAGGCCTCGTCACGCGAGATCGACGCACACCGAAGCCGTCCCGCTTACACAGCGTCCAACGATGGAACAGCGCACAATGCTTCGAGCAAGGCACGTTTGACTCGCCGCCGCTCGAGTGGCAACCGCGATCGTGGTTGCTCCTGCATCGTGTAGGTGAGGTACGTGATCGTTGGCACGGATGAGCGGGGGGCTCGTCCGCCCGTGGGACCATGGTGTCGTCCTCGGCGAGTACCGGCCACGTGCGCTCGGAGACGCGCTGTACGAGGTCGCGCGTGGGGTGCCGGATCGTGTGGCA
>Ga0187777_10002357_pt1 | contig 12110 bp, 10 predicted proteins | sample 1015_Q2_SP5_10_M_FD_132416 | JGI IMG/M metagenome (GOLD analysis project Ga0187777, IMG submission 132416) | Tropical peat soil microbial communities from peatlands in Department of Meta, Colombia - 1015_Q2_SP5_10_MG | ecosystem: Environmental > Terrestrial > Soil > Wetlands > Peat | place...
CAGTTCATCAATCGCGGCATCGACAGCTGGTTCAAGGTGGAGGTGAAGCAGGGCCTGAACGATGCCGTCGGGCTCTCGCGCGCGGCGCTTGAGCTGCGCACCCGCGAGTACTCGGCGCGCACGGTGGCGCTCGCAGAAAAGCTCGCCGACACGAGCGCCGCCAACGTACAGAGCACGCTCGATGCCGAGCGCCGCGCGAGCCAGGCGCTCGAGATCGCGCTCTTCGCCCACGAGCGCATTCTCGCCGCGAGTCTTGAGAATCCTCTCGAGAACGTGCCGCAGCAGCCCCCGCCCGATCTCGTGCGCCAGGTCGAGCAGCATCTGCCGTACGTGAGTCTCGAGCCGCAGGCGGGCGGCAGCTACCTCATCCGCACCGCCGCGGCGCTCCCGGCGACCGAGCGCCGCGAATCACGCTTCGTGGTGGCGATCTACCCGGTACCGGCGCAGCTCGCTGCGCTTTCCGAGGGCGTGCAGGCCACCTACTCGCACTATGGCGATCTCGCGGCGCTGCGCGAGCCCCTCAAATACAGCTTCAGCCTCACCCTCACCCTCGTACTGCTGCTCGCGATGCTGGCCGCGATCTACGGCGCGATCTACTCGGCGCAGCGCCTCGTGCGCCCGGTGCAGGATCTCATCGCCGGCACGCGCGCAGTCGGCAAGGGCGACTTCGGCACGCGCCTGCCGCTGCCATCGCGCGATGAGATGGGCTTTCTCGTGCATTCCTTCAACGACATGACGAAGCGGCTGCGCCGCGCGCATGCCGAGGCCACGCAGAGCCAGCAGGCCGTCGAACGCGAGCGGCAGCGCCTTGCCATCATCCTCGCGCGGCTCTCGACCGGTGTGCTCGCGATCGACCGCAACATGACGGTGCGCACCGCAAACGAGGCGGCCGGGGCGATCCTCGGCACCGATCTCTCGGCGGCCACCGGGCGTGCGCTGCCCGAGCTCGCCGCCAACAACGAGCGGCTCGGACAGTTCGTGGTCGCCCTCGCGGTGCGCTTTGCAGCCGGGCGCGAGGAGTGGCGCGAGCAGCTCGAGCTCGAAGGCGCGCAGGGGCGGCGCACGCTCATGTGTGCCTGCACCCCTCTTCCGGGCGAGGACCGCGACATGGGCTTCGTCGTGGTCTTCGATGACATCACCGCGCTCCTTCAGGCGCAGCGCGACGCCGCGTGGGGCGAGGTCGCGCGGCGTCTCGCGCACGAGATCAAAAATCCCCTCACCCCGATCCAGCTCTCCGCCGAGCGGCTGCGGCGGCGGCTGCTCTCGAGCGTGAACGAGCGCGATGCCGAGATCCTCGAGCGCGGCACGCGCACCATCGTGCAGCAGGTCGAAAGCATGCAGCAGATGGTCAACGCGTTCAGCGAGTACGCGCGCGCGCCCGAGATGCAGATCACGCGCTTCAACCTCAACCAACTGGTGAACGAAGTGGCGGAACTCTACCGCTCGCACCTGCCACGCACCGAGATCCAGCTCAATCTCGATGAACGCCTCGATCGGATCGAAGCCGACCGCGGGCGGGTGCGGCAGATCCTCAACAATCTCCTCACCAACGCGTTCGAGGCGCTTGAGGGGGTGCCGAGTCCCAGACTCGACATCAGCACCCGCCTCGAGAGCACTGGCGACTACCAGTACGCGGCGATGACCGTGTGTGACAATGGGCCGGGGTTCCCGCGCGAGATTCTCGGAAGGATTTTCGACCCGTACGTCACCAGCAAACCGAAGGGGACGGGACTTGGGCTCGCCATCGTCAAGAAGATCATCGAAGAGCATGGCGGGCACATCGATGCCGACAATCGCCCCGAAGGCGGGGCACGCGTGCGCGTCGTGCTGCCGGTGCAGGACAGCACCCGCTCCGCGACGGGCGGTGCACGCGAACGGCGAGATCAGTTGCGCAGAGAGAGGGCTTGATACATGAGCGGTCCACACATACTCGTCGTCGACGACGAGGCCGACATCCGCGGACTCCTGAAGGAGATCCTCTCCGAAGAAGGCTACGAGGTGGACGTCGCCGCGAACGCGGCGCAGGCGCGCGCCTCGCGCGCGCGGCAGATTCCCGACCTCGTGCTGCTCGACATCTGGATGCCCGATGTCGATGGCATCACGCTGCTGCGGGAGTGGTCGGCCGCAGCGACCGATGGCTGCCCGGTGGTCATGATGTCCGGGCACAGCACGGTGGAAACCGCCGTCGAGGCGACGCGGCTTGGCGCCTTCGATTTCGTCGAAAAGCCCCTCTCGCTCAATAAGCTCCTGCGCACCGTCGAGCGGGCACTCGATGCGGGGCGGCGCCACCGCCAGGCGGGTAAGCTTCTCGGCGCGCCGCTCGCCGTTCCGATCGGCAAGAGCAAACTGATGCAGCAGCTGCGCGCCGAGTTACAACAGATCGCCGCCAACCCATCGCCCGTGCTCCTGATCGGCGAACCCGGCTCCGAACGTGAGGCCTTCGCACGCTACCTGCACGAGCGCGGTCCGCGGGCCGCGGCGCCCTTCGTGGCGCTCATCGCCTCGAGCCTGCGCGATGCGGATGCCGAAGCCCGTCTTTTCGGCCGCGAGGAGGGTCAGTCGGCGGCCCTGACCGGTGCGCTCGAGGAGGCCGACGGCGGCACACTCTTTATCCACGAGCTCGAAGATCTGCCGGCCACCGCGCAGCGACTGCTCGTCGGGGCGGTCGAGACGCGGCGCTTCACGCGCCTCGGGGGCAGCGAACCGATCGAGCTGCGTGCCCGGCTCGTCTCCTCGGCGCAGCCTGGGATCGAGCAGCGCGCGGGCGGGGAGACGCTGCGCCGCGATCTGCTCGCCCAGCTGAATGTGCTCATCATGCGCGTACCGCCGCTACGCGAGTACGCCGAGGACGTGCCGGAGCTCCTGCGCCATCAAGTCGACCGCCTGGTCGATGTCGACGGACTGCCGTTCCGGCGCTTCAGCGTCGCGGCCCAGAATCGCCTGCGCAATTACCCCTGGCCGGACAACGTGCGTGAGCTGCGCAACCTCGTGCATCGGCTGCTGCTGCACGGCGGTGCAGAGGAAATTCGTCTCGAGGAGATCGAGCGTGAGCTCACCGTGCAGACACCGCCCGATGAGCCGCTCGTCAAGCAGGACCTCCTTGCGCTCCCGCTGCGCGAAGCGCGCGAGCAGTTCGAGCGGGCCTACCTGCAGCAGCAGCTGCTGCTGTGCAACGGCAAAGTGGGGCAGCTCGCCAAGCGTGTCGGCATGGAGCGCACGCACCTTTACCGCAAACTGCGCGCGCTCGGGGTCGACTTCCGCAACATCACCGAGGACTGACCCGAGTCCGCGCCTCGATGGCCGTCAGCGAGGACTATCGGCGCTACGTGCTCGGACAGCTCGCGCCACTCGCGCTCGTGAGCTCGCGGCCCATGTTTGGATGCGCCGCCCTCTACAGCGAGGAGCTCATCTTCGGGCTGATCGCCGACGACACTCTCTACTTGCGCGTCGATGATGAGAGCCGCCGCGAGTACACGGCGCGCGGCATGGCGCCCTTTCGGCCCTATCCCGACCGGGAACTCTTCAGCACGACTTACTACGCGGTTCCGGCGGATGTGCTCGAGGATACCGAGGCGCTCTGCATCTGGGCGCGCCGCTCGCTCACGGCCGCACGCACGGCACGCAAGCCCTCGAAGAAGCGGGCAAAGCCTGCAAAGGCTTCGCGGCCGCCAAAGCGCAGACGCCGCAGGTCCCGCGGTCTGCGCCGCTGACGACCTCAGTCTCCAACGCGAATGACGAGCGCATCCACCTCGGCGGCCTGCAGCTGCCTGCGGACCTTGTTGAGTTCATCGAGGTCGCTGATCGGGCCGATGCGCACGCGGTGCCAGACATCGGCGTCGACCGCGACGCGCTGCACAATGGCCGTGACGCCCTGCAGCGCCAACTGCGCCCGCACGCGCTCGGCGTCTGCCTGGTTGCGGTATGAGCCCGCCTGCAGCACGTAGACCCCCGGGCGCTCGATCTTTGCGGCCGCTGGCAGATCGCGCCTGACATCTTTGTCCTTCTCGGGCACCACGACCTCGAAGTTCGGCAGCATCTGGTAGAAATCGTACTGCGCGGGTGTCTTGCCGGAGGCCGTCCCGCTCTCGCTGACTGCGGGTGTGCTGCGATGGGGATCGGGGCGCGGAGTGTCCTGGGAATCGGGTACGCGCGCTCCCCTGCCGCCGAAGTAGACGAAGGCGGCGCTCGCCAGCACGGCTCCGGCGAGCGCGCCGTAGCCGAACTCGCGCAGCCGGCGCGTCTCGAACGAGCGGCGCGGGGTGGACTTGTAGTCGCGCGCCGTCAGCTTGGGCATGCGGACCGCAAACGCCGTGCGTTCGGTGGGCTGTGGCCGGGGTGCACGCGCCTCACATGCTCTCCGGCGCCGAGACGCCGAGCAACGTCAAGCCATTGCGCAGCACCTGCTGGACCGCGAGCACGAGCGCGAGGCGCGCGTTGCGCAGGGCGGGGTCGCTGACGATGAACTGCTCGGCGTTGTAATAGGTATGGAAGACGTTCGCGAGCTCGCGCAGGTAGTGCACGAGCGTGTGCGGGGTGCGGTTGAGGGCCGCCTGTTCGACCATCTCCGGGTAGCGGGTCAGTGAATTCAGCACCCCCTGCTCATGCTCACCGCTGAGGAGCGTTGTCCCGGCAAGTCCCGCCTCAGGCTCGAAGCGCAGCGCGCGCGCGGCGAGCTGCTTCATGACGCTCGCGACGCGTGCGTGCGCGTACTGGATGTAGTAGACGGGATTCTCGTTGGTGCGCGATTTCGCGAGCTCGAGATCGAAGTCGAGCGGCTGGTCGTGACTGCGCATGAGATAGAAGAAGCGGCAGGCATCGTTGCCGACCTCATCGCGCAGCTGCCGCAGCGTCACGAACTGCGCCTCGCGCTTGCCCATCGGTATCTTTTCGGCGCCGCGGTAGAGGTTGACGAACTGAATGAGCGGCGCTTCGAGGCTCTCGCCCGGCTGTCCCATGGCGATGAGTCCCGCGCGCACCCGCGCCACGTAGCCATGGTGGTCAGCGCCGAGCACGTCGATGAGCCGCGCGAAGCCGCGCTCGCGCTTCTCGAGGTGATAGGCGATGTCGGAAGCGAAATAGGTCTTCTGGCCGTTCTCGCGCACCACCACGCGGTCTTTCTCATCGCCGAACTCGCTGGCGCGGAACCAGATGGCGCCGTCTTTGCGCTCGAGCCGTCCCTGCGATTCAAGCACCGCGAGTGCGTGATCGATGGCGCCGCTCTCATCGAGTGCGCGCTCGGACTGCCAGTGATCGAAGACGACGCCAAACTCATCGAGATCGGCGCGGATGTCGGCGAGCATCTCTGCGAGCGAAAGCCCGAGCACGCGCTGAAATCCCTCCGTGCCGATGAGTGTTCGCGCGCGCTCGATGAGTGCATCGATGTACGCCTCCTTGTCGCCTGTCGGCGCATCGGGAGGCAGCCCCCTCGATACCTCGGCCGCGGAGCGCCGCAAGTCATCGCCCACCGCCTCCCTGAGCTTCGCCGCGAGTGGCAGCACGTAGGCGCCGCGGTAGCCGTTTTCCGGAAACGGCAACTGCTCGCCCGTGAGCTCGAGGTAGCGCACCCAGGTGCTGACCGCGAGGATATCCATCTGCCGCCCGGCGTCATTCACGTAATACTCGCGCTCGACCGCGAAGCCACTCGCCGCGAGGATGTTGCCGAGCGTCGCCCCGTAGGCGGCCTGGCGGCCGTGCCCGACGTGGAGGGGTCCTGTTGGGTTTGCGGATACGAATTCGAGCAGCACGCGCTCGCCGGCACCGAGCGTGCTCGTACCGTAGCGGGCACCGAGCTCGTGAATGCGCCGCAGCTCGTGTGCATAGGCCTCACTCGTCAGATAGAAGTTGATGAAGCCCGCGCCCGCGACTTCGACGCGCGCGATGAGCGGGCTCGCCGGCAACGCCGCAACGATCGCGGCGGCGAGTTCTCGTGGCGGCTTGCGCGCGGCTTTCCCGAGCCGGAGCGCGAGATTCGTGCTGAAGTCGCCGTGCTGTGCATCGCGCGTGCGTTCGATGACCACCGTGCCCGGGGCGGGCATCTGCGGCAGCAGGTTTGGAATGAGTTTGCCGAGCGCGGCAAGGAGCAGCGGCTCGAGTTCCTGCTTCAAGGCGTCGCAATCCGCGGTGTGAGCGAGCGCGAAAGTGTACCCGAAGCGCCCGAAGGGTGGCCGTTTTTGGGCCACGTGCCGCAAGCGCGCGCGCTAGAGTGGCGGCATGCGGCGCCGAGAACTCCTCAAGTGCGCGCTCGCGTCTGCGCTAGTTGCGCCGCCGCTCCTTCGGCGCTTCGCGCGTGCGAGCCAACTGCCGGCGGAAGTCGCGGGAGTGCGAATCCCGCAAACGCCGCGCGCGCTCGCGGCCGCTGCTTACGCACGCACGAGTTGCCCCGCTTTCCTCTTTAACCACTCGATGCGCACCTACCTCTTCGGCGCGCTGCAGCTGCGAGGCGCCCAGCACGAGTACCGCGCGGAGGACGCCTTCATCAGTGCCGCCTTTCACGACCTCGGACTCCTGCCCGCGTTCGAAACTCCCAAGGGATCGTTCGAGACCGACGGCGCCGACGCCGCCGAGCGCTGGGCGCTCTCACATGAGGGGTCGGCGGTGGAAGCGGATCGCATCTGGCACGCAGTGCAGATGCACGATGGCCCGTGGGCGCTCACGCGCCGTCAGGGAAGCGAGGCGCGTCTTGTGGCGCTGGGCGCGGGCATCGATGTGTACGGGCCCGACCCGGGCGAGCTCGAGCCGCGCGCGCTCGAGGAGGTGCTGGCCGCCTTTCCGCGCCTCGACTTCAAGCGGCAGTTCACCGCACTTCTCAGCGCACACTGCGAGCGCAAGCCGAACTCGCAGCGCGCCACCTGGCTCGAGGGGCTCTGTCGCGCCCACGCGGCGCCCGCGCCCGATGACGATGCCGTGGCGAAACACATCGCCGCCGCGGCCTTCGAGGAATAGCCTCAGAAAAGCTCGAGCGGGTCGACATCGAGCGCCCAGCGCACCGCGCGGGCGCTTCTCAGAGCCTCGACCTTCGGCAGCCAACGATCGAGAAACCCGTGCAGCCGCGCGCGCTCAGCGCTCTCGAGCAGCAGCTGGGCGTAATAGCGTCCGGCGCGCTTCGCCATCGCCGCGGGCACCGGGCCGAGAAGCCGCACCCCGCGCGTGGCCGCGCCCGCAAGCGCGCGCGCGTCGCTGAGGAAGCGCAGCGCCGCCTCCGGGGTCTTGGCCGAATCGCGTAGCGCCGCGAGACGGCTGAAGGGTGGCCAGTGCGCCGCGGCGCGCTCGGCGAGCGCCGCGCGCGCAAACCCCTCGTACCCTTCGGCGAGGAGACTCCTGAGCAGCGGGTGATCGGGGAATTCGGTCTGGATCAGCACTTCGCCCGGTTTGGTGCCGCGGCCGGCGCGCCCCGCGACCTGCACGATGGTCTGCGCGAGCCGTTCGGGAGCACGGAAGTCAGTACTGAAAAGACCCTGGTCGGCGTTCAGCACGACGACGAGCGTCACGTTCGGAAAGTCGTGCCCCTTGGTGACCATCTGCGTGCCGACGAGGATGCGCGTCTCGCCCACGGAGACGCGCCGTACGATCTCTTCGAGCTCCCCCCGCGCGCGCACCGCATCGCGGTCGAGCCGCGCGATGCTCACGCCCGGGAAGAGCTTCGCGAGCGTCTCCTCGATCCGCTCCGTGCCCTGGCCGACGCTCTTCACCGCGAAGCCGCACTGCGGACAGCGCGTTGGCAGTGGCGCGTCCGCGCCGCAGTGATGACAGCGCAGCCGCCCCGCGGCGAGGTGCACCGTGAGGCGCGCGTCGCACTCGCGGCAGGGGGCGGTCCAGCCGCACGCCGTGCAGAGGAGGGTCGGCGCATAGCCGCGGCGGTTGAGGAAGACGAGCACCTGGCCCCCGTCCGCGAGGTGCCGCTCGATCGCGAGTACGGCCGCTGTCGAGATCCCCGACTGTATCGCGCTCGTGCGCAGGTCGATGAGCTTGAGGTGCGGGGGTTGCGCCTGAGCCGCGCGGCGTTCGAGTTTGAGGTGCGTGTAGCGGCCGAGCGTCACGTTGTGCAGTGTCTCGAGCGATGGGGTCGCGGAGCCAAGGAGCACCGGGACAGCGGCGCCCTGCGCGCGCACGATGGCGAGATCGCGCGCCGAGTAGCGCAAGGCGCTCTCCTGCTGCTTGAAGGAACCATCGTGCTCCTCATCGACGACGATCAGGCCGAGTTCAGGGAGCGGCGCGAACACCGCCGAACGGGTGCCGAGCACGATGCGGGCGCGGCCACTTGCGCTCTCGCGCCAGGCGAGCAAGCGCTCGTGATCGGTGAGGGCCGAGTGCAGTACGGCGATCGGCGCCGCGAAGCGCTCGCGGAAGCGACCGACCAGTTGCGGCGTGAGTCCGATCTCAGGCACGAGCACGAGCGCGCGCCGCCCGAGTGCGAGCACCCGCTCGATGAGCCTGAGATACACCTCGGTCTTGCCGCTGCCTGTGATCCCGTGCAGGAGAAAGACTCCGAAGCCCCCGAGCGCGCGCTCGAGCGCATTCACCGCGGCGCCTTGCTCGGGGAGCAGCTCGGGGCCGGTACTGCGGAGCGACCAGCTCGCGCTCGGGAGTGCGATCTCGAACTCGGTGCGTTCGATCCACCCGCGCGCGAGGAGCGCGCGCGCCGCCTCGCGCCAGGGGCTGAGACGCTCGTTGAGGGCGTCGGCCGTGGCGCCATCTCCCGCGCCGAGCACCTCGAGCAACGCGCGCTGCTTCGCGGCGCGGCGCGCCTCGCCCGCACCGAGCGCGCGCTTGCCCTCGGCCGTCACCCGCCAGAGCTCCTCCCGCGCCGTGGCCGCGGCGCCCGAGCGCAGTGCTTTTGGCAGCGCGCCCGCCACCACCTCGCCGACCGGGTGGTGGTAGTAGTCGGCCGCCCATTCGAGGAGTGCGAGCGTCGGGCCATCCAGGAGCGGCTCGCGGTCGAGGACCTCGAGGATCGGCTTAAGCCGGCTCAGGGGAAGTTCCGAGCCGGTTGCGATCCCCATCACGAGGCCCACGAGTCGGCGGCGTCCAAAAGGGACCCGCACGCGTGCGCCGGGATTTGGGGGTTCGCCCCCTTCGGGGGACAGATAGTCGAAGAGACGGCGGAGGGGCGCGTCGAGCGCCACCCGGATGATGGAAAGGGGCGGTTTCACGTAAGTCAAATCAGTGGTTTGCGAGCCCCAGATCCGTCAACCGCTTAGCGCGCGGGCGCGTTATACGGCGCATGTCTGAGTTTGCTACGCTCGCCTCGCCTTATAGCATGCCGGCCGCGTTACACGGTGAGGTGCACCTGACGGATTCCTCTGCCGAGAGCCGATCTCGTGCGCTGAACCAATTCCTGGCCAGCATCGAGCTCAAGGCATTCAAGATCGCGCAGGCGGCGTTGCGGCACGAGGACGATGCGCTCGATGCGGTTCAGGATGCGATGTTGCAGCTCGCGCGCGCTTACGGCGAACGGCCGGCCGAGGAGTGGAAGCCACTCTTTTATCGCATCCTCGAGAACCGGATCCGGGACATGCAGCGGCGGCGCACCGTGCGCGGTCGCGTGATGGCCTGGCTTCCTTCGCGCGGCGAGGACGACGACGAGGAGCCCGATGCGATCGCCCAGGCGCCAAGCCCCGAGCCCCAGCCGGTGAAGCGGCTCGAACTCGACGAGGCGGTCGGGGCGCTGGAGAGGGCACTGAGCGCGCTACCGCGGCGCCAGCAGCAGGCGTTTCTGCTGCGCACACTCGAAGGACTCGATGTGGCCGAGACCGCACGTGCCATGGGCTGCTCGGAGGGCAGCGTCAAGACACATTACTTTCGCGCCGTGCACACGCTGCGCGAGCAACTTGGAGAGCTCTATCTATGAGCCCGATGCCGGAAGAACTGACGCCATTCGAGCGCAACGCACGCGTGCTGCTCGATGAGAGCGTTTCGCGCATCGATGGCCGCACGCGCTCGCGGCTGAACCAGGCGCGCCAGGCGGCGCTGGCCGCCGCCGCCGCTCATGAGCGGCGTCCTTTCTGGTGGCGCAGTTTCACGCTCATGCCGGCCGCGGGAGCCATGGCCGCGGCGCTGCTCGCGGCGGTGGTGCTCTGGCATGGTGAGCCCACCGGGCAGTCCCCGCTCGCCGAAGGACAGCGTCCGGCCGCGGTCGAGGATATCGATCTCCTCGCCGATGCCGAAGCACTCGATCTCATGGAGGGTTGGGACGGCTCTTCTTTTTATGAGTGGGCCGCGGCGCAGAACGAGCCGAGCGGCCAGAGTGACGGCTGATGCGGGTGCCGCGCGCGGCGCTTATCGGAGTTGGCCTGCTGGCGCTGAGTATCGCCGCCGCCGGCAACGACGACACGCGCAAGCCGCCGCCCGCGGACGATCCCGATCCGAGCTTTCTCGAGTTCCTCGGCAGCGTCGACCGTCTGGCCGAGGTGAGCCCCGACTATCTGGCACAGGCGGCACGGCCCGCGCAGCCGGCTGCGAAGCCACCCGCCGCGCCGCCCCCACCCGGGCCGCCCCCATCCGGAGGCAAAAACAATGACTAAGAAATACCTCCCGCTGCTGCTGCTCGCGCTGCTCTTTGGGGCGGCGAGGGCTTTTGCCCAGGAGCCCGCGGCGCCACCGGCGGCTGCACCCTCGGCGCCCATCGCCTGGTCGTCCCTCTCACCCCAGCAGCAGAAGCTGCTCTCGGGTTTCGGCAGTCAGTGGAACACGCTACCGCCGGCGCGCCAGCAGGCGCTCGCCCACGGCAGCGAGCGCTGGCTCGGCATGTCGGATGCGGAGCGCTCCCAGGCACGCGATCGCTTCCAGCACTGGCAGACGCTGCCCCCCGATCAACGGCGCGATCTGCGCAACAAGTGGCAGCGCTTCCAGTCGCTCCCGCCGCACCAGCAGGAGATGCTGCGGCAGGACTTCCGCAGGTTCCAGCAGCTACCGCCCGAGCGGCGCGAGGCGCTGCGCCAGCAATGGCGCAGCCTCACCCCCGCCGAGCGTGAGCAGTGGCACAACCTCTCGCCCGCCCAGCGCCAGCAGAGGTTTGACCGGGCGATCGCGCAGCCACCGAAGCGCTCGCCTCCCTCACACCACTGAGAGGCACGCTCTGCGCACGCGCCGGCGCGCTCGGCGCGCGCCGAACTAACCCACGGCCTTGATGGCCTGTATCAGCTCCGAGGTGGCCTTCTGCGCATCGCCATAGAGCATGCGCGTGTTGTCGAGATAGAAGAGCGCGTTCTCGATCCCCGAGAAGCCCGCACCCTGACCACGCTTGATGACGATGACGTTCTTGGCCTTGTCGGCATTGAGGATCGGCATGCCGTAGATCGGACTTGACTTGTCGGTGCGCGCGACCGGATTCACGACGTCATTGGCGCCGATGATGAGGGCGACGTCGGCGGTTTCGAACTCGGGGTTGATCTCATCGAGATCGGCGATCAGATCGTAGGGCACGCCCGCTTCGGCGAGCAGCACGTTCATGTGGCCGGGCATGCGGCCGGCGACCGGGTGGATCGCGAACCGCACCTGCACGCCGCGGTCCATAAGGAGCTGCGCGAGCTCCCAGATCTTGTGCTGCGCCTGTGCCACCGCCATGCCGTAGCCGGGAACGATGATGACCTTCTGCGCAAACGCCATCATCACGCCGGCGTCGGAGGCCTCGATCGGCTTCAGGCTCCCGCTCACCGTACCGGTGGCAGGACCGCCGGTGTCGCCAAAGCCGGAGAAGAGGACGTTGCCGAGGGAGCGGTTCATCGCCTTCGCCATGAGCTGCGTGAGCAAGGTACCGGCAGAGCCGACCACGGTACCGGCGATGATCATCGCCGCGTTGTTGAGTACGAAGCCCTCGAACCCGACCGCGAGCCCGGTGAGTGCGTTGTAGAGCGAGATCACGACCGGCATGTCGGCGCCGCCGATCGGCAGCGTCATGGCGACGCCGAGGATGAGGGCGAGGATGAAAAATCCGCTCACGACCGCGGGGGAAGCGTTCATGTGCGAGGCGGCGAGCGCGCCGAGCACGAGTGTCGCGGCGAGCAGGAGCAGGTTGAGAAACTGCTGACCGCGAAAGCGCAGGCTGCGGGTGATGAGGCCCTGGAGCTTCCCGAAGGCGATGGCGCTGCCGCTGAAGGAAACCGCGCCGATGA
>Ga0187777_10002358_pt1 | contig 12108 bp, 8 predicted proteins | sample 1015_Q2_SP5_10_M_FD_132416 | JGI IMG/M metagenome (GOLD analysis project Ga0187777, IMG submission 132416) | Tropical peat soil microbial communities from peatlands in Department of Meta, Colombia - 1015_Q2_SP5_10_MG | ecosystem: Environmental > Terrestrial > Soil > Wetlands > Peat | place...
AGGGTACTCCAGACGACAGTCACTACCCACAAAATGAACGGCCGCCAATGAATCACCATCCCGGCTCCACGAGGCTTGGGATACATCTCCGAGCAGTTCGCGAGGCGCTCCTCCTGTTAACGGCACGACCGAGAGCATGCCCCGGGGAATGATGTTGTTATCCGTCTTCTGCCGAATCGCCATCTCGCCTTTGGAAGAAATGCTCAGGACTTCGCTGTCGAGCAGATCAATAGGACGGGACATCAGAGCGTCGGTGCGTGTCGTATAGACCTGCTCCTTGTCAGCACCATTCCAGGCCGCGCTGTACAAAATGCTCTGGCCATCTGGAGCAAACTTTGCCCCATAGATGGAACCCCGCTGAAACGTGAGCTGATGGAAGTGAGGCGTAAGAGTGGGCGCGCCACGTCGTGCCGCGACGTAAGTGCCTGCCAGCGCCATCAACACCACGAACACCGCAGCCGCTTGCTTCCAATAAGAACGCCGCTCATCGACGACCGCGCGCAGCCGCGAGCTTGTGCCCGACTGGCTGGAAAGCATCTCCAGATCAAAAGCAATATCGCTGGCCGACTGAAAACGCTGCGCCGGATTCTTTTCCAGGCAGTGGTGCACCACGCGATCCAGCCCCGGTGTCACATTAGGAATCGTTTCCTGCAGATCCAGCGGCTCTTCCTTGAGAATGGCATTCATAGTTTCAACGCTGGAATCACGCTTGAACGCTCGCTTCCCGGTCAGCATTTCGTAAAGAATCGTGCCAAAGGCAAAGATGTCTGTGCGCTGGTCCGCGGCTTGGCCGCGCACCTGCTCGGGGGCCATATATCCCACCGTTCCCAGGACCTGGCCGGGAATCGTATTCGACGTGTGATCCATGGTCTGGAGTTCCGGAGTAGCAGAGACCGCCTCATCCCGTGTCAGCTTGGCCAGTCCAAAATCCAGGATTTTTACGCGCCCGTCGTGGAGGATGAAAATGTTATCGGGCTTGAGGTCACGATGGACGACGCCCTTTTCGTGCGCCGCTGCCAGCCCGCGCGCAATCTGAATCCCGTACTCGATTGCCTTGCGTTGCGGCAAAGCGGCTGCCTCGAGATGTTTCCGCAAAGAGTCGCCGTCGAGCAGCTCGGAAACCATGTAGCGCGAGCCGTTGTAACTGCCAATATCAAAGACAGCAAGAATATTGGGGTGGTTGAGCGCACCCACCACCCGCGCTTCCTGCTCAAAGCGGCGCGAACGGTCTACGTCTTGAGCGAACGCCGGCGGCAGGATCTTGATTGCCACGTCCCGCTGCAGGCGGGAATCGCGCGCGCGGTACACTTCTCCCATGCCGCCCGATCCCAGCAGCGACACAATTTCGTACGGCCCGAGCTTGGTGCCAGAAGTTAGTGCCATATCGGAGTGTGGATTATAGCTTGCCTACCGCATCCGGTGACAGTAGTTCGGCAGCCTGGGCTGAATTTTGGACACGATGCGCAAGACTTTGAATCCGAGTCGCGCTGGTGGCAATCTGAAGCCTGCAGGTTAGCGTTGGAGCGAAACGATGATCGATGAGCAGACAGTAACGTCGGTCTTGCCGACGATTGATGAAATCAGAGAAGCACAGCAACTAGTCTATTCCTTGATGCAGCCAACCCCGCAGATCGTCTGGCCGCTGCTGTGCGAACGGCTGGGGACGGAGGTGTGGGTCAAACATGAGAACCACACCCCGATCGGCGCATTCAAAGCCCGCACCGCAGTGGTTTATGCGGCGGAGTTTTTCCGCAAATCCAATCAAATCACAGGCCTGGTGACGGCAACCCGCGGGAACCATGGCCAATCCGTAGCGGTGGCCGCTCACAGGTTTAATGTTTCGGCCCATATCGTCGTGCCTCGCGGGAACAGCAGCGAAAAAAACGCCGCGATGCGAGCGCAGGGAGCGGACCTCATCGAGTTTGGCGGCGATTTCCAGGAGTCCAAGGAACATGTGGCCCAGCTCGCGAGCGAGCATGGCTGGCATTTTGTTCCGCCATACCACCCCAACATCGTGAAAGGAGTCGCCACCTATTGGCTGGAGTTCTTCTCTGCAGTCTCTGACTTGGATATCGTTTACGTGCCGATCGGGCAAGGCTCGGGGATCTGCTCTTGCGCTGCGGTTCGCAATGGGCTGAACCTGAAAACAAAAATCATTGGCGTGGTCGCGGAGGGTGCTCCTGCTTATGCGCTATCGTTTGAAGACGGCCGCAAGATTTCTGCTCCAGTCACGACTCAACTCGGTGACGGCATGGCCTGCCGCGTTCCCGACGATGCTTCACTTGAGGTGATTCTGGAGAACGTCGATCACGTCGTGCGTGTCAGTGAAGACGAGCTCCGGAATGCCATGAGGATTTTCTTCACCGATACCCACAATGTTGCAGAAGGAGCCGGCGCCGCCGGTTTGGCTGCTGCCCTGAAGGAAAAACCGGCTTTAATGGGTAAACGCGTGGGTTTGGTAATCACTGGCGGAAATGTTGACAGGCCTGTCTTTGCCAGTGTGCTCGCCGACTAGACGTTACCCTTTATTGAATCTGGATTACGCTTTCCGGTGCCGCGGACTTGATCTCATCCACCCGTGCCACGACTTTCCGCGCAAATTCGTATAGCCCTTTGGCGTGCGGGGAATTCTCGCCTTCGAGCACGGCGGGTTTCCCGCTGTCGCCCGCCTTGCGGATGTCGGGATCAAGCTGAATGCTCCCCAGAAACGCAATCCCGAACTGGTTCGCGGTCTTCTCCGCGCCACCACGCGAGAAGATGTCGATTTCGTGCTGGCAATGAGGGCATACAAAGTAGCTCATGTTCTCAACCATGCCCACGATGTCGACCTTCATCTGGCGGAACATCTCGATGGCTTTGCGGCCGTCCTGCAGGGAAACATCCGAAGGCGTCGAAACTACGATCGCACCGGTGAGTGGCACCGTTTGAATTAGCGACAGCGAAACATCGCCAGTCCCGGGAGGAAGATCCACGATCAGGTAATCCAGCAATCCCCACTCCACCGAGCCCAGAAACTGCCGAATGATGGAATGCAGCATCGGCCCGCGCCAGATCAGCGGTTTGTCGCCGGGGTTCAAGAGACCAACCGAGATGACTTTTACGCCGTGGACTTCGAGCGCCTCGATTCTCTGATCGCCGACAACTCTTGGTTGCGCGCTCGTACCCAACATAAGCGGCACATTCGGCCCGTACACATCGGCATCGAGCAGGCCGACCTTGTGCCCCATCTTCGCAAGCGCCAAGGCCAGGTTGACGGCAAGGGTGGTTTTCCCAACTCCGCCTTTTCCGGAGCCCACGGCAACGATGGCCTCAACTCCGGGAAGAGGTTGTGGGCCCGGCGGCGGTTGCCCGGGACGAGAAGGCATGTGAGCGCTCACTGAAATGACCTTTCACTTTGATTATACAGACGTCACAGGGCAGTGTGACGATGCGCCCGGGGCCTGATGAGTTCAACCGCCAGTGGGCAAACGCAGTCTTCTCTTCGCCCTCAACCCATATCGGGAAGGACTTTAGGCCAAAAATCACGCTGCTTTGCTAGTCAGCCTACCTTCCGCGCTACAGTCATCGATAGAGCGCTTCATGGGTATCGTGCACGAGATTTACCGAGTTGTTGGCGGCCACTTCCGGCGCAAGCGCCTGCGTTGGCTGGCGGCAGAATTTCGTGATTGTCGCAGTGTGATCGACCTCGGCGGAAGGGCCATGATGTGGAGTGGTTGCACGTTTGCCGAGCGCACGACAATTCTTAACGTGGAGCCGCCCCCTGACAATCTGCCTCAGAAGTTTACGTACATACTTGGGGATGGCCGGAATAGCGGCCTTCCGGACCGTGGGTTTGATCTCGCATTTTCCAACTCGGTCATCGAGCATGTGGGCGGTTTTGGAGATCAGAAACGCTTTGCCGATGAAATGCTGCGTCTGGGCCGGCGGATTTATTGCCAGACGCCCAATAAGTGGTTTCCGGTCGAGCCGCATTTTCTCGGCCTGTGCGTGCATTGGCTGCCGAAAAAATGGTTCAACCATTTCGTGGACCGTTACCTGACGCTGCATGGCTGGAGATACCGTCCGACTCCCGATGCCTCAGCCGCACTGATTAATTCCATCAGGTTGCTGACGCGTGCCGACCTTCAGCAGCTATTTCCAAGCTGTCACATCAGGACGGAAAGATTTGCGGGGTTACCGAAGTCGTTCGTGGTTTGGAAATGAAAAACTCTGCTAGTATCCGCCCCCTTCCAGCCGCACCTTGCCTCGGAACATCCTGAAGATGAACACGAAATAAATCACCGCCAACACAATCCCGATGCACCACCAGATCAGGCCCACGGTCAGTCCATGTTGCCCCGCAGCAGAGTTGTAGATAGTCAAACTGTAGCCGGGATCGGTGCTGGCTGGCAGAACCACTGGATAAAGCGCGAAGGCCGCGCCCACCAGCATGAAAGCGATATAGAAGCTTGACGCAAGGAACGCAAGTTTTTCTTTCTGCCCAGCTATACCCCAAATCATCGCGGCAAGGCTCGCCGCCACGACCAAAGGAATAAGCAGGCCAATCGAGTGTTCACGATAATTCCGCATGATCTGGGGTTTGATCAAGTAAGTTGCGAGCAGACTCACAATCGTCAGCAAGACCTGCAGCGGCCACATGGCCATTGCGATTCTCCGCGCTCGCAGACTCAGATCGCCTTCGGTCTTGATAGCAATGTAAAGCGCACCGTGCGCGATCAATGTTACGAGCGCGACAACCCCTGCCATGACCGTGTACCAGTCGAGAATTCCCGGATTGGGACCAACTCTCCAGTTCGTCCACAAAGCCTCGAAGAAGTATCCGTCGGGCCCCAGCGGAACACCGCGGATAACATTGCCCAGGGCGGCCCCAAAAAAGATTGCCAACAATGCGCTTGATACCGAAAACACAAAATCGAAGAAGCCTTGCCACACCGGATTTTCGATGTGGGTTCGAAACTCAATGCCAACCGCGCGCAACATCAGCAACCACAGCACCATCATGAGCGGCAGGTAAAAACCACTAAAACCGGAGGCGTAGAGTTGAGGAAAAGCGAAGTAAAGCGTGCCCCCGGCAGCGAGCAACCAGACTTCATTTCCATCCCACACGGGCCCGATCGCGCGCAGTATGGTCCGCCGTTCTCCCGAACTCCTGGCAGCATAGAGGTAGATGGCGCCAGCGCCAAGGTCGAATCCGTCGAGGATTACGTAGGCCACCAGCATCACGGCCACAATAACGAACCAAAGTGTTTCCATAAATGCCTCTTAATCTCTGCCTCAATGGACTGGAACTGCGGGCGGAATCTGCGTCTCTCCCGCGGGCCCATGCTCAATCTCCCGCCGCACCAGAAACAAGAACACGATCCCCAAAAACGTGTACATGCCCATGAATCCAAGCAAGGTGAACATGCCATTCCCGGCAGAAACCGTTTTTGAATAACCGTCAGCCGTGCGCATGAGCCCATACACCAGCCATGGTTGTCGGCCCAGTTCGGCGGTCAGCCAGCCAGCTGTATTGGCGATGTAAGGAAATGGGAAACTTAGAAGCAGAATCCAGAGAATCCAGCGAGCGTCGAACAGCTTGCCGCGCCAGAGCAGCCCAACCGCAACCAACAACACCGCGATAAAGATGGTTCCCAGTCCCACCATGATGTGGTAGCTGTAATAGAGGAGTGCGATGTTCTGCGGCCAGAGGTGCTGCGGGAATTGGTCTAACCCCTCGACGCGCGCCGACCACCGCTGATATGTCAGGAAGCTCAATGCCTTCGGCACGATCAGGGGATTATCAATCTTGTGCGCATCCACGTCCGGCTGGCCGATGATGACCAGGGGCGCGCCCGGCTGGCTCTCGAACAGTGATTCCATTGCGGCCAGAGTTACCGGTTGATATCGCGTAACCATGCGGCCTTGCCCATCACCGGTGGGAAAGAGTTGCAAGATGCTGAATATGCAACCTGCGATTACGCCGGTTCGAACGAACATCCGTCCGTGCTCCACGTGCTTGCCCCAAAGCAAATAAAACGCTCCTACCGAAGCCATCACGAACGAGCCGGTGATCACTGCGCCGCTCATGTTGTGGGCGTACTGCCACCAGGCCCAGGGATTCAAAACCAGTTCCCAGAAACTGCTCAGTTGCACTGAGCCATCGGGCGCCCGCTGATAGCCGACCGGATTCTGCATCCACGCATCGGTCGCAATGATGAAAAACCCGGACAGCCATGATCCGAAAAATACCGCCACTGCCGACCACCAATGCGCGCGTGGGCTAAGCCGCTTTTCACCGTACAGGAAGAGTCCGAGAAAAGCTGATTCCAGGAAGAATGCAAATATCCCTTCCATTGCCAGCGTCTGGCCAATTACGCCTCCGGCGAAGCGGGAGAAAAGCGACCAGTTGGTGCCGAACTGGAATTCCATGGGAATGCCGGTCACAACTCCGAGCACGAAGTTAATTCCGAAAATCCGCGCCCAAAACCTGGCCGCCTGATGGCAGGTCTCATCATTTCGCCGCAAGCCGAGCCATTTCAGAACCACAATCAGCGGCGCCAGCCCCATGGTCAGCTGCGGAAAAAGGTAATGAAAAGTTACAGTGAAGGCAAAGTGCAGACGGTGTACGAGCAGAGCGCTGTCCATAACGACATCCTAGTCCTCCGGTGGAGAAACATCATTATGGGATGGTGAAGATGTCGACGATGTGACGAAGATCACAATGTCACAAAAACTTACCAGGGGGTCACTAGCGCGTGTTTGCGCGCCGGCGTTCCAGGTGCTCGCGGCGGATAGCTCGCCGTCTTCCCGCATCTTCGTAGCGTCGGCGCTGCTCATCAGTCTCGGGAACGACCGGAGGCACTTCCAAATGGCGTCCAGCCGCGTCTACAGCAACGAAAGTGAGGTAAGCAGAGCTGACGTGCTGGCAATCGTTCTCAATGTAGTTTTCCACCCACACCTTTACCCCAACTTCCATGGAACTGTGAAATACGCGGTTGACTGAAGAACGCAGAATCACCAGATCGCCGATGTGGACTGGAACGAGGAAATCCAGGTGGTCGATGGAGGCGGTCACGACATAGTTCCGCGAGTGACGGTGAGCGGCCAATGCGCCTGCCAGGTCGATCCAGTGCATCAGCCGTCCGCCGAGTAATGCTCCAAGTGGGTTGGCGTCGTTTGGCAGAACCAGCTCCGCCATCTCAGACTGGGAATCGCGGACAGGGCGCGGCATCATGTGATCATCGTTCATGAGTGTGGGCTCGAACTCATGACAGTCGCAGATTTTCTACGGGCTAAGTAGGACTGCAAATAACAATCAGCCATTCTCTGAACACACGGGTCCGCATGCAAACTCGTCCATCCGCCAAGAATAAGATCGTATTCCAGTATCCCGTGGCCGGCGGGCCGATGGCTGCACTCGCGAACAAAGCAAACTGTGAGTTGATTGCCGTAATCGCGAGTGACGGAGAACCTCACTGCATCTGCGGCCCGGTCTCTTGGAAGACGCGAACATCCGGAGGCGTATCCCAGATTGCAGAATTCGCGCAGTTCACTATCCGTTGGCTTCAGGCCTTCATGACCGGGGGCGGCGCAATGCCCTTGCCATCCTGTTCCCAGAGGCAGCCGCGCCGGGTGAATCCAGCCTCCCTCCTCGCATTTCGTGGTCGGCATGAAATATGGGCAAGCCATCTATGAGCTTTAATCTGAGGAATGCCGCCATTGTACTGGCCGAACTGCCGGGCCGCTAGTGGCGAGTACATTTCCCCGATATCCGCTGGCTCTCCGCCTCAAACAGTTGCTAATCTACAAAGGCCAATGGATCGGATAGCACTGCTCACCGAAGTTCTGGCCCAGAATCCAAACGATGCGTTTGCGCGTTACGGGCTGGCAATGGAGTATTCGAAAACCGGAGATTTGGAACGCGCGCTGCAGGAATTCCGCAGCCTGCTGAACACGCATCCGGACTACACGGCCGGATACTTCATGGCGGCGCAGACATTAGTGGCGGCGGACCGCCAGGATGACGCCAAACACATGCTGGTGGAAGGCATCACAGCTGCCCGACGCACTGGCAACCAACACGCCCAGTCAGAAATGACGGCCATGTTGGAAGAGCTGAAATCCCGAGCCCGCTGACTTTGCGGGCTTGCGAACAGCGCACTTGGACGGTCTTCGCGGCATTTTTTTGGTACAGTACTTTCCTCTCGGCAACTACCGTGTGTTCCTAAATTCCTCTGCCCCAACCGCATCCCACGCTTTCATTGTTGAGTGGTTAGATTCCAGCCACATCCTCAGCACTGTCTGCTATGCTCCTCCTCAATGGCTACAAAACCTTTGCCGGCTCGCTCTTTTGAACCTGATGAGCGGCAACGGCAAGCTATCGAGCACAGTCATGGTCCATTGCTGGTGGTCGCCGGGGCGGGCACCGGCAAGACGACTGTTCTGATCCGCCGCATTGTGCGCCTGATTCAGGGCCACGCTCGTCCAGAGGAAATCCTGGCCCTGACCTATACGGAAAATGCGGCTACCGAGATGCGCGACCGTATTCAAGCCGAACTCCGCGGAGCCAGTTCACGCTTACAGGTTTGTACTTTTCACGCCTATTGCAACAACATGCTGATCCGAAATGGCAAGCAATTCGGTGTTCTGGATGACAAGGATCTGTGGATTTTCTTGCGCAAGCGCATCCGTGAGTTGCGGCTTAACTACTTTGTCCGCGCCGCCAACGTAAGCAAGTTTCTGGATGACCTGCTGGAATTCATCCGCCGCTGCTATGACGAACTCGTCGGCCCAGAGAAATATGCCGAGTATGTCCAGGGAATCGAGAAGGGCGAGTTGCCAATTCCTCGTGTGTGCAAATCGAAGGATGCCGATAGCCTGACAGATGAAGAAGTGTTGGGGCGTTGCCGCGAAATCGCCGCTGTTTTTTCCAAGGTCGAGGAGATGCTGGCCGAAGAGAATCTAGGTACGTTCGGCCACATGATCACTCGTGCTTACCATCTGTTGTCGAACGATTCGGGTTTGTTGGCTCACGAACGGCAGCATGCGCGCTTTATCCTGATCGATGAGTTTCAGGATGCCAATTTCGCCCAGATCAAAGTGCTTCAACGTTTGGCCGGGGAAACCCGGAACATTTTTGCCGTGGGTGATCCGGATCAGGCGATCTATCGTTTTCGTGGAGCATCCAGCGCCGCCTTTGCGCTCTTTCGGCATACTTTTCCGGCGGCAAACCTGGTAGTTCTGGAGAAAAATCGCCGTTCGACCTCACCCATTCTGAAGTGTGCTCATGCCCTGATTTCAAAAAATCCTGACGCATTCACCGCCAGCACTACGGCACTCCCTTATAAGCGTTCGCGTTTGATCTCCGCGCGCGAAGAAGAAGCAGCGTGCCAGGGGCGAAGCGTTGAAAGTTCCCCGGTCGAAGCCATACTTTTCACTAGCGCAGGCAAAGATCTGGAGTCGAGCGACATTGTTTCCATTCTGCGTCAGCGGCAGCGCCAGCTACGCTGCAAGTGGAGCGACTTTGCCGTTCTCTACCGGCAACACCTTCACCGCGATGAACTGGCCGAGCAGTTGGCGGAGAAGGGTATCCCATACACCATCGAAAGCATGGACATCACTGAAACAGCCGAGGCGCGTGACCTGTTCGCCTGTATCGGGGCCGTGGTCTCGTCTAAGGACGATGCCAGCCTCTTCCGGGTCGCGGCGTTACCGCAGTTTTCGATTAATGCAGAAAAGTTGCGCGCCGGGATCCGCTCGCTGCCGCGCGAACAGGAGCATGGAGGAGTCGCGTCGGTCCTGTCCCAGGTCGAAGGAGGAGTTCAGGTATTGGAAACCCTCGAACAGGCTCGGGATGAAATCGCGAGCAGCTCAGCCAAGAGCCGCGCGGCACTTGACATCCTGATTCGCAAATTTCAACTCAGCCGTGGTTCGCCGGTGTTAGCCGCAATTCTCGAGTTCGTCCGCAGGTGGGAAGAAAAACCCGTCGTTAGAACGAAGGAGGTGGCCGAACTGCTGGAATATTTGGATTATTTCCGGGAGGCAGGAGGTGCGATACCTCTGGAGACGCCAGAAGAAGATGCGGTCCGCCTTATGACCGTGCACGCTGCCAAGGGACTCGAGTTTAAACACGTATTTGTCCTTAGAGCGAATTCCGGGTCTTTCCCTGCCAACTTCAGGGAATCGCTGGTCGAGTTTCCACGGGAACTGCGCGACGCAGACTCGGTTGGCCCGGAGGACGATAAAGCTCTCCACGATCAGGAGGAGCGGCGTCTCTTCTACGTCGCAATGACGCGAGCTCGGGATACATTGGCCGTTTATGCCAAGCGCGGAACCGGGAGAGATCCCACGCCGCCCGGGTATTTGCGAGATCTGCTGAAAGATCCCACTCTCACCCCGGTTCTCCGGCAGCGCTCAGCACGCGGATACCAGCGCGAACTGTTTGCACAGGCCGCGCCTGGTCAGGTCACAGCTTTAGCGAAATGGCTCGAGTGCCCTCCGGCTTACGAGCTAAGCAGCAGGCTAAGCGCGAGCGCCGTCCAAAGCTACGAGACCTGTCCACTGCGGTTCAAACTCGAACGGGAATGGAAAATTCCGGGAGAAGTGCCTGCAGCCATGCAGTACGGTGCGTCGATGCACCGTGTCCTGTGCGCCTATTACGACTCCGTTCGCTTTGGACGAATCCTGAGCGACGAGCAGGTGCTGGATCTTTTCCGGACTGATCTCCGCGATGCCCACATTTCGGATTCTTATCAGCGTGAGTTGTACGAAACTCAGGGCGTGGCACAGCTGAGAGATTTTCTGGCGAGCGTTCGCCGGCGGCTGCAACCGAACGTACTCCATACCGAGGAGTCCTTTGAAACCAAGATCGGCGAGACGACGATTGTTGGTCGAATTGATCGAATGGACAAAGCTTCCGATGGGCGAATCGTGATTACGGATTACAAGACCGGCAAACCACAATCGCAGGAGGATGCTGATGAAAGCCTGCAGCTCTCGATCTATGCGTTGGCTGCACGACAGAAATGGGGGTATCGCGTCGAGAAGATTGCGTTCCACAACCTCGACGACAACAGCACAGTGTTCACGCGCCGTGATGATGCTCAGTTGCAGGAAGCCGGGTTGAGGGTTGAGGAAGTTGCGGCGGACATTGCAGCCGGCGATTTTGAACCCACGCCCGGGTTCCATTGCCGGTCGTGCGCCTATCACAGTCTTTGCCCGGCTACGGAGAAGCGCTTCTACTCGATCGCTACCGGAAAGGCTAACTAAAATGCTCGCAAAAAACTTTGGGGACGCTTGCGCGTCCCCCAGTTTCCCTTAATGAAGGCTCTTAGTGCTTCTTCGCCTTCTTTGCTTTCTTCTTGGTTGCCATTAGCTATTCTCCCTTTCCATTGTTCATGGATAGCAACGATGCTCTGTTGCAACTGATTGAAATCTAGAGTTAATAAAAAGTGATGTCAAGAGAAAAATGCACTTCGGCACTCGTGAGAAAGGGACACTAAGGTCACGTTCGAAGATCAATTCCCAACGCTTCTCTGAAATTGCAGGTTCCCAGATGTTGCCGCTGCAGAAATTTTGGACTGAACGATGAAGCTTTGGAGCGAGGCATCGAAATTAACAGCGAAAGTTCCCGGCATTCGCTTTCATCCTTTTTCTGCTTCACACATCTATAATCTGAGCGGAAGAAGTGAAGCGTAGGAGTGGGCAAATGGCTGATTTCGAGGATGTGGTCATCATTTCCGGTTGTCGCACACCGGTGGGCAAATTTCAGGGAAGTCTCTCGGATCTGAGTGCCCCACAACTTGGCGCAATCGTGGTACGAGAGGCAGTCAAGCGCGCCAACGTCGATCCCAAGCAGGTTGATGAGTGCATCATGGGCAACGTTGTGTCTGCGGGACTGGGACAAAATCCCGCGCGGCAGGCAGCGATCTTCGGCGGGTTGCCGCCGGAGGTAGGTGCCATGACCATCAACAAGGTTTGCGGGTCGGGGCTTAAGGCGGTTGCGCTTGGGGCACAAGCCATTCAAACCGAAAACAGCGGCATCGTTGTCGCGGGTGGAATGGAATCGATGACCAACACGCCTTATCTGCTTCCGCAGGCTCGCAAAGGATACCGGCTTGGCAATGC
>Ga0187777_10002359_pt1 | contig 12101 bp, 11 predicted proteins | sample 1015_Q2_SP5_10_M_FD_132416 | JGI IMG/M metagenome (GOLD analysis project Ga0187777, IMG submission 132416) | Tropical peat soil microbial communities from peatlands in Department of Meta, Colombia - 1015_Q2_SP5_10_MG | ecosystem: Environmental > Terrestrial > Soil > Wetlands > Peat | place...
ATGAATGGGATCGCCAGGATCGTCAGACCCATCGACTACATCCCTTCGGGTCCGCGCATGATCGCCGCAATACCCGTACGCGCAACTTCGATCAGACCGAGCGGCAGCATGAGCGAAATGAATTGTTCGATCTTTTCGCTCGCACCGGTGATCTCGAATACGAAGCTTTCAGTGGTAGCGTCGATCACGCGCGCGCGAAAAGCATCGGCCAGTCGCAGCGCCTCGACGCGGTTCTCGCCTTTGCCTTTGACCTTGACCATCGCGAGTTCACGCTCGATGGCATTGCCGGCCAGCGTCATATCGACGACGTGATGCACGGGAACCAGCCGATCGAGCTGGTTTTTGATCTGCTCGATCACCATGGGCGTGCCAGTGGTGACGATGGTGATCAGCGAAAGATGCTGCCGGTGCTCGGTCTCCGACACGGTCAGTGACTCAATGTTATAGCCGCGGCCTGAAAAAAGTCCGATGACGCGCGCCAGCACGCCCGGCTCGTTGTCGACCAGGACCGATAGCGTGTGGGTCTCGGCTTTTTGCGCCGTCGGCGCGGCCGGATAGTGGCTTGTCGAGGGGGCGTTCATCAGACCATCACCTTGCCTTCCTCGGTAATGGCTTCTTCCACGCTGACGCCGGCATCACCGAGCAACATCTCATTGTGCGCGCGCCCCGACGGGATCATCGGGAAGCAGTTTTCCTTGGGATCGACCACGCAATCGAACAGGACCGGCTTGTCGACCTTGATCATCTCCTTGATGGCACGGTCGAGATCGTCGGGCTTCTCGCAGCGGATGCCGTGCGCGTGGTAGGCCTCGGCCAGCTTAACGAAATCCGGCAGCGCCTCGCTGTAGCTCTCGGCATAGCGTCCGCCGTGCAGCAATTCCTGCCACTGCCGCACCATGCCCATGTAATTGTTGTTCAGGATAAAAATCTTGATCGGCAGCCGGTACTGCACCGCCGTGGACAATTCCTGCATAGTCATCAGCACGGAGGCTTCGCCGGCGATGTCGATCACCAGCGATTTGGGGTGCGCGAGCTGGACACCCACCGAAGCCGGTAGCCCATAGCCCATGGTGCCGAGACCCCCGGAAGTCATCCAGCGGTTCGGTTCCTGGAAGCCATAGAATTGCGCCGCCCACATCTGGTGCTGGCCGACTTCCGTCGTGATGTAGGCGTCCTCGTCCTTGGTAAGTTCATAGAGCCGCTGGATAGCGTATTGCGGCTTGATCACGTCTTTGGATGCCCGATAGGCAAGCGATTTGCGGGCGCGCCATTTCTCGATCTGCGACCACCACGCCTGCAGCGACTTCTTGTCGGGATGAATCGCGCCGGTGCGCCATAGACGCACCATGTCCTCGAGAACGTGCGCACAATCGCCGATAATCGGCACGTCCACCTTGACGTTCTTGTTGATCGACGATGGATCGATATCGACGTGGATTTTTTTCGATCCGGGTGAGAACGCGTCGAGCCGGCCCGTTATGCGGTCGTCGAAGCGCGCGCCGATGCAGATCATCACGTCGCAATCGTGCATCGCCATGTTGGCTTCGAGCGTGCCGTGCATTCCCAGCATTCCGACCCATTTCGGATCTGCTGCCGGGAATGCGCCGAGGCCCATCAGGGTGGACGTAATCGGATAACCGGTGAGCTTGACCAGTTCACGCAGCAGATCGCAGGCGGCCTTGCCGGAATTGATGACGCCGCCGCCGGTGTAGAATAACGGCCGCTTGGCGTGCGCCATAAGGTCGACGGCCTGCTTGATCTTGGCCATGTCGCCCTTGAGCTTGGGCTTATAGCCGGTGTGTGGAAAATCCTTCGGCTTCGAATAGACACCCTTCGCGAACTGGATGTCCTTCGGCACGTCGACAACCACAGGGCCAGGCCGTCCACTCGAGGCTATATGAAATGCCTCGTGCAGCACGCGCGGCAGGTCCTCAATACGCTTCACCAGATAATTATATTTGGTGCACGGGCGGGTGATACCGACAGTGTCACACTCCTGGAAAGCGTCATTGCCGATCAAATGTGTCGGCACCTGCCCGGTGATGCAGACAATCGGAATTGAGTCACACAGGGCATCCGTCAATCCGGTGACAGCATTGGTAGCGCCGGGGCCCGACGTCACCAACACGCAGCCGACTTTGCCCGTCGATCGCGCATAGCCTTCCGCGGCATGCACCGCGCCCTGCTCGTGCCGCACAAGAATGTGCCGCACCTGGTTCTGCGAGAATATGGCGTCGTAGATCGGGAGCACCGCGCCGCCGGGATAACCGAAGACGTGTTCCACGTTCTGGTCAGCAAGCGCCTGGATCACCATTTCGGCGCCGGTCATTTCACGTGTCATCTCATTCCCCTTGTCTACCCTGACGCATCTTTCCCGAAATCGCTTTCCATTTTCGGAACCATGCGTTCGCGCTCGTGGCAACAAAAAAGGCCCGCTAAGGGCCATGTCCGGACGCTTGCCTGCGGCCCTGTTTCAGAGCCGTGCCCGCGTCCGAACCTGTACTACGAGAGCAATTATATTGCGTAACATCGCTTTCGCCTGAACTTTCGTTGCGCGCGTTATAGGGGTTGGGACGGACCCAGTCAAGCCCAATTCAACGTCATTTCGGGCCAAAAAGCTGGGATTCGAGGGCAGAATCGGCCTTTTCCGATGTCTCCCAAGGCCAGTCCTTCATTTGATTGCGAAACCAAGTGAGCTGGCGCTTCGCGTAGCGCCGCGTATCCATCACGGCACCGGCCAACGCCTCTTCGCGCGAAATCTCGCCTTTCAGATATCGCATCAGCCAAGGCACACCATGCGCCTTCATTGCCGGCAGCGATTTATCGAGGTTGCGCTCGGCCAGCCGCCTTACCTCCTCGATCACTCCGTTGTCCATCATGCCGGCAAAACGCGTCTCGATGCGCCGGACAAGCTGCTTGCGTTCACAGGTGAGAAAAACCTTCGCCGCCTTATTCGCGTCGATCAGGGGCGGCATGCCGTCGCGATGCCAATCCGACAGGGGGCGCCCTGTCGCCAGCGCAACCTCGAGCGCCCGCGAAATGCGTGAGCGGTCGTTGACCGTTACGCGCTGTGCTGTGGCCGGATCGAGCTGCATCAGTTCGCCATGCAGCGCCGGCGCGCCGCCGCGTTGAAGCCTGTTGCGCACATCGGCCCGAATATCGGCGGGAATCGGCGGCACCGCGGCCAACCCGGTGGTCAACGCCTTGAAATAAAGTCCGGTACCGCCGACCAATACGGGCATACGGCCTTCGTGCGCGATCTCTTTGAGTACGTTGTCGGCATCGCGGCACCATGCACCGACCGAATAGTTCACCGCTGCGTCGACGTGCCCATACAGTTTGTGCGGGATCCTTGCCTCTTCTTCTTTGCTCGGACGCGCGGTGATGATGCGAAGGTCACGGTAGACCTGCATGGAATCGGCATTGACGATCACGCCGCCGATCTTCTCGGCCAGCGCCAACGCCAAGGCAGACTTGCCGCTGGCAGTTGGCCCTGCGATAAGCACCGCGCCAATCGTTGTCATCGTGCCGCCATGGTCGCGATCCTGATAACATCCCGAAGTCCACGGAGACAGGCTTGACGCTCATCAAACCTTTTCGCGCTCTGCGGCCCGCGCCCGGCCGCGCCGCCGAGGTATTGGCGCCGCCTTACGATGTGCTGTCCAGCGCGGAGGCGCGCGAACGCGCCAAAGGCAAGCCGTGGAGCTTTTTGCATATTTCGAAACCCGAAATCGATCTCGACCCCACAGCCGATCCTTACGACAAAGCCGTCTACGTCAAGGCAAACGAAAACCTTAAACGTATGGCCGCGGAAGCCGTTCTGATCCGAGATCCCAAGCCCTTCTACTATATCTATCGACTCACGTGGCGCGGCCACAGCCAGACCGGCCTCGCCGCCATCGCCTCGCTTGCCGACTATGCGACCAACCGCATCCGCAAGCACGAGCTTACAACTCCGGTAAAGGAAGATGACCGCGTTCGCCAGATCGAGGCTGTCAACGCGCAAACAGGCCCTGTGATGAGCGGCTACCCTAAGGCGCCCGCGATCGATGCGCTGCTCAAGCAGGCAGCAACCGGCGTACCGGAGGTCGACGTCACCGCCGACGATGGCGTGCGTCACCAGCTCTGGACGATCACTGACGACGCGATGATCGACAGGCTTACCCGCGCATTCGAGACCCTGCCCGCCCTCTACATTGCTGACGGCCACCATCGTTCGGCAGCGGCGGCGCGCGTTGCTGCCGCCAGAAAAAGCGTTGGTTCACACAGTTATTTTCTGTCGGTGATCTTCCCGGAACGCGAGATGACGATCCTCGACTACAATCGCATCGTGAAAGATCTGAACGGCCGCAGCGCTGAGCAATTTCTCGCCGAATTGCGCAAGACCTTCACCGTGACCGGATCCGATCAACCGGTACGGCCCGCCTCCGCGCACGAATATGGGATGTGTCTTGGCAAGCAGTGGTACAAGCTTTCCGCCAGTCCCGCGGTTATACCCGGTGACCCGATTGGCCGTCTGCCGATTACCGTGCTGACGCGTAATGTGATCGAGCCGCTGCTCGGCATCAAGGATCCGCGCACCGACAAGCGCATCGACTTCGTCGGCGGGGCGCGTGGCCTCGACGAGCTCGAACGCCGGGTAAAATCGGGTGAAATGGCTGTCGCTTTCGCGCTCTATCCGACGCAAATGCACGATCTTATGGCGGTGGCCGATGCGGGCGGCATTATGCCGCCGAAATCCACCTGGTTTGAGCCGAAGCTAGCCGACGGCATGCTCAGTCACGTGCTCGACTGACAAAACGGCCGGCGCGGGAAATGCGCCGGCCCAATTTGAGCGCGAATTCTGAGCGTTACTGCAGGCTCAGCGCCACGAAGCTCGGGTCGCCGTCGGGCGAAACGACGAGCAGCACCGCGGCCTTCTTGCCATCTTTTTTGAGCTTCTCGATGCGCTGCTGCAGCTCGGTTGCGTTCGCCACGGGTTGCTGCTGCACCTCGGCGATGACCATTCCGGGAGCGAGTCGTTTTTCGGCAGCCGGTGAATTGGGTTCAACGCCGGTGATAAGCACACCCTTCACCTTGTCCTTGATATTGTGCTTCTTGCGGAGTTCATCGGTAAGGTTGGCGAGATCGAGCCCGAGTGCTTTCTTCACGACAGGCTTGGTGTCCGGCGCCGCGTCCTTCTTGCTGTCGAGCGAAGCCTGCTTCTCGTCCTCGAGGCGTCCAAGCTTGACTGTCCTTTTTTCTTCCTTGCCTTTGCGGATCACCACGACTTCGACATCTTTGCCGACCGGTGTATCGGCGACGATTTTTGGCAGGTCGCGCATTTCCTTGACGTCCTTGCCGTCGAATTTGACGATGACGTCGCCTGGTTCGATGCCGGCGGGCTTGGCCGGTCCTTTGTCATCGATGCCGGCCACCAGCGCGCCGCGCGCCGGTTTGATGCTGAGACTTTCGGCGATCTCGTCGCTCACCTGTTGAATGCGCACACCGAGCCAGCCGCGGCGCACTTCCTTGAACTCGCGCAGCTGGTCGACGACCGGCACTACCGTCTTCGACGGCACAGCGAAACCGATGCCGATTGAACCGCCCGACGGAGAGATAATGGCGGTGTTCACGCCGATCACCTCACCGTTCAGATTGAACAGTGGCCCGCCCGAATTGCCGCGATTGATGGCGGCGTCGGTCTGGATGTAATTGTCATAAGGTCCCGATTGGATGTCGCGATTACGCGCGGAGACGATGCCGGCTGTCACCGTGCCGCCAAGGCTGAACGGATTGCCGATGGCGATCACCCATTCACCCAAGCGCAGTTTATCGCTATCGCCGAATTTCACTGCCTTGAGCGGTTTGTTCGCCGCGACCTTGAGCAAAGCGAGATCCGTCTTCTGATCGCGCCCGATGACTTCGGCCTTCAGCGTCGTGCCATCGTTGAGGATGACATTGACTTCGTCGGCATCGGCGATGACGTGATTGTTCGTGACCACCAACCCTGCCGCATCGATGATGAAGCCAGAGCCAAGCGAATTGACCCGCCGCGGCGTCGGCGTGTCGCCGTTCGGATTGTTCTGACCACCTTGCCCGCGCCGGTTCTTGAAAAACTCCTCAAAGAATTCTTCAAAAGGCGACCCCGGCGGCAGCTGCGGCATGGCGCCGCTTCGCAAATCGACAGATTGCTTGGTCGAAACGTTGACCACAGCATCTATGACCTGCTCGGCCACGTCGGCGATACCATCGGGACCTCGCGCCGCGGCAGGACCTATCAGAGCAGCCCCGGCGACAGCAGCGGCGGCGAATAGGGCCAAGACAGCGCGGCCGATAAGGCTCGTTGATCGGAAGAAGTGTGCGCCCATGGGCGTCGTATCTCCTGGAAATAGGCTTTTAACGAGAGTGGCCCCGACTTAGAGGCGATTCAAGGGCACCACAAATCAATAGCATGGGAGGCCCCTTCCCAACATCATCCCCGCACCAGCCAGACCATAAGCACGCCGAGAACAGCGGAACCGATCCCGATCAGGCGCAAAGTGAGGTCAGGGGTTTCCAGCACGCTGCTCATCGCCCGTTTGGCAGCCTCCGGAAACGCCGCAAATACCAAGCCTTCGATGACGAAAACCAGTCCGAGCGCGGCAAGAAAGTCGGACATGCAGGTTGTGCGCCGGCGCTAGCGGCCCGCCGGCGGCGAACTATCCTTCGCTTTCCCCGACGGATCGGTGAAATAGCGGAAGAAATTCGAGTCGGGCTTGAGCAGCATCCGCGTATCGTTCTGCCTCAGACCATGCTCATACGCCTGCATCGAGCGGTAGAAAGCGAAAAAGTCCGGATCCTGGTTGAACGCTTCGGCGAATATCTGGTTGCGGGTGGCGTCGCCCTCGCCGCGAATCTGTTCGGATTTCGAGGTCGCCTCCGCCACGAGCACAGTGACCTCCCGATCAGCGCGCGAGCGGATTTCCTGAGCGCGTTGCGCACCTTGCGCGCGGAATTCTGCTGCTTCCCGCTGACGCTCGGTTTGCATGCGTTGATACACAGCTTGGCTGTTCTGTTCCGGCAAGTCGGCGCGGCGGATACGCACGTCGACCACTTGCACGCCATAGCTGGCTGCTTCCTTGTCGACCAACTCGCGGATTCGCGCCATCAGGTCGGCGCGTTGATCGCGTACGACGTGACTGAATGTCACTTCGCCCAGCACACGACGCAGGGCCGAATTCAGCAGGATGGAAAGCTGCGAATTTGCACCCGCGATTGAGCCGAGAGTCTGGTAGAACCGCAGCGCGTCATGGATGCGATATCGCGCAAAGGCATCCACCACGAGGCGTTTCTGATCCGAAGCAATCACTTCCTGTGGCGGCGCTTCAAGATCGAGGATGCGTTTATCGATATAAACCACCGAATCGATAAATGGCGCCTTCATGTTTAGGCCGGGCTCATTGACGACTCGCACGGGCTGGCCGAGCCGGATCACGAGCGCCTGCTGGGTCTGATAGACGGTGAACAGCGACGAGTAAGCCACGATCAGTGCGGCAACGACCACGACCGCGGCAATGCCGCCAAAAAAATTAAGTCTCATGGCCGGCCTCCCGTCGAACCCTGGCTTCGCCCCTGCTGCTGCGGCGGACGGGTAAGCTCGCTGAGCGGCAGATAAGGCACCACACCGGAGCCGCCTGCGCCGGAATCAAGAATAATCTTGTCTGTGCCGCCGAGGACCCGCTCCATGGTTTCGAGATACATTCGCTCGCGAGTGACGACGGGAGCTTTCTTGTACTGCTCGAAGATCTTCAGGAACCGTGACGTCTGGCCTGTGGCTTCTGCTACGGTCTGTTGCTTGTAGGCTTCGGCCGCCTGCGTGATTTGCGCGACCCGGCCGCGCGCTTCCGGAACGACACGATTGGCATAAGTCTGGGCCTCGTTCACGGATCGCTCGAGGTCGGCGCGAGCCGCCTGCACATCACGAAAGGCGTCGATAACCTGCGCCGGCGGGTCAACCTTTTGCAATTGTACTTGCTGCACGATCACGCCGGCCCCGTAGTGATCGAGAGTCCTTTGCATCAGATCCTGCACCGCGGTCTCAATCGTTTGCCGTGCGCCCGTAAGGATTGGTTGAATCTCCGAACGGCCGATGACTTCACGCATGGCGCTTTCGGCAACAGCCTTCACAGTGCCTTCAGGATTCTGAATATTGAACAAAAATTCGCCAACACCGGTCGGTTTCACTTTCCACAGCACGGAGAAATCAACGTCGACGATGTTCTCGTCGCCGGTGAGCATCAGGCTTTCCTCGGGCACGTCGCGCGTCGTCGTGCCGCCGCGCCGGATGTCGTCGACAACACGCATCCCGATGTCGATTTTATTGACGCGCAACGCCTTCGGCGTGAGCACTGTCTCTATGGGAAACGGCAGGTGATAGTTCAGGCCGGGTTGCACTTCGCGCACTTCCTTGCCGAAGCGAAGGACAACGCCGAGCTCGTCTGGTTCAACGCGGAAGAAACCGGAAAAGCCCCAGAGGGCAAGGACGCCGAGCGCGATCAGCGCAAATCCGCGCCCACCGAGATTGCCGCCAGGCAATACGCGCCGCAGTCGGTCCTGCCCGCGCCGGAGAATTTCCTCCAGATCTGGTGGCGTCGGTCCCGGCGCTTGCGGACCCGAGCCCCAAGGCCCCTTGCCGCCTGAGCCCCAAGGGCCACCTCCGCCCTGATTGGTCCATGGCATTTGAAAATGGCTCCCGCGCCGCCGTTCTTGTCCGGCGGCCTTTGTTGGGAGAGGTTATAGGGGACGCGAAGCCCCGTTACAACGCGCTCTCGTGTCGCGTTTTTTCTAGGCCATTCAGCGTCTTGTGTACGTCTTCAGCGTAAAGCCGGCCTCGTCATCCGGGCTCGCGGAATGATCCCCGCTAGATACCTCTTGCCAGACCTCAGGGTCGATTTCCGGAAAATAGGCGTCACCTTCTGGTGCAAGGTGCACGTGGGTGATTTCAAGCCGCTCTGCTAGCGGCATCGTGGCGGCAAAGATATCACTGCCGCCGATCACCATGATTTCATCGACTCCACGCCTGGCCGCATCAGTGCGCGCGAAGCCGAGCGCCGCATCAAGACTTGTCGCCAGGACTGCGCCCGGCGCGACCAAAGCGAGATCGCGGGTAAGCACGATATTGGTGCGGCCTGGCAGCAGCTTGCCGATCGACTCGTGCGTCTTCCGGCCCATGATGACGGGGCGGTTCATCGTCAACCTGCGGAAATGCTGCATGTCCGACTTGAGGCGCCACGGCAACTCACCGTCCCGGCCGATGACCGAGTTTTCTCCAATCGCCGCTACCAGCACGATTTTCATGACATCCTGTCAACCGAATAGAATTTCAGCATAGTCCGGCGAGCCCGTACGCAACGCATAAGCCGATTGTTCTGATTTTTCACTAACGGCTTACGCGACCCAGCACACACAAAGCGCACCCCGTGAAATTCAGCCGGGGCCGCAAAGTTCCCCTTAAAATCGCGTTAGCTTGATGCCTAGAAACGGCGGCAACAAGCACATCGCTTTTTGGCGAATCCTATACCGCCACCTCGGCCTTGATATGGGGATGCGGATCGTAATTCTCGATCGTGAAGTCCTCATAGCGAAAAGAAAATATGTCTTTCACCGCCGGGTTCAGACGCATCACCGGCAACCGGCGTGGCGCGCGCGCCAATTGCAGCCGGGCCTGCTCGAGATGATTGAGATACAGGTGTGCATCCCCGAATGTGTGAATGAAATCGCCCGGCTTGTAGCCGGTCACCTGGGCGACCATCAGCGTCAACAGCGCATATGACGCGATATTGAATGGCACGCCGAGAAAAACATCGGCCGAACGCTGATAGAGCTGACACGAGAGTTTCCCGTCGGCGACATAGAACTGGAAGAGACAATGGCATGGCGGCAGCGCCATCCTGTCGACATCTGCCGGATTCCACGCCGTGACAATCAGCCGGCGCGAATCCGGATTGCGTTTGATCATCGCAATGACATTGCCGATCTGGTCGATGGTCTTTCCATCTTGCGACGGCCATGAGCGCCACTGCTGACCATAGACCGGACCCAACTCTCCGCGTTCATCCGCCCATTCATCCCAGATGCGCACACCATGTTCTTGCAGGTATTTGACGTTGGTATCGCCGGCCAGGAACCAGAGGAGCTCGTAAATGATCGATTTCAGATGCAGTTTCTTGGTGGTGAGCAGCGGAAATCCTTCGTCGAGCGCAAATCGCATCTGATGGCCGAACACAGACAAGGTGCCGGTACCGGTGCGGTCGTGCTTTTCCACGCCTCGGGTGAGGATAAGCTCCATCAGGTCGAGATACTGGCGCATCGGTTGCGTGAATTCTCCGACTCAAAGATGGGGAAGTTTACCCCAGGCGGCAACGGGCAGCAGGTCTTTTTCAACCGTCGGAATCCGGCCTTTAACTTCACGAAACCTGATACCATCGCTCAATCGCAGTTGGGGGAACATGCCATGAGTTTCGACCACGTCCTCGTCGCCCGCATTTTGCTGACGCTGACGACCGCAGGCTGGGCTGTGCTCACAGTTGTCGCCGACTTCAATAAAACGCATGCAACCAATCCGAAGTGGACGCCACACGCGCGCTTTCATGTGGTTTGGCAAATTTCAAGCTATGTCGGCCTTGGTGTGCTTGCTTTCGCATTGATCTGGTGGCCGGGCCCGCTTGCGCTCGAGCGGCTTTATCTTGTCGCCCTCATGGCTGCGATCGTCTACGCGGCTTTTTTCACAGCCCTGATCGCCATGCCCATCTATGGAGGCGCGGCCTATGACAAAAACGGGTATCAGCCGTTCAGAGCGCCAATTCCGATCATCGCGCGGAGATGGGATGCCAATATCACCATTTTCTCAATTCAGCTGGTGATATTGGCAGGCGGAATCGCGGCGATACTGGGCTAAGGCAGACCTACTCGACAAAGACTTCTTCGCGCCGCTTGCGGATCATCGGTAGCGCCGCGATGACCAGCAACCCGACAGCCACCGCGATCAACCCGGCCGAAATCGGCCGCGTGAAAAACACCGTGGGATCGCCGCGCGCAATCAGCATCGCACGACGCAAGTTCTCTTCCATCAGCGGCCCGAGCACGAAAGCGAGCACCAGGGGCGCCGGCTCGAAATCGTGCTTGTTCAGCCAGTAGCCGAACAGGCCAAAGACCGCGGCAATGACAACGTCGGTCGGCGAATTGTTGATGGAATAGATGCCGATGCAGCAGAACACGATGATCGACGGATAGAGCAGCCGATAAGGCACGCGTAGCAAACTGACCCAAACGCCGACCAGAGGCAGATTGATGACCACCAGCATCAGGTTGCCGAGCCACATCGATGCAATCATGCCCCAGAACAGTTCGGGCTGCTTCGTCATCACTTGCGGGCCAGGCACAATGCCATGGATGGTCATCGCACCGACCATCAGCGCCATGACCGCGTTGGGCGGAATACCCAGGGTCAACAGCGGAATGAAGGAGGTCTGCGCCGCCGCATTGTTCGCGCTTTCTGGTGCCGCCACGCCTTGAATGGCACCACGGCCAAAGCGCTCGGGGTTCTTGGAAATGCGCTTCTCAAATGTGTAGGCAGCGAATGACGCCACCACGGCACCGCCGCCGGGTAGAATCCCCAGAAGCGAGCCGAGGATAGTGCCGCGCGCGATCGCACCGGAGGAATCGATCAAGTCCTGCCGCGTCGGCATCAGGCCTTTGATTTTGCCTTTCACGATGTCGCGACTCTCCTGCGACATTTCCAAATTGCGAATAATTTCTGCGAAGCCAAACAGGCCCATGGCCACGTTGGTGAAGCCGATGCCATCGGAGAGCTCCGCGATGTCGAAGGTCATGCGGCCAGCGCCGGTCTCCAGGTCGGAACCGACCATCGACAGCAACAGGCCAGTCAAGACCATGGCGATCGAGTTGAGCACCGAACCTTTCGCCAGAACCACTGCAAAGATCAGGCCGAGCAACATCAGTGAGAAATATTCCGCTGGGCCGAACAGCAGCGCGAGTGACGTCAGCGGCCCGCCCAGCGCCGCCACCAGCACGGTGGAAACGCAGCCTGCAAAGAACGAACCGATGGCTGCGATCGAGAG
>Ga0187777_10002360_pt1 | contig 12100 bp, 15 predicted proteins | sample 1015_Q2_SP5_10_M_FD_132416 | JGI IMG/M metagenome (GOLD analysis project Ga0187777, IMG submission 132416) | Tropical peat soil microbial communities from peatlands in Department of Meta, Colombia - 1015_Q2_SP5_10_MG | ecosystem: Environmental > Terrestrial > Soil > Wetlands > Peat | place...
CGAACAATTCAGCGGATGATCTCGAACCCGTAGCGGACCTCCTCCACTGCTAGAACCACGAAGCGACCGCGACAGGAGTGTCGCGGTCAACTGCGACAGCAGTGGCGCAGCTGAACTTTCAACGGCGAGTCAACGCAGAATGATGCTACGGCGGCGCTTGGCGCGCCTATTGCACCCGGCTCGGCACTGATCTGCGAATCGCGTCGCACATGCACTGGAAGAGAGGGCAGTAATGCCAAACAACGTCGATCTGAACCACAGAACGGCGCCGACACCAAATCTCGAGACCGCAGCGACTGTCATGTTTATCGCCCTCTGCGCCGTGGCGATCTGGGTCTTGCTCTTCGGTCGCCCGGCACTGACATCGGCAGTTGCGGCAAGTCCGCGGGCCGGGCGGCCGCCCGCAGCTGAACTACCGCCCTCAGAGCCGGTTTCGCTCGACGGCGCCACACTCGCGGGAACTAAGGGGGCAAGAGTGGCGTTAATCGAGTACTCGGATTTCCAGTGCCCATTCTGCGGGAAGTTCGCGAGAGAGACATTGCCCGACCTAGAAAAACTCTACGTAAGCACGGGCAAGTTAGTCCTGGCGTTTCGTTACCTTCCGCTCACCCAGATTCATCCGTTCGCTCAGAAGGCGGCGGAGGCTGCAGCGTGCGCTGGAGAGCAAGACCGGTTTTGGTCCATGCATGAACAGCTTTTCGGAGACCAGGCACATCTCGACGTACGAGACCTGGAGCAACGAGCCAAGCACCTCGGCTTGAACGTTGATCGGTTCAATCTGTGTCTCGACAGCAATCAGACGGCCGCCCGGGTTCAGAGTGACGCAGCGAGTGGTGCGGCGCTGGGGGTCTCTGGTACCCCGACTTTCTTCATTGGCACGGTCCAGGCGGATAGCCGAGTGAAAGTCACACAGCGTCTCAGCGGGGCTCAGCCCCTAGCACAGTTCCAAGCCGCCCTCGATCGGGCGCTCTCAAGTGTGGAGTCGCTTAAGGATCGACGGACCTGGTGATCGTCAAGACCCGTGGGGTGTGAAATGCGAATGACAACAAAGCTGAGGTTCGCCGCGGTGGTGGCGGTTTCGGTATGGATCCGGTTGGGGACGCCGATGCAAGCCGCGCCGTTCCCGGACGATTGCTCCGTAGATTGCACGCCAACCTCGAGCTGCGATTGGGTCTGTTACACAAGTCGAGACAATTGGTTAAACGGTTATGGCACGACTTGTGGCGCCTGGGGGGAGTGCAACGTCAGCGGCGGTGGAGGCGGGAATTGCGGCAATGGGATCTGCGATAGTGGTGAGACGTGCGATTCGTGTCCACAGGACTGCTACGCTTCCTGTGGCACCTGCGGGGACGGGAACTGTGCCGCAAATGAGTATGGTGGCGCTGGGTCAGGGCATCCACCACCTTCGGGTTGCGACGCTCAGCACGACTGGTGCACGTACTGCCCCCAAGACTGCAACGGTGCTTGTTCCCAGTACTTTTGCGATCCCCAGGTCTGCGATTACGACGGAACCCACGGCCTGTCTAATCAGTGCATGCCGTGCACGTCGGACGTACAGTGTGCATATAACGATGAGTACTGTGCCTTTGACGGAAACTGCTACGTCAGTGCACACTGTGATACTCAAGCAGACTGTACCCAGGCGCTGTGATCGGGCTGGTTCTGTGACACGTCAAGCAACGTCTGTAAGCCGACGACGTAGTGCCAAGGCGACTGTAACCAAGCCGAATCGGGTGGACTATGACCACGTGAGCGCCGTCGACCTACCAGCTCGGTGGCTAATTCGAATGGCATGCTCCCTTGCTGTCGCTGTGTGCGTGCTGCTGCCTCCCCGGATTGTGCATGCGGACGGCCCGATCTTGCCTGCCGCCTTATTCGACAGCTACGAGCACGGCCAGTACGACTCGGTCGTCAATAGTCTAGCCGCAGTGCAAGACGCCGAACAATTGGCAACTCGGTTGGAGCGTGGGGCCTCTGACTGGGTCCGTACGCCGGAGGCTAGCGCTATTCCACGCCGCCGTCTAATTGTGGCAGCAGTCGCCTTGGAAGGCGCGCGCGTTATGCGCGCGGACTGGCGGGTTCGGCGGCCGCTGGTTGAATGGGCGTGCGCATGGCTTCGCACAATGACTCCTCCGGTGCCTGCCGAGCGGTGGTGGCACCTAGCGGCCATCTCGTTAATCGAGACCGCGTCAGACGTGCGGTTTCTAATCGGCTCGCATCGTGAGGGATTTCGAGTTGAGTATGGCGATGCATGGAATCACGTTGCGCACGCGGAGGCGCGGTTTCCAAACGAGCCGCGGTTTCGGCTTGCCGAAGCTGTTGCCCACGAACAAGCCGCCGGGCGATTGGCCTACCCCATAGAACAGACGCCTCACTCGTACGGTATTCGCGTGATTGAGGCTGGACCCGTTGGATCCGTACGCGCTGACATCGACGGGGACAGTACGCCACTCGCCGAGACCTTGCGCCCGGCTGTCCGGCTGCTGAGCGCTCTTCAAGCAACCGATGCGGTTGCCGCCGAGGCGCATCTGCGCCTTGGTTCGATCGAGCTGAATCTTGATCAGCCCGCCGAGGCAGTGTCCCACTTCGAGGCGACTGAACGATCGACGACCGATCCCTTCCTGTTGTATCTCGCGAGCTTACTCCGGGCCGCTTCGCTCAACCGAATGGGCCGACTTGCCGACGCCGAAGTGTCATATCGACGCGCCCTAACGATCTTGCCGTACGCGCAGTCAGCTACCACCGGCCTTGCGATGTTGCTCTTCCTGGACCACCGACGGATCGAAGCCTCCGCGCTCGTAGACGAAACCTTGATTCATCCGCACAAAGACGACGATCCATTCTTCGAGTACAACTTCGGCGATGGGCGCTTGTGGTCCCGTTACATCGCGACGCTCCGAGCCAGTCTGCAATGACCTCGCCTCCGCGAGCCCTTCTGATCTTGACTATTCTGGCCACTGGCTCGTTCACAGGACAGAGCCAGCAGCCGACGTTCTTAGGACGGGCTGATGCTGTCCTGGTAGATGTCTCTGTCAGGATGGGTCACAAGCCGGTGGAAGGACTCCAAACCCAAGACTTCGACCTGCGCGCTGATGGTGTTCACCAGAGCATCGAAGCCGTATCCGCCGCGAGCATCCCATTCGATGTTTCGTTGGTGGTCGAAGCCAGCCCACTCGTTGCGGAACGCACTGAACGCCTAAAGGCCGCCGCACGCGAGATGATTGCAGCTCTACAGGACACGGATCGGATACGGTTGATCGTTTGCGCTAAGAGCGTCCGTCAAGTGGCCCCGATGCAGCCCGCATCGGCCGGGGTGTCCCTCGACGATCTCGACACGATCGATCTCTTCGCCCAAAATCCGACAATCCGGAATTGTCTGGTCGATGCATTAGTCTGGCAGGTAGATCCACGTCGGCGTCATTTCGTTGTGGCATTCACCACGACGGTTGACACAATGAGCATGGTCTCACGAGACGCGCTCGTTCCAGTTGCGGAAGCCGCTGACGCCATTCTGTACATCGCCAAGGTGCCGACGGCGCTGCGCACGTTGCCGTCGGACCATCCACTTGCCGAGATCGCAGAGCTCACCGGCGGCGAAGAAGTGACATTCACTGACATGGTCAAGACGTTTCGCGAGCTCCTGGCCGACATGCGTCAGGCATATGTGCTGGGCTTCAGTCCCCAGGGTGTCGCGCGCCAAGGTTGGCACGAGATCACCATCAGGGTCGTCAAACCCGGAGCAGAAAAGTATATGGTTCGGGCTCGCAAAGGATACTTCGGTTCATGATCGGCCTTGACGTTTCGCAGCCTGGGTATCGCTTCGTATCCAAGTCCCGATTTGCAGCTCGGGCTCGGAACAGAAGTCTTACGGGTCCTCACCTGCCCGAGGGAAGCGGCGCGTTTCTGGCGACGAATTGACGTCAAGATTCCTTCTAGTCCTCGATGTTGTGGCACAAGACCTTCCGTGGGCCCGCGTCGTCGCATCGGGCGCATGGTTACTCGGCCTTCGAGTTTGTCGCATGGTGCTACCGCGAACCATCGCACCCATGACTTTGAGTACCGCTGTTCGAAAGACACTTCGGTCGGCGTGACAGGGACGTTTTCCGAACGGGCGAGCGCCGCGCGCGCCGTCGCTACGCCGACGTCAAGTTCTCGCGCAATCTGGCGCCATGAGCAGCCATTTGCGCGCAGCGCCACGATCCGCGCGGCGTCCAGGCGGCGTCGAGGTCGTCCGAGCTGCTTTCCCCGCGCACGAGCGAGATCCACGCCCGCCTTCACCCGTTCGCGGATCAGATCCCGCTCGAACTCCGCCATCGCGCCGATGACATGGAACATCAGCCGGCCCGAAGGCGTGGACAGGTCGAGATTGTCCCGCAACGCGATGAACGTCACTCCGCACGACTCGAGGTCGGCCATGGCGGTGACGAGGTGTTTCAGGGAGCGCCCGAAGCGGTCAAGTTTCCAGCAGACAATCGCGTCGAGTGTGCGCCCGCGCGCGGCCGTCATCATCGCGTCAAGCTGAGGCCGCCGTTCGCTCCCGCCGCTAATGCCGACGTCCACGTACTCGCCGACGACGATCCAGCCTCGCCGGGCGACAAAATCTCGCAGTTCAGTCAGCTGCATTTCAGGGTTTTGCCCGACCGTGGTGCTCACACGGGCGCAGAGACCGGCCCTCATACCGGCCCGGCCGCGCGCTGCCGGCGTAGCCACGCCAGCCGTTTCGTGCCGCGCGGGCTCAGCCGATAGAGCAGCAAGCCGCGCCGGTCGAGCGTCCGCTCCACGAGCTTCCATCTGTGCAGGCGCTTCAGATAGGAATAGGCCGCGCGCACCGGGTAGAACTTCGCAAGGACCGCCCATGCCGGCGGAGATAACCAGCCGCGATCTTCAAACACGGAGAGCGTTCGAAGTTTGAGCGAATTATAAGTCCCGCGCATTGCTGGTGGACTCCGTGCACAAAAGCGATGCGGATCTGCAAATACGGATCTCCTGGCGACACAGAGCCCCGAAGGGGCTAGCTTTTGCTGTCCCTCTTGATCGTTTCGAGCCGGCGGTCTTACGCATGGCCTTTCTCCCGCTTCAATAGCCGCGGCGTGCCGTTCGGGATGATTTCCCGCGCGATCACGTCCCAGGTGACTGAGTAGTGGAGGTCGAGACCAGCCACTTGGTCGGCGATCTCGCGTCCGCATCGTTCTGCGATCGCGTCCAAGTCACGCGGTTCGGTTTGGCTGTAGAGGATGAAGATGTCCGTTGCGCTCGTGAGACCGCGCGACACCTCGCCCGCCCGCTGGGCGGTCCACAAGAGATCAATACCGCGGTGGCGTCCGGTGCGGACGATCTTGGCGAATGTCGGCGACAGATAATTGGCCCGGCAGACGAGCGGCGCCTCTTCCACCACCAAAAGCATGTGGCCGTACTCGTAAACGAGCCCACACAGGTTCTCGAACTCGTCGTCCAAGTCGTCGCCCGGCGTATAGTCCAGGGCAAACGTCTCGAGTCCGCTCGCTTCCTCAAAGTACGCCTCAAGCTCGACGTCAAACCCTTCGAATCCGTCCGGGAGGAGGGCGCGGAAGTCTTGCATGGGGTCCCACGCCACAATCCGCGGCGCGTACTTGAGCAAGGTCGCGGCGCGTGTGCTCTTGCCCGAGCCCTTGCGCCCGACAATGCCCAGGATGCGGTTTTGAAGGTCGGTCATGCGAGAGGACTCCACGGCGACACGAGGGGCACCGGAGGCACGGACACGGCGACGGGGAGCGCCGGCAGACCGCGCCCACCGCGAGCGACGAGCCACAGCACCAGCGCGACGCCGCCAAGCAAGGCGAGAAACAACAGCGGATGGCGATCCGCCCATGACCCACCGGGCCGGTCTTCTGCAGTGTCGTAAGGTCCAGTCATAAAGTTGATCTTCCAATCGGCGAGCGTTAGTGCGGCCGCTTCGCCTCGTGCTCGCAGTACTCGATAATCGCGCGCGCTTGATCGCGCCGCAGGCGCAAGAAGGTCACATCCTCCGGCGAGAGCACCGACGACGGTACGACCCGGAAGTGTCCCTCGGATTCAAGTTGGAACTGGGCCCCGCGGGCCTCCAAGTCGAGCAGCCGCGAAACAAGCAACCAATCCGCCACGAAGCCGCCGCGGAATGTGACGAGCTGCACGTCAGCTGAGACCGCGCGCTGAAAATCAGAAGATGAAGCCGGCGCCATTGTCACTCTGCGCGGGTTGCGGAACGCCAGCGCCGGCAGGATTCGCTGACTCGGTGGTGGCCGGAGGGAGGGGGGCTCTGCTGTCGCGTGGCCCATTCGAACACTCAGACACCCCCTGCTGCACGACCTCCGGCGCCGGCAACACCGATGCCAAATCGGGCAAAGGCGCGCCCCGCTTGAGCCGTGCTGCGTGACCGCGGCGCTGTTCAACGTTCACCAGCCACCCGCCGGCAAGCGCACGCTTAACGCGCCAGGACACCGTCGACTTGGCGAGATCGAGGCGTAGCGCCAACGCGCCGAGGGTCACTTCCTCACCCTCCTGAACGCTCTCAACGGTCTGCCTGATCACCGGGGTGATCGCATCCTGCGCTGACGCATCGAAGATCGGAGCCAGAAGCTCGAGCGCGTTCCGGTAGTCCTGGATCGCTGCCTGGATCGATCCCTGAGGGTTGTGCACTCGCTGGCATACGTGGAGCAGGGCGACTGCCTGGACGCACGCGAGCAATTGCGGAAAATCGCGCCGCATTCGAACAGCGCCGGCCGGTATCAGCTCGGCGAGCCGCCGACCCGTCAATCTGGACGTGATCGCGATGTATGCCAGCTTCGGAGCGGCTAGACTTCCGGCGTATCCGGCTGCTCGCATCGTCCCGCCGATCCGATCCAATAGGTGCTCGTCAAGCAGCAGCTCCTTCGCGACTTCGTAGTCTTGGGTTGCCGTCTCCTGACGGCGCGTGGCGAGGATCTGAGTCCAGGGGACCGCCTGAGCAAGCGCCGTCTGAAACTTCGGCAGAAACGCTTCAGGATTCTGGAGATACAGCTCGCTCGGATCCTTTGCGATCTCCAGTCGCACAAGTCGCGCACGATCGCGGAATGCGGCGCGCGCCAGCCACCGTTCGACCGCTTCGCCGCCAGCATCGGGCTCGATGACGACATAGATCTGCGCAATTCCGACGAGATACTGGTCCCAGACCGGCCGCCAGCCAGCAGCGCCGGGAATGCCCAGGGCCAGAATCCCCTGATGCCACAACGTCTGCGCGTCGGACGCACCCTCGACGATCACTACCTCGCCAGCCGCGCGTGCGGCATCGAGCTGAGCTAGACCATAGGGCACTGGCCTACTGCCCTTGCGCCAACGGAATCGGTTCTCGCCCGTGAGCGCGGTTCGAAATTGGACCGCCAGCTCGATCCCATCGGGCCCGTGATAGGGGATTCGGACGGCGGGGCCTCCGCTGTGAGTGCACTGTGAGAGACCGAGTTGTTGTAGGAACTCGATCGGCAGAGCCTTCGCTTGCGCATACTGTTCGAGTGTCAAGCCGGGACCATTCGGGCGTTCGAGCCGGACTCTGGATGATGAGCCACCCGCTGCCCCTCCCCGCTCCGGGAACAGGTCTGCCAGCTCGATGCCGAGCTTCTGGCAGATCGCCTGGGGCTCGCAGCCTGCGTGGCAATGCAGGAGCACCCGACCGTCATCCCCCTTGCCAATCGACAGGCTCACGTGCTGATCATCGTGCGCAGGCCAACGCGCCGACCAGCCATCGCCGCTGCGCCGAACCCTTTGGAGCTGCGCGAGAATCGCTTGAATCATGGCCTTGGGGTATGTGTAGGTATTTTATGGTATTTTATGTTCATGTCAACCCGCCGCTGCTCGGCAGCTAATCGCGAGGCGCTTCTTGATGGGTAGGAAGCCGATTGATTTTCGCCACCTCGATCTATGGGATGCCGAGTGGTATCTGGCCTTTTGCCGCCTCCGCGAGGGCGGTGAGTTACCGCTCCGGACGAACCAGTGGTGGACCCGGCGTCAGCTTGGCTTCAGCATTCCTGAGCGCCTCGCCCTGCTGAAGAGCATGACTCTTGAAGAGTACTGGGCGTATCTTCTCTTGAGCGAAGGGCACCCACCCGACCCGGCACCACCGCCGCTTGCGCCCAATCGCGAACAAGCTGAGAAACTTCGAGCCGGCGAAATCGCGGCACTCACGCGGTGGGCTGAACCGGCGGTTATCAAGAATCGACAGAAGGGTTTCGAGATCTGGGAGGCGTTGTGGAAGGCGCGGAACCGTTCCGCCGTCGAGAATGCCTGCCGGCGATGGAGTGCATTCGGCACGGATCAGGTGTTCCCGACGCACCTGCTCACCAAAGAAAAGCAATTCCTGGAGATGAAGAGAGAGGCACGGTTTCCTAGGTCAGAGTTCGCGGACGACGCACGCCTGACCTACCTGTCGGCCGGCATGGCCGGGGCTCTTGCGGGTATTAGTAGCAAGACCGCTATCCATCGCTTACGGACCATGAAGCACGCCCCAGGAGGTCCGCTATGGAACGAGAACGCTCGACGATGTGAGTGCTGGCGATGCGATCGCGATCGCGAAATGAAGTCGTTCGACGCGATCGTCGACGCGGCGCGGAGGCGACCATCGTCATCCCCGGCCGAAGGCTCTTCACATGGCTAAGCTGTCCGCCGGCCGGTCAGCGCTCGATCACGCCCTCGGCCGCCTTGTCGCGGAGGTTTACGATGGCGTACGCCACGGCTATTTCGAATTCGGTTTGACCTGTGAGGTCGTGAACCAAGAGCGGCGGCGGCTGACGATTCGTGCGGGTAAGACGTATCAGTTCACGATTCCCAAGGAAGACTGTTTGCAACCGGTGGAACGCGCGGCCGACTCCTGCGACGGGAGCGGCGATAGTGCAGATTGAAGAGACGCGATGCATCGTTAGCATGACGAGCGCGCGAGCGGTCCGGCCGGCGACCAACGCCAAGCCAGGGCTCCTTGTCGCGAATGGAGAGCCAGCGTAAGGCCCCTGATCAACAGCCCGATCAGTTCGTGTCGGGCTGGCTCGACAGCCGAGGGTCAAGCGAACGGGAGCGCCTGATGCGCTTCTTCCGGATTCTATTGGAATGGAACGAGCGGCGAGACGAAGGAGCAGGTTGCCATGACGTCCCCGAGCGGCTCAAAACAAGCCGTGCTGTACGCCCGAGTTTCGTCCAGAGATCAAGAACGTGAAGGATTCTCGATTCCGGCTCAGCAGAAGGTGCTGCGGGAGTACGCGCAAGAACATCACCTGGTAGTTATCCGCGAGTTTGTCGATGTAGAGACCGCGAAACAGGCTGGGCGCAGCGGCTTTGGCGAAATGCTCGCGTGCCTCAAGTCGGATCCGTGCTGCCGAACTGTTCTAGTCGAGAAGACCGACCGGCTCTATCGCAACGTCAAGGATTGGATCACCGTCGACGACCTCGACATTGAGGTCCACTTCGTCAAGGAGGGCGCGATCATTTCCAAGGCGTCGCGCTCATCCGACAAGTTTCTGCACGGCATCAAAGTTCTGATGGCCAAGAACTTCATTGACAACTTGAGCGAGGAGGTCAAGAAGGGCCTGCGTGAGAAGGCGGCCCAGGGCCATTGGCCAACTGTGGCACCCATCGGGTACCTGAACAATCCAGTGACCCACCGAATTGACGTCGACCGCCTGCGCGGGCCCCTCGTTGTCCGCGTGTTCGAACTGTACGCGAGTGGGATGCATTCGTTAAGCGTCATCACCCGGCTGGCATTCGAAATCGGCCTTCGCCACCCGCGCGCGGATCGGCGAATGACTAAGTCGGAAATCCACCGGATGCTTCAGCGGTTGGTCTATACGGGCGATTTCATGTGGCTCGGGACGCGGTACCACGGTTCTCACGAGCCGCTGATCACGGATGAGACGTTCGAGCAGGCGCAGGCCGTGCTCCAGGGCAAGTCGAAGGGGCGCTGTCGCTACGCGAAGCAGCAGCACCCCTTCATGGGCTTGCTCACCTGCGCTCGCTGCGGCTGTTCGATGACGGCCGAGAGGAAGAAGGGTAAGTATGTCTACTACCGCTGCACCGGCTTTAGGGGCGCGTGCGGCAACACATACATCCGCCAAGAACGCTTAGCGGATCTTCTCGGCGATGTCGTGAAGCCGATCCAGATCACGTCCGAGGTCGCCAGCGACATCGCGGCCGCGATCCGGTCGAGCGATGCCAATGCCGAGCAAGCCCGACATGATGCGAAGAATGTTCTAGATCAGCGTCGCCGCGCCATCATTGGGAAGCTCGATCGTGCTTATGAGGACTCTCTCTCCGGCAGGATTTCCGGGGATTTCTGGACGCGCAAGTCACAGGAATGGGAGGCCGAGCTGCGCATCATTGATGTCGAACAAGCACTATTGCAACGGCCCAGGCCGCCAGCGTCAGTCACTGCCGCAAGCATTTTAGAACTCGCGAAACGCGCCGAATTCCTCTACAAGACGCAGGATCCGGCCGAACAGCGGCGATTGCTAGAAACCGTGCTATCGAACTGTGCATTCGATCGCGGAACTCTTTGTCCCACTTACTGTAAGCCCTTCGACCTACTCGTGCGGGGCAACAGAACCGGAGATTGGCTGGGAGGCAGGGATTCGAACCCCGATAACGTGGTCCAGAGCCACGTGTCCTACCGTTGAACGACCTCCCAGCAAGGCAAACCGAGGCGGATAGAACCCTACAAACCTAGCAGTACGAATCCTGTTGCCGCAAGCCCGGGCGGCGCCGGCCGAACGTCAAGCCGACTGTGCGATCGTAAAGGGAATGAGAACGAAGCGGCCGCTGAGAGAGCCCGCGCGCGAGGCGCCCGGGCCGAAGCTCAAGAACTACATCACGCCCGCGGGACTGCAGCGCCTGAAGGACGAGCACCGGTTTCTAATGAATCGCGAGCGGCCGGCGGTGACCGAGGTCGTCGCGTGGGCCGCCAGCAACGGCGACCGCAGCGAGAACGCCGATTACCTCTATGGCAAGCGGCGGCTGCGCCAGATCGATTCGCGCATTCGCTTTCTCACCAAGCGCATCGACGCCGCTCACGTCGTCGATCCGGCGGCGCCGCGCTCGGGATCGGCGGCGACGCGGGTGTTCTTCGGCGCGACGGTCGCGTACAAAGACGCTGCCGGCCGCGAGCACGCCGTCTGCATCGTCGGCATCGACGAAGTCGATCTCGATCGCCGCTACATCAGCTGGATGTCGCCGCTCGCGCGCGCGCTGATGAGGTCGAGCCCCGGCGATCGCGTCGTGCTGCGCGCGCCAAAGAAGACCGAGTCCCTCGAGATCCTTGACGTCGAGTACGCGCCGGTTCCGATGGAGCCATTCCGCGAGCCGCCGGGAGCGGAGGCGGCGCCGAAGAAGTAGCCGTCCGTCACACGTTCACTTGGGCAAGATCTCGTACTCCAGCCCTATCGTCCCGGTCTTCGTGTAGACGCGGTGCTGCTTCAGCTTGAGGCGCGCGCGGTCGGCGGGCGGGGGTAGCAGCGGAATCCCCCCGCCGAGGAGCACGGGAATCACCGAGACGCCCACCTCGTCGACGAGGCCGACGGCCAGCAGGCTCCTGAACAGCTCTCCCCCGCCAAAGAGCGCGATGTCCTTGCCGGGTTTCGCTCGGAGCTCGGCCACCGTCCGCGCCGCATCGTCGCTCAGCGTCGCGTTCGGGCAATCCTCCGGACGAAGCGTGCGCGAAAAGACGAAGTTCGCGATGCCTGGCGTGGGCCGCCCGGCGCGGCCCGCTCGCCGCATCACCTCGAATGTCTTGCGGCCGATGAGAAACGTGTCGTAGCGGCTCATCATCGCCGCGAAGTCCATGTCCGGATCCATCGTGATCCAGTCGTACTCGCCCTTCGGTCCGGCAATGAAGCCGTCGAGGCTCATCGCGCCGCCGTACACCACTTTTCGCATGACGCCCTCCCGGCTTGCCCGCCCGGCCTGCCGGCGTGCCGGCGGCGCGGCCGGACAGCCACTATAGCGGCGTTGGCACGCGGGAACCAGCGCATGAATGTCCAGATTTCCCCGCTCGTCATAAGATCGGCTCCATGCGCCCTGCGCTGACCGGGTGTCTGCTGCTCGCCGCGAACGCTCTCGCGGCGCCCGCGCTCGC
>Ga0187777_10002363_pt1 | contig 12092 bp, 11 predicted proteins | sample 1015_Q2_SP5_10_M_FD_132416 | JGI IMG/M metagenome (GOLD analysis project Ga0187777, IMG submission 132416) | Tropical peat soil microbial communities from peatlands in Department of Meta, Colombia - 1015_Q2_SP5_10_MG | ecosystem: Environmental > Terrestrial > Soil > Wetlands > Peat | place...
CGAGCCCTGCGCGAGGATCGGCCCGGTGTCGAAGTCGGCGTCCATCATGTGGAAGGACATGGCGAGGTCCGTGTCCCCCTCCCGAATCGCCCAACTCACGGGGTAAGGACCGCGCCAGCGCGGAAGAAGGCTGGGATGGCCGTTCACGACGCCGAGGCGCGGGATCGCGAGGATCTCCGGGGTCAGCAGCCACCGGTAGCCGAGACAGAGGCAGAGGTCCGGCTCGTAGGCTCTGAGCAACGGAGCGAGCCGCTGCTTCTCGGGTACGACGCACACGTCGAGATGGCTCGGTGCGCCGTCGAGCAGTGCGTGCCAGCGTTCGATCACGTCGAGCGAGGCGTCAGCGACTGGGCGCGGCGTGAGGAGCGCGACCGTCTCGTGTCCGAGCGCACGCGCGATCGCGTCGAGACCGAGCGTCGCAGGTAGGACCATCGAGAGAAGGACTATCCGCCACGGGCGCTCGACGGTCACCCGCTCGATGATCGGCGATGGTTGTCCAGCACGCAAGAGCGGCGTACGTACCCTCGATGCGCCGGCCGCTCTCGTCGCGCTCGCACCGCTGGTCTTGTTCGCTCGCGCGGAAGGCGAAGGGCCAGCCGGCTCCTCCACCGCAGCCGACGATGCCGAAACCGCAGGCCGGGGTGCCGAAGAACCCGCTCTGCCCAGCGCGCTGACGGCGCCTCGACGCCCGCTAGTCGACCGTCCAGGTGTCGCCGCTGAGGAGCAGCGCCTGGAGGTCGCCCTCGCCGCGGCTCGCCTTTGCGTCGCGGATCTGCTCGGCGATGCCGTCGTCGTAGACCGGCCGGACGACGTCGCGAAAGACGCCCATCGGTACTGCGCCCACCGTCTCGAAGGTGAGCCGAGACAGGGCGAACGCCACGCTCGGCTCGGTGTGGCCCGGATCGTGAATCAGCAGTCCTTCGGCTCCTGCCGGGACGATCTCGGCCGATCCATCGGCGCCGATCCGCACGCCCCTGTCCCCCCACACGACCGACTCGCCCGCCCGGAGGTACAGCCGGTTCCCCTTGTTCTCGCGCACCGAGTCCCAGGCACCGTCGTTGTAGATGTTGCAGTTCTGGAGGATCTCAACGAACGCAGCCCCGCGGTGCGCGGCCGCCATTCGGAGCACGTCGATCAACTCTTTCTTGTCCGTGTCGATCGCCCGCGCCACGAAGGTCGCCTCGGCTCCGATCGCGACCGAGAGCGGGTTGAACGGCTGATCGACCGAGCCGAACGGCGTCGACTTCGTGACCTTCCCCCGCTCCGACGTCGGCGAGTACTGGCCCTTCGTCAGCCCGTAGATGCGGTTGTTGAAGAGCAGGATCTTGAGATTGACGTTGCGCCGCAGCGCATGGATGAGGTGGTTTCCGCCGATCGAGAGCGCATCCCCGTCCCCGGTAACGACCCAAACGGACAGGTCCTGCCGAGACGTTGCGAGACCGGTCGCGATCGCTGGCGCGCGGCCGTGGATCGAGTGCATCCCGTAGGTCTCCATGTAGTACGGGAATCGAGCGGCGCACCCGATCCCGGAGACGAACACGATCTTCTCCTTCGCGATCCCGAGCTCCGGCATGAAGCTCTGCATCGCATTCAGGATCGCGTAGTCGCCGCACCCGGGGCACCAGCGCACTTCCTGGTCGGACTTGAAGTCCTTCGCCGTCAGCTGCGCAAGCCCGCCGTTGCCATGACCGTTGCCGTCGCTCATTGGCCAGTCTCGATTTGGACGCTCATCGCTCCACCAGCGCGGTAATGGCGTCCGCGAGCTCGCTCGACGGGAACGGTCGGCCGCGCACCTTGTTGTAACCGATCGCATCGACGAGGAACTCGGCCCGGAGCAGGAGCGAGAGCTGCCCGAGGTTCATCTCCGGCACGAGCACCCGGTCGTAGCGGCGCAGCACCTCGCCGGTGTTCCGCGGGAACGGGTTGAGGTAGTGGAGGTGGGCCCTGGCGACCTTGTGGCCTGCTCGCCGCACGCGGCGAACCGCGGCGCCGATCGGGCCGTACGTCGAGCCCCAGCCGAGCACGAGCGTCGTCGCCTCGCCGTCGGGGTCGTCGACTTCGAGGAGCGGGATGTCGGTGGCGATACCGGCGATCTTCTGGGCGCGCAGCCGGACCATCAGGTCGTGGTTGTCCGGGTCGTACGAGACGTTGCCCGTGACGTCGGCCTTCTCGAGGCCACCGATCCGGTGCTCGAGCCCCGGCGTGCCCGGGATCGCCCAGGGACGGGCGAGCGTCTCCGGGTCGCGCTTGTACGGAAGGAACTCGTCTCCCTCGTTCGGCCCAGTCGCGAAGTCGACCGCGATCGACGGCAGCGTCGAGACGTCGGGTACGAGCCACGGCTCCGAGCCGTTCGCGAGATAAGCGTCCGAGAGGAGGTAGACAGGCGTCCGGTACTTCAGCGCGATCCGAGCCGCCTCGATCGCGGCGTGGAAGCACTGCGACGGCGTCGACGCCGCGATCACGGGGACCGGGCTCTCCGAGTTCCGCCCGAAAAGCACCATGAGGAGGTCGGCCTGCTCGGGCTTCGTCGGCATCCCGGTCGACGGCCCCGCGCGCTGGATGTCGAGCACGAGGAGCGGCAGCTCAAGCGCGACGCCGAGCCCGATCGTCTCCGACTTCAGGACGACACCCGGGCCCGCCGAGGTAGTGACGCCGAGCGCGCCGCCGAAGGCCGCCCCCAACGCGGCCCCGGCGGCAGCGATCTCGTCCTCGGCCTGGAACGTGACGACGCCGAAGTGCTTGAAGCGAGCGAGCTCCTCAAGGATGGACGAAGCCGGCGTGATCGGGTAGGCGCCGAGGAAGAGAGGCAGGCCGGACAGCTTCGACGCGGCGATCAGGCCGTACGAGAGGGCACTGTTGCCCGTGATCTGCCGATACGTGCCGGGCGCGAGCTTCGCCGGAGCGACCTCGTACGAGACCGCGAAGTCCTCCGAGGTCTCGCCGTAGTTGTAGCCCGCCTTGAACGCGCGCTGGTTCGCCTCCGCAATCTCCGGCCGCTTCGCGAACTTCGTCGCGATGAAGTCCAGGGTGCCTTCGACGGGCCGGTGATAGAGCCACGACATGAGACCGAGGGCGAAGAAGTTCTTCGATCGCTCCGCCTCGCGGGACGTGATGCCTTCGATTCCCTTGAGCGCTTCGACCGTCATCGAGGTGAGGGCGACCTCGTGGACGTGGTAGCTCTCGAGCGAGCCGTCCGCGAGTGGATTCGTCCCGTAGCCGGCCTTCTGGAGGTTGCGCTCGTTGAACGCGTCGGTGTTGACGATCAACGTCCCGCCCGCGGGCACGTCCGCCAGGTTCGCCTTCAACGCGGCGGGGTTCATCGCGACGAGCACGCCGGGCCGATCGCCGGGCGTCAGGATGTCGTGGTCGGCGAAGTGGACCTGGAAGCCCGACACGCCCGGCAGCGATCCGGCCGGCGCCCGGATCTCGGCCGGGAAGTCCGGGAAGGTGGCGAGATCGTTGCCGAGAAGCGCCGTCTCGCTGGAGAAGCGGTCGCCGGTGAGCTGCATCCCGTCGCCTGAATCGCCTGCGAAGCGAACAACGACGTGATCGATCTGCTCGACCGGTTTGGCCACCATCGAAGGGTAGCGCCAGGCGAGGAGCGCGCCGCGCGGTCGGCGGGTCCCCCTGCCCGCCGACCACGCCTGGGCGGGCTAGGAGGAGCCGGAGCTCTGACTCGCGGCCGCGTTCCCAGCTGCGTTCGGGAATGCCGCGACGATCGCGGACGCATCCGACTGCAGCTTCGACAGCAGCGCGTCGATCTTCCCGGTGATGGTGCCGGCGTTCGCGCAGAGGCCGGGCGGGTTCGCTCCACCGCACTTCGTCTTGATCGCGTTCTCGAGCCTGGTCAGGACGGCTTCGGCGAGCTTGATCCGGCGAACGCCGCGGCGCGCCGCCCGTTCACACCCTTTCGGGGCGTTCTGAACGAGGCACTTGGCGGAGAACGCCGCGAACCGCTTGTCGAGACGGGCGGAGGCCCGGTCGAGCGCAGCCGACAGCTTGCTGCCGTCGTGAGCTGCGGTCGGTGTCGTCGTGCTGCCGCCGCCGTCGGCGAACGAGACGGCCGGGGCGGCGAGAGTTGCCGCGAGAGCGGCGAGCACGATGAGTCGTTTGGTCATTGCTGGACTGCTCCTTGTCGTGGGCTGTGCTCTCGGAGCATCGAGACGGCGTGTAAGAGGGATTCGGGCCCTGCGTAAGCCGCGCGTAAAGTGTCAGCGGGCTCTCTGCCGGACGACCGTGAGACCCCAAGCCTCCCCCGAGGCGAACAGGGCATCCGGGTCGACGTCGTCGAGCCAGCCGATGAAGTGGCGGTCGGGATCGGCCTCGGTCGATCCGTACACCGCGGAGCGCTCATCGGGGGCGTCAGGCGGCGGACCGGCCTCGAGTTCGTCGAGCCGGCGCTCCGCCTCCTCGGCCGCCGGGCCCTCGGCGTACCCCTTTCCCACTACCGTCGCCCGTCCGGAACATCGTCCGGTCGCAAGCTCGAGACCGCGTACAGGACGACGTACGCGATCACGAGGAACGCGCCATAGGCCAGCGTGAGCGCAAGGGCTCGACCGCTCGCGAGCGGATCAGCTACGTGACGAACGGTGAAGGCGGCAAGACGCCCGGGCCGCAGGATCGCGTCAGAGCTGTTCAGCCGGCCGAAGCGGCCAACGATGACGCCGGCGCTGCAGAGCCCGAGCGCGACGACCGGGACGACCCAGCCGAGCCGCGGTCCGAGCGTGCGAAGGGCAACGGTGTGCACGAGGAACACCGAGGCGAGTGCGAGCAGCAGCCCTGTCGCGGCGAACGCGGAGATCATCGCGCCGTCGTACCAGAGGGGCGCGCCGGGAATGGTCCCGAGATGGACGAGATCGGTCACGAGGTACGGCGCATTGGGCAGGAAGAGCAGCCACAGCCCACCGAGCGCGGCGAGCGCGGGCCACGACCTCCCTCTGCGCCAGCCGTCGTAGAACACGAGCGCGAGAAGGAATGGGATCCATGCGAGGATGAGGTTCCAGACGAGGAAGCGGTAGCCGTCGCTGCCCGCGTGCCAGGCGCGGATGGCGACGAGCGAGACGCACAGACCGGAGGCGAGGACGAACGCGAAGAAGGTCGCGACTCGCCTGTCGCTCAGATGGCGCATCCCTCCATGGTAGGCGCCGGCTAGCCGTTGCCGCTCGATTGGCCTCCGAACAGCGAAGAGAGGCCACCGCCGACCGTGATGCTTCGCGCAGCGACCGTGCCGTTGGCGCGCTTCGTTCCGACGATCACCACCGTATCGCCGGGCCGGATTGCGGCAGGCGTAACGGTGCTCGTCTTTGTGACACGAGCGCCAGTCGTCGAGACCTTGACGGTGCTTCCCGTCAGCTGGGCGACATAGAGCGTCGACCCCTTCACGTAGCTGACCTGGCCCGACGTTGCCGAACCGCCTTGCGCCGCGGCGAATGAGCCGCCGAAGCCCCCGGACCCGAAGCGCCGGGACCCCGACCCTGTCGCGGCAGCCGTGCCGCTCCCGAACCGTGAGGCTCCACCGCTTCCCGAACGAGTCGACGAGCCGGAGCTCGCGCCCCAATGCTTCTGCGCGTACACGCCGCCCGCGAACGCCACGCCCGCGATGACGGCGGCCGTGAGGAGCTTCGTCAGCCACGGTGTACGCGCCCGCGGGACGATCGGCGTGTCGTCCCAGTCGTCGTCGTACTCGCCGTCGGGTTGGTAGAGCTGCGGCTCTGTCGGGGCGGTGTCGTCCGTGCTCATGTCTTTCCTCCAGTGGTCACTCGTAGCGGAGTGCGTCGATCGGGCGTAGCGCCGCGGCGCGGTTCGCCGGGTAGATGCCGAAGAAGAGCCCGACGCAGACCGCAACGCCAAAGGCGAGCACGACCGAGTAGAGCTCGACCACCGGGTGCACACCTACGATCGTGAAGCGGCTGCCGACGATTCCTACGAGGACCCCGGCGAGCCCTCCGATCATCGAGAGCAGCACGGCTTCTCCGAGGAACTGACCGACGATGTCGGACCGCCGCGCTCCAATTGCCTTGCGGATGCCGATCTCCCGCGTCCGCTCGGTGACGGAGACGAGCATGATGTTCATCACGCCGATCCCGCCGACGAGGAGGGAGATCGCGGCAACCGCACCAAGCAAGACCGTGAACGTGTGGTTCGTGCTGTTCGTCGTCTGCAGCAGCGAGGCTTGGTTGAGAACCCGAAACGGGGACGAGCCGTCGGCGCTCGCCGGGTGCGTGCTCGAGAGCACCGTCGAGATCTCGCTCGCGGCCGCGTTCACCGTCTTCGAGCCCGTCGCCTGGACGACGATCTGCGACACGTCGTTGCCGCCCGAGATGGTGTCCTGGACGGCGGTCAGCGGGGCAATCGCGACGTCGTCCTGGTCCTGGATGCCGTTCGATCCCTTCGCAGCGAGAACGCCGACTACTCGGAAGCTCGAGCCGTTCAGGAGGATCGTCTGACCGAGCGGGCTCTGCGAGCCGAAGAGATTCGCGACAACCGTCTGGCCGAGGACGACGACATGGTTGCGTGCCTGCTCGTCCGCGCTCGTGAACAGGGCGCCCGAAGCGACCGAGTAGTCACGTGCCGCGAAGATCGACGGCGTGGAGCCGAAGAACGATGACGGCTGGTACGTGGCACCGTTGAAGGTCGCTGTGACGGACGCGTTGACGACAGGCGAGACCGAGAGCACGTCCGGCGCGACCTGCTTGTTCTGCAGCGCCTTCACGTCCTTGAGCGTCAGCGCCTGGAAGCTGCTCCGCGTGCCGATGCGACTTCTCCCCCCGCCGAAGCCTCCGCCGGAGAAGATCGTGAGGACGTTCGTGCCGAGACTTTCGATCCGCTTCTGGACGTTCACTGCAGAGCCGCGTCCGACCGCGACGAGCACGATCACGGCGGCGACGCCGATTGTGATTCCGAGCACGGTGAGCGCCGAGCGCAGCCGGTTGACCGCGATTCCCCGTGCAGCGATCCGAAGCCCCTCGAACGTGATCACGCTGTTGCCGCCCGTTCCAGCTCGAGGCCAGGCGGGGGCGCGCTCACCGGGACTGCGCGTCGATCGTCGATCACGCGCCCGTCGCGAAGCACGATCGTTCGCTTGCAGGCGGCCGCCACGTCGCGCTCGTGCGTGATCAGCACGATCGTCCGGCCCTGCGCGTTCAGACGCGAGAGCACGCGGAGGATCTCAGCCGTCGCGTTCGAGTCGAGGTTTCCGGTCGGTTCGTCGGCAAGCACGATCGCCGGATCCGTGACGATCGCGCGAGCGAGGGCGGCCCGTTGCTGCTGACCGCCGGAGAGCTCTGAAGGGAGGTGGTGCGCCCTCTTCTCGAGCCCGACGGAACGAAGCGCCGCGAGCGCCCGCTCCCGCCTTTCCTTCGCGCGCACCCGTGCATACACGAGGGGCAGCTCGACGTTCTGCAACGCCGACGTCCGTGGGATCAGGTTGAAGCTCTGGAACACGAAACCGAGCTTGCGATTCCGCACTTGGGCGAGCTCGAACTCGTCGAACAAGCGGACGTCGATCCCGTCCAGCAGGTAGCGACCGCGGGTGGGGAGGTCCAGGCAGCCGAGAACGTTCATGAGCGTGCTCTTGCCGCTCCCGGACGCGCCCATGATCGCGACGAAATCGCCTCGCTCGACCGCGAAGCTCACCCCTCGCAGGGCGTGCACGGCTCCTCCACCGAGCGGATAGCTCTTGACGAGCCGCTGGACGAGGATCAGCGGGCGCCGAGCACGTGGAGGCCCGCTCATCCGCCGCCGAAGCCACCGAAGCCGCCGCCGAAGCCACCACCTCCGCGGCCACCGAAGCCGCCTCCCGTTGTTCCGGTGGTCCCGGTCCCGGAAGTCGCGCTGATCGTGACCGTCGGAAGCACCACGGTCGTCCCGGCGGGGAGTCCGCTCAGGATCGCCGTCGTGCTGTCACCGACGAGCCCCGTCGTGACGGGCTTCACGACTTGCCTGCCGTTTGCAAGCACCGTCACCGTCGACGCGCCCCCGACGGTGCGGACTGCCGAGCTGACGACGTTGACGACGTTGTCCTGTTCCGACGTGACGACCTGCACGCTTGCGCTCATCCCCGGCTTCACGAGTGGGTTCGGACGGTCGAGCACGAACGTCACGTTGTAGGTGACGACGTTGCTGACGACTGTCGAGAGCGTGTCGATCGCGATCACATGGGCTGCGAACTGCTGACCCGGCAGAGCGGAGACGGCAACCGTGGCGGGCTGGCCGATCCGGATCTTCGCGGCATCCGACTCGCTGAAGCCGGCGCTCACCTGCAGGTGCACGAGATCGACGAGGGTGACGAACGCCGCGACCGACGAGCCCGATCCCGACCCTGACCCCGAGCTGGAGCTCGACGAGGACGCCGACGAGCCGATCCCGCTGCCGCTCACGCTCTGCCCCATTACCGCACCGAGAGCTGCAACCGTGCCATCGGTCGGTGCGCGGAGGACCGTCCAGGCTAGTGTCTGCTCGGCGGTCTGGAGGTTGGCCAGGGCGGAGACGACGGCCGCGCGGGCGGAGTCGAGCGTCGAGGCCGTCGCCGGCGCCTCCTTCACCCTCTTCGCGAGCACCGCGGACGTGACGCCGATCTTCGCGCTCTGCACGGACTGCTCGGCCGACTGGTCCGCCTGGGCGTTCTTCACGTTGGTGGAACCAACGCCCAGCTGCTGATTTGCGACCGCGTTCTTGTCCGCCGTGACCTTTGTCACGTCGCCTGCGATCTTCGTCTGGTCGCTCGTGATTCCGGCGGTCAGCGTGTTCACGGTAGCCTGCGCGTTCTGCTCTGCGCTCTGCGCGGTGCTCAGCGCGCTCTGGTCAGCGGTGACTTGACGGTTCGCCGCGGCGACCGCGAGCGAGTTCGCGGTCGCAGTCGAGGTGTCAGAGCTCTGTTGCCCAAGATCCGCGTTGACGGCGTTCTGCGCCGCATTCACGGTGGATTGCGCCGAGTTGACGTTGTTCTGGGCTGAGGTGACCGCAGCCGGGTCGTCGGTCGTGCACGCGGTGCTGGTCGGATCCGCAGCGCAGTCCGACGCGAGCTTCGCCTGAGCTTGCGAAAGCGTGGACTGGGCCGCCTGAAGGTTCGACTTGGCCGTGGAGAGGGTCGACTGGTCCTTCGAAAGCTGCTGCGAGTGCTGTGACGCATCTCCCTGATCCTGGGTCTGCGTTGTCTGCGCGTTCGCGAGCGCACCCTGATCGTTCGCCAGCTGTTGCTGCGCGGCAGCGACCTGCTGCTGGGCGACCGCGAGCCCGGCGTTCGCCGTCACCAGGCTCGCCTGATCGGCGGCGAGCTGACCACGGTCGGTCGAAAGCTGCTTCGTATCGGTCTCATGCTGAGCCTGTGCCTGCGACAAACCAAGCCGCGTGGTGCTCGCCGCGTTCCGGCCGGATGCGCGTGTGGAGGCGAGCGCCGCCTTCGCGTTCGCCAGCGCCTGTTTCGCCTGGGTGACAGCGATCGCGTCTTGGGCCCTGACGAGAGGCGTAGCGCCAGCGATCAGCTGCGCCAAATTCGCCTGCGCTGAGATGAGCGACGCGCGCGCGTTGGTAACAGCCATCCCGGCCGTCATCGAGTCCAGCCGGCCGAGGACCTGACCACGTCTGACCCGCTGGCCCGGCCGCACGTCGATCTGGGTTATCCGTCCGCTCGTCTGGAAGTCGACCGAGAGCTGTGTCGGCGCGACGACATTCCCGGTCGCCGAGACCGTGGAGAGGACGACGCCCCGCGAGGCGTCCACCGTTCTGACCGGTGCAGCTGCCGTCGACGTCGAGTTCCGAATCTCGACGTAGCCGAGGATCGCGACGCCGATGAGACATGCGACGAGGAGAACGTTGATCCAGCGGAATCGCGCCGAGCCGCCGACGTTCTGAACGCGCAGCAGGAAGTCGCTCACCTGGCTCCTAGCCGGGCGTACCGGTCGGTGGCGCCCCTCCGCCGAACGTGGGCAGGAGGCTGCGGCACTGCTTCGCGGCCGCCTTGAACTTCGGGGACGTGAGATTGAGCCCCCCGGCGCCGCCCGGACGGATCGTGACCCCGTGCTTCTTCATGCACGAGACGTACTGCGCAAACCGCCCTCCACCCCCGCCGCCGGAGCCGCGTCCGAAGCCTTGGCCGAACCCTTGCGGCGCGAACTTCCGGCAGGCGGCAAACGCGGCCTGCCGCCTCTGTCGCTGAGCTGCGCTCGGGCGCTGGAACGACGGATTCGTCGTCGTGCCGGGCGAGCCGCCGCTCCCACCTGGCGGTCGCCTGAACCCCCCGCTCGGAAACGTCACGCCCTGCTGCTTCAGGCAAGCCACAAACGCCGCCGGCAGCTGACGGCCGCGGAAACCGGAGCCCGACTGCGGGGCCGTGGTGATCGAAGTGGGCGCCGCAGCCGGCTTGGCGGACGAGGCTCCGCAGCCGGCCGCAACACCCGCGAGGGCGAGCGTCAGACAGGCGGCGACCGCTCTCAGGACCATCGCCTCCAGGTAAGCGGCGAGGGGTAAGACCGGCGTAAGAGAGCCCTAAGAGTCGTCTAAGACGCCCGTTGCCGCTGGATTAAGACGCGGGCTGCGGCTCGACGTCCGTGAGCAACTGCGGGACTCGCAGGCGGAACACTGCGCCCCCGTCGGCCGCGTTCTCCGCGGTCACGAAGCCGCCGTGAGCCTCTGCCACCTGTCGCACGATCGCAAGCCCGAGCCCAGTGCCGGGCCGGCCGCGCGCCGCGCGCGCCCGATAGAAGCGATCGAAGACGTGCGGGAGATCCTCCGCATCGATTCCAGGCCCGTGGTCGCGGACGACGAGCTCGCCACCCGTCAACGCGACCTCGACCCTGCCGCCCGAAGGACTCCACTTGGCTGCGTTGTCGAGCAGGTTGCCGACGGCGCGGGCGAGGCGGCTCGGTGCACCTCGGACGAGCGTCGGTTGCAGCTCGGCGACGAGATCAACATCGGGCGTGTCACGCCGCGCTCGCTCGACGGCGTCGACGACGACCTCGTCGAAGCGGACGGGCAGGAGCTCCACCCCTCGCTCGTCACCTCGAGCGAGTTCGAGGATCTCGGCGACCAGCGTAGTCATCTCGTCGAGTTGCTCGATCGTGGTCGCCAACAGACGCTGGCGGTCCTCGGGCGAGAGATCGGGCTGACGGCCGAGCAGCTCGATGTTGACCCGCATGCTCGCGAGCGGCGTCCGCAGCTCGTGCGAGGCGTCGGCGACGAGCTGGCGCTGCGCGCCAACCGACTGCTCGAGCGCCCCGAGCATCCTGTTGAAGCTCGCAGCCAGACGACCGATCTCGTCGTCGGAGTCGACCTCGATCCGGTGCGACAGGTCGAGTGTCTGGCTCACGTCCTCGGCCGCGCTCGTCAACCGCCGCACCGGGGCGAGAACGGTCCGGGTGACGACCGCGCCGAGCAGGGCCGCAAGCGTGACGCCCGTCGCGACGATCAGGACGAGAATCCACCGCAGCCGGTTGAGCGTCCGGTCGACCTCGTCAAGCGGACGGACGACCTGGAGCGCCGTCCCGTGACCCAGGGGCACCGTGAGGATGCGGACGTGGGTGCCGCCGACGAACGCGTCGCTGAAGTAGGCGGAGCGGGTCCCGGCCGCAACGGCCTTCGTCGCCGAGGTCACAGGAAGCTGGACGGATGTCGCGGAAGGACGCATCACCGTTCCGCTCTCGTCGACGATCTGGAGGTAGCCGCCGGCACCGCCGAGCCGCTCGGTGGGCGCCCCGGGGAAGCGCGGCAACGGCCGTGTCGGCACGAACCTGGTGTCGAAACGCGCGACCGCGCGAGCCCGCCCGCGCAACGAGTCGTCGACCTCGCCGCGGAGCTGATTCCGGACGAGCACATACGTCGCGGTCCCAGCGACCACGACGGCGAACGCGACCGCAATCGCCGCGATGATGGTCATGCGCGCACGAAGCGTCATGGCGTCCGGAGCGCGTACCCGACGCCGCGAACCGTCTGGATCAGCCGGGCCTCGCCGCCGAGCTCGGTCTTCCGTCGCAGGTAGCCGATGTACACGTCGAGCGAGTTGGAGCTGGAGCCGAAGTCGTACCCCCAAACCCGCTCGAATATCAGCGACCGCGTCAGGACCTGGCGTGGGTTCCTGACGAACAGCTCGAGGAGAG
>Ga0187777_10002366_pt1 | contig 12089 bp, 10 predicted proteins | sample 1015_Q2_SP5_10_M_FD_132416 | JGI IMG/M metagenome (GOLD analysis project Ga0187777, IMG submission 132416) | Tropical peat soil microbial communities from peatlands in Department of Meta, Colombia - 1015_Q2_SP5_10_MG | ecosystem: Environmental > Terrestrial > Soil > Wetlands > Peat | place...
GCCGTGGGTCAGGCGATGGCAGGTCGAGGATGCGGCGCTGCTCGTGGTGCTGTCGGCGTTCGTGCTCGCGGGTGAGCTCTTGCCGATCCCGGTGCCGAGGCGGCGAGGACTCGCGAACGTCACGATCTCGGCTGCGTTCGCGTTTGCGATCCTGCTGCAGTTCGGGCCCGGTCCAGCCGCGCTGATCTACGTGTCGAGCTCGGTGATCGCCGACACGGTGCGGGGCGTGTCCCCGCTCAAGATCCTGTTCAACGCGGCCCAGTACCTGCTCGCGATCGTGGCTGCCGCCGGCGTGCTGACGCTCGCGCACTCGCTCCCGATTGGACCGATCACGGGCTCGGAGCTGCCGATCGTGCTTGCCGCCGCGGGCGCGTTCTTCGTCACCAACCACGTGCTCGCGTGCGCCGCTGGAGCGCTGCTGGCGCACCTGCCGATCGCCGGCTACCTGCGCGACGACCTCGCGTTCCAGGCCTGGACCGCGGGCTGCGTGCTGGCGTTCGCGCCGGCGTTGCTCGCATCCGCCGACGTGAGCATCGCGCTCGTGCCGGTGTGCTTCGTGCCGATGCTGGCCGTCTACTTCGGTGGTCGGCAGGCGGCGCTATCGAGCCATCGTGCCCACCACGATGCGCTGACGGGCCTCCCGAACCGCTCGGCGTTTTCCGAGACGCTCCAGGAGCGACTGGACGTGGCCGAGCGCGAGCACCTTGCGCTCGCGGTGATGCTGCTCGATCTCGACGACTTCAAGTCGATCAACGACACGCTCGGGCACGAGCTCGGGGACCTGACGCTGCAGCGGGTCGCGCGCCGACTGCGCCACGCGGTTGGCGACGGCACCGTCTTGGCCCGGATCGGAGGCGACGAGTTCGCGGTGCTGATCGACGGCCCGCAGCCCGAGGCCGAAGCGGTCGCCGAACGGCTGCTCGCGGCGCTCGATGATCCGCTCGAGGTTGACTCGGTGGCGCTGCACATCTGCGCCAGCATCGGCATCGTCTGCTTCCCGCAGCACGGCCGCACGTCGCCCGAGCTGATCCGCCACGCCGACGTGGCCATGTACTGCGCCAAGGACTCGGACGCCGCCGTTCACACCTATGCGGAGGCCGACGACGAGTACAGCATCGACCGGCTGGCGCTCGCGGCACAGCTCCGGCGCGGGATCGAGCGTGGCGAGCTCGTCGTCCACTACCAGCCGAAGGTGCCGCTGCAGGGCGGCGCCACGCTCGCGCTCGAGGCGCTCGTGCGCTGGAACCATCCGCAACTCGGGTGCATCGGTCCGGACGGGTTCATCCCCCTCGCCGAGCAGACCGGGATCATCAAGCCGCTCACCGAGAAGGTGCTCGAGGCCTCGCTCGAGCAGTGCAAGCGCTGGCGGCAGGAGGGCCTCGAGGTGACCGTCTCGGTCAACGTGTCGACGCGGAGTCTGCTCGACCACGATCTGCTGACGATCATCGGAAGGCTGCTCACGCGCCTCGACCTGGAGGCCGCCGCGCTCCAGCTCGAGATCACCGAGAGCCGCATCGTCGCCGACCTGCCGCGCGCTCGGGCCGCGCTCGAGGAGCTGCGGGCGATGGGCGTGATGATCGCGATCGACGACTTCGGGACCGGCTACTCCTCGCTCAAGCAGCTCCAGCAGCTCCCGGTCGACGAGATCAAGATCGACCGCTCGTTTGTCACACGGATGGAGACCGACCGCCAGGACGCGGTGCTCGTGCATTCGATCATCGACCTCGGCCGGAACCTGGGGCTGCGAGTGACGGCGGAGGGCGTCGAGACCGAAAATGTCAAGGACGTCCTTGCCGAGCTCGGCTGCGACTACGCCCAGGGGTTCCACGTCGGGCGCCCGGTGGTCGCGGATGAGTGCACGCGGTATCTCGGCTCGGGTCAGCCTCAGCCGAGCGCGCCGGTGATCGCGCTCGTGAGATGACGCGCTGCTAGGGCGGTCGGCCGCCGGGTCGCGCGGTGGCGCGTCGGGTCGCGTCGGGTCGCGTCGGGGCGCGTCGGGGCGCGTCGGGTCGCGCGGTGGCGCGGGCGTCAGCCGGCGGCGACTTGCTGGTACAGCGACGGCAGGCTCGGATACCCGCTTGAGGCCCAGCCCGAGTTCTGCAGGGCGGCGATCTGCGTCGCGGCCGGCTGACCGGCGGCGCCGAGGATCGCCTGGATGCCGGAGCTGGCCGTGCCGTATCCGGGGATCGTGTTCTGGCCCTGGAGCCAACCCGCGGTGGCGTCGGCGGCGGTGACCGGGTCTGACCAGATCGAGTCGCTCGCGCCGTAAGTGGCGCTGTCGGTGTAACCGATGTTGAGCCAGTCGTTGTTGTTCTGGCTCTGACGGGACTGGGCAGCGCCGCCCGACTCCTCGGCGAGCAACCAAGCCGACACCACTCCGGGGTCGAGGCCGGTGTCGGAGGCCAAGCGCGCAGCGAACTGCTGCTGGTCGGAGGTCAGCATCGACTGCGCGCTCGACGGGAGCGCGCCCCCGGTGCTGGTGGTCGTCTGGGTGGACCCGGTGTCCTGCGCCGCCGCGAGCGCGCTCGCGAAGCTGGACGACGAGGTGCCGGTGCCCGTGGAGGCGGTCCCGGTGGCGGTTCCGGTCGCGCTCTGGCTGGCCGCGGTGGCGGCCGAGGGGTCGAACGCGGTCTGGAGAGATTGGATCTGCGCCTGGATCTGCGAGACGCGGCTTGCGGCATCGGTGTAGCTCATCGACAACCTAGTGATCGACCGTACGGTCGATCGCTTGACCGCGCCGGCGGATCGGATAGCGCGGTGCCACCTGCGAACAAGGGACGTGACTTCAGTCGCCCGCGGCACGACCGATTAAAGGATTAGCGGGGCCATCCCCGATGCCCAGGATCGCTTATGCCCGCCCTGATTTCACACACGCTTCACGGAACCTCGTTCGAGCGTTCGCCTCTCCCAGTGGGGCACGGGACATCTGGTAACGGCCGGCTCCGGCAGCATCGCGGCTGGGAGCTGAGGATCTGGACCCCCTCGGGACGGTCACGCGTTGCGCAGGCGTGAGCGTGACCATCTGCTCGCTGTCGCCGACACCATGCTCGACGGCGCGCGTCAGCTCCCCTACCTTGAGTCGGCGTCGGTGCGCAGGATGGCCGGCGACATTCTCGACGCGGTCCCGCTCCTCGACGCGCCGGCCTACGAGGGGGCGCGTGAGGAGATCGCGCGGACAGCTGAAAGCCTGCTGACCGCGGCCGGTGCCGACACGACCTCGGCAGAGCACGAACTGATTGGTCAACTCCGCGCGCTCAAGCAGCGGCTTCTCGCCGACACAGACATCACCTATACGGTCGTGTTCATGCCGTACAACGCGTCCATGTGGGACAGTCTCCACACTATCTGGGCCGCCGCCCAAGCTGATCCCCGGGTGGAGGCGATCGTGGTCCCGATCCCGTACGCGGACCGACTCCCGGACGGCAGCGCTGGTGCCTGGCACGTTCACACGAACGATCTGCCCTCCGAGGTCGCGGTCACGCCGTATACGGAGTTCGATCTGCAAGGTACGCATCCTGACGTGATCTACGTCCACAACCCCTACGACGGGAATAACCGCGTCACGAGCGTCGCTCCCCAGTTCTATAGCGCAGAGCTGCGCCCGCACACAGACCTGCTGGTGTACGTCCCGTACTACGTATCGGCGATAGCTCCAGGAGAGCACCTGTACGGGTCGCCGAGCTTCGAACTGTTCGACAAGGTGATCGTCCAGTCGGAAGAGATCGGCCAGCCGGTCATCGAGAGGTGGTCGAGCAACAAGGTGGTGCCGCTTGGTTCACCGAAGTTCGACTACGTCCGTACGCCGAGGTCGCCTCCTCCGCCGGACTGGACCGAAAGAACGAGCGGTAGAACCGTGCTTCTACAGGTGACCTCGCTCGTAGGGCTGCTCGCGCCCCCCGCTGACCGTCAGGCGGTCATACGGAAGCTGAACGAGGTCCTCGACGTGGTGGAAGCGAGCGGCGACCTCATGCTGTGGTGGCGCCCTCACCCGCTCGAGCGGGCGACCGTGACCAGCATGGTGCCTGACATCGAGCCCCGCTACACGGCCTATGAGGAGCGGGCCAGGCGTTCAGCCCGTGTCATCGTCGACACCTCTGCAGACCTGCAACGGGCGATTCACAACACGCAGGCGTACTACGGCCAGTGGAGTTCGGTCGTCGAGCTCTTCGGGTTCACCGGCAAGCCGATGGTCATTCAGGATGCCAACGTGGAAACGAATGTGCTCCGGCCCGAGGGACCTCCAGACAGCGGCCCGAACGCTGCCCTGACCGCGTACGCTCGGCCTGAATGGTTCGTCTATGAGGGCGCGATCGACTACCTACGCCGGATGCTGAGCCAACCCGACGGTCGGGTACCCGGGCAGCATGGGTACTTCGCGTCACTCGCCGCACACTCGGACGGCACTGCGGGCCAGCACATCCACGATTACGTGATCGGCTGCCTGACGGATGCGTGACCGCCGGCCATGACATCCGGGGTTGAAAGCGCGATCGACGCACTGCAGCGCTCCGGCCGGCTCCACGACGCCCAGCTCTACGCGTTCGGCCACACCGCCGCGACCGAGCAGATGCGCAGACGGCTGGGCCGATACGACATTGCTCTCACCGGGATCCTCGACAACAATCGCGCAAAGCAGGGCAGCTCGCTGCACGGGGTACCCGTTATCCCGCCAAACGCGGTGGCCGACGTCAGCGTGCCGTCGGTTGTTCTGATCGCCTCGCGGTTCCACAGCGAGATGCGCCAGCAGCTGGTGGAACTGGGATACGCGGGGGAGATCATCCGCGTCGGCACCGTTTCCATCGAACCTGATACGGCATCCGAAAGGGACCGTGACCGGGGCAGGCGGCTGCTCGATCAGCTCCGCGTCGCTCGCCCGCACCGCCATCTGGTCGTGTGCCCATTCGGGGCGCTCGGCGACGTGTACTGGGCGCTCGCCTACCTCCCGGCCTTTGCCGCCGCCCGTCGGCTGCCGCCCGCGGTTGTGGTCGTAGTCGGCGAGGGCTGCCGGCAGGTCGCCCGGCTCTTCGGGCACGAGGACGTGCACAGCCTCACGCAGGTCGAGATGGACGACCTTGTGGGTGCCGTGGTGGATGGCGGAGCGCAGGATGCCACGATTGCCCACCACGACCGGCCGTATGGCGACGGTGCCCCCGTTCGGGTGCTCGACGACCGGTTCGTGGCGTTTACCGACATGTACCGGGACCTGGTCTACAGGCTGTCTCCCCGGGCAGCACCGCGCGCCCCAAGCCGGGAGGTGGTGGTTCAGGCCAGGCAGGCCGACCGGTCGTGGCCAAGCGAGATTCCCCGGGGCCGGACTGTGCTGCTGGCCCCGTACGCCAACAGTGTCGTGCCCGTCCCGTGGTCGTTCTGGGAGCGCACCGCCGAGCGCCATGTGTCACAGGGCGATGTCGTCGCAACGCTGGTGCATGGTGATGAGGATCCGGTACCGGGGACGCTGGCGCTTGAGATTCCGATACCGGGGGTGCTCGATGCCGTTGAGCATGCGGGCACGTTCATCAGCCTGCGCAGCGGGCTCTGCGACGTCGTTCATACCGCCCGCGCCCGCAAGGTCCACGTCTTCCCGCACGCGTACTACAGCACCACTCCCTACACGGTCGCTGACTTCTTTGCGCTTCCAGGTTGGGAGTCGGTCGTTCTCCAGGTCTCATGACCGCCAGGAGGCGATCATCCGCCGATACATCTCCGCCATCCCGTAGCGCGGCGCCCAGCCGAGCGCGCGGATCTTGTCTGTCGCCAGACGGCATGAGGAGGGCGGCGCATACCCGCGGCTCTCAATATCCTCGGGCTGCTTGACGACGACGTTGATCGTCCCGCCTGCGACCTCACGGGCGACCACCTCCGCCATCTGCCGAATGGTCATGCTTGCCTCCGAGTTGGCGACGTTGTACGCCTCCCCAGCCGCACCTTTGGTCGCGAGCAGCAACAGCGCGCGTACCGCATCCGCGAGATAGCAGACGTTCGTCAACCCGGCCCCGTCGGTGTGCAGCTCGATGTCACGCCCGGCCAGCACCGAACGTGCGAACTGCAACGGGACGCGGGTGTTGGCGGGATCGTTCGGAACCCCGGCACCGAAGGTGAGACCGAGGCGGGCGTTGGTCGTCCGGAGGCCGTATTTCGTGGCGTAGGCGACGCTCAACGCCTCGGCCTGCCGCTTTCCCTCCGGGTAGCTGCTGCGAGGGCCGTCGGGGTCGAGGCTTCCCAGGTCGCTCTCCGCCACGAGACCGGCCAAGCCCTGGCCGTAGACCTCCATCGACGACACATAGACAACGCTGCTGGCCCCGAGTGCCACAGCCAGGTCGAGAACGTTGCGGGTGCCGTCAACCGCCGTCTCGAGGACCTCTTGGGGCTGGGCGACCATGCACGCCGATGAGGTCACCCCGGCGGTATGAAAGACGAAGTCGGCTTTGTCTAACCCGCTCGTCGCCAGCGAGAGCTCGCGTACGTCCGCCGCGAGGAACCGCACGTCGAGCTCGGCTTCGAGCCTTCGCCCTTTGACGATGTCGCGTCCCTGCGCCACCACAGTGAGATCCAGGTCCTTGGAAACGTTGGCCGCGCAGAGCACCCGAGCGATCCCGTTCCCGATTACCCCCGTTGCGCCGGTGACGAGGACGGTGGCGCTGCGGAACCGGTCCCAGGGGATCGCCGGATCGTTCAGCGTTCTCTCAACATCATCTCTGAGCACATCAGGCACGGCCACAACGCACACTCGCCAGGCGGGGGCTAGACCGACCCATGCTCAGGTCACGCTGCCAGGATCTGCTGATTTTCGATGGCCTCGTACAGCGCGCGGAAGACGTAGTAGTCCGTGGGCTTGGTGATCTTCATGTTATTGGGAGTACTGGCGACCACGCGCGGTCGGATCCCGCGCAAATGACAGAGATGGGCAGAGTCGATCGTCCCGACCTTCTCCGCCTGCGCCCACGCGTACAGCTCGAAGATCAGCCCGAACCGAAAGCTCTGCGGTGCTTTGGCGACGTGCATCTCATCCCGGGGGGGAACGTCCTCAATGTCACCGGCAGCGTCCACCCGCACGACGCTTTCCACAACGCGCTCTACGGTGATGGCCGCGCCATGCGCGCGAGCGGCGGCGATGTTCTCGGTCAGTAGCCGCTCGTCGATCAGGGGGCGCACGCCGTCGTGAATCAGGACGATGTCCTCGTCCGCGGTTGTGTCTCGCATCGCAAGCAGCCCGTTGTAGACCGACGCGTCACCGGTCGTACCGCCGGCGACGATCGTCGTCACCTTGTCGATGTCATAGCGACGCAGCAAGCGCTTGAGCTCAGGGATCCACGACTCCAGGCACACCACCACGATCCTGGCGACCTCCGGATGCTTCTCGAAGTGCTCGATCGTGTAGATGATCACGGGTTTCCCGTGCAGCTCCAGAAACTGCTTGGGGATCGCCCTGGTGCTCATCCGCTGGCCGGTTCCTCCGGCGAATATGAGGGCTGTCACTGCGCTCACGTCAGGCCCTCGATCACCTCGTTGACGAGGTCCTCCTTATCGCAATCGCGGAACTCAACCTCACACACATTCCGTCCCAGCCCCATCAGGCTGAAGTACTCGTGAAACGAGCCCTTATAGAAGCGGCCTTCCCTGTCATACAGAACGACCTTCCGGCTCGCGGTACCACTCACAACGTCACAGAACCCGCTGCGCACGCCGACGAAATAGCCCGCTGTCTCTATGAGATCCGGGGCGAGAGACAGAGGGAAGCGGGCAGCATTGGTTCCCGCGATCGGATGCTCCTTGGGACCGCAGTTGGTGCACACAGTCAGACCGCGCTCGGCACAACGGGCAGCCACCCTTGCCCAGAAGGCTGGATCCGGGACATGAAAGAGCGTATTCGCGTATGGCGACAGCACCACCGTGCGGCCAGGTACCAATCCCTGCTCGTCGAAGAGCTTGAGCACTGCTTTGTTGGTCGCAGAAGCACTCGGCATCCGAGGCGCGATCTCGTCTCCCAGCCCGAAGACGGTGTGCCGGAACATTTTCTCGAAGTTGAGGCCCTTGTATCCGCGCAACCACTCTGTAGGTGCTCCCATCCATCCATCGTTGAGCACAACGATCGAGGTCGGTTGCGCACGAATGAGCCTGCCGTAGGAGATCACACTATTTAGCGCTTGCTGGTCGGCCACGGCTACACGACTCTCTCCCATCATCCGCGCGACTTGGGCACACGCGTTGCTTGCCACGGCGAGGCTGTAGTCACGGATGCCTTCTCGTTCCACGAAGCTCTGCAGGAACAGCTCGATGAGATACATGTCTCCGGTGCCGGCGTAGGGAGCGATGAAGAGGGTCGACTCGGGGTTGCCACCGGTCAACTTCCTGTAGGTAAGGCGGCCGCGCAGGAGATGCGGGGCAAACCGCATGAAAGACATCAACGACTCATCCAGGTGCAGCGGCGTGAGGACAAATGCCTGCCGTCGCTTGCGATAGCCAAGCGTCTCCACCTGATGGAGCATCTCCCGCGCCGCGGCAAACGCCACCACGATCACGACATGCTCGTCGCAGAACGGGACGAGAACCTCCTCTGGGCTCTGCACGAGCAGACCGTGATAGTTCCGGCCGATCTTGTCCGGGTCGTTGTCGACCACGGCGTGGATGGGAACTCCGTGCCGTTCGAGCTCGTCCTTCACTTGGGCCGCGAGCACGGACGCGCCGAAGAGCACTGCCTTCTTCCCGCGCAGGGCCCGGCGGCGGGCGACGTGGCGCGACTGACGTCGCAGGGCTTCTCCGGCGCTAGGCACAGGTCACTCGCTGTCCGGCCCAGCCGCGGATGCGGTACATCGACAGGCACACCAGATCATCGAGGGTGAGACCGTTCACGCCCTTCATCTGCCAGAGTCGGTTTCCGTACGGACGCGTGAGCGACACAAAGAAAAGTCTCGGCGTGAACTGGTACAGCTCGTAGAAGCTGAGCAGGAACTCGATTTCGCGATCCGCGAGAACCTCGACCGCGAGGACCCCATCTCTTTCCTCGCCGGCCTGTTCGGCGACCCACTCCTGGTTCGTGACGAGTACAACCCCGCGCGCTCGCCGGTCAGCGACCAGATCCTGGAGGTGCGCGAGCGCGACCTCGTTGAGTGCGGGGTCGTCCTCGACGAACGCGACCACATACGCACCATCGTCAATGTCATGGCGCTTGCGCAGGCGCATCCAGACAGCACGCCCACGCCAGGCCGTGATGAGTCCTTTGACCATCACAAGCTCTTGTCGACGCGGACCCGGAGGCTCGGGGCCTCATCGCGCGTTCCGTTGAGGGCTAAGGCGGTCATCAGTCCGGACGGCTTCGTGTCGTTGACAACGATCCGTTCGCCGAAGGGAGCGCCAAAGATGATCTGGTCATACCGGATCCGGCGGTCGGCGAGGAACTGCTCCGTCGCCTCACGATATGCCTCTGCCCGGCTGGTCACGATCACTACCAGGTCATCAGGAGGGATCTGCGCAAGGAGAGCGTCGGCTCCCGGCAGCAGGCTGTCCTGTCCATCGGTCAGGTGCCCGTTGTGCTTGACGAGCGTGCCGTCCAGATCGAGGAACCACGTATGTGCAAGCGGGGAGAGAACGAGTTCCTTCATCGCCGAGACTCCACTCCCAGGGTGGACTGCAGCTCACCCGCCAAGACATTCAACTCCGCTGCATCCAGCTCGGCGTCGAGCTCCGCTGCATCGAGTTTCGCGCCGATCGCACCACCTGGATGGTTGGCGTGCAGGACGTCGAGCGGCACCCCAAAGTGTTCGATGAGGGCCATGGCCAGTCCTTGCAGGACGATCAGGTTCAACACCGTGGAGTTGTTGGGCAGGATGTTCCAGCCGTCTCCTTCGTGCTCCAGGTCGAGCGCGATGCGCTTGGGAATCTCTCGGTGGAGGATGCTGTCGCGATTGAACGTGAGAAGCCATTGCGTGCAGTCACGCTTCCTCAGTAGGCGCGACAGATGCACAGACTCGGATGTTTCGCCGCTCTTGGTGATGATGACAACGAGATCCCCGTCGCGCACCACGCCGAGATCGCCGTGGACTGCCGAGTTCGTGTGCACGAACGCTGCCGCCAATCCCACCGAGTTGAGCGTACCGACGACCTTCTCGCAGATCGGCACGTTCTTGCCGAGGCCGGAGAACACGAGCTTGTTGCCACGGCTGAGCGTGGCGATCGCGTCTTCCTCGAGGGCGTCGAACTCGCGCGGATCAAGGGAGTGGACCGCGCCGGTGACGATGCGGAGCGTCTCGGCAAAATCATGGCTCACAATGCCTCCTCCAAATAGTGGATGCCGTTGTAGAACGCGCCGCAAATGGAGTCGTAGTCATGCCACGCATACGTAGTCAGCGACAGCCAGATCACAGCGTGCAGGAGCTTGATCGTCCGGGGATCGGCCCCGCTCAGCGCGAACAGGTCGTCCTCGAGGCTCTCCCATCCGTTGGAATCGACCGTCAGATCAACGGCCTCCGAGCTGAGGCTCAAACGGAAGTTCTTGAGGTTGAACTGGTCGTAGTTTCCGACGACCGAGTAGTAGAGCTTCGCCCAGTCATAGTTCGGATCGCCGTGCAGCTCCGTATGCCCGAAGTAGCCACGCGGGTCGATGAACACGGGTTCCGTCCCGCCGCGCAGCATCAGGTTCGAGAAGGTGGCATCCCCGTGGATGAAAGCGAACCGCTCGACGCTCAGTGCGCCCAACGTGCGCTCCAGATCACGCTTGTAGAAGTACACGTTGCGGCACTCCCTTCCGTTCACCGTGATCGTCTTCTGGTCCGTGAACGGGATCAAGTCGCGCACCGTCTTGAGACGGTCGACGGTCTTCCCGTAGTACGCCTCCCCGGTGCTGAACGAGTCGGCGGGAGCCGACTCCAGCGAGTGAAGCTCGTGAAGCGCCGAGGTCACGTCAGCCAGGATCCGGCGCTTGCTGTCCAAGGGCAGGTGGGCGTAGTCGTAGATGTTTCCGCCGTCGATCCTCTCGATCGTCAGCGGCTCGAACTCGTAGAGCTGGGGGATGCTGGTCACGCCGAGCTTGACCGCGTGCCTGTACCAGCCCACCTCGCGACGCGCGAGTTTCCTCCCCTGGTCGTCGACCGGCTCCTTGATGAACCTCTCGCCAACCACGGTGGCGCGGTTGAACGGGCGTGTCTTCTCGAGAGCGAGCAATTCGTACTCCGGCAGCAGACCGAACTCACGGGTGCCGGCGAGCCCCAGCTCGTCGAAGGCATGTCCCTTCTCCTGGAGCCACCGGACCAGTTCTCCGCTCGCGGGGATGTCCAACAGGGCCGACTTGTCCCGGAACACAAACAGCCCCGCCACTCCATGCTCACGTGAGCGTTCTTCGACAAAGCGGCCGCCCGTGTGGCTCCACCGACAGTCAAACGTCTGAGAGATTCCCACCCAATCACGGTCGCCTGCCGGTAGCTCGAAGGCTGCCGGCAAGATGAGATCCGACCACACGAGCATGAACGGCTCGCTGTCGGGCAGCAGGGCCAACGCCTGATCGATACCGCCGCACGTCCCCGACCCGGCCGCGTCGACGACTTGATATTCGACGTCGGCGAACGCAGCGAGGTACTCGCGCAACACGTCCCGGTGATAATCCGCGATGACGACGAAGCGCTTGTCCGGGAACTTGCGGAAGAGGTGAAAGATCATCGGCAGGTTCTCGACTGGCACGAGCGCTTTGGGCTTGTTCGTGGTCAGATGCTCCAGCCGCGTCCCTTTGCCGCCGGCTTGTACGACGATGTAGTCCACCGTCCTGTGAGCAGCGTGGGTGTTGGCGGGCTGAGCCTTATCGGGCATGTGACCGGAGGTTGTGGACGGCTTTGACGAATTGGCTGACTTCGCTGCTCCACAGCTCCGCACACCCATCCGGGTCTGCAGCTGGCCGGCGAGCGTGTCGCCGGTCGCCGAGTCGGTCGACCCCGTGGCCGGAGTGCTGGCCGCCGGCCCCGGGGCGAAGATGCTTTCGATGTGCGCGATGCGGGCGAGCGTCGTGTCGAGGGACATCACACGAGATGATCGGCACCGGTGCGCGACAGTTGAGGCGCCGCTCAAGGGCCTTGCCGACGGTCCGATCACCGGTACGTGGATCC
>Ga0187777_10002369_pt1 | contig 12082 bp, 5 predicted proteins | sample 1015_Q2_SP5_10_M_FD_132416 | JGI IMG/M metagenome (GOLD analysis project Ga0187777, IMG submission 132416) | Tropical peat soil microbial communities from peatlands in Department of Meta, Colombia - 1015_Q2_SP5_10_MG | ecosystem: Environmental > Terrestrial > Soil > Wetlands > Peat | place...
AGGAGTTTCTGGGAACGAAGTATCTGCGCATTAAACGCATTACGCAGCTACAGGAGCAAGGCCGCCTCAATGCCGATCTGCGCTGGACATGTGACCACGTCGGGATGGGTACAGGCAGCGGATCGCATCGCGAAGCGTCACAGGCTTAATCTCAGCTCGATCTGCAATCAATTTCTTCGAATGTATGGCTCCTAAACGAGCAGCACAAAACGTTTTGGCGAACTGGGTGGCCCTCGCCGTGTCCACGCTCGTCGGGTTGTTCCTTGCACCCTTCATTGTTCACCATCTCGGGAACATAGCGTATGGGGTGTGGATTCTGGTTACGTCGCTCACCGCGTACATGAGTCTGCTTGACCTCGGCCTGCGGGGCGCGGTGACGAGGTTTGTTTCAAAAGGGAAGACGCAGGGGAATCATGAGGAATCGAGCGAGGCGATCTCTGCGGCGCTTTGGATTCGGCGCTGGATCAGCGTGGCCTTGGTGCTCTCCAGCCTTGTATTTGCGGCCATGTTCCCGCGCATCTTCTCCGTTCCCAGCAGCCTGCAGCATGCTGCGCGCATGGCCATCGTGGCGACCGCGCTCACCGTCGCAGTCAACCTTTGGTGCGGCGTATTCGGAGGTGTTCTCGCAGCCTTGCAACGGTTCGACCTGCTGAGCGCCGTCGCTATGACCCAAACGGCTTTGCGGGCTGCGGGCATCGTATGGTTGCTGCGGAACGGGTATGGCATTCTGGCTCTGGCGTCTTGGGATTTAGTAATCGCGATCGTTGCCAATGCGCTCTACATTCTTTTCGCCTTCAAGAACTACCCCGAATTGCGGATCACATTTGGAAGGCCGTCACGGCCGGTTCTGCGCAAAGTCTGGAATTATAGCTTTTGGGCTTTTGTCATCAACCTTGCTGCGCAGGTGGTGTATTACAGCGACAACTTAGTGGTTGGTGCGTTTACCTCTGCCGCCGCGGTGACTTTCTATGCGATCGGAGGAATGCTGATTGCCTACGCCCGTCAGGTGGTCACATCGCTGACCACGACGTTTGGCCCCATGGCGAGCACATTTGAAGCGGAGGGCAGTTATCACAATTTACGGAGATTGTTGATTCAGGGTACCCGGGCTGCGTTGATTGTCTCGCTGCCGATTGAGTTGGCTTTGTTCCTGCGGGGACCGACTTTCATCGGAATCTGGATGGGGCCCCAGTATGCTCAGCCCTCGGGAGCGGTGCTGCGCATCCTGTTGCTCTCGCTGATTGCATGCACGGGGAGCGCGGCGAGCGGGGGAATCGTATATGGCATGGAGAAGCACCGGACCGCAGCGATCTGGGCAATTTTCGAGGGAATCGCGAATCTGAGTTTGAGCATTATTTTGGTTCGTCGCATCGGTATCACGGGTGTTGCCTGGGGTACTGCCATCCCCAGCCTCTTTGTCGAGTGCGTGCTGTGGCCGCCGTACGTTTCCCGTCTGGTTGAGATTCCGATGTGGGAGTATGTTTGGCAGACCTGGATCCGCACCTCGATTGCGGCTGTGCCATTTTGTATCGCCTGTTACTTAACAGAGCGTTACTGGCCCGTCAGAAGTCTCCCTGTTTTCTTTTTGCAGATCGCCGCGGTTCTGCCGCTGTTTCCTCTGGCATTGGCTCTGGTGTATAGGAGCGAGCTTACGAATTACCTGCGAGCGCGATTCTCAAGACCAACATCCTTGAAGCTGAGCAATGAATACCAATCTTCAACCACCAGCGTTCAGTGATATCGGCATCATCGCTTTAGTGCCGGACCGCTGGGGTGAACAATGGCAAGCGCGGCATCGCACAGCACCGCGATTAGCGCGATATTTCCAAGTTGTGTGGATGGACTATCCAATTCGACGCCAGGAGATCATTCCGGCGCTTTTTGGATCGCACCGAGCGGTAGATGGCAGCGGCTTACCTGCCGCGCTACATGTCTACCACCCGGGCCCATGGTTGCCCCGTCTTGGACGTCCAGCTTGGCTTGGCCGTTGGACGTCGCTTCGAAGGCTGCAGCATGTGCGCAATCTACTGCTGGCACAGGGGTGCTCCAAGATTGTGTTGTACCTGTGGCGGCCAGAGTTTGCGCCGGCGCTCAGCCAGGTACCCCATGAATTGGGTTGCTATCACATCGACGATGAGTATTCGTTCTCTGAAGTCGAAATTGATTGCGATAACAACGAAATTGATCTCATCCGGTCGGTTGGGCAGGTCTTCATTCATTCTCCTGCCATGATGGAGAAGAAAGGCGGGTTCAATCCGAACACCGAATTCGTGCCAAACGGGGTCGATTATCAAAAGTATGCAACTCCCGTCCCCGAGCCCCAGGAGTTCGCCCGGATTCCTCATCCGCGAGTCGGGTATGTGGGCACGTTGAAGAAGATGCTCGATTGGCCGTTGCTGCTTGAGCTCGCCCGGCAGCATCCTGAATGGTCGTTTGTTTTTGTCGGCAATGTGGCATCACACGAGGAGCTTCCTGAGATTCTGTCGGCACTGGCTCAATATCGGAACGTGCACATGCTTCCCGGTAAACCGGCCCAGATACTGCCGGCTTACGTGCAACACTGCGATGTTTGCATCCTGCCCTACCGTGTCGACGATTACACCAAGTACATCTATCCGCTGAAATTGCATGAATGTCTTGCCAGCGGACGGCCAGTTGTGGGGTCGCACATTCCGGCAATTGAAGCCTTCGAGGGCACCGTACTTCTGGCCGGTAACGCACAGGAGTGGTCCAGCGCGGTTCAGAGAGCCCTTTCGCCGATCGAAAATGCGCCGCGCCATTGTGAGGCTCGCCGCGGCGTGGCGCGTTTGCACGACTGGGATGTGCTGGTGGAGAAGATCGCAATGATCGTCGCGCGCAGGCTCGGATATTCGCTTCCGGAGAGCCCGCCACCCGTGGATGAAGGATTGAGATTGGAGAACGTATTTCGAGCAGGTTCGTAGTTTGGTATTACCAGAATTCAACAGGAGTAAGGGGACCATGAAGTGCTTTCAGTTTGGGATTACGCGCGCAACCGTTTTGTTCTTGGCCATCGTGGCAATTGCATTGCCAGCCGCGGGCCAAGTGTCAGTTTGGACACAACACAATGACAACAGCCGCACGGGGCAGAATCTGCAGGAAACCACGCTGACCACGTCAAATGTGAGTGTCAGCACCTTTGGCAAGCTGTTTTCCTTGCCGGTGGACAGCAACATTTACGCTCAGCCTCTGTATATCCCGAACCTGACGATTCAGGGCCAGACGCGCAACGCGTTGTATGTGGCGACCGCGAATGACACGGTTTATGCCTTCGATGCCGACAGTGGCGATACTTCACCGCTGTGGATTCGCGATGATCTCGGTACCCCGGTGCCCTCGCAAGACATCTGTTCTACCAATCCCGGAGAGTGCCCTTACACAGATGTGGTTCCGGTGATTGGTATTGTCTCCACTCCGGTGATTGATACCCAGAGCGGGACCATTTACGTGGTGCCCAAGACCAAGGACAGCAGCGGGAACTATCACTTCTGGTTGCGTGCTTTCGACCTGCTCACGGGAGAAGATAAGTTTGTTCCTAACGGGGTTGAAATCACGGCTTCAGGGTTTACCCCTTTCACCCAGATTCAGCGTCCTGGCCTCACCTTGGCCAACGGTATGGTTTATCTAGGATTCGGCTCGGAGGGCGATTTTCCCAGTTGGCATGGTTGGGTGATGGCCTACGATGCCGCCACTCTTCAGCAAGTTGGGATTTTTAACTCGACGTCGCAGAACAATTCGGTGGGTGGGGCTGGAATCTGGATGACAGGCAACGGCCTGGTGACCGACAACAACGGCGATATCTACTGCATTACCAGCAATGGCAATTTTGATCTGCCAGGCGGGAAAGATTACGGCAGCGCTTACCTGAGGTTGAGTGGCACTGCCTCAGCTGGCACCAATACATTGGCGGTGCTGGACTATTTTACGCCGTACAACCAGGCTCAACTGAACCCCGAAGAGGACAATGTGGATTTGGGGAGCGGCGGAGCGATGCTCATTCCAACAACAACCTACCTGGTCGGCGGAGGGAAAGATGCCGTGATGCGGGTGGTCGATACCACCAATATGGGTCAATACAACGGGATCAGCAACACCAACCACCAGAACATTTCCGCTGTCACTCCAGTGCAAATTTTCGGTTCACCGGTCTACTGGAACAGCCCGAACCTGGGGCCATTGATTTATCTGTGGGGTAGCCAGGACTTCGCCAAAGCATGGGGCTACAACGCGACTACGACCCTGATCGGCACCGCGCCGGTGATGGAGAGTACGATCCAGGGGGTGACAAACACCTTTTATGATCATGCGGCGCTCTCAATTTCGGCCAATGGGAATACGGGTGGAACGGGGATACTGTGGGGTTCGACGCCTTATTCTGGCGACTCGAATGGTGCAACCGGGACACCGGCGCCGGGGGCTTTGTATGCCTTCGATGCGACCGATCTGACAAAAGAATTATGGGACAGTCAGATGGATTCCACCCGTGACGCGCCGGGCTTCTGGTCGAAGTTTGTACCGCCGACGGTGGTGAACGGGAAGGTCTACCTCGCTACATTCTCGAACTCGGGGACAAGCATTCAGCCGGCGAGCGTCGCCGTGTATGGTCTATTACCCCTGGCAGACTTCGGACTGAGCGCCGGACCGCAGAGCCAGACCATCCAGGCAGGGAACTCGGCTGCGTATGTGGTTTACGCATCTCCCCAGAACGGCTATACCGGCTCGGTAGCGTTGAGTTGCCAGGCCCCACAAGGGCTGACCTGCTCCTTCAATCCTGCCACGCTGACGCTAACGCAAGGGAGCGGGCAAGTGAGTTCGCAGCTGACGATCAGCACCACGTCATCGACGACGGCAACGACTTATTCCATTACGATCACCGGAACGGACGGAACTACGAACCACACTACGACTGTAGGTCTGGTAGTAGGCGGCGGATCTGGATCTGGGAACTTGATCTCAGCGACAGCATTGACCCCGGCTACGATCACCGCGGGCAGCAGCGCGACGTCAACTGTCACGGCGGGTGGTAGCTCCGCGGTGAACCTCACTTGTGCGGTGACTCCCGCGGGAGCTAATTCGCCGGCCTGCTCGTTGAATCCGGCATCCATCATGGGCGGAAGCGGCAGTTCGACGTTAACCGTGACCACGGTAGCCCGCAGTGCGTCGCTAGGAAAGCCGAATCAGCGGCAGAATCTTATTTTCTACGCGATGCTGTTCCCGGTCGCCGGCTTCACGCTACTTGGGGCTGGCTGCGGATCGCGCAAGAGAAAGGCGCTGCTTGCCCTGCTGCTGTGCGTCGCGATTTCGGGGCTTGTGTTCTTAGTGGCCTGCGGCGGAGGCTCGTCCAACGGCGGTGGCGGCGGTGGTGGCGGTGGTGGCACGAATGCAGGGACCTACACTGTGACCGTCACAGGCACGGCTGGAACGCAGACCCAAACTCAGACGCTCACGTTAACCGTGCAATAGCGACATACCACGAGACGCGTCGCGGGATCTGAGGGTGGTCCTTCAGATCCCGCGAATCCTTCGCAAAATTGCGGGTGAGACCCACCTTGAACGGACAAAGTCGCTGAGCAGAGCAGATCGGTTGAAATCTTTCTTCACTCGCCACTTTGTCCTTTTCCCCAATCAAGAGGTGCATGAATGGATCGCAGTGCGAAGTATCTAGCCCTGTTGATGTTGTCTGGCTTGCTCACTTCGATGGGCTTTGCTCAGACCTCGGTTCTGACCCAGCATAACGACAACAGCCGCACCGGGCAGAACCTGAATGAGACTACACTGACCACGTCCAACGTGAACGTGAGCACGTTCGGCAAGCAGTTTTCCTTGCCAGTCGACGGCAATATCTTTGCGCAGCCGTTGTATGTTCCCAATCTCACCATCGGCGGCACTGTTCACAATGTGGTGTACGTAGCGACTGCGAATAACACGGTGTACGCCTTCGACGCGGACAGCGGCAACACTACGCCGCTATGGAGTGTGAATTTGGGTACACCGGTTCCGGCACAGGACATCTGCTCGACCGATGAAGTGGAATGCCCATATACCGATGTGATTCCGGTGATCGGGATCCTTGCAACGCCGGTCATTGATCCCTCTACTGAAACGATTTATGTGGTTGCTAAGACCAAGGACAGCAGCGGTAACTACCATTTTAAGCTGCACGCGCTGGATCTGATCGCAGGCGGAGACAAGTTTAATGGGCCGGTCGAGATCACGGCCAACGGGTTCACCTCGTTCACCCAGCTGAACCGCCCAGGTTTGCTCCTGGCGAACGGCATGGTGTATCTGGCATTTGGCTCGGTGGGGGACTTTCCGACTTGGCATGGCTGGGTGATCGCCTACGATGCCAGCACTCTCCACCAAATGGCGGTGTATAACTCGACGCCGCAAAGCAACTCGGTGGGTGGCGCAGGGATCTGGCAAACAGGAAATGGGTTGGTTGCAGATGGCAACGGCGACGTGTACTGCATCACCAGCAACGGCAACTTTGATGTCAACACGGGTGGCAGCGATTACGGCAGTGCATATTTGAAATTGAATGGCAGCAGTCTTTCGGTTCTGGATTATTTTGTGCCATACAATCAGGCTCAGCTGAATCCGGAGACCGACAATGTGGACTTGGGCAGTGGAGGCGCATTGCTGATTCCCGGCTCGACATTGCTTGTTGGCGGAGGAAAAGATGCGGTAATGCGGGTGGTGGACACCGGCAATATGGGCCACTACAACGGAGTGAGCGACACAAATCGTCAAAATATCGCAGGCGCAACAAATGCGCCTATCTTTGGATCCCCGGTGTACTGGGATAGCCCGAATGACGGCCCATTGATCTATCTCTGGGGCCATGGGGACTATGCCAAAGCCTGGAGCTACAACGCAGGGACCCGTGAGCTGAACACTCCTCGGGTGATGCAGAGTACATTTCAGGGCGCGAGTGGTTGGAGTGATCATGCTGCCTTATCAATTTCGGCGAGCGGGAGCACGGCCGGGACAGGAATCCTGTGGGGGGCGATGCCCTTATCGGGCACTTCCAATCCGGGACCGGTGCCAGGGATCCTCTACGCGTTCGATGCGACGGACCTGACGAAAGAGCTATGGGACAGTCAGATGAATGCCGCGCGCGACGGCGTTGGCAACCACGCCAAATTTGTAGCGCCGACGGTGGCCAACGGCAAAGTTTATCTCGCGACGTTTTCGGGGCAACTCGTCGTCTATGGGCTAAACCCGCCCAGTTCCAGCCAGATCACCTTTGTGCAAGTGAATGCGGCTACACCACAGAAACCAACATCGTCCGTAACAGTGCCATTCAACTTCGCCCAAACTCAGGGAGACCTCAACGTCGTGGTAGTTGGGTGGGCGGACACTACATCGACCATACAGTCCGTGGCAGACAACCTGGGCAACCAGTACAGTCCGGCGGCAGTAATGACCCGGGGCTCGGGGCTAAGCCAGGCTATCTATTATGCGAAGGATATTTTGGGCGGAAGCAACTCTGTGATCGTTACCTTTAATCAGCCGGCAAGCTTTCCCGATGTGCGAGTCCTGGAGTATAGCGGCGCCGACACGGCGAACCCAGTTGATGTTGTGGCGAGTGCCAGCGGAAATAGTGCAAGCGCCAGCAGTGGATCAGCGACGACAACCTTTGCCAACGAGTTGATCTTTGGCGCAAATACGGTCTGGACTGGAAATCAGGGACCGGGCGCAAACTTTAGCTCGCGAATCATAACTTCTCCAAACTCTGACCTGGCCGAAGACCGCTGGGTGGTGACCACCGGGACCTACAGTGCAACCGCCCCATTGACTTCCAGCGGCCCGTGGGTAATGCAGATGGTGACATTTAAGGCGGCTGGCTCTGGAGGAGGCAGTCCGGCGCCGACGGTCAGTTCGGTGTCTCCGAATTCGGGATCGAGCAACGGAGGGACCAACGTCACCATCACGGGAACGAATTTCGCTGCAGGATCAACAGTAACGTTTGGCGGAACAGCGGCGAGCAACGTGGTGGTGAGCAGTACATCGATCACAGCGACCACCCCGGCGCATGCGGCGGGAACGGTGAACGTGGTGGTGAATGACAGCAACGGCAGCGGGACGTTGACGAACGGATTCACTTACACCGCGGTGACGGGAACGATCGGGTTTGTGCAGGTGGCGAGTGCGACGCCGCAATCGTCGTCGCAGGTGAGCGTGACGGTGGCGTATCCGGCGGCACAAACGGCGGGGGATCTGAATGTGGTGGTGGTGGGATGGAATGACACGAGCGCAGCGGTGCAATCGGTAGTAGACAGTGGGAAGAACAGCTATGTGTTGGCGGCGGGACCCATCAAGGGGACAGCGCTGACGCAGGCGATTTACTATGCGGCGAATGTTGCGGGTGGGAGTAACAGTGTGACGGTGACGTTCACCAAGGCGGCGTCGTACGCGGATGTACGGATTCTGGAATACAAGGGGTTGAGCACGACGGCGCCGTTGGATGTGGTAGCGCCCAATGGGGGAGCGGCTGGGACGAACGGCGCCGGGACGACGGTGAGCAGTGGGGCGGCGACGACGAGCGCGGCCAATGAGTTGATATTTGGAGCGGGGATGACGAGCGGGGGATTTAATAAGGCGGGGACATCGTTCACGGCGGAGGTGATCACGCAGGACGGGAGCATAGCGGAGGACGAGGCAGTGTCGCAGACGGGGAGTTATAGTGCGACGGCGGCGCTGGGCCCGTACGGATCACAGGCCTGGGTGATGCAGATGGTGTCGTTCAAGGCGGCTGGTTCTGGAGGAGGAGGGCCGGTGCCCACGGTCAGTTCGGTGTCTCCGAGTTCCGGATCGAGCAACGGAGGGACCAACCTCACCATCACGGGAACCAATTTTGCTGCGGGATCGACGGTGACGTTCGGGGGAACGGCGGCAAGCAACGTGACGGTGGTGAACAGCACAACCATTACGGCGACCAGTCCGGCGCATGCCGCGGGTGCGGTGAATGTGGTGGTGAATGACAGCAATGGCAGCGGCACGCTGACCAATGGCTTTACCTACACCACGGTGAGCGTGGGGATCGGCGTGGTGCAGGTGGCGACAGCGCAGACACCGCAAGGGTCGAAAGCCAGTGTGCAGATACAGTATTCGATTCCACAGACGGCGGGGGATTTGAATGTGCTGGTGGTGGGATGGAATGACACGAGCGCGGCGGTGCAATCGATCGCGGATACGTTTCACAACACTTATGTGCTGGCGGCGGGGCCGGTGAAGGGGACGGCGCTGACGCAGGCGATCTACTATGCGAAGAACATCGTGAGTGGGGGTGGGTTGAACACGGTGACGGTGACGTTCACGACGGCGGCGTCATATCCGGACATACGAGCTGCGGAATTCAGCGGGCTGAGCACGACGGCGCCTTTGGATGTGGCAGCGCCCAATGGGGGAGCGGCTGGGACGAACGGTGCCGGGACGACGGTGAGCAGTGGGGTGGCGACGACGAGTGCGGCGAATGAGTTGATCTTTGGAGCGGGGATAACGAGCGGCGGGTTCAACAAGCAGGGGAGTGGGTTTACATCGGAGGGGCTCACGCAGGACGGCAGCATCTCGGAGCATGAGATAGTGTCGCAGACGGGGAGTTACGGTGCGACGGCGGCGCTGGGCCCGTACGGATCGCAGGCCTGGGTCATGCAGATGGTGGCGTTCAAGCAATAGGTAGGCAACTCTTTGCCAACTTTGTCCAATATCGAAGCTGAGGCGGTAATTCCTTCTGGTTACAGTTCCGCGCAAGACGGCGCTGTTTCAGATCTCTCGTTCTTGCGTCGGCTGTCTGTTGCGGCGGTCGCGCTGGGATGTCTGTTGCGATTGGCGGAGTATCTTCTGGACCGCTCTTTGTGGATGGATGAAGCTTATCTTGCCTTGAACATCCTTCACCGCCCGTTCGCAGGACTGTTCCAGCCGCTCGACTATCATCAGGGGGCTCCGACTGGTTTTTTGCTGCTGCAGAAATCCGCAGTGCTGTTGGCTGGGACCAGTGAGTATGCGTTAAGGCTGATTCCGCTGCTGGCGGGCGTTGCCTCGGTCTTTCTGTTCTACAAATTGGCAACCAAGACTTTGTTGCCCAATGCAGTAGCAATCGCAATTGGGTTGTTCGCGATCTCACCATCGCTGATCTATTACTCATCCGAGGTCAAGCAATATTCGATCGATGTAGCTGTGGCGCTGGTGCTCTATTGCCTAACGATCGAAGGCAGCAGATCCGAGTGGAAGGCCTGGCGGGTGATCGCGACTGCATTTGCTGGAGCTGCCGCCATCTGGATTTCGCATGCATCGATTTTCGTTCTAGCCGGGAGCGGGGCAACCCTATCCATTACCACCTTGGTTCGGAAGGATTGGGTCAGGCTGCGGCGAGTGTCTATCATTTGTCTGGTGTGGGCGATGAGCTTGGCCGCGTGTTACCTGGTGGCTCTCCGGAGACTGGCTGCCGACCGCGAGTTGCTCGATTACTGGAAGGACAGTTTCATGCCTCTTCCGCCACACTCGCTCACGGACTTCAAGTGGTTTGTGGATAGCTTCTTCGGATTCTTCAATACGTCTGCCGGTTTGAAGTTCATCGGCCTGGCTGCGCTGGTTTCAATCATCGGCGGCATCTCGATCTTCCGAAAGTCGACGGAACGCGGTTTTTTGCTAGTCGCTCCCGCAATATTTACGTTGGTTGCCTCAGGGTTGCACAAATACCCTTTTGGAGGCCGTCTTACATTATTCCTGGTGCCGGCCGCTTTGCTGTTGATGGCCGAGGGCACTGAATTGCTTCGTGCCTCTACCCCGCGCAGCGTGCCTGCAGGCGGCGCGGTGTTGCTGGCGTTGCTTTTTGTTGATCCCGGGATGTACGTTCTGCATCATTTTGCGAGACCACACACTGAGGTCGCTCAGCCAGGTATTATGTTCCCGGAAGAGCTCAAGCCAGTCGTGACTTATGTGCAGGGTCACGAGAGCCCCGGAGATTTGGTTTACGTTTTCTACGGTTCACAACCGGCTTTTGAGTATTACGCGGAGCGGGATCATTTCATCCGCGATAATGTCGAAATCGGATCCGCATCCGGAGACGATCCACACGGCTACGAATCTGACCTGAACCCGCTGCGTGGCCATCGGGCCTGGGTGATCTTGTCGCATACCCACGGCGTGGGAGCAGGAGAGTCGCGGCACATCTTCTTTTATCTTGACACTCTCGGTCCGCGGCTCGAGTGCTTTACTCGCGCCGGCGCCGAGGCATGCCTCTATGATCTCAGAGCAGCGATAGCGACCACGCACTAGCCGAAACATGAACGAGCCAATCGCCCCACAGACGAAACCAGTTTCGCATCAGGGAGGAAACATGCAGGAAATATTGCGTTGCCCCGTGACCAAATCGGGGCTGACGACGATGACGAATGAACAACTGAACCAGATGAACCGCCGCATCCTGGATCACGAATTGAAGCACCTCGACGGAACCGTGGTGCAACGGCCTCTGACTCAGGCTTTCGTCTCCGAAGACGGACGGTTCGCGTATGCCGTGGAGGACGGCATCATTCTGCTATTGGCTCCGTTCGCGATTGTCCTGCATACGGATGAATCCAGTCCGACCTATCGCCTGCGAGAAGAGAAGGCGGTGGTACAGAACTGGTACAACGAGTACGGCTGGAAAACCGGCAAAGGAGGTGCATGTCTCGACAGTCTTTCATTCGGCGACTACAGGCCGGTGGTGCAGGAATATGGCCGTAAAACTCACCTGCGCCCTCTTCGTTACATGCCTAAAGGCGGTAAGTACATTTTGGACGTTGCCTCAGGCGCAGTGCCGCAGCCGGAATATCTCACTTTCTCTGATGGGTTCGAGAGACGCATCTGCATCGATCTTTCGTTTCTTGCGTTGCAACAGGCGCGGAAGAAACTGGGCGACAAAGGCATCTACATTCTGGGCGACATTACCAACCTGCCCCTGCAGAATGATGTTTGTGATGCAGTCATCAGCTTCCATACTATCTACCACATACCTTCCGATGAACAGAGCAGTGCTTTCCGGGAGCTGTATCGGGTGCTGAAACCGGCAGGTACGGCG
>Ga0187777_10002370_pt1 | contig 12073 bp, 13 predicted proteins | sample 1015_Q2_SP5_10_M_FD_132416 | JGI IMG/M metagenome (GOLD analysis project Ga0187777, IMG submission 132416) | Tropical peat soil microbial communities from peatlands in Department of Meta, Colombia - 1015_Q2_SP5_10_MG | ecosystem: Environmental > Terrestrial > Soil > Wetlands > Peat | place...
AGGCTCAAGGAAAAGATCGAAAGGGGCATCCACGGCGCAAAAGAACTCATACTCCTGCTCCCGCTCCGCGATCCCGCCAGGATATATAAGGCATTGTTCACCCATGACATGGAGACCCTGCTCTTTGCCATGGCAATCTCTCCCGACGCCGACAAGAAGAAGGAGATCTCACGGTACCTTCTCGAATTAAGGAAGATAAAACCCGTTTTAAGAGGGGTCGACCTTAAGAGAATGGGGCTCGCCCCTGGGCCTTTCTATTCGAAAGTTCTCGACACCCTCTTGGAAGAAAGATTACGGGGCAACCTCGTGACGAAAGAAGACGAGGAGAGATTTGTCCGGCGGCGATACGTCTCTCCCTGCAAAGATTCCACCCCTCGCCAGACAGGTTAGCCCCGGTATTCCCACGTCTTCCCTTTTTCCAAGTCGAGCGCCTCGTCAACAGAACGCCCTTCCCGACATCTCTCAGCGGCTTCGGGATTTCTTTATGAACTCTTCTATCAGGATTTGCGCGTCTGGGGCGAGGTCAATGAACTTCACCCCATACTGGTTCAACTCCCCCTTTTTTTCCTCTACCCTCACTGCCTCTCCGTTCGCCGTTATCTGGTTTGTGTTGAGGAAGAAAGAACAGGTTATCCTGTCGCCTTTCGCCAGAACCTTGTCTGTCTCAAGGAGGATACCCGTAGTGCTGATGTTCTTGGAGGTGGAGAAGAAATAGCCGTCGCCGGCCCTCCCCTCAACAGAGACCCTGATGAGAACCCGCAGGCTCTCCCGCCTGCAGATGCTCAAGAGGTCGTTGACTTTCTGGAAGAGCACCTCGGGATTTACCGGCTTCGTCAGGCACGCATTTGCTCCGCAGGCCTCGCACCTTTCCCGTGCTGATTTCTTGTTGAAGCAGTAGATTATTATCGAAACCTTCTTGAGGGTTTCGTCACCCCTGATCGCGGTGCACATCCCATCCCCGCCCATTCCCCCCATCTCGAGGTCTGCGATTACGAGGTCCACTCTTTCATCCCTATGGATCCGAATCGCCTCTTCTGCGGACGTTGCGGTGAATATCATGACCTCGGGTCGCGAAAGAATATTCTTTATTTTCTCTCTTTCCGCCTTGAGATCATCTACGATAAGAATCTTTTTCATCGAAGATGATAATATCATCGGAACGGCGATTTTACAAGGCCGGGTTCCCTCATGAATCCTATAGGATTATCTTTCTGTAGACATGAGGTCATGTTTATGCTATAAATGATTTTGAGTGAAGATTATAATGTTCTTGAGAACCGGAAGTCATACGGCTCATTGGCGGACCGTCTTGACGCGAAGAATGATGGGTCAGCACTAAATATAAAAGGAGGAAGGTCTCATGGGAAAGATTGCATTGATAGTCTGCATCATCGTCGCCCTCACGAGTAGTGCCTTTGGGGTAATGTCAGGAAAGGTCGTTGTATATGAAGGAAAGGGAATCGGAAAGGTTGTTTTCGACGGTACGGTTCACGCAGATAAGGGCCTCACCTGTGTCGACTGCCATCCATCTCCATTTCAGATGAAGACAGGCGGAGACGAGATAACCATGAAATCTATGAACAGTCACAAAACCTGCGGCGTCTGTCATGACGGTACAAAGGCTTTTAAGGCTGACGATCCGAATAATTGCGGGAAGTGTCATCAGAAACAGAAGTAGCTGATTTCGACCCAGTCGGCGAGTTAATCAAAGAGGGAGAGGACTCGGCGGTTTTCCTTTTTCGCATACGTAGCTTTTCTGCGCTTTCCGTTGGCTTAAGGTGCGCCGCTTGAGAGACGGCCCCGTGAACTCTTGGGTCTCCGTCTCCTTACCGACTCCCGTGGATGAGTCTGATGTTGCGCTGGATTACTTCTGAGAGCCCTGCTTCCTGTCACCACGAACCATCTGAACCACGCCGATGACGCCGACAACAATGACGGCAACACAGAAAACCACGATCAAGATCTTCGTGACCATCCCGATTCCTCCTCTGATAGTATTTGTTGGGCGATACGCCTCCAAAATAACGTTTTTGGGGGAATTTGTCAAACTGACCCGGCTCAATCGCACCTTGCCGGCCACATCGCTTCGGCGCGTCATGAAACTCATTTCAGACCGCGCTCAATAGGATGCAGCGGCCTCAGGGAGCATTCGGTGTTCGCCATAGCCGATACCCGCCGCCTGCCCTCTGTCCGTCTTCCGGCAAAGTACCAGAAGGAAAAAGAAAGAAGAATGTCATCTGTGACAATAGCCCCTTATTTTGATATAATGAGGCTCTGTTGAAATCATTGTCTTTTGCGTGGTGATCAAAATGAATGAGAGAAGTTCTATTTTAATCGTTGATGATGATGAAACCTTATTGCCCATGTTGAAGGAGGGGTTTTTGCTTCAAGGCTATAGTTGTGAAACAGCGAGAGATGCCGAGACTGCTCTTAACCTGGTCGATAAAACCCCGTTCGACATTTTGGTGACGGACATCGTCTTTCCCGGCATGAAAGGTATTGAGCTTATAGAGAAGGCAAGACGCCTGAGACCTGACATGGTGACGATCATTATGACCGGCTTTATCAACAAATACACCTATGACTCTGCAATCGAGGTAGGGGCATTGGACTTGATAAAGAAACCGTTCACCTTGAAAGAACTCATAGCAAGGATAGAGCACGCCAAGACGCTGAAGCACTTGCGCGATACCTCGCTCATCGATCAGCTCACCGGCCTTTACAACCGGCTCGGATTCTTCACGTTGACGGAACATCAGATAGCGCTGGCCAAACGGGAGAAGAGAGGGCTCGTAATGCTCTATGCCGACATGGACGATCTCAAGGGAATCAACGACCGGTGGGGGCGCCAGGAGGGCGACCGCGCATTAATCGATGCTGCGATAATGCTTCGGGCAACGTTTCGAAAATCCGACATCATCGCGCGCGTCGGAGGAGATGAGTTCGTGGCCCTGACGATAGGTGCTGCGGGAGACGATATCGATAAAATAGCCTCCCGCCTGAGGGCACATCTTGAGAATCTCAATGCAAGCAAAAACCGCAATTATAAACTGCTCATCAGTTTTTGTAAGTTGTGCTTCGACCCGGAAGGCACCCGTTCGCTTGACGAGCTGCTGTCTTATGGCGATACCATGATGCGCAAGAGGGAGTCTTAAGTCGGTCTCTCCTTTTCGGAATCCCGCAGCGCGACGAGAGGATTGAGGTACGTGACGGCCGGCTTCCCCGGAAGCTTATTGAGGCTCCCCACGGTAGGTGTCGCGGGGGCCTCAGGTTGTCTCCCTTACGGCAAGGGCAGGTGGAGCACCATGCCTTCACCGAGAATAAGATCGTCTATGTGTCCTGATGCCTTGCTCTCGCGAGAGACGAAGTGAATGTGGATTGCGTTCTCCATGCCCGATCCTTCCTTAATCGCAGGGGCGTATTGGGTAAGAAAGACCCCGGCGTGGTGCTCTGAATAGAAACCGACAATATCGACCGGTTCGTGCTTCGTGATGAAGGTTTCCTTTGACTTGAGGAAGAGTTCCCTCGTGATCGGCTTTCCTTCCGTCCGGTCGATGTTAATGTGCCACTTGATCTCAACTGGCCTCCCTGAGACCAGAAACGGAAAGGGCTTTGTCACGTCGATTCCCGAAACCTGTGCCTCATCCTTGACGAACCGTTGTAGATCAACGTAGCCTTTCACCCTCTCGGGAACGGGAATATTCTTCCATCGAGACCCCTCGGTCCAGACGAGAAAGAAGGCGCCGTGGCCGAATGTGTTTATCATGATGAAATCCTTGTCCCGTACTTTGGTGATATACGGTTTAGAGTCGAAGATGGTGATCTCTCCGTCCAGCCCATCGACGGGTCCTATTGCATACAATCCGCTCCGCCCTGCCAAGTCTTCAAGCGACAGGACGCTCGCGGCCTTGCCGCTCACGAAAATATCCTTCTGGGCGCCGATGTATTCGACCATCCCCTCTCTTTTTGCCCCGACTATCCCCGCATATACCTGGACAAAAAGGACCCAGAGCACCGCCGTCACTGTGAGAACGATAATTGCAGATCGTCTTTTTTTCATTCTTTTATCTTCTTAATTATGTTGCAGCTCATTGCTACAGGCGAACAGACGTCGCTCGTAATGACCTCCAGGAAATTCCCCTGGCTTTCTTAGAAGACCGGCGTCGGTACCGAACCCCACCCGCTGCCCCGCGGAAGGTCTTTCACCTCCAGCAGCCGCATAGTATGCACGTCAACATCGACGAGAAACTGGGGTACGCGCAATGCATTAATCGAGAAGGGATTCGCAGGCGTAGTCCCTCCCGCGTTGTAGATCGATAGGAAAATGAGCCTCCGGACCACGCCATCCCCCCTCCCTGCACTGTTCTCATGCTGCGGGTGCATGCCGCCGTGCATGGCATGGTGCCCTTCGCGCAGGTGCCTGAAGGGATGGAATACCCAATCCGTGATCATGGGGATGGAGTGATGCTGTTCGTAAAGCCTCCAGTTCTCTCCGGTGTCTGCGATCATTCCCTGCATGATATAGTCGCGAGGGAGGAAATAGACAAGATACTGTTTGTCTTCCTGCATCCTCCGTCGGACTTCGTTCAAGGCCAGGAGGCCGTCCATGCGATGCTCCATCTTGAATCCGTCCTCCGGCAGGACCGCCACGGCGGTAACGTTCTGCGCTTTCGTCCAAAGCGTGAGGTGACTGACGGTATAGGCACGGAGCAGGAAGGCCGTGCCGATGACGATCGCCGTGATACCGAGGGCAACCGCCGCCTTTCCGATCGCTGATGATGGTGTCAGGAGGTTTTCGAGCCCTTTCGGCAGAAACATGCCGGTCTTTTTCATATACGGACCGTACGTCGTTCCATGACTCATCAGCATTCTGCGTTCTTCGTCTCTCGCGAGGAGATAATAGACAGCCGCCATAATGAGCCAGAGCACCACCGTCAAAAATCGCGGCCAGAGAATCGCGAGCCCCAAGCCCGCCAATGCGAGCGCAAGATACTGGGGATGCCGGACGGAGGAGTACAGGCCCGCGAGTACCGCCCCTTTTTTAGTAAACTTAGCCGTATAGATTTGGACCGCGCAGACCAAAAAGATCAGGATGCCGCAGACGAAGAGAACCGAACCCATGACCCGCACGAACCGCAGAAAGGCGTCCTGCGGCAAAACCATATGGGGCAGATAGAAAGCGCTGAGCCATCTCGTCGCCGGATATTTCGCCGTTTCGAGCAGAACGGGATTGAAGACGGAATAGAATAACCCGGCAAAGGGGCTTATCATAATCAGGACTTCGAGCGCGATGACAAAGTAGAGCAGAATCGCGCTATGCAAAATAGTCTTAGCCTTATCCATGGAAGACCTCCTTTGAAAACTATAAAGGACTCCGCGCGTGAGCATCATCTGGAGGGGTGGAACTAATGAGAATATCCTCCCCTGCCTCTTCTGCTTCAGGCCGCGGCCTATGATATCCTTCCGATTATGAGGAGAGAATCCGGAGGGGAGGTCTCAAGCGGGGCTCTAAATACACGTCTTTCACGTGCGCTGCTTTCGAAATGAACTCATCATTCACGAGGGGGAGAATCTGAAACGAAGTCTCCGGTTCACTGATCCGGATTACGAACGGATGATTGATACCGGATAGATCTTTCTTTACGTCGTTCCCCGTATTTGATTTCACAGGCTGTCGGTCTTCTTTCATAGGGCAGCATTGACAGACAGACGAATGAGGAGAAAGGAAGGCCGTTTTTCCGGCCCAACCATGGGGACAGGTATTCTGCGTCGTAATCGCAAGAGCCGCAAGCAATACGACAAATCGCATCCCTGACATCACGGTATATAATAAAACGTCAAGAGAAAAATACACAAGCCGGAAAAGGGGTGCGAGCAGAGGCGTTTCAATTGGTGATCAGCCTGAACTTTCCGGTCTTCGGATCGACCTGCAGGTCATCGACCTCTTCGATATCGAACGACACGTTTTCCATTTCCTTTTGGCTTAAGATCTCCTGCAACTTCTTTCGAATCTCCCGAAACGTTCCCTCCCGCTCCCCTTGGCCCAGGCCTTTTTCGAGGCATGCCCTGAATAGAAAAGACGACCCGGTCAGGCGCCGAATCTGAAAGCGGCGCAGGTTCCTGACATGGAACTCGACGATGATGATGGGACAGATGAAATCTTCGCTGCCGTGACGGTTCGTAAAGACGAGCGCCTGTTCCATCCGGCCGATGAGGGCATTAATCCTCGTGTAAGGGAGGCTCCAGTCGGCATCGGGCATGGGTTCAAGGACGTCCTCCATGCGGTAGCGGATGAGCGGCAGGGTGCTGTTGAAGAGATTCGTGACGCAGGTATGATCGGGGTGCAGTTCGAAGATTAAATCGTCTTCGAGCAGACACATTCCGCGGTGGAGCGGGTGCGTCATGGCCATGAGCATGTGTTCTGTGCTGGCATAGAGGTCGAGCAAAGGAACGCGGAAGACCTTTTCTATAACACTGCGCGTCTCCGGGTCGAGCGGCTCGCCGCCGGTATCGGTAAACGATGGAGAGATCCTGAGGTCTCCGGCAAGCTGCTTCCGGGCGAGCATGAGAAGACCCGAGGGATAGCCGCTCAGGATATCCGGCTGGAGGGTATTGAGACGGTCGATTACGGGCTGCAATGGAGCATTGATCTCGAAGACCTCGGCCTGGTAAAGGGGCTTCAGCAATGAGCGCCGGCATGTGAGGAGAAGAGAGACGCCTGCAAAGTGCCCCTGCGTCGCTCCAAAGTATGCAGCCTTTCGCCGCCGGAGCGAGAACGGATGGACCCTCGCAAACTGCGCATACCCTCGTGACCAGTCGTCCTCCGAATAGACAAAATATCCGACCTCCCCTGAAGACCCGGACGTGTGGAGGACGACGAATTTCCCTTTGTAGAGTTCAATAGGATCTCTGGACCGCGAGAGAAACTCTGAGATGCCCTCTTTCGTGATTGCCGGTGTGGTGACGATGTCGTCGAAATGCTCCATGAGAGTCCGTTTCGTCAGGACGGGGAAGTCTTCCGGGACGCAGGTATCGGCTTCAATGCCCCGCTCCTTCATGATCCGCGCGTAATATGGCGATCGCTTCTCTACGAATCGGAGGAACCGGCGGAATCTTCTGAGCCGCCGCTCAGAGAACTCCTTCTGCTTCAGGCGCTCGTTCCTCCGGAATTCAAAGTATTTTGCAAAGAGTACCGGAATGTTCATGCGCACCTCTCCTCCGGGGAAAAGCCTTCCTTACCCGCACACGTTTCACCTATAGGGCTTGCCGGCATGACCGGTTATTACCATAATAACGGGGAAGGAAGATTATCTCAATCGCGGCCAGCAGCACTTCACGAGCGATTAGCCTGTTATCGGTCTCTTTATCTCATCGAGCCTGGTCAATGCGTAAGCAGCGAGACTCGCGAGGTGGGGGGTCGCTAACGCCATGGTACGTAAGGAAGAAAATTAGTGCCTCCAGCAGATGTCGAACCTGCGGAACCGGGTTCTTGATACCCGATTAACTGACTTTACCATTGCTTAGAAACACCGAATAATTGGGTATCCTGAGTATTTAGGGAAGTTATGCTCAGTGAATCGCTCTATTTATCTGCATTGGGATTATTCCGTTTTTTTGGGGGCAGTAATATAGGATAGCCGTCAGAGTCCATACCTTCCGCTCATACAAGTCTTTCCAGCGGGGTCTCTTCTCTTTCTCTTTCTAACCCCGGCTGTTTCCCTACCAGCTTCTCTCTTTTCCCCTGCCCATTACCCTCGCGATGGGTGAGCACATTGCACTGCAGATCACTGATAGTATTCCTCAGTAATGTATTCTCCTCTTTCAGATTCCCATTCTCTTCAAGCACCTTTTCGTGCCTTTTTCGTGGAACAAATCCCATGGTTATATAAAAGTCGATCAGCTTCTCGAATATCTCGGGTGCTTTGGGAATAAAGAAATTCGAGCCATGAGCCAAACTCCAATAATTCTTCGCAGCCACGATGCCTTCTGCCTGCATATTCCTAAAAAATTCGAGGAACCCTATTTTGAAGAGAGGCATCCTGAAAAGATCCTCGACATGCTTGATCACTTCTTCCTGGAACATCATTCCCCCCTTTCGGCTGAAATTATTCTTCTTGGAGTCCTTTATCTGAGCAGCCTTCAAAATAAAAGACCGAGCATACCAAAGAAATGTTATCCTTCGGCAGCTCGGCCATGCCGACTCACTCGGCACCCGCCGCTTTCCGCCCCCTTCTCACGGAGGGTTTGGTTTTGTCGGGACGCTTCTTAATTACTTTTTATCACAGGGAGATACTCTTGTCAATAGATAGGAGATAGAGGATTGTATGCCTTACAAGCCCTGAGAAGCGCGGCCTTTTCAGGCTCTCAAGAATTGCTTCGCTTCTTCCATCCGCCCTTCTTGCCCTATTAGGAGGAAAGATATTCCTATTATTTATCATGTTCCCAAACGGGAAGAATCTCTCCTTAGCTCGGCTTTGGTCTCGATCAAGAATTCAAGATACTGACATACTTGGACGGCTATTCCCATCTCCTTAGCTTTCCTATAGTTTTCAAGGAAACACTTTTCATCACTCTCAGCCACGATAGGGGTGTCGGGTTCCACAAAAAATTCAAAGAAGCGAACCCCGAGAGACTGACATATTTTTATGATGGTTTCTTTATCCACACACTCCCCTCCCTCCTCGTAGGCGCAAATCCTCGTATCAGGCGTCTCGATCATCTGAGCAAGCTCTGACTGTTTTAACCCCGAGCGCTCCCTCAGTCTTTTCAGGTTGGCCGCTATAATCCTGTCAATGGCCGAAATAGTATCCATGCCCCGTGATCCCCCTTTTCAAAAGCTAGCAAAGCCGCGAAAAAAAAGTCAACTCATTATATGTCCATTCTCCCATTGATTCTTGGCATTTCCCTGCTAACCGTGTTTTGCGATAATATTCCCTTCTTCGTCAAACTTGCAGGCCAGAACAAAGGGATCATGGTAGAATGTGAACCACGCCGCCTCATTCGTGAACTTTTTCTCCAGACATTCTTTCTGTTCTATGGATTCGAGGGGGAAATTGTCATACGCCATGACCCAAAGGGGATCAAAATGAGCATGGGTGGGAAGGAGATCGCCTAAATGTACTGCTAACTGCTCATCAGATTCCATTCTCACAATTTGGTGTCCCCTGTTATGACCGCCCGTGAGCATTGCCCGAACGCCGCTCACGATTTCCGCTTCCCCGTCAATCAGCTCAAGGTTCCGGCTTGCCTTAAGCAACTCGGAGTTTATGGGCCAATATGTATTAATAGACCTGATGTTGGGATGCAGTACATCTTCCCATTCTTTCTTTTGAATGATATGTTTTGCTGATGGAAAGGAGAGGGCTAATTGCCCCTTCCCGTTTGTCATGATTACGCCGCCTGCATGGTCGAAATCACAATGGGTCAAGATCACGAAGTCTATGTCCTCTCTCTTGAGGCCCAGCAGTTTCAAGTCGGCTGTAATGTTCCATTCTTCTTTCAGTCTAAAAATTTGCTTTTGCTTGTCTGTAAGCTTATTCCCCAGACCGGATTCGATCAATATGAAAGCATTGGGCGTTTTTATCAGGATCGGCCAGGCAGCCATGGGAATATAATTGTCCTGAGAGGGATATTTTTGGGACCATTCTTCCCATGGGATGACGCCAAACATTGTTCCTCCGTCCAACTCAAACCTTCCCCCGTTGAGCCAAAATAATTCGAATTCTCCTAATTTCAATCCCTGTTTCACATTCCCTCCTGTCGACAGGATTCAAGCCTCCCCCTCAGTTCCTGAATGTATTCTATCAAATTGAGAACGATCTTTATGGCGCGCTTCATATCTGTATCCAAGGAAACCTAACAGCCTGCAGCAAAAAGGGAGAGCGTTTAGATTGATACCGTGGAAGAAGAGTCGGCGGAATGAAGAGAGGCAAGATGAGTGATTACGGAAGCTCGATTTCTCATGCTTGATGCACGTCACGGCTCGTCACGAATTTCGGCAGTCAGCCCTAAAAGACAACTTCTTTGCTACCCGGTAATCGATTGGAAATATCTGCAGCATCCCGTGTCTTTATCCACTTTCTTGATGAGATACCCGCAATTGAAACCGCTGAACTTATGAGGAAGAAAGTAGCTACAATCAACACATCTTTTCATCTTCTTCTCCTTGCCGTAATATATATCTATTTGTGCCCCATTAAGTCATCGCTGTCAGGGGAATGAGTAATTTTGTTCTGATGTCGAGCTCACGATGCTTATCATTATTACTAAGTTTTATTGGAAAATCAAGTAATTATCTGGATGCCTAGTTCTTGCTTGACAAACGCTAATACTTATGTGATACTATAGTATCACGACGGTAATCCAAATGATAAACGTTGCGGAGGGAATATGGCACTAAAGCCGGTGAGCTTGAGATTAGACGAGGAAGAATACGAAAAATTGAGGGAATATCTGAGCGAATTTGGAGATCCGGACATCAATGTGGCTTTTGTCTTGAGATCCTATATACGGGATCTCAACAGGGCGCTGCCATTTTTCATCAAATCAGGCTGGGACCTGAAGAACTATTTTGGTCTGCTCGGTTCGTGGCTCAAGCAGTTCGGTTCAGTGAGTGATAAAGATATATTCGCGAGAATGGCGGTTAACCCATGGACGTGGTGGAACATGAAAAGTTCAGACTCTGGACCACAAGGAGAAGCGGACGACACTGATAAAGAAACTGACAAGGGAGAAGAGAAGAATCCTCGGGATGAAAAGAGGAAACATGAAAAAAACTAAAAACAGCCGGTGTTCGGGCATCGATTGCATGATTATAAGGAGGTGGCATGTTTAACGATGAGTGCGGTATGAAGATGTTGGACCTTTTTACGAATCCGCTTTTCAAGAAAGGGTTTTTTGACTTTTTCCTGAAAATGCAGCAGGAAGGCATAGAGGAGGCGAGAAAGTTCTGGAGCGCTTATGCCGATAAGAATCTCTTCCCGGGCGCGACCGAAATGTATGAGCGGATGGTCGATTTCTACATCATCCTCGGTTTCGTCCCGAGAGCAAAATATGATGAGGTACTCAAAGAGAATAATAACCTGAAGGAGGAAAACAGGTTCCTCAGAGATACGATCCGGGAACTTCAGTTGAGCCTTTTCACTGAAGGGGGGGAAAGGGTCCAGCAGATCTGGCACGGAATAATAGATAAGCAGCTCGAAATGAATAAGGAGATCGCCAAGAACTTCTTTGAACTCTTCAGGCAGTTAAAGGTGGGCAGCCAGTAGCATAACGATGTGTCGTGCGTTCCGATCAGCACTTTGCTGACTTATTTTATTAATGTGTAAGGAGACGAGGAGGATAGTATGGAAAAGGGAATGGAGTTTTTCGATTCATGGGTAAAATCACAAAAGGAGTTTCTCGAGACATGGCTGAAGTCGCAGAAGGAATTTCTGACGAACTGGACCGAGTCAATGAAGAAAATGCAGGAATCGCTCACAAATCTCGGAGTTTCACAGGAAGGCCCCGGAAAGGAGATGGGGAACCTTTTCAGTGCATTGTTCACCAACATGACGAATTCAGCCAAGGCGTTTAGCGACGAGGCGCTGAAGATGCAGGAGACTTGGAAGATCACGGTCGAAAAACAGATGGAGATGGGCAGAGAAATGGCGAGGAACTTCTCCAATCTTTTCGAACAGACAGCTGAAAAGAAATAGGGTGTCATCGTCAAAGAGAGGAGATATTTCATGGAAAGTGCAAAAGATTTTTTTGACACATGGATCAAGTCGCAGGAGCGCATCGTCGATAACCTGACCGAGACCACAAAGAAGTTTCAGCAGGCCTTCTGGGGCCTCGGGTCGAATGGAGAAGGGATGTCGGGCCGAGGCGATTTTCAGAACATTTACGGCTCGTGGACAAATGCGGTCATGAATGCGTTGCGCGATATAGGCACCGTCGATGCCAACCTTATCAGGGAGACGCTGTCGAAAACTCTGAGTGGGTCCAATGCCTATCTGAGGCTCTATGAAATATGGCTTCCTCTCCTCAAGGTAATTCGGGACAAGACCATGGACCCTGATGCGCTCAAAGACCT
>Ga0187777_10002371_pt1 | contig 12072 bp, 12 predicted proteins | sample 1015_Q2_SP5_10_M_FD_132416 | JGI IMG/M metagenome (GOLD analysis project Ga0187777, IMG submission 132416) | Tropical peat soil microbial communities from peatlands in Department of Meta, Colombia - 1015_Q2_SP5_10_MG | ecosystem: Environmental > Terrestrial > Soil > Wetlands > Peat | place...
CCTGCTCGGCGAGGGGGAACGGCTCTTCGAGCAGTTCGACGGCGCCGCCGACCGGTACGAGTGCGTCGAGCGCGTGTGCTCGCCCTCGGTCGTGCACGTGCGGCTGGTGCGGCGTCAATAGCGGAAGCCGCGCTGCGTCGGTCCCGAGACGCACCCGAGGCCGTGGTACTTCTGCAGGCCGACCAACTCGCGGACGCGCGGCGAGAGCGTGGGCCACACCTCCGGCAGGATCGAGAGCGACGCGTTCTCCTGCTGGCGGATCCACGGCTGGCAGTAGTACGCGATCACTCCGTGCCGTCGCTCGCCGTCCGTCGTGTTCGCACCCGTCTGGTGGAGCACGCGGCCGTCGAGGCACACCAACGAGCCGGCACCGCCGGTCACGGCGATCGTCTCGGGTTCTCGCCGGATGACGCGCTCGGCCGTCCAGCCCTCGTGGTCCTCGAGGTGTGACCCGGGCACGAATCTCGTCGCGCCGTTGGACTCGGTGAACTCGTCGAGCATCCAGATGATGTTCGCGACCATGGGAATCGGCGGCCACGGTTGCGGCACGTAGTCCTGGTCGTAGTGGAGGCCCATCCGGTGGCCGGCCGGCCCGGTGATGTTCGCGGTGATGCTCGACAGCAGGAACGCGGGATCCAACAGGTGCCGCATCAACGCCATCGCTACGGGGTGCTCGACCAACGACACGAACTCGGGACCCTTGTCGAGCAATCCGAACACGCGCTGGTTCTCGGGGCCGTCCTCCCACTTCGGGTCGTGATCGATCCCGGCCGCCCGCTCGTACGCCGCGACCTCCACGAGCCGCGCCCGGGTGCGCGCGACCTCCTCGGGGGAGAGCACGTCGGTCACGACGGCGTACCCGTCGCGGTCGAGGTCGGCGAACGCGGACACGAGCCGGGCGTCGGTCTGCACGCCTCCAGTCTGGCCGTTCGCCGCCCTGGGATACTGGTGGCGTGCACTTCGAGGTCGAGCACGAGTTCGCGGCGTCGCGCGCCGACGTCGCCGACCTGCTGTGCGACGCGTCGTTCCAGCAGCAACTCGACCTCCCCGACCTCAGCCGGCCCGAGGTCGTCGAGCGGGTGGTCGACGGGCCGACGTGGCGGCTGCGCCTCCGCTACGAGTACGTCGGCCAGCTCGATCCGATCGCCCGTCGCATGCTCGGCGGCCGCCAGCTCACGTGGATCCAGGAGCTGTGCCTCGACACCTCGTCGTGCACCGGCACGCTCTCGTTCTCGGCCGAAGAGGACCCCGACCGGCTCCACGGCACGGCCGCGGTCGCCATCACCGCGCTCGACGGCGGCGCCCGGTCGCGGCGGCGGATCGCCGGCGACCTCCACGTGCGCGTGCCCGTGATCGGTGGGACCGCGGAGCGGCGCATCGTGCCCGGTCTCACGCGCCGGCTCGACGTGGAGGCCGCCGCGGTGGCGGAGGAGCTCGCACGGCGCTCATCGTGACGCGAGCTCGCGCGCATCTACGACGTCGAACACCGCCCCGGGGATCGCGCGCTCGTCCACGCGGATGACGCGCGACGGCATATCGAAGTCGGGGGTGACCTCACGAACGGGCACGCCACGGCGACGGAGGTCGTCGATCGTGGCGTCGAGGTCGTCGACCGCGAGGGTGAGCGACCACGGCCCGGGCCCGTACCGGCGCAGGGCCTCACCGTCGGCCGTCGCGCCGGCCGGTTGCACCAGCCGGAGTTGCGTGCTGTTCACACAACGGAAGCCGAGCGTGGCACGCCGGGAGCCGTACCGCCCGGTCTCGACCGGCTGTTCCGGCGTCCAGTCGAACGCGCCGGCGATCTCGTCGAGTGTGTCGTGGATGTCGGCGACCAGGTACGTGCGCCACCGCAAGCCGGTCGTGGAGCGCGGCGCGTCGAACACGGCACCGGGAAGGCGCAGCGCCGCGGTGGGCAGGAACTCGAAGCGCAGCCCGCCGTCGCCGTCGCGGCGGTAGTCGCCCGGGTCGTCAGGAGTGACGCCGACCCAGACGCGCCGGTCGCCGTTCGGAGCGACGTGGGTCCAATGGCGACGTCGTTGCTCGACGAGGCGGTCGACGACGGCGTCGATGTCCGACGTCGCGATGTCGGTGGCGTGGATCCTGACCGCGCGCCCACGTTGACCCGCGGCCAGCCGGCCGAGATGCGGCTGGACGCGGGCGGGATCTCGTGCGGGGTCGATGTAGTCGGCGTCGACGACCTCGATCGGCGTGGGGTTCTCGAGCACCGACCCGGCGCGGAGGAACGTGACGCGGATGCCGACTCCTCGTTCGCGGATGACCCAGTGAGGCTTCGGCTCCGGGAAGCCGAGGGCGGCCTGGATCGCGGCGGCGGTGCGCTCGTGGTCGTCGACCAGGAAGCTCGCGCTGCCCAGCAGGTCGAACGGGGCCGTCACCTGGGCGTGCTCGTCTCCACGGTCGTGACCACGGTGCCGTCGGCGAGGAACTGCTCGATCTCGTCGGACGGGTACCCGAGCTCGGCGAGGATCTCGCGGGTGTGCTCGCCGATCGCGGGCGCGGGCCGGCGGACGCGCGGGAGCTCGTCGTCGAACTGGGCGGGCGCCGCCGAGAGCCGCAGCGTCGGGTGCGAGGGGTGTGGCATCGCGTAGCCGTTGGCGACGGTCGCGCCGTCGGCGAGCACCTCGGGAGGCGACGCGTAGAACGAGAAGATGCAGCCCTCGGCGCGCAGCGCGGCGTCGAGCTCGTCGTGCGTGCTCCGGCGGATGGTGGCGTCGAACTGCTCGTAGATGTGCAGCCGGTTGGCGATGCGCGTGTCGGCGTCCGGGAACTGCTCGACGAGACCGGGGTACCCGAGGGCGCGGCAGACCTGCGCCCAGTAGCGGTCCTCGTCGAGCATGCTGAGGGAGAGCCATCGCCCGTCGGCGGTGCGGTGCTGACCGACGAGCGGTGACCGGTCGCCGGGCTGCGGGCGCCGCCGCGGCGGGTCGTCACCGGTGATCGACGAGTAGGCCAGGTCGGGTGCCATCACCCACATCGCGCCGCCGAGGAGCGACGTGTCGACCACGATCCCCTCGCCGGTGCGGGCGGCGTGCACGAGCGCGGCGCAGATCCCCGCGGCCAGGAACATGCCCGACGGCGCGTCGCCCTGCGCGGGTCGCTGACCGACCGGGAAGTCGGCGTCGGGCGCGCTGAGCATGTGCCCGACGCCGCCCCGTGACCAGAACGAGACCGAGTCGAACCCGCCGGCCTCGGCGTCGGCGCCGCGCTGGCCCTGGCCGTGCCCCTTCGCGAAGACGAGCCGCGGGTTCACGGCGAAGAGGTCGGCGGGCTCGGTGCGCAGCTTGCGCCGAACGCGCGGCAACTGGTTCGTGATGTAGACGTCGGCCCATCGCACGAGGCGCTCGAAGATCTCCCGCCCCGTGGCCGTCTCGACGTCGAGGGCGATGCCGCGCTTGTTGCGGTTGAAGAACTCCCAGATGTAATTCGTGCCGTCGGCGTCGGCGACGAGCCCGTCGGGGATCACCGCGCGCAACGGGTCGCCGCTCGGGCGCTCGATCTTGACGACGTCGGCGCCCCAGTCGGCGAGCGCGGCCGCGGCCGAGGGCACGAACCCGTGACCCGCGAAGTCGACCACCTTGATGCCGTGGAGCGGGCTGGTCACGGCGCGAGTCTGCTGCCACGCTCGGAGATCGAGCAAGACGCTCCCCGCGCGGCCGCGGCCGGCGTCATGTCGGCGACAGGATCGTCACGGTCGCGAGCGGCTCGCGCGGCGTGCTCTTGCCCCCCACGAGGTATCCGCGCCCGTCGACGACCGCAGCCGCGGCGTCGGAGTTGGGCTCCGGCAGCCGTCCCACGACGGTCGTCGCCCCGGTGCGCGGGTCGAAACGCAGGACCTGGTCGGTGAGCTGCGTGTTGTCGACGTATCCGCCGAGCAGGTAGACCGCGTTGTCGAGGATCACCGCGCTCGCGTGCGAGAGCGTCGTCGGGAGCCGGCCGACGACCTCGATGCGACCGGTCGTCGTGTCCACGCGCTGGATGTCGGGGGTATCCGTCCCGCTGGTGGACGCGACCCCGCCGAACAGGTAGATCGCGGTGCCGACCACCGCGAGCGCCGGGTAGCGGACCGGAACCGGGAGGACGCCGACGTCGGTGAACGACGTGCCGTCCGTCGTCGCGAGCACCTCGCCCACGATGTTCGTGCCGTCGTAACCGCCGAGGACGTACACCTTGCCCGCGACTGCCGCGGCCACGAGGTCGGAGCGAGGCTGCGGCATCCTCCCCGCGACGGACGTCGTGCCGTTCGGACGCACGAGTTGGGCGTCGGGCGTGCCGCTCTCGCTCGTGCCGCCACCGAGAACGAGCGTGTCGTTGCCGACGCTCACGCCGGCGGCGTCGTGGACGGCTTCGGCCAGCGTTCCTGCGGGCTGGCTCGTGCCCTTCGCGACGTCGACGCGGACGATGGCGTTGGTCGAGGTCTTCGCCGCGTCGAGGCCGCCGAGGATGGTGAGCCGGCTCCCGTCGGCGACCAGGATCTCGTTGGCGACGGGAGCCGACAGCTTCCACGTGGCGACGTCCACCGTGACGCCGCTTCGCGGAGCCGACGTCGTGGCGGCGCTGGTGGCGCCCGGCACCGACGCGCGTGGTGGAGTGCCCGAGCCGCCGCCGCCACACGCGGTTGCCACGAGGAGGACGCTCAGCAACGCGCCGGCATGCAGCGCGACTCGACGACCGGTCACAACATCGTCAACCTACTGCCACCGCGCGGGACGGCAAGCGCGTCGGGCGCGGACCGTGCGCGATCAAAACGGGTGCGATTCGAACGGTCGTACAGTGCGAGCATGTCGGGCCGCGAGCAATCGGGGAAGCCGATCGAGACCGCGGGGCTCACGAAACGCTTCGGGTCGCTCACCGCTCTCGACGGTTTGACCATCGCCGTCGAACGCGGCGAGATCTACGGTTTCCTCGGGCCGAACGGCGCGGGCAAGACCACGACCATCAGGGCGGTGCTCGGACTCGCCAAGCCCACGGCGGGCAGTGCGCGCGTGTTCGGCTTCGACGCGTGGTCGGAGCGACAGGACGCGCACCGGCACCTGGCCTTCGTGCCCGGCGAGTTCGCACCCTGGCCGACGCTGCGAGGTCACGAGATGCTCGACCTCCTCGGCCACGTGCACGGCGGCTACGACGCCGCGTTGCGCGTCCGGCTCTGCGACCGCTTCGAGTTCGATCCCACGAAGAAGGGGCGTGAGTACTCGAAGGGCAACCGGCAGAAGATCGCGTTGATCGCCGCGTTCATGGTACGGCCGGACCTCCTCGTCCTCGACGAACCGACGAGTGGGCTGGATCCGCTGATGGAGATCGAGTTCCGAAGGTGCGTGGAGGAAGCGCGCGAACAGGGCCAGACCGTGTTCCTGTCGTCGCACCTGCTCTCGGAAGTCGAGGCGGTGTGCGACCGCGTGGCGATCCTGCGGAGCGGCCGGCTGGTGGAGGTGGGCACGCTCGAGGACCTCCGCGAGCTGAACAGCCAGGAGGTGGAGATCGAGTTCGCGGCCGCTCCGGTCCCCGACCTGTCGACCGTGGCGGGCGTGCAGGACGTCGAGCAGGAGGGCAACCGCGTGACGCTGCGGCTGCGCGGTTCACCGAACGAGCTCGTCCGCGCCCTCGCCGCCCACGACGTCCGCGACCTCGACATCCGGGAACCATCGCTCGAAGAGCTGTTCCTCACCTACTACGGCAGCGACGGCGCGGCCCCGCCGCGGAGCACGTGAACCTGACCCGCTTCGCGTGGCGGCAGGTGTGGAGGGGGGCGCTGATCTGGGCCGCCGTGGCCGCCATCGTGGTGGCGAGCGGGATCGCCGCCTTCGAGTCCGCGTACCCGACCGCCGCGTCCCGGGAGGCCTTCGCGCGGTCGATCGCGCGGCTGCCCGCCTTCCAGGCGCTCTACGGGCGCACGATCGGGGTCGACACCGTGGGCGGGTTCGTCACGTGGCGGTACGGCGACCTGATGACCGTCGTCGTCGGGCTCTGGGCACTGCTCGCGGCCACGCGCATCCTGCGCGGCGACGAGGAGACCGGCCGCGCCGAGTCGCTCCTCGGGGGCGCGGCGTCGCCGCGCCGGGTGCTGCTGACCGAGCTGTGTGTGGTCGGTGCCGGTTGCGGGCTCGTGTTCCTCGCGGTCGCGCTCGCCGCCGGCGTGGGCGGGTTGCCGCTGGGCGGCTCGCTGCTGTTCGGGTCGCTGGTGGCCACGGGTGGGGTCGTCTTCGGCGCCGTCGCCGCGGTGACGAGCCAGCTCGTCGACACGCGACGGCGCGCCGCCGGGTGGGCGGGTGCCGTCCTCGGCGCGTCCTACCTCCTGCGGGCGCTCGCCGACGGCTCGAGCGACCTCCACTGGCTGGGCTGGCTGACGCCCCTCGGGTGGGCCGAACGGATCGAGCCGTTCACGGGGCCCTCGCTCGTGCCGATCGCCGCGGTGGCGGCACTCTCTGCGGTGCTCGTCGGCGCCGCCGCGTTCCTCCGTGAACGGCGCGACACGGGTGCCGGTCTCCTGGGCGCACGGCAGCACCGGCGGCGCGTCCGGCCCATCCGCTCGACGTTGGCCCTCGACTGGAGCCTCTCGACCGGTGCGCTGGTCGCCTGGTCGAGCGGCGTTGCCATCGCGATGTTCGTGATGGGCTACCTCACTCGCGACATCGTTCGGTTCGCGCACGACAATCCTGCGATCGAGGACCAGATCACGAAGATCTACGGATACTCGATGAACTCGGCGGTCGGCTTCCTCAGTCTCGCGTTCGGCGTGGTCGCGCTCGTGCTCGCAGTCTTCGCCGGCGCACAGATGGTGAGCGCACGCGAGGAGGAGGCCGCCGGCCGCACCGACACCGTGGTCGTTGCCGGGACGAGCCGAGCGCGCTGGCTCGTCGCGCGCATCGCAGTCGCGCTGGTTGCCATCGCCGCCCTCGCACTCGTGGCCGCGCTCGGTGCGTGGGCGGGCGCGAACGTCAGCGGCGCATCGGTCGGATTCGTCGACGCCGTCGAGGCGTCGTTCAACGTCGTGCCGGCCGCGCTGCTCTTCGGGGGGCTGGCGGTGCTCGCCTTCGGTGCCCTCCCGCGTGCGACCACGTACGTCGCGTTCGGCGCCGCCGCGGTGGCCTACCTCATCCAGGTGGTCGCCGGCCTCTCCGGCGCCCCGGGGTGGCTGATCGACCTGTCGCCCTTCTCGCACCTCGCGCCGGTTCCGGCCACGCCCGTGAACACGGGTGCGATGCTCGTGATGCTCGCCGTCGCGCTCGCCGCGAGCGCGCTGGGCCTCGCCGCTTTCCGCCGCCGCGACCTCGCGTCGGGCTGACCACGGCTCCCCTCGCCCGCGCAGACGCGTCGAGCCTTGACGCCACGAGACGATCGCCGTCAACATCTGCCGCGATGGCTGATCGAGACGGAGGCCCCGAGTCGCGCGAGCGAGCGTTCCTGCGTCGGGTCGTGGACCCTGCCGCGACCGCCGTCTTGACGATGGAGTTGCAGAACGGCGTCGTCGGCGACGGTGCCACGCTGCCGGATCTCGTGCGCGAGGTCCGGCGGGTCGGGCTGCTCGACGTCGTCCGCCGCGTGTGTGACGCCGCGCGGCTCGCGGGTGCGCGGGTCGTGCACTGCACACATGTCGCGCGTCCCGACGGCGCCGGGGCCGCGACGAACTGCAAGCTCTTCGCGCTGGCCGAACGGATGCGACGCGAGACGGGTCACGCGGCGACCGAGCTCGACAGCCCGGGTGCGGACCTCGTTCCCGGCCTCGAAGACCCGCGCGACATCGTCGTGCCGCGCATGACGGGTATGACGCCGTTCACTTCCACGTCGCTCGACCAGATCCTCCGCAACCTCGGGATCACGACCGTCGTCGCCACCGGTGTGTCGATCAACCTGGGCATCATCGGGATGGCGCTCACCGCGCTCGACCTCGGCTACCAGGTGGTGGTCGTCCGCGACGCGGTCGCCGGCGTCCCGCCCGAGTACGCGCAGGCCGTCGTCGACAACTCCCTGTCGATGATCGCGACGGTCGTGACGGCCGACGATCTCCTCACCGTGCTCGGCGCCCCACCGGGCGAGGCCACCTCGTGACGGCCGACGAGCGCGAGCGCCTGGTGGCGGTGGCGCACGCGCACGCCACGGCCGAGGGCGAGGGCGACCTCGAGGCCACGATGGCCACCCTCGATGACGATCCGGTCTACGAGCTGATGCCGATGGGACGGGTCCTGCGCGGCCGCGACGCGGCGCGCCGCTACTACGAGCACTTCTTTGCGACCTGTCGGCCCCGAGTGCGCGGCTACGAGCTGCGCTCCGAGTGGGTCACCGACGAGGGCGTCGGGCAGGAGTACACCTTGTACCTCCGCGAGCGGGACGGGTCCACCCGCCGGCACGACATCATCGGGATCATCACGTTCGGAACGGGCGGCAAGCTGTCGGGCGAGCGCATCTACGCGAGCGACGACCTGATCGAGACCATGTTCGGACCCCTCCTGCACGAGGCGGTGCCCGTGTGAGGGACGCGTGAGGCTCGACGGCAAGGTCGCGCTGGTCACCGGCGCGACGTACGGCATCGGTACGACCATCGTCGAGCGCCTCGCCGAGGAGGGCGCGGCGGTGGTGTTCACCGGTCGTTCCGGCGACAAGGGCGCCGAGATCGAGCGGCGACTCCGGGCCGAGGGCCGCGCCGTCCGCTTCGCGGTGGGCAGCGTCGCCGAGGAGGACGACGTCCGCGCCGCGGTGTCGTCGGCGGTCGACGAGTTCGGGCGGCTCACCACCGTCGTGAACAACGCAGCCGCCACCGACCTCACCGGACCGGGCCGACCCGACAGCCACGTCGACGAGATCGACAACGCGACGGTCGAGGCCGTGCTGCGCACCGGCGTGTTCGGCGTGCTCTGGACGTCGAAGTACGCGATCCCGCACCTGAAGACTGCCGGTGGGGGCGCCATCGTCAACATCTCGGCCGCTTCGAGCATCCGTGCCATCGAAGGGCGACCCGCGTACCAGGCGTCGAAGGGTGCGATCAACGCGCTCACCCGCCAGATGGCCGTGGACTACGGACCGTTCGGCATCAGGTCGAACGCCATCATCGTGGGGTTCACGCCCACGGGGGGCGAGGCCATCACCCGGCTGGTCGAGAACGAGGCGTTCATCTCGGCGGTGAAGCGCGCGATCCCCTCGCCGCGCCTCGGCACGCCGCGCGACATCGCGAACGGCTGCGTCTACCTCGCCTCCGACGAAGGCGAGTACGTGAACGGCGTGCTCCTGCCGATCGACGGCGGCTTCACGTGCAAGCTCGCCATCCCCGACACGTCGGCCGCGAGCGCGCTCGGCGACTAGACGCCGGGTCGATTCCGCTCCGGCGTCCCGGCCGTCCGCGCCTCCATCCCGTCGAAGGCCCGGTCGAGGGCCGCCTGGCGAGCCCGGTAGTCGGGCCGGTACGCGCCGTGCGTGAGGAAGTAGGGCTCGCCGGCCACCAGGTCGGGGAGCAGGCCGGCGATCGCTTCCTCCGGGGTGACGACGTCATCGGCCGGGCTCGAGGCGCGACTCGTGAGCATCGCCTCGATGTCGTCGGGCCTGGTGACCGAAGGGCCGAGGGTCTCCGGGCGGGCGAGCGCGCTGCTCTCGAGGTGGCGGGTCGCCATCCCCGCGGGGAACACGATCGTGACGCCGATACCTTCGTCGGCGAGCTCGGCTCGCAGGGTCTCCGCGAAGCCCACCACCGCGAATTTGCTCGTCGTGTACGCGCCGAGCCGGACCGTGGGCGTGAACACGCCCGCCGACGCCGTCATCACGATGTGGCGCCAGCCGGCCCGCGCCCGCATCCCGGGCAGGAAGCTCGTGACCGTGCGGACGGTGCCGAGGACGTTCACGCCGATCACCCAGGCCCAGTCGGACTCGGTCAACCGGTCGATCGCGCCGAACTGCTGCACACCCACGTTCGCGAACAGCAGGTCGCAGCCGCCCGACCAATCGTCGACGCGCTGCGCGGCGTCGCGGGTCGACGCCGCGTCACCGACGTCGACCCGCACGGCCAGCGTGCGCGCGCCGAGCGATTCCAACGCCGCGGCCGTCTCGCGCGCTCGCGGCTCGTCGATGTCGAGCGCGGCGACGGCCATGCCCGCGTCGGCGCACTGCCGCGCCATCGCCGCCCCGAGGCCCGAGCCGGCACCGGTGACGACCGCGACACGCCCCGCCGGATCGCCGTCCGCGCCGGTCACGCCTGCGCGGCCGCGGGCACGATCGACGTGTTCCCGGTGCTCGGGCAGTTCTCACAGGTGTACGTGGGCCACTTCGGTTCGGAGGCCGGCAGCGCGGGGAAGACGGCCGTGGAGTTCTTCGTGTCGAAGAACTTCTTCTTCGCCGTCGGGAACGTGCCCGCGACGTAGCGCTTGCCCTGGTCCAGGTACTCGTACTCGCCCTTGCCCTCGACGCCGAGGTTGTAGTTGCCGGTGCCTTCCGCCTTCGAGTTCCACCATCCGAGGGCCTGGCCCCGGATGGGTGTGCCGCCGGTGGGCGGCGGTGGCGGTGACTCGAACGTGAAGGCGCTGTTGCTGTAGGCACCGCCGACGCCGGCGTTCGCCTTCCGGAGCCGCTCGGCGATGAGCGCGACGGTCTGCTTCGAGAGGTCGGGCCCGGCGAACATGATGTCGCTGTAGAGGATGCCGAGGAGCGCGTTCGCGCCGTCCCACCTCGTGCCCTTGTCGGTGCCCCAGAACCAGTCGAAGGTGGCGACGCTCGGATTCGGGACGTTGCCCTGCACGCCGGGAAGGAACCAGATCAGGCCGAAGGCGTGCGACCAGACGTCCTGGTCGAACGCGCGCGCCAGCAGGTCGAGATCCGTGTAGGGGAACGCGGTCGCGGTGATCTCCGGGAACCAACTCTGGGCCTTCATCGCGTTCGTCGCCGTGGTGGCGGTGGCGTGCGACGTCATCATGATCAGGTTGTTCACGCCCGCCGCCTTGAGGCGCACGATGAGCGGCGCGATCTGCTGGTCGATCTCCGGGCTGCTCGTCTGCAGGCTGACGTCGCCGGGCGGCACGCTGTACGAGGCCTCCGACGTCAGCTTCACGCCCCACTTCGCGAGCTGCGCCTTGAAGTAGTCGATGTCGAAGTTGTCCGGGTACAACACGCCGAACTTCCTGGGCTGGTTCTGCATGCTCTTGTCGGCGTAAACGGCCTTGCCGCCCTTCAGCTGCTTCCCGATGAACTCGGCGGTGGGCAAGGAGTACGACCGGGACAGCAGCTTCGGGTCGGACGCCCCGGTCGAGATCACGAGCGGCACGCCGGCGTTCTTGAGCGCCTGCTCGAACACGGCCCCGCCCCCGACCGGTGGCGTGTTGATGCTGGTGGCCTCGTCGAGCACCGCGAACGGCTTGAGCGCGGCCACCCCCACCGCGTCGGACCGTTGCGCGGCCTCGTCACTCCCCGTGGACTTCACGAACGTGAACTCGACAGTGCGCCCCCACGTCTCGTAGGCGTACTTGTAGATCTCGTTGATGTCCTTCGTGGAGTCGACCGGCGCGGTCGGGCTGTTCTCGCCCGTCGCCTGGTTCACGTAGAGGCCCTTGGTGGCGAGTTGGTTCGGCGGCAGGTCGCCGTAGAGCACCGCCACCTTGATCGTCTTGGCGGTGACGCCCTGCGCGGTGGCGCCGCCGTTGTCGGCGCCGTCCTTCCACGGCTTGACGCAGAGCGGCGCCGCGTACGACTGCAACTTCACGCGCTTGGTCGCGGGATCGCACTTCGGGCCCGCGAGCGCCTCGGGACTGCCGATGCCCGGATCGTTCGTCGGGATCGAACCGCCCGCGCTGGCCTGACTCGCCGAGACGCTCACGAGCGTCGCGCTCGCGAGGGCCATCGCAGCGATCGCGGCTCCGAGTCGGATGTTGACCTTCATGGTGATTCCCCCCTGTGGTCGGTCCCCGACTGCGTCACGGAACGCAGCCAGTGGACTTGTTCGTCGGCCGCCCGGCGCGAGATCGCGCTGGGCAGCAGGTCGAATCCGTGGAACGCGCCGCCGAACTGGTGGAGCTCCACGCTCACCCCCGCGTGCAGGAGCCGGACGGCGTACTCGATGCCCTCGTCGCGCAGCGGATCGAGCTC
>Ga0187777_10002372_pt1 | contig 12069 bp, 15 predicted proteins | sample 1015_Q2_SP5_10_M_FD_132416 | JGI IMG/M metagenome (GOLD analysis project Ga0187777, IMG submission 132416) | Tropical peat soil microbial communities from peatlands in Department of Meta, Colombia - 1015_Q2_SP5_10_MG | ecosystem: Environmental > Terrestrial > Soil > Wetlands > Peat | place...
ATGACGATCGTGGACGTGCCCTGACCCGAGATGCGTGCACCCATAGCCACCAAGAAGTCGGCCACGTCGACCACCTCGGGCTCGCGAGCGGCGTTCTCTATAGTTGTGGTCCCATGGGCACGCACCGCAGCCAGCATGATGTTCTTGGTCGCGCCAACGCTGGGCCGCGGGAGCGCGATCGTCGTGCCTTGCAGGTGCGCGCCGGACACCACCACCGATCCGTGCTCGAGGTCCACTTTCGCACCGAGCGCGGTGAAGCCGTTCAAATGCATGTCGACTGCGCGCGGACCGAGCACGCAGCCGCCGGGCAGCGGTACCTCGGCGCGCCCGAAACGCCCGAGCAGCGCTCCCGTGACGTCGAACGAGGCGTTGAGCTTGCTGACCAGCGCATACGGAGCGATGCTGGAGCCATAGGAGCCAGCGTCGATGACGAGCGTGCCGCCGGGGCGCTCGCGCACGCGCGCTCCCAGGCTTTCCAAGATCGCGGCCATGACGTCCACGTCGGTGATGCGCGGCACGCGATGCAAAACGACCTCGCCCTCGCACAGGATAGACGCGGCCATGATGGGGAGCGCGGCGTTCTTCGCGCCGGGCGGCGCGAGCGCGCCTTCAAGGCGGTGGCCGCCTTCGACGATCAGCCTGGTGCGCAGGCCCTCAAGTGCATCCATACGGGTTTGCTCTTGTCTTTGGTAACGGCTGTTGTGCGCCGGTACCTTATACCGGACGGGCGGTGACGGCCAACCGCGCTTGGGCCCACGCGACTTCCTGGCGTTCGGCGGTGTCGTCCGCGCCTTTTTTCTGCACGAGCGCTTCTTCTGCCCGCTTCAGGTCGGCGCGTGCCGCCTCGACGTCGATCTCCTCTCGCGACAGTGCGCGGTCGGTCAAGATGATGACCCGGTCGGGCAGGATCTGCATGAACCCGCCGGCGACCGCGAACTGCACCCGTTTCACATCGCCGCCGGTGACGTTTGCGCTGACCACACCCGTGCGCAGCGTGGTGAGCATAGGGGCATGGTTGGCCAGCGCCCCGAGGTCGCCCGCCGCTCCAGGCGCGACGACGAGTTCCGCATCGCCTTCGAACTTGGACGCGGTCGGGGTGACGATCGAGAGCCGGGTGAGCGCCGCCACTGTCTACGCTTTCGCCGCCATGGCTTCGGCGTTGGCCTTGGCCTCGTCGATGTTGCCGCACATGTAGAACGCCTGCTCGGGCAGATCGTCGAGCTTGCCTTCGACGAGCTCTTTGAAGCCGGCGATCGTCTCCTTGAGCGGCACGTACTTGCCCGAGCGTCCGGTGAACGCCTCGGCGACGAAGAACGGCTGGCTCAAGAAGCGCTGGATGCGCCGCGCGCGGCGGACGGTGATCTTGTCCTCTTCTGAGAGCTCTTCCACGCCCAAGATGGCGATGATGTCCTGGAGATCGCGGTTGCGCTGCAAGATCTCTTGGACGCGGCGCGCGACTTGGTAGTGCTCGTCGCCGACGAAGCGCGGCTCGAGCAGGCGCGAGGTCGAGGCCAGCGGGTCGACCGCCGGATAGATGCCCTTGTCCGAGATGGAGCGCGAGAGCACGGTCGTGGCATCGAGGTGCGCGAAGGTGGTGGCCACCGCCGGATCGGTGAGGTCGTCGGCGGGGACGTAGACCGCCTGCACCGACGTGATCGAGCCTTTGCGCGTGGAGGTGATGCGCTCTTCGAGCGCACCCATCTCCGAGGCCAGCGTGGGCTGGTAGCCGACCGCCGACGGCATGCGGCCGAGCAGCGCCGACACCTCAGAACCAGCTTGCACAAAACGGAAGATGTTGTCGATAAAGAGCAGCACGTCTTTGCCCTGTTCGTCGCGGAAGTACTCGGCCATGGTCACGCCGGTGAGACCGATACGCAGGCGCACGCCCGGCGGCTCGTCCATCTGTCCGAAGACGAGCGCCGTCTTATCGATGACGCCCGAGTGCTTCATCTCCAGGTACAGGTCGTTGCCCTCGCGCGTGCGCTCGCCGATGCCGGTGAAGACCGAATAGCCGCCGTGCTCGGCGGCGATGTTGCGGATGAGCTCCTGGATGAGCACCGTCTTGCCCACGCCCGCGCCGCCGAAGAGTCCGACTTTTCCGCCACGCACGTATGGCGCCATGAGGTCAATGACTTTGATGCCGGTCTCGAACATGACCGTGGTGGGGTCTTGATCGTCCACTTTGGGCGCTTCATGGTGGATGGGCATGTGCTTGGCAGCGTCGACCGGCTTGTCGGAGTCGATCGCTTTGCCCAGCACGTTGAAGATGCGGCCCAACGTGGCCTCGCCCACCGGCACGGAGATGGGAGCACCGGTATCGTTGACATCGGCGCCGCGCACCATGCCCTCGGTCGAGCCCATGGCCAGGCAGCGCACCTGGTTGTTGCCCAGCTCGCTTTGCACCTCAAGCGTCAGCTCGTGCGTGCTGCCGTCCGTGCCTGCGATGTGCGTGAGCAGCGCCGTGTTGATGTCTGGCAAAGCGTCGGCCGAGGTGAACTCGACGTCGACGACGTTGCCGAGGATCTGGGTGACTTTTCCGGTGCCTGCCATTTCGGTTCTTCCTATCCTTTGAGGGCTTCGGCGCCGCCGACGATCTCCAAAATCTCCTTGGTGATCGCGGCTTGCCGGGTCTTGTTCATGACCAGCGTCAGCTCGTCGATGAGCTTGCCGGCGTTATCGGTGGCGTTGGTCATGGCGATCAGGCGCGCCGCGAACTCAGAAGCCTGCGTCTCGAGCAGCGCCTGGAAAATGGTGAACTCAAGATACTTGGGCAAGAGCGCGGCCAGCACTGCGCCGGCGTCGGGTTCGAATTCGAACGCGTTGCGCAGGCCGGGTTTTTCCGTCCCCGCCGATGCAGCGCCGGCTTCTTCCTCAACGCCGGGTGGGGAGATCGGCAAGAGCGCGAGCGATGTCGGGCGCTGCACGATGGTCGAGACGAAACGGCTGGAGACGAGGGTCACCTCGTCGACCGTTCCTGCGAGGAAATCATCACAGACGCGCCGCGACACCTCGCGGGCCAGCTCTACGAACGGCGTGCTCTGCAGCGGCCAGTCCGCGACGATCGGATAGGCCGTGCTGCGCAACTGCACGCGCCCCTTGGTGCCGACCAAATACAAGCGTGGTTCGAGCGCTTTGCGAGCGATGCCGAGCGCGGCGCGCACGAGGTTGGAGTTGAAGGCACCTGCCAGCCCCTTGTCGGCGGTCATGAGCAAGATGCCCGTCGTCTTGAGCTCGCGCCGCTCGAGCAGCGGATGGCGAGCGCCACCCGTTTTGGCTAGCTCCACCAAGGCCGCGCCGATCGCACTGGCATACGGGCGGGCCGCCCGCATGGCCGCTTCGGCCCGGCGGATCTTGGCACCGGCCACCATCTTCATGGCACGCGTGATCTGCTGCGTGTTGCGAAGCGAGCGGACGCGGTCCTTGAGCTGGCGCAGCGTCGCCATCTAAAAGCGCTTCTTGAACTCGCCGATGGCGGCGTCCAGCTTTTTGCGCAGCTCGTCCGAGAGCTCTTTGCGCTCGGCGATCTCCTTCGGGATGTCCGGATGCGCCGTCTTGAGGAACTCGTAGAACTGCTTGTGGAACTGAGAGATGCGCTCGGTCGGGACGTCGGCCAGGAAATCCTTAACCGCCACGTACAGCTCGATGACCTCGCGGTCGAGCGAGAGCGGGTCGAACTGCGGCTGTTTCAGGGTCTCGGTGATCTTCTCGCCGCGCGAGAGCTGCATCTGCGTCGCCTTGTCCAGATCTGACGAGAGCTTCGAGAAGGCGGCCAGATCGCGGTACTGCGACAGCTCCAGGCGCAATTGGCCGGCGACCGACTTCATCGCCTTGGTCTGCGCCGCGCCGCCCACCCGCGACACCGACAAGCCGACGTCGATGGCGGGGCGGATGCCGCTGTAGAACAAGCCTGTCTCGAGATAGATCTGGCCGTCGGTGATCGAGATCAAGTTGGTCGGGATGTAGGCGGAGACGTCTCCCTGTTGCGTCTCGATGACCGGCAGCGCGGTCATCGAGCCGGCGCCGAGCTCATCGGAGAGCTTGGCCGCGCGCTCGAGCAGGCGCGAGTGCAAGTAGAAGATATCGCCCGGATACGCTTCGCGGCCCGGCGGGCGGCGCAGGATGAGCGAGATCTCGCGGTAGGCCTGGGCGTGCTTTGAGAGATCATCGTAGACGATGAGCACGTCTTTGCCTTGGTACATGAGCTCTTGGCCCATCGCGCACCCGGCGTAGGGGGCGATGTAGCGGGCGCTGGCCGGATCGGACGAGTTTGCCGCGACGATCGTGGTGTACTCCATCGCTCCGGCGTCGGTGAGGATCTTGTACAGCTGCGCGACGGTGGACGCCTTCTGCCCGATCGCCACGTAGATGCAGATGACGTCCTTGCCTTTTTGGTTGATGATGGCATCAACTGCCAGCGCGGTCTTGCCGGTCTGGCGGTCGCCGATGATGAGTTCGCGCTGACCTTTGCCGATGGGCACGAGTCCGTCGATCGCTTTGATACCCGTCTGCAGCGGCTGGCTCACCGGCTGGCGCTGGACGACGGTCGGCGCTTGCGTCTCGATGGGCCGCGTGCGCGTCGTTGGCACCGGGCCCTTGTCGTCGAGCGGCTGGCCGAGCGCGTTGACCACGCGACCGACGACCGCGTCGCCGACCGGTACCGAGACGATGCGCCCGGTGCGGCGCACGGTCGCGCCCTCCTTGATGTCGGCGTCGGAGCCCAAGATGACGACGCCCACGTTGTCCTCTTCAAGGTTGAAGGCGATGCCGAGCAATCCGTTGGGGAACTGCACGAGCTCGCCCATCTTGACGGCCGAGAGGCCATACACGCGGGCGATGGAGTCGCCCACCTCGATGACGGTGCCGACCTCGTCTTCACGGGTCTCGGTGCGCGCGCTTGCGATCTGTTGTTTGAGGATACCGGCGATTTCGTCGGCGTTGATCATGAGTTGCTTCCTTTGCGCTGTCCGTTCGGGGAGCCGTTGGGCGACGCGTTCGCCCATGAGTCGGCGGTCGCCAGCAGATGCCGGCGCAGCTCTTCCAGTTTGCCCGAGACGCTTGCATTGACGTAGCGGTCGCCCACCTGGACGACCAGCCCGCCGAGCAGCTCGGGGGTGACCCGCTCGTGCGGGATGATGTCGCGGCCGTAGAGCCTTGACAAGCGTGTTCGCAGCTCGCCGAGCTGCACGCCGCCCAGCGGCATGGGGGTGCCGATGGCTGCGGGAGCTCGGCCGGCTGCGCGGTCGGCCATCTCGTGCAGCTGGCGGGCGACGATCGCGATGAGGTTCTCGCGTCGCTTGCGCACGAGCAGGACGATGAAGTTGATGGTCAGTTCCCCCGCCCGGCCGTCGAGCACGCTGTGCAGGATCTGCTCTTTCACCTTACGATCGACGACCGGCGAAGCGTAGAAGCCTCCGAGCTGTTCGTCCAAGCTCAGCGCCTTCACGAAGCTATCGAGCTCGGCGATGATCGCCTCGAGCTCGCCGCGTTCGCTGGCGAGCGTAAAAAGAGCGGTCGTGTAGCGCTGGGCGACGCTGTCTTTAAGCACGGGTGCGCTCCAGGTCGGCGATGAGGCGGTCGACGAGCCGCTGCTGCAGGCTCTCGTCGATCTCACGTTTGGCCAGCGCCTGCGCGTGACTGTGCGCCGCTTCGACCGTCTCTTCCAAGAGCTCGCGCCGCACGCGGTAGCGCTCGCGTTCGAGCTCGCCACCGGCGTGGGCGAGGATGCGCTTGGCGTGCTCGTGTGCGCCTGCTTTCTCGTCTTCGACGAGCTTCGCGGCTTGGGTTTTGCTCACTGCGACCATGCGGACCGAATCAGTCTTGGCCTGCTCGACCGCGGCCTGCGCCGTTCCGATCGCCGCCTCGCACTGCGCCCGATGCGTCTGCGCATCGGCCACAATCTTGTTTTGCGCCTCTTGGTGGGCGACGAGCGCCTTGACGCCCGCCTTGTTCCACAGCCAGACGATCACACCGACGAAGATGATGAAGTCGATGACTTTGGCGATGAAGACCGGATCGGTGAGATCGGGAAGGTTCATGGCTGCTAGGCCACCTCGATGCCGATCGCGCGCTCGACCATCGACCGCGCCAGCTCGCCGACGAACGCCTCTTGCTTGCGCAAGGCCTCGCTGCGCTCTGCCGCCACGGTGGCGTGTGCGAGCTGCACGGTGGCCGCGGCCTCCTCGGTCGCCGCGCGCTCGATGCGATGGGCCTCATCAGAGGCGTGGCCCGCAGCGGTGCGCATCGCCTCATCCGTGCGCCGGCGAGCCTCGGCCAAGATGGCGTCGGCTTGCGCTTGCAGCGCTTTTGCCTTGGCCGCCATCTCGTCACCCTCATGGTAGAGGCGCTTCACGAAGGCCTGCCGCTCTTCGATCGCGCGCCGCGTCGGCGCGATGAACAGATAGTTCAACAGCACCCAGAACACGATGAAGTTCAGGATCTGGACGAGGAAGGTGCCGTCGATCGAGAGCAGCATCTAGTGGCCGGCGCCCAGTACCGGTGTCAGCGCTTTCATCACGCCGAGGCCGCCGCCGCCGATGAGCAGGAAGAAGGCCAGCGCGATCGCGATGATCGGGAACGCCTCCAGAATACCGAAGCCGAGGAAATAGAAGAAGAAGATATTCGGCCTGGCTTCGGGTTGGCGGGCGATAGACTCCACAGCCTTGCTGCCGATGATGCCGTCGCCGATCGCCGAACCGAACGCGGCGAAACCGACCATCAGCGCGAAACCGATGATCACCGAGGCGGTCAGGATTGCATTTTCCACGAATGGTTCTCCCTTGTCAGTGTTCCAGCGATTCTTGCGTGGGCGTGATGAGGTAGGCGATGGTCAAAAGCGTGAACACCGCCGCCTGGATGACGCCGACCGCGAGATTGAACGCGTAGATGAGGATGGGCGCGACCACCGCGCCCTTGGAAATGATGCCCAGGTTGGCTTGAATGATGACGGCTACCACGAGCAGCAGGATCTCCCCGGCGAAGATATTGCCGAAGAGCCGCATCGCGAGCGTGACGGGACGGGCCAGCTCGTCGATGATGTTGATGGGCAGCATCAGGATTCCCAGCAACAACGGTTTGATGACCAGGTGCTTGTAGTAGCCCAGACCGTGGCGGCTGATGCCGACGATCTGGATGAGCAGGATGGTCGTCACGGCGAGCGCGGCCGTGGTGTTCAGGTCGGCGGTGGGCGATTTGCCGATGAGCGGGAAGAGCCCGACCTCGTTGAGCAGTAAGATGAAGACGAAGAGCGAGATGATGAACGGCACGAAGGGCAGTCCGTTGCGCCCCAGGATGCCGGTCGTGGTCTCGGCCAGGTAGCTGACGATGAGCTCCATGACGCTGTAGCGCTTGGAGACGACGGTGACGGGGTGGGTGGCGGCCAGCAACCCGACCAGCAGGAGCGCCAGCGCCATGGCGATCCACGTGATGATCACCGTGTCCGCGTGCACCGTGTTGAACGGTTGCGGCATGAACGGCAACTGCCAGAGCGGGTGGCTACCGACGGTTTCGTGCATCGCGTCCCTATGAGATCGGCGTGCGAGCCGTGCTTTGCTCGGGCGCGCTCGCAGAAGCGCACTCGATGCTGATTTGTTTCCGATAGGTGAGAATCGCCACTCCTAACGGTGCGACAAATCCAGCAAGATATGTGAAGTAGCCGAGCCATGGTCCGCGACCGACGATGAGCACCGGCGCGGCGCCTGCTACGAACACACGGACGAGCGATTCAATCGTCAAAAACGGCATGTAACCGTTGCCGCCTTTCGTCAGCCGGTTGAATCCTGTGGCGATGTGGAAGAGATAGACGAGTCCGATGAGCGTTCCGGCGAACAGCGCGAGCGCCGGAATCCTCAAATGGGCGAATATCGCTAGTCCACAGGCGGCGATCGCAGCGATGACAAGACTGCGCGATGCGACCGCTGCCGCATACGGGCGGAGGTTGGGCATGGGGTCCGGGTGCGTTCGTGCCGCCCGTAGTGACGGACCTTCAGACCCCGTGCGCGGGTGGGAGCAAGGGAGCTGTCCAGCGCCGTGTTTTGCTGCTACATTTGACCGCTACATCCGCGACGCGAGTTGGCGGAACATCGAGACGATGCCGGCGACAAAGCCCAGCACGATGCCGACCGGTATGGCCCAATCCCAATGCAGCGTGCGCGACGCGAGCCAACCGAGCAAGAATCCGACGACGAGCGTGCCGATGACCGACATCCCTGCGCTGCTCAGCGCGGCAAGCGACGGCGGGTTTTGTCTCTTCATGCAGGCGAGAACTCGTCAGGGCGGTCGGCGCCGCGCAGGAACGAGAGCAGCCCGGCTGCGATGCGGCGCGACGCCTGCCCATCGCCGTAGGGGTTGACCGCTTTCGCCATCTTCTGGTATGCGGTCGCGTCGTCGAGCAGCTCGCTGATGTTCGCGACGATTGCTTCTTCTTCCACGCCTACCAGACGCAGCGTCCCCGCGTGCATGCCTTCAGGACGCTCGGTGACCCGGCGCAGCACGAGCACGGGCTTGCCAAGCGTGGGCGCTTCTTCTTGCAATCCACCCGAATCGGTCGCGACGAGCGTCGCCTGCCCGATCGTGGCGGCAAGAGTCCGGTAGCCGAGCGGCGCCACCAGTTTGGCACGCGACACGCCGTCGAGATTGCGGCGCACGGCCTCGACGATCGGCGGGTTGGGATGCACTGGCCACACGAGCGTGACGTCGTCATGCGTCTCGAGCACGCGACGAAATGCGCGGCAGATCGCCTCCAAAGGTTCACCCAAGTTCTCGCGGCGATGCGCTTCGGCGAAAATCATACGCGCGGTCTCAAACGGCACGGCCTCTTTCGGGTTCACGTTTGCATGCGTCTGAGCGAAGGCGTCGATGACCGTGTTCCCGGTGACCAAAATGTTCGCAGGGTCCTTGCCCTCTCGCAGCAGGTTCGCCCTCGCAAGAGGGGTCGGCGCGAAATGATAAGTCGCGATCGCCCCCGTGAGACGCCGGTTCATCTCTTCGGGAAATGGCTCGTAGATGGTGTCCGTGCGCAAGCCAGCCTCGACGTGGCCGACCGGGATCTTCCTATAATATGCGGCCAGGGCCGCAGCGGTCGAGGTGGTCGTGTCGCCGTGCACGAGCACGATCTCGGGCCGGACGTCGGCCAGCACCGTCCCGACCCGCTCCAGCACGCGCGTGGTGACGTCGGTCAGCGATTGCCCCTCGGTCATGACCCCGAGATCGTACTCCGACGTGATGGCGAACAGCTCGAGCACTTCATCGAGCATCTCACGATGCTGCGCGGTGGCGATGGTGATGCATCGGAAGCGCTCATCGCGGCCGAGCTGTGCGACCACCGGCGCTATCTTGACCGCATCCGGGCGCGTGCCGAAGACCGCGGCCACCACCACAGGGTTCAAAGGATATGCGGACCGCCTGGCCGGGAGAGCACGATGGCGATCGCCCCGAGGATGAAGCAGACCGCGTAGATGAGGTTGACTACCTGGCGCTGGGACAGCCCGACGTCGAGCAGTTGATGGTGGACGTGGCTTCGGTCGGCGTCGAAGATGGGCGCGCGGGCGGCCAGACGCGAGGCGATGACCCGGGCGGTGTCCACGATGGGCAGCGCGAGCACGATCAGCGGCACGAGCAACGAAATGCCCACCGCGACCTTCTCGGTTCCCATCACTGCTGCGCTTGCCAGCACGAACCCGACGAAGAGCGATCCGCCGTCGCCCATGAAGATGCGCGCCGGATGGTAGTTGAAGGGCAAGAACCCAGCGGCGGCGCCGCCCAAAGCGCACATGGTGATGGCCACCAGGTATTGGTGGTGCCACCACGACACGATCACCATGGTGACCGACGCGATGAGCGTGACGCCGGTGACCAGACCATCCAGCCCGTCGAGGAAATTGATGGCGTTGACCATGCCCAGGTACCAGAAAAGCGAGAATGGCACGGCGAGCCAGCCCAAGCCGACGTAGCCGATCTTCGGCAAGCCAAAGCCCTCGATGGTGAACTTGTAGAGGATCACCGTGACCGCCGCGACGATGAGCTGCGCCAGGAACTTGCGTCCTGGACGCATCCCCATGATGTCATCCCATAGGCCGACCCCAAGCATGAGCGTGGCGCCGGAGAGCAGGCCGATGATGAGCGCCAGATCACGCGTCCCCAGATAGTGATGGATGACGAAGTTGTTGTTCAGCGCCACGTTGAGCATGGCGAAGAGCGCGAGCATGAAGCCCACGAAGATCGCAAGCCCCCCAAGGCGTGGCGTGGGTTGGGCGTGCACTCGCCGGTCGTCGTCGGGTTCGTCGAAGACACCGAGCGCGAACGCCATGCGTCGCACGAGCGGCGTCACGATGGCGCAGGTGAGCGCGGCCAGCGCGAACGTGAGCCCGCACAGCCAGTAGATGTTGATGTCGAACAATCGCGCTGTCACGCCCGCTAGCCCGGGGCGTCCACGAATCGCTCTATCGCGATGTTCGACTCGGCCAACAGTTCGAACGCCAGCGGATCGGGATAGGTCTCCTCATACACGATGCGCCGGATGCCCGCGTTGATGAGCAGCTTGGTGCAGTTCAGGCACGGGTTATTGGTGCAATACAGCGTTGCGCCCTCGATGGAGATGCCGTGGCGCGCAGCTTGCACGATGGCGTTCTGTTCCGCATGGGTCGAGCGGGCGCAGTGCCCGTTGACGAGATCGGCGCCGCTCTCATGATCGCAGTGCCGCAGGCCTGCTGGCGCGCCGTTGTAGCCGGTGGCCAGGATGAGCTTATCCTTGACCAGCGCCGCGCCGACGGCTTTGCGCGAGCAGGTCGCGCGGGTAGCGACGGCGCGGGTGATGGCGCAGAAATATGCATCCCACGACGGGCGCTCGCTCAGGTGCGCTCTGGCGACCGGTGCTTTGGTGCTCATGTCGCGCTCTTCGTCCGCCCGGCGCGAGCGGCGACCTCCGGCACGCGGCCCGCTCCCGCGCCGAACAACCGGTCGCCGGCGTCGCCCAAACCTGGGACGATGTAGCCGTGCTCGTTGAGGTGGCGGTCCACTGCACACGTGAACGCGCGCAGATCTGGGTGCGCCTTTGTCAGCGCGCGGATGCCCTCAGGCGCGGCGATGAGCGAAATATAGCGCAGGTCCGTCACGTCTGCGCCGCGCTCGCGCAAGAGCGAGATGGTGGCGATAGCGGAGTTCCCGGTCGCCAGCATCGGATCGAGTACGAACGCGCGCCAGCCGTTCAGTTTGTCCGGAAGGTTCACGTAGTACGGTACGGCTTGCAACGTGTCAGGATCGCGGTAGATGCCGATGTGCGCCACGGTCGCCTGCGGCATGAGCGCGTGAAAGCCGGGGACGAGACCTAACCCGGCGCGCAGGATCGGCACGAGCAGCGGCACGCGCGCCACCGTGCGGGCGGGCGCCCACCCCAGCGGCGTCGCGACCTGGGTGTCGATGGTTTCCAAATCCGCCGTGGCCGGCCAGGCCAAGAGCGTGGCGAGCTCCGCACACAGCTCTCGGAACTCCTTGTTCGGCGTGGCCGCATCGCGCAGCCGTGCCAGCTTGTCTGCGACGAGCGGATGGTCGACGACCCACAGATTCTCGAACTGCGGGTGCGGCGACAGGTGTGACATGGCGTGGTTCGCTGCGGTCATGACGCGTGCGCTCTCTCAGGGCACGTCAAAGCGGCTGGTCAGCTCGTAGACGCGCGCGCGCAGACGCTCGCGCTGCGCGCCGGAGCCGATGTCGCTCATCGCTTCGTTCATGATGTCGGCGATCTGTTCCATCTCCGCCTCTTTCAGGCCGCGCGTCGTGACCGCTGGGGTGCCGACACGCACGCCGCTGGCGACGGCCGGCGGGTTACGGTCGAACGGGATCGTGTTCTTGTTGACGGTGATGCCGATCGTGTCCAGGTACTCTTCCACCGCCTTGCCGGTCAAGCCACGCACCGAGACGTCCACCAGCATGAGGTGGTTGTCCGTGCCGCCGGTGACGATGCGCAACCCGCGCGCCTGGAGCGCCGCGGCCAGCGCCTTCGCGTTGGCAATCACCTGCGCCGCGTAGTCGCGAAACGAAGGCTGCAGCGCCTCGCCAAAGGAGACCGCCTTGGCC
>Ga0187777_10002376_pt1 | contig 12050 bp, 11 predicted proteins | sample 1015_Q2_SP5_10_M_FD_132416 | JGI IMG/M metagenome (GOLD analysis project Ga0187777, IMG submission 132416) | Tropical peat soil microbial communities from peatlands in Department of Meta, Colombia - 1015_Q2_SP5_10_MG | ecosystem: Environmental > Terrestrial > Soil > Wetlands > Peat | place...
AGATCGTCACCGACACCACCGTCACCCTGGGCTCGTTCACCATCAACGGCGCCTTCCTGGGCGGCGTGATCCTGCCGGGCCTGATGCTGGCCCTGCTCACCGCCTGGCCCTGGCTCGACCGCTCGCCGGCCGAGGCCGCCGGCGCCTGGTTCCACAGCAGCCGCCGACGCCAGAACGCGGTCTTCCTGGTGGCGGTCCTGGTGGTGGTGCTGCTCACCGTGGTCGGCACCGTCCTGCGTGGCCCGTCGTGGCAGCTCTACTGGCCCTGGCAGGCCTGGCCCGAGATTCCCTCGAGGATCTGACATGGAGAAGCGCACCGACTCGCCGTACCCCCGCCTCGACCGGCCGGTGCTGGCCGCCGTCGGCGTGGTGCTGGTCCTCTCCACCCTGCTCTTCCTGCGCAACGACCGCGAGCACGAGTGGCGCTGGTACCAGGCCGAGTTCCGCAAGCTGGTCGCCGAGAAGTTCGGGGCGGAGAAGGCGAGGACCGTCCCCTCGGGGATGCAGCAGGTGTGGGTCGCCTCGCTCGGCCACGCGGACCGCTGCGTCACCTGCCACCAGGCGACGCGCTGGAGCGGCTTCGAGTCCGCCGAGGAACCCTGGAAGACGCACCCGCAGGAGATCCTGCGCAGCCACCCGCCGGAGACCTACGGCTGCACCTCCTGCCACGGCGGGCAGGGCTTCGCGGTGGACGGGGAGCCGGCGCACGGACCGGTGGCCTTCTGGGAGGAGCCGGTGCTCGGCAGGGCCATGGGCGAGGCCTACACCATCGTCGAGAACAAGGCCGCCCTCATGCAGATGAACTGCAACGTCTGCCACCGCTACGACCGCGAGACGAAGGGCGCCGACTTCATCAACCGCGGCAAGGAGCTGGTGGAGCAGAAGGGCTGCCGGGCCTGCCACGTGATCAACGGCCGCGGCGGCAACATCGGCCCCGACCTCACCTACGTGGGCGACAAGGCGCCCGAGCAGTACGACTACGGCCGGCTCTCGGGCCAGAAGACGGCCTTCGCCTGGCACATCGCCCACCTCAAGGACCCGCGGGCGCTGGTGCAGGAGACGGTGATGCCGAACTTCAACCTGACGAGCAAGGACGCGCAGTCGCTGGCGGTGCTGATCCTGTCCTGGCGCAAAGCGCCGGTGCCGGCGGCGTTCGTGGCCGGGGTTCCCCGCACCGACCCGCAGACCGAGGAGCAGAAGCTGGCAGCGCAGAGGATGCTGGAGGGTCCGGGCGCCTGGTTCGTGAAGACCGGCTGCTTCGTCTGCCACTCGATCTCGGCCTACGGCGTCAGGAGCCCCGCCCAGATCGGCCCCGACCTCTCGAACGCCGTGGAGGACGTGCAGAGCCGCTTCGGCCGCACGATCGACGACTTCCTGGCTGCGCCCTCCGGGACCATGTCGGTCGTGCTCTCGCGGCAGATCGTGCTGACGCCGGAGCAGAAGGCGGTCGCCATCCAGAAGCTGCGCGAGGCGTTCGCCGAGTACCAGAAGCAGAAGGCGGCTGCCGAGGCGGCGAAGAAGGCGCCGGGACGGCCGCTGTGAGCCGCAAGACGTCGCCGGGCCATCCGTGCCATCCGTTCGGGCCATCCGTACCCCCAGGAGGGATTCGATGGAGGCAGTCATGAACACCAGTCGAAAGCGCGCGGTCTTCCTCGCGCTGGCCGCGATCGCGGCAACCGGCCTGCTGACGGCGCGCTGCGCGCCGAGCGGGCCCAAGGCGAAGAGGGCGGGGGCGGTGTCCGACACCGCGGCCGCCGCCATGAAGGTCTACGTGGCGCCCGGCGACCTCGACGAGTACTACATGTTCGCCTCGGGCGGCCACTCGGGGCAGGTGTACATCTACGGGGTGCCCTCGATGCGGCACCTGGCCACCATTCCCGTCTTCACCCCGTACCCGGCCACCGGCTACGGCTTCGACGACGACACCAAGAAGATGCTGGGCGACCTCAGCTGGGGCGACGTCCACCACCCCTCGCTTTCCGAGACGAACGGCGACTACGACGGCCGCTGGCTGTTCGTCAACGACATGAACGGCCGCATCGCCCGCATCGACCTGCGCGACTTCAAGACCAGGCAGATCATCGGCCCGGTGCCGAACGTCTCCGGCAACCACGGCTCCGCCTTCGTCACGCCCAACACCGAGTACTCGGTGATGGCCTCGCGCTTCTCCATCCCCATCCCCAAGGGCACGCCGGTGGAGGTGGCCAAGTACGCGACCGAGTACAAGGGTGTCGTCACCGGCATCAAGATCGACCCCAAGAACGGCAACATGTCGATCGGCTGGCAGATCATGATGCCGCCCTTCGACTACGACCTCGGCGACGCCGGCAAGAGCGCCTCGGACGGCTGGGTGTTCTTCACCTCCTACAACACCGAGCGCGCTACCGGCAAGCTCGAGGTCACCTCCACCCAGCGCGATCGCGACTACATCGCCGCCATCGACTGGCGCCTGGCCGAGAAGTCGGCCGCCGAGGGCAAGGGCACGATGATCGGCGGCATCAAGGTGATCGACCCCAAGACGGTGCCCGGGCTCGTCTACTTCATGCCCTGCGGCAAGTCGCCGCACGGCGTCGACGTCGCGCCCGGCGGCAAGTGGATCATCGGCTCCGGCAAGCTGCAGGGCGTCACCACCGTCTTCAACTGGGAGAAGGTGCAGACGGCGATGCGCAACAAGGACACGACCGGCGACGAGGACGGCATCCCGGTGCTGAGGTACGAGTCGATCAAGGAAGCCGAGGTGCCGGTGGGCCTGGGGCCGCTGCACACACAGTTCGGGCCGGACGGCTACGCCTACACCTCGCTCTTCGTCGACAGCGCGATCGCCAAGTGGAAGCTCGGCACCTGGGAGGTGGTGGACAAGGTGCCCATGTCGTACTCCATCGGCCACCTCTCCGCGGCCGAGGGCGACACCGAGCACCCGCAGGGCAAGTACCTGGTGGGCCTCAACAAGCTCTCCCACGGCCGGCACCTCTCCGTCGGCCCCTCGCAGCCGGAGTCGAGCCAGCTGGTCGACATCTCGGGCGACAAGATGAAGCTGCTGCTCGACGCCTTCACCGAGCCCGAGCCGCACTACGCGCAGATGATCAACGCCAACAGGCTCCACCCCATCGAGGTCTACCCCAAGGAGGAGAACAAGCACCCGCTGGCCGTCTGGGACGTCAAGGACGCCGGGTTGACCCGCAACGGCAGCAAGGTGCTGGTCAAGATGGTCGAGGTGCGCTCCACCATCACCCCCACCGACTTCGAGATCAAGGAAGGGGACGAGGTGACCCTGGCCATCACCAATATCGAGCAGACCACCGACATGCTGCACGGCCTCGGCATGCTCGACTACAACTTCAACATCGTGGTCGACCCGGGCGAGACCAAGACCGTCACCTTCAAGGCGAAGAAGAAGGGCGTCTACCCGTACTACTGCACGAATTTCTGCTCCGCTCTCCACCAGGAGATGCAGGGCTACATGATCGTCCGATAGGCTCCGGGGTTTCGTGGGGGGCGCCCCACTCGCGCCCCCCACACCCCCTGAGGTGCGCATGCGCCAAACCGTCGTCAAGATCAACCGCCTGCTGGACGCGCCGATCGACGTGGTGCCGCGGCTGCTGATGGTGCTGGCGCTCGTCTGCCTGCTGCCGACCTTCTTCACGCCGCTCTACGACATGACCATGTTCGCCCCGCAGTACCCTGACGGCCTGCGGCTGCACATCCACAGCTACAAGCTCGAGGGAGGCAACGGCGGCCAGGACGTCAGGGAGATCAACGTCCTCAACCACTACATCGGCATGCGTCACCTGTCGATCGAGGACTTCACCGAGTTCAAGTGGCTGCCGTTCGTGATCGGCGTCTTCGGTCTCCTCTTCCTGCGCACGGCGGTGCTGGGCAAGATGTCGCACCTGGTCGACGTGCTGGTGCTCTACCTCTACTTCGGGCTGTTCTCGCTGTGGTCGTTCGGCTACCGGATGTACCAGTATGGCCATTCGCTCGACCCCGCCGCCCCCGTCCGTGTCGCACCGTTCATGCCGCCGCTGTTCGGCTTCAAGAAGCTCGCGAACTTCGAGGTCTACTCCTACCCCGCGTTCGGCGCCTACGCGCTCGCCACCGCCGCCCTGTGCCTGCTGGCGGCCTTCCTGCTGGCCTGGCGGCAGTGGCGGCGGGAGGAGAAGGCCGTCGCCGCCCCGGCCCGGCTGACGGCGGCCGGGCAGCACGCCTGATGTCGCCGCGCCTCCCGCGAACGTCGCTGGCGGCGGCGGCGCTCGTCGCCTGTGCCGCGCCGCTCCTGGCCCAGGGGATGGCGCCGCTCGCCCCCGGCGCCGTCGAGGGAAGGCCGGCGGCAGGCCAGGCCTCGCCGCTGCAGGCGCGCCTCGACGCCGCCGCGCCCTTCGACACCGTCATTGTCGGGCCCGGCGAGTACGTCGGCGACCTGCTCATCGACAAACCGCTGCGGCTCCAGGGCAGCGGCAGACCCCGGCTGGTCGGGTCGGGCGACGGAAGCGTGGTGCGCGTGCGGGCCGACGACGTCACCGTCCTCGGCTTCGACATCGACGGCCAGCGTGGCGGCGACCTCGGCCGGGACACGGCGGCCGTCCACACCACCGGCGCGCGCACCACCGTACGCGACTGCCGCGTCCGCGAGGCCCTCTTCGGCATCTACGTCCGCGAGGCGAACGGCGTGGTGGTCGAGGGCTGCACCATCCGCGGCATCCCCGGCAGGGATCCGGGCGAGAAGGGCTCGGGCATCCACATCTTCAACACCATGGGCTTCCGCCTGATCGGGAACGAGGTCGTCGACGTCCGCGACGGCTTCTACCTGCAGAACGCCTCGCGCGGCCTGGTGAAGGACAACGTCGCGCGCGACCTGCGCTACGGCCTGCACTACATGTTCTCGGACGACAACGTGTTCGAGGGGAATACCTTCGCCAACGGGGCCGCCGGCACCGCCATCATGTACTCTCGCCACCTCGTCTTCCGGCGCAACCGCTTCCTGCACAACCGCGGGTTCGCCTCGGTGGGGCTGCTCTTCCAGGGCTGCGAGGACGTGCTGGCGGAGGACAACCTGATCGCCGACAACGCCCGCGGCGTCTTCATCGAGGGCTCGCAGCGCATCCTGGTCCGCCGCAACCGCATCGCCGGCTCCGACGTCGCGGTGGTGCTCTACGACCCGACCGGCGGCCACCGCTTCGAGGGCAACTCCTTCGTCGGGAACCTCACGCCGCTCGACCTGGTAGCGCGGCGGACCGACACCGTTTTCGTCGGCAACTACTGGTCCGGGAACGACGAGCCCGACCTCGACGGCGACGGCTGCAGCGACCGCCCCTACCGCTTGTCGACGGTCTTCGACCACTTCCGCGGCAACCTGACGGCGGCCGACCTCATGTCCGAGAGCTTCGCCGCCGTCGCCATCGGCGCCGCCGAGCGCACCTTCCCGGTGCTGCGCCTGGTGCCGGTGGAGGACCCGGCCCCGCTGGTGCGCCCTCCGGCGCTGCCCGACGTCCCGGAGCCGGATCCCCGCGGCAGAAGCGGCGCCGACCCGCGAGGGCTTCTCGTTTCGCTGGCGCTGGCGGTCGCGGGCGGTCTCGTCCTCTCGCGGGGGTGGCGGCGATGATCTCCTACCGCGGGTTCACCAAGACGTTCGGGGCCCAGCGCGCGGTCTTTGGCCTCAGCCTCGAGGTGGCCCCGGGCGAGGTGGTGGCCCTCCTGGGGCCGAACGGCTCGGGCAAGACGACGACACTCAAGGCCGCGGCCGGCCTCATCCACCCGACGTCGGGCCAGGTCCTCCTGGGCGAGCCGCCCCGGCCGGCGGCGGACCCCGAGGCGCGGCGGATCCTCTCGTACTTGCCCCAGAAGGTCTCGTTCCCCGACGCGCTGACCGGGACGGAGGTGGTCGAATTCCACCGGCAGCTCCGGGGAGCGCCAAAGGAGCGGGCGGCGGAGGTGCTCCGCTTCGCCTCGCTCAATGGCGCGGGCGGGCGCACGGTCGGCACCTACTCGGGCGGCATGGTCCAGCGGCTCGGCCTGGCGGTGGCTCTGCTGCCGCACGCGCCCGTGTTCCTGCTGGACGAGCCCACGGCCGCCCTCGACCCCGACGGCCTGTGCGCCTTCTACGGCACCGTGGAGCACGCCCGCGAGGACGGCCGCGCGGTGCTGTTCACCTCGCACCAGCTCGGCGACGTCGAGCGGCTCGCCGATCGCTTCGCCGTGCTCGTCTCCGGCCAGCTGGTGGCGACGCTGACCGCGGCGGAGCTCAAGGACCGCCTCGCCTGCCGCGGCCTCATGCGGCTGCGCCTCTCGTCGCGGCCGCCGGCCCTGCTCGAGGCGGTGCGTGCGCTCGCCCCCAAGGCGACCTGGGCTGGCGAGGAGCTGGTGGTCCCCGGCCCGGCCTCGCTGCGGCCGCGGGTCATCGACGCGGTCTCCCGGCTCGGTGTCGAGATGCGGGGACTGACCGCCGAGGAGGGACGGCTCGACACCCTGTACCGGGAGCTGATCGCCGAGTCGGTGGCAGCGGAGGCCCACGCGTGAGGCGGAGGATCGCCGCCGTCCTGGCCGCGACTTTCGGGCTCGCCGGCTGCGGAGCCCGGCCCCAGCAGCCAGCGGCGCTCGACACCCGCAACGAGGCCTGCGCCTCCTGCCGGATGCCGGTCTCCGACGCGCGGCTCGCCTCGCAGCTGATCGCGCCCGGCGAGCTGCCTCGCTTCTTCGACGACCTCGGCTGCCTGCGCGACTTCCTGGCCGCCGGAAGGGCGCCGCATGGCGCCGTCGCCTTCGTGGCCGACCACCGGACGAGGCAGTGGGTCCGAGCCGACGCCGCGGTGTACACCAAGGTCCCCGGGCTGGAGACACCGATGAGCTCGCACCTGATCGCGCATGCCGACACCGCCTCGCGAGACCAGGACAAGGACGCGCGCGCCGGCACGACGGTTGATCCCCGCGAGCTGTTCGGGTCCGGCGCTGCATCTTCGGGAGCGGGGCGGTGAGCACGCTCCTGCTGTTCGCTCGCCAGGAGCTGGTGCTGGCCCTGCGCTCGCGCTGGACACAGATCTTCGCGGCCGTGTTCGCCCTGCTGGCGTTCGCGGTGGCCGGCGGCGGCTACGTCCTCTCCGGCGGCCACGGCATGCAGGACTTCGCCCGCACCGCGGTCTCGCTCGTGCAGCTGGTGCTCCTGCTGGTGCCACTGACGGCGCTGGTCATCGGCGTCCTCTCGCTCGCCCCCGAGCCCGGGGCGGCGGAGATCCTGTTCTCGCAGCCGGTCCCCCGGCGGACCATCCTGCTCGGCAAGCTGCTGGGGCTCTTCGAGGCGCTGGCGGCGGCGCAGGCGATCGGCTTCGGCGCGGCCGGCGCGGTCGTCTACTCGCAGTCGGGCGGCGAGGGAGTGGGCGGCTTCCTGCTGCTGGTCTCCGCCTCGCTCGTCACCTCGGCCGTGTTCCTCGGCCTGGCCGCGCTGCTGTCGGCCGGGGCCACCGGCCGCCGGCGCATGCGCGCGCTCGCGCTGGCGTTGGTGGTCTGGTTCGTGGCGGTGGCGCTGGTCGACCTGACAGCGCTCGGCCTCGCCTCTCTCCTGCCCTCCGGCACGGCCTCGCGGGTGCTGATCCTGGCCTCCATCCTCAACCCCGTGGGCGCCGTCCGCACCGGCGCGCTCCTGGCGATCCAGGGCACGGCGGCTTTCGGGGGCGCCTCGCTGGCCCTGCTGCGCTTCACCCACGGCGGCTGGGGCGGCGGCCTCGTCCTGGGCGGATCTCTGCTGTTGTGGCTGCTGGTCCCGACCGCGCTCGCGGTGCGCCGGCTAGGTCGGGTCGACCTCTAGCCGCCGCTCGCCACCCTCGCGCACTCGGCCAGCACCACCGCGCCCACGAAGAGCGACTCCTCCGCCGGCACGAAGCGAGACGAGTGGGCCGGCGTCGGCTCCCCCCCGGGCTCTCGCGCGCCGATGCGCAGGAAGCAGCCGGGGATCTTCTCGAGGTAGAAGGCGAAGTCCTCGCCGCCCATGTTGGTGGTGCCGAGCGGGACCAGAGCGGCGGGGCCGAGCACGCGGCGTACGGCCTCGGCCGCCTGCTCGGCTGACGCTTCGTCATTCACCACGGGAGGCGTGCCGTCGATCAGGGTGACCTCGGCCTCGAGCCCGTGCGCGGAAGCGATGCCCCGCGCCACGCGGTCGACCTCCTCGACCAGCAGCCGTCGGGTCTCCGGCGTGGTGGCCCGCAGCGTGCCGGCCAGCTCGGCCGCCTCGGGGATCACGTTGGGGGCGCTGCCGGCGCGGACGGAACCCACCGTGACCACGCCGGGCAGCGCCGGATCGAGCCGACGCGACACGATCGTCTGCAGCGCCGTCACCAGGTGCGCGAGGCCGACCACCGGGTCCGTGCCCTCGTGAGGGCGGGCGCCGTGCGCTCCCCGGCCGCGCAGCACGACACGGAAGCTGTCCGCCGAGGCCGCCACCGGACCCGCCTGGGCGACGACCTGGCCGACGGCGAAGCGGCGGTCGACGTGCGCCCCGAAGATCGCGCCGACACCGGCGAGGGCGCCGCTGGCGAGGACCTCCCGGGCACCTCCGCCCAACTCCTCGGCCGGCTGCAGCACCACACACACCTCGCCCGGCGCGGGCTCGCGGCCGAGCAGCAGCGCCGCTCCCGCCGCCCAGGCGGCGTGCACGTCGTGGCCGCAGGCGTGCATCACGCCCTCGTGGACGGACGCGTGCTCCAGGCCGGTCGTCTCGGCGACCGGCAGCGCGTCGATGTCGCCGCGCAGCGCCACCGGCGGCGCGCCGGCGACCCGGCCCGGCACCCGTGCCAGGAGCCCGGTGCGGGCGACTCGACGGACGTCGGCGATACCGCGGGCGCGCAGGAAGCGCTCGAGAGTGTCCTGCGTCCGTACCTCCTGCCAGGCGAGCTCCGGGTGGCGGTGGAGCTCCCAGCGCAGCTCGACGAGCGCCGCCTGATCGGCCGCGGTGAACCGGTCGCGCGCGCTCACCCGCGCAGCTCCGCCCTGCGCACCGTCAGCGCCTCGACCCGACGGACGTCCACCTCGACCCCGATGCCGGGCCGGTCGCGCGGGACCCTCACCATCCCTTCCTCCATCGTCCACTCCGGCGTGACCACGTCCCGCTCCCAGTAGCGCGCGCTCGGGCTCACGTCGCCGGGCAGCACGAACCCCGGCAGCGAGGCGAGCGCCACGTTGTACGCCCGTCCTATGCCGCTCTCCAGCATCCCGCCGCACCAGAGGGGGACGCCCCGCGCACAACAGAATGCGTGGATCGCCAGGCTCGGCGCGAAGCCCCCGACCCGGCCGGGCTTGAGGTTGACGATGCGGCCGGCACCGAGGGTCACCATGTCCTTCGCGCGGTCGAGCGAGGTGATCGACTCGTCGAGGCAGATCGGCGTGCGCAGCCGCTTCTGCAGGGCCGCGTGCCGCACCAGGTCGTCCCAGGCCAGCGGCTGCTCGATCATCATCAGCTGGAGCTCGTCGAGCTCAGCCAGCCGGTCGGCGTCGGCCGGCCCGTAGGCGCTGTTGGCGTCGGCCATCAGCGGCGCGTCGGGACCGAGCGCCTGGCGGACCGCGCGCAGGAACGCGAGGTCACGGCCGGGCTCGATCTTGACCTTCACCTTGCGGTAGCCCTCGGAGAGCGCCGCGTGGGCCTTCGCCACCAGGCGCTCCGGCGCCTCCTGGATGCCGAGCGAGATCCCGGTGGCGATCGCCTCACGGGTGCCCCCGACGAACCGGGCGAGCGGCTCTCTCGCGATCGTCGCGGCGAGGCCCCACAGGCCCATCTCGACGGCCGCCTTTGCCATGTTGTGCCCGCGGAAGTCGGCCTCCAGCATCGGGTGGACCTCCGCCGGGTGCCCGAAGGGTCGGCCGAGCACGCGCGGAGCCACGTGCGCCCCGATCACCAGCCAGGCGGTGTCGATCGTCTCCGGCGAGTAGTTCGGCTGCTCCTCGGCGACGCACTCGCTCCAGGCGGTGGCGCCGCCCTCGTCCTGCAGCTCGAGGAGCAGGATGCGGCGGACGTGCACGATGCCGGAGGAGATGCGGAACGGCTCGCGCAGCGCCAGCCGGATCTCGCGCAGCGTGAGGCGCAGCAGCCGGACGCTCACGCGCTTTCCCCGGGCGACAGCACATAGGCAGGATCGCCCTCGCGCGGGAAGACGAAGGCGGAGACGCGCCAGCCTCGGCCGAGGTGGTGGGCCAGCGCGCGCCTCGCCGCCGCGTGCCACGCCCGCGCGCCCTCGAGATCGCCCGCGAGGAGCGCGCCGAGGTCGCGCGGCACCCGCACCGCCACCGCGCCCGTCGACACGGTCTCGAGCAGCGCGGGATCGCTCGGCAGCGGCACGGGCTCGCCGCGCACCGGCCAGTTCACCACGAAGCGGTCGGTCCCCAGCGGGTGCAGCGGCGAGCCGGTGCGCGTGCCGTACATGTCGACCACGAACTCGTCGACACGGGCGCCCAGCCGGACGAGGTTCAGCCGCGCGTTGCGGGCCGCCATCGGGTCGAACGTCCAGTGCATGGTCTCGACACCGATCGCCCGGCAGCGCTCGCGCTGGTACCGCTTCAGCGCCTCTCCCAGCCCGCGCCCGCGGTGCTCCCTGCGCACCGCCAGCAGGTCCGACCAGTGCACCAGCCGCCCGCCGTGGACGCCGGTGATCCCGAAGACGAAGCCCAGGAGATCGCCGCCCGGCGCGAAGGCACCCGCAGCGACGCCACCCACCTTCCGCGCGACCATGAGGATCGAGGCGGGCACGCGCTCCTGGAACCCCTCGCCCCAGGTCTCCTCCTGCAGGCGCACGGCGGCTTCCAGCTCCGCCTGGCCCTCGAGATCACGCAGGACCAGCCCGTTCGCCAGCACCTGAGGGGCGCCCGACGCCATCGGCGAATGGTACGCCGCATGACGGCCGTCATAGGGGGACCGGCCGGCCGGTTCGAACCTGCCACCAGCCGACGATTCGCGCCGCCCAACCGCGAGAGGAGCGATCCATGGGAACAAGCCTGCTGCTCGTCGTTCTGGTCGCCGCGACGGCCTTCGCGGCGCCGGCCTCCGCGCAACCCAAGGACATCGTGGACACCGCCGTGGCCGCCGGGAGCTTCAAGACGCTGGCCAAGCTGCTCACCGACGCCGACCTGGTCGCCGTGATGAAGGGCCCGGGCCCGTACACGGTCTTCGCGCCGACCGACGACGCCTTCGCCAGGGTGCCGAAGGACGTGCTGGAGGGCCTGGCCAGGGACAAGGCCAGGCTGCAGGAGGTCCTCAAGTACCACGTGCTCACATCGAAGTGGACCAGCGACGACTTCAAGCTCGTCAAGCAGACCGGCACCGTGCAGGGCAAGCCGGTCGTCTTCGCGGTGGCCGGGGGCGGCTTCACCGTCAACGGAGCCAAGGTGATCAAGGCGAACGTCGACTGCAGCAACGGCATCATCCACGTGATCGACACCGTGCTGCTGCCGCCTCGCTGAGGACGTGGCGCCCCCCGGCGGCTCGTTCTAGAATCGGCGCTTCATTCTCGACGCGGAGGTGGCGCCGTGAGCGATGACGTCAAGTTCGTCCTGCCCGATGCCGAGATGCCGAAGTGCTGGTACAACATCCAGGCGGATCTCCCGTTCGAGCTGCCGAGCGTCCTCCACCCGGGCACGAAGAAGCCGGTCGGGCCGGACGACCTGGCGCCCCTCTTCCCGATGGCGCTCATCCAGCAGGAGGTCACCAAGGAGCGCTGGGTCGACATCCCGGAGCCCGTCCGCGACGTCTACCGGCTCTGGCGCCCGACGCCACTCTTCCGCGCGCGGCGGCTGGAGCAGGCGCTGCAGACGCCGGCGCGGATCTACTACAAGTACGAGGGCACCAGCCCGGCCGGCAGCCACAAGCCGAACACGGCGGTGGCGCAGGCGTTCTACAACAAGGAGGCCGGCGTCAGGCGCATCGCCACCGAGACCGGCGCCGGCCAGTGGGGCAGCGCGCTCGCTTTTGCCGCCCAGCTCTTCGGCATCGACGTGAAGATCTACATGGTCCGCGTCAGCTACGACCAGAAGCCGTACCGGCGGAACATGATGGAGACCTGGGGAGCGAAGGTGGTCGC
>Ga0187777_10002377_pt1 | contig 12045 bp, 6 predicted proteins | sample 1015_Q2_SP5_10_M_FD_132416 | JGI IMG/M metagenome (GOLD analysis project Ga0187777, IMG submission 132416) | Tropical peat soil microbial communities from peatlands in Department of Meta, Colombia - 1015_Q2_SP5_10_MG | ecosystem: Environmental > Terrestrial > Soil > Wetlands > Peat | place...
AATATCGATAAGGAAAATTACAGCACGTATGTGACGGTGAAGACCTAAAGCCAGCTGCGCCTCTGCTCAGGGTGCCAGGCTTGGCTCGGCGAACTTGGTGGAGTCGATCGTCGCATTCTGCTGGATCATCAATAAGCAAAGAAGCCATGCACTGAAGGAAGACCGAGAGCGCACTTAAACATAACTATTTCTAAAGATAGTGGGCGCTGTCCGAGACCCAAACCCTGCCCTAATGCGGCGTATCTTCCTCGACTAATTTGTAGCGGTACCGGTCGCTTTCCTCTCTTGCAGTCTCGTGACGCAGCAGAGCCAGCTTCTTCAGTAAATCTGGAATCTCGGCGTTCTGGCCGGTCTTTCGCAGCGCCCGGATCAAATGGTACACGGCTGCCTGATCCTTAGGATTAGTAGCTAGGGCTTTGCGGCACTCGTCAGCAGCTTCTTGATACTGCCCAGACTCCAGATAAAGTTTTGCCAGCACTCCGCGGGCGGGCGCCAGAGTCGGCTGCAAGGAAACAGCTTTGCGGGCAGAGCGTAAGGCTAATTCAAAACCGGGCGTGTTGGGCTCAGTGTCTTTAGCCGCAAGAATGTCAGCTTGCAGATACAGCATGAAAGCGTCGTCCGGTTTGCGCGCCAATGAAGCGCGCACCTTCTCCAGGGCGCGCTCGAAGTCGTTTTCCTGCGCCGCCGCTAATCCTTGGGCAGCCGAACTGAGAGACTGGTTAGGATCAAGACTATAAGCTTCCTGGAAGTCGGCCTCGGCTTTGTCATATTGGGCCAACTGAACATACAGCACCCCGCGCGCAAAATATAGAGGTGCTGCTTTGGGCTGCAACCCCAGGCCGTCGCTGATGACATCGACGCCGACCTGAAACGATCCGTGGGAATAAGAAAGGTTGGCGAAATCCAGATACAGATTCACATTTTGTGGTTCAAGCAGAATCGCCTGCCGAAGCAGGCCGACCGCCTGCACTGTTTCTCCAATATGCTCGTACGCCCGGGAGGCCAGTTCCAGAGTCTCAGGCTCGGGATTGTCCACCTGCAAAAGCGGTTGAAGAGTAGTTAGCGCATCTCCAGACTTATTGCCCATCAGTTGTATGGCAGCCAGCACTTGCCGCTCCCGATGATCGGCCGGATTCATCGCTACCGTGCGCTGAAAAACTATTGCTGCGCGATCGAATTCCTTGAGCTTTACAAGGCAGATCGAATAGGCATGCAATCCGCTGGGGCGAGAGTCAAACAGCGCGCCTGCTTTCTCAAAATGACGGACGGCGGCGGTACAGTTTCCCTGTTGATACTGGAGCACTGCCAACATGCCGTGACCGGTTACGTCTCCGGGATGTAAGCGGAGTACATGCTGGATGAGAGGAATCGCGTTCGGACTACCGGCGTCGTACTCGATCTGCGCTGCCCCTTGTAGGGCGGGTAGGTAGTCCGGAACGAGTTGAAGTGCATGGCGAAATGAAGCCAACGCCTCTTTCTCGCGTTTTTCCCCAGCATATGCCAGACCCTGCATGGTCCACAGCTGGGCATCCTGAGGCGAATCACCCAAGGCCGGCGAAAGTAGTTCCAGAGCCTTTTCAAATTCCTGGTTTCGCAGTGCGGCGCGAATCGCGTCGCGATTCGCTGCACTTTGAAGACGCACGGGGAGCAGGCAGCAGGTTACGGACAGAACAACCAGCACTCTGGAACCATACCCGGCTCGCATTATCGACGCCAGCCTGATGGCGTCCGCCTACCATACCACGCGGAGGTCAGAGCAAGTGAGAAAAGCTCCTGCCATTCCTCTTCCATCCCCCTAGAACATCAGCCTGCCGCCAATCTGCCAGTTCCGTGGTAACTGCTGTGCCGTCGCCAAGCCGAAGGTAGCTTTTGACAGATCGGTCTGGAATGCGGTTAGGTTCACTCGGTTGAAGATGTTGAAGAATTCAAATCGCAACTGAAACGTAACTCTCTCCGTAATGCGCGTGTTTTTGTAAAAGTTAACGTCTGTCTCGGCAAAGTTCGGAGATCGGAATAGATTTGCCTTCTCATTTCCTTGTGTTCCGAACGCTGGCTGTTGGAACTGGCCGGACAAGAACGCGCCCGTAAGGAATGCCGACTTTGAAGTCTTCTGCTGGTAACTTGTAACGTCTGGATAATCAATGCCTCCAAGACCGACGCTGGCGACAGTATTCGAGCTGTCCCCATCCGCATTGAAGTCGCCGCTGCCAGGAGCGTAACCAACTGGTGGGTTCGCCGGTGACGGACACGAAGGCGCGCCCGCGCCTGTGATTCTACAGACAGGAATAAACGGAGCACTGGTTGAGACCATAGCGGGATAACCCGACTGGAAGATGCTGGTTCCGCTTATCCCCCATCCGCCCGTCAAGTAGCCTACCAAGCCGTGGCTTCCTTTCAGCCCCGGAAGCTCGTAGTTGAGTGTCAGCGAGAAACGGTTGGGAACATCCCAGGGGGAGGGACCATAATAGGTTGCAGGATCGGCCTCGGCGGGATAGTTCGACGCGTCATCTTTCGACTCGGAGCGCGTATAGGACGCATCAAAGAAACCGCCACGGGCGAAACGTCCCTTAAAGTCGAAGAATACGCTCTCAAAGTTGCTGTAACGATCATTAGTCGTGTAGTTGATCTCGCCGAAACTGTGATTCAATCGGGTGGGCGCGAGGCTCGCATGTATGATCAAGTCGTCGGCGAAGGCATTAATGTCTTGACCATAACTCACAATCCCCGACTGATCTCCCGCTCCCACCAGGTTGTAACCGTGCGACCCGGAATAGCCGATGCTGGCTGCGTAGTCGCGCCCAACTTTTCGCTGGAGGGTGCCTGACCAAATTACTGCCTTCGGTGATTTCAGGTTGGGATTAATGCCACCGATGGCGAAATTGCCGCCTACAATCCCGCCCTGCGAATTAAGACAGCCTTCGGGTCCCAGAGTTGGACAGATGGGAGAACCTAACAACGCAGGATACGTGAAGCCAAACGGGGGCTTGCCGCCTGTTCCCAGTACGAATAGGGGCGGGGTCGCTGTACCGGTAGTAAAGGTTGGCACAATCGGACCCGGAGGACTGCCACGAAATTCCTCTTGCACGTTCGCCGAAGTCAACCAATTGTTGTAGAGACCAACGCCACCTCGGACCACCCAGTTTCCACTGCCAGTTACATCCCACGCTAAACCACCGCGAGGACTGAGAAGGTTGTTGACCGTGTGGTTGAGCGCATTGTGGGACGCTTTGGCGAAACCGTTCGCCACTTCTTCCCCGAAAGTCTGCCCCGGGCCCAGATAGAAGTTACCGAATACGGTCGTTGGACTCTTCGAATACGGGTTACCGCTATCATCCCAGCGCAGACCGAGTGTCAGGGTTAAATTACGTCGCGCCTTCCAGGTGTCTTGCGCAAATAAACCCCACGTTCGCGAAGCCGCATCCCACGACCAAAGCACCGGCTTCCCGGTAATCGGGTCGTACATCACATGGCCTTCGGTGTGAGGCGAGTCCTGAGCCAGAGCCAATAGATCATTAAAATTGAAGGTTGGTTGCGACCACGGCCCCTGGAAGGGTTCAACGTCATCTCCGTACCAACCTTCGTAGCCAAACTTCAGCGTGTGAGCACCGCGCACGTGGGTTAGAACATCGCGCCAGTGATAATTGTGCTGGATGAAGTCTCCTTGAGCGAAACCGACGCCAAACGCCTGTCCGCCTTCGGTGCTGATTCCGCTAACCGCGATCGAAGGCACGCTATAATCTTTGGCCCCACTTCCGAGCACGCCCTCCACGCGGTTTGCACCGAAGATGACTTCATTCAACGTATTAGTTGAAAACGTGTGGCTCCAATTTACCTGGAAAGCCCGTTGCCAGTTGTTGTTCAGTGCCGAGAATGCCGGAATTGCCGAGGCTGCTCCGTAGTTAAGCAGCGTCCTGTAAAAGCTTCCGTAGATCCGGTCGTTGGCGAAGTACTTGTCGACGCGAACGAAGTATTGGGTGCCGTTGCGGACTTGTGGGGCGCTGAAATTGCCCGTATCAATCATCGGCAACGCGCAAGGAATGAAAGCTGTCGATGCTGTATCGCAGCCCGAAGCCCCGGTGCCGAACACTCCTGCCGCAGTTCCGTTGTTGGCAACCGTGATTCCTGTCACATTTGTCGGCAAATATGTCGACAGCAAATGCGTACCCACCGTGTTGGGGTAATTCTGTTTTGCGTACGCAATGAATTGGGGGTCTGCGAAAGTGATTGAAGAATTGGTGGCGAGTGAAGAGCGTAGAGGCTCGACCGCAAAATAAAAGAAGAAGCGGTGATGGGGAATAATCGGCCCCCCGATCGAGAATGACATGTTATTGCCATGAAAAGGCAAATATCCCGTGGGCGAGCTGAAGTGCGTTTTGGCAAACCACTTCTGGTAGTAAAACCAGTCGGCCGCTTCGCCGTGGAACTGATCTGATCCCGATCTTGTAGTCATCACTTCCTCTACCCCAGTCGCCCGGCTGTATTCGCTGGAGTAAGTATTGACCTGAATGCTGCTTTCCTGAATGGACTCCGGATTTGGCGTGAGATTCAGAACGCCCTGGCGGATACCGCTCGTCACGTCAAGTCCGTCAATCACGTACATATTTGACATCTGACCCTGACCATTGGCACTGGCGTCAACTTGAGTCTCAGTTGAGTAGTTGTCCACACCAGACCCCGGCGTACCAGCCGCACCCGGCTGGCCCCCGCCCACGGTCCCCAGTCCTGTTACGCCTGGAGCTAAGGTAGTGAGTGTCACTAAATTGCGGCCGGCCACTGGCAACTCAGCGACTCCCGAGTTTTCAAGCGTGAGTTCATTGCGACTATCGGCCGTGTCAACGATCGGCACCTCTGAAGTAACTTCTACGGCTTCGACTGCCGACCCGATTTTCAGTTTTACCAGTACGTTCAGGTCCTGCTCAGTGAGAAGAGTAACGTCCGTCTCAGACTTGCCGAAGCCGGGGGCTTCGACGGTAATTTTGTAGGCGCCTGGCGCCAAACTAATAAATCGATAGTTGCCGGATGCATTGGAGGTGGCGCTGGAGGTAACCTGCGTAGCACTATTCACGAGGGTAATCTTGGCGCCGGTCACCGCAGCTCCCGTTGGGTCTTGAACGCTGCCTTGTATGCTTCCCGTGAATTGCGCTACTAGCGAAGTAGAGGCGAGTAGAAGGAAAACCGCCAGGCAGACAGCACAGAGTCCGAATCTTTCTTTCGCGGCCATATGCACCCCACTCAAGTTGCCAGGTTGGCGCGGGACAAAGGGAGTAAACGTTTTCTTAGACAGCAGAACTTATAGCTCTCCTCTATTATCGCTGTCAAGAATTTTCTAGTGGATTTGTATTAGGCCCCGCAGCACTAGCTGAACCTGAACCGAAAAACGCACTGTATGAGCCTGGGTCTCCTGGCGCCGTCCCGTCCAAAGTGTGGACGCAAACCTAACTCTTGTTCCAGCCTTTGGATGCCACAATTCCTGCCCCTTCCCTCAGAGTCACGAACTGATTCGCAGCAATCCCCTTTACCGTCTCGTGCAGGCCGCTGGGCCAGTACACCTGGATGTCCGCTGCGGTACTTGCGCCAAGTCCAAAGTGCAGCCTCGGATCGTTGCAGGAATAGAAACTGGATTGGCTAAGTGCTGCCTGCGCCTGAACTTTGGACCCGTATCGCACTAGCACCCTGGCCCCTATCGCGCTGCGGTTCGACTTGACGCCCTCCAGCTTGATCTTGATCCAGTTTTGTTTCCCCTGCAGATCGTTGCGCAGCAGCGACGGCGGCTCATTCAAATTCACCACCAGGATGTCTAGGTCGCCATCGTTGTCAAAATCGCCAAAGGCGCAGCCGCGACTGCAGTGCGCTTCCGTGATCCCGGGGCCAGCCTGCTCCGAGAGCTCCTCAAATGTGCCGTTTCCCAGGTTACGAAATAGCGCCCGCGGGGTCCTGTTCGGGTATTGGGGAAGCTTACGTTCAACTTCGGGGTAAACGTTACCCGAAACCAGGAATAAATCGGGGTACCCATCGTTATCGAGATCCACGATCCCTGCACCCCAACAGATATAGCGCGTCTCAACCGCCAGCCGCGTCGAACGGGTCACATCGTCGAAATTTCCTTTGCCATCATTGTGATAAAGGCCATTGGCATCATCGGCAAAATGGGTTTTGAAAAGGTCCAGGTGTCCGTCTAAATCGTAATCACCCACTCCCACCCCCATGCCGGCCTGCTCCATTCCATCATCGCTGAGCGCCACACCGCGCAGGACACCCTCTTCGCGGAAGGTTCCATCGTGGTTGTTCATGAACAGCAGACTGGGAGTTGAGTCGCAGGCAACAAAAATGTCTGTCCATCCGTCCTCATCGAGGTCAGCTGCAACCACCGTCATGCCATAGGATTCGGTCGCCTTGGCGATTCCGGCCTCTTGGCTGACGTCCGCGAAAGTGCCGTCGCCGTTATTCCGGTAGAGGGAATGTCGTCCGGTCGGCAATCCACGCGGCCCGCATTCGACGGGCACTCCCTTCCAGTTGCAATTGACATTTTCGCCAGGCACCGGTGCGTGTTCAAACGAGAAACGGACATAGTTGGAAACGAAAAGGTCGAGGTGGCCGTCGCGGTTGTAATCGAGAAAGCTGCACCCAGCTCCCCAACGCGGCTGGTCGTTCCACAAACCGGCGGCCTTGGTTACGTCTGTGAATGTTCCGTCTCCGTTGTTTCGATACAAACGATTTTGTCCAAAGTAGGTACAAAAAATGTCTTCGAATCCATCGTTGTTGTAATCGCCAATGCAAACACCGGATGCCCAGCCGACAGCTTTCAGACCTGCCTTCTCCGTCACATCGGTGAAAGTGCCGTCGCGGTTATTTCTATAAAGCCGGTTCGTCGCTCCCGGCGGATCCCCTGTCAACTGAGTTCCGGAAAGAAGAAAGATGTCCATCCAACCATCGTTGTCGTAGTCGATGAAAGCACAGCCGCAGCCAGTCGCTTCCAGAATGTATTTCTTGGTCTCCACACCGCCGTAGACCACGGGCTCACGGAGCCCGGCAGCTTCCGCCACGTCGGTAAAGTGGGCGTAAAAAGGACGGCCTGATGGCGCGGGTCTGGCAAGTGGCTTTACGTTGTGAGTGGCCACACCCTGCGCAAAGAGAGGGCGCGTGGCCGCAAGCGCGGCCGACCCAAAGGAAAGTCGCACAAAATCACGGCGCGTAAACTTCAAGGATGCTGTATCTCCGTCGAGGCGGGATTTTCTTCCACGAGCTTATAGCGATTGTGCTGGCCTTCCTCTTTGGTGGCTTCCATGCGCAACTCGGCCAGTTGTTTCAGGAGGCCCGGTATCTCATCTTTCTTCTGGCCGCTCTTGCGTAGCGCCTGAATTAAGTGGTAAAGCGCCGTCTGGTCTTTTGGATCGCTGCTCAGAGCTTTGCGGCTCTGTTCGATGGCCGGGTCGTTCTGCCCTGATTGTAAGTAGAGCTTCGCCAGCACATCGCGTGCGGCGCCCAGAGAGGGTTGGAGCGCAATCGCTTTCTGGGCTGATTCCATGGCCTCGTGGAATTCCGCGCTGCCCGGCTGTGGTCCTTTTTGCGTCAGAATCTCCGCTCGTAAATAAAGAAGAAACGGATCATTCGGCTTCTTGACCAGCTTGGCTCGAACGGTCGCGAGCGCGTGATCCGGGTCATTTTCCTGCACAGCAGCGAGACCCTCCGCAGCCGAACCCAGTGCCTCTCTCGGATCCAGCGTATCGGCCTTTTCAAAATCCGCTTCAGCTTTGTCGTAGTCGGCAAGCTGTACGTACAGAACACCACGTGCCACGTAGAGCTGGGCCGCTTTGGGTTCGGTTCGCAGGCCGGCGTTGATCATATCAATCCCGACAGAAAACGATTGATGATCGAGGCAAACGTTGGCGAAATCAAGATACAGGTTTACCTTGTGGGGATTCGACACAATCGCCTGACGAAGTAAGCGCACAGCCTCCGGAGTATTCTCATCAGCTTCATAAGCCATTGCTGCTAATTCCAAAACATCTGTATTAGCGGTGTTCTCTCGCAACAGCGGCTGCAGAGTCGTGATCGTATCTTTCGGATGCTGCGCCATCATTTGGACACTTGCCAACCGATAGCGAGTGCCGGAGTCATCTGACTGTTGCAACGCTCGGCTGAAAACGGAGATTGCCTTATCAATTTCTTTCAACCTCACGAGACAGGCGCCGTACTCCTGCAGCGCTTGTGGCTGGGCGTCCAGCAGCGGCCCGCTGCGCTCGAAATGCGGTACAGCGCCTCTGCAATCGCCACGCCGGTATTCCAACACTCCCAACATCGCGTGGCTGGTGGGATCATCGGGACGCAATTGCAGCACACGCTGTAATAAAAAGCCTGCGTCCTTGTCGCCATTGTCATAAGCGATCTGCGCCGCGCCTTCCAGCGCTGGCAGATAATCTGGAGAGATGTTCAAAGCATGGCGGAACGCCGCCAGAGCTTCTTTCTTTTCTCCTTTGCCCGAAAGTGCAATGCCGCGCAAAGTCCACAACTGGGCATTGTTCGGACTTTGTGCTAACTCCGTCCTCAAAAGCTCCAAAGCCTCATCGAAATGCCTGGCGCGCAAGGCCGACGTGATGTCCGCAACTCCGGTGTTGGAAGTCTGAGCCAGAATCGATGAACACAGGATCAACGCAATTGCCGGAACCTGCCGTCCAGCGAAATGCGTAATTGCTCCTATTGTTGGCAGTGAACGGGACAAAAAAATGAGCAAATGTTTACCCAATTTGCGTCGATCCGTGTTTCACCACGGTCATACCGCGAAAGGTCAAACTGTTATCTTGGTGCATGGCCGAAATCATCTGCAAGGCTATTCTATTCGACATGGACGGCGTGCTGATTGATTCTACCCCTGCCGTAGCGAGGGTGTGGAAACGCTGGGCCATCGAGCATGGTTTTGATCCGGAAGAAGCTGTTAAGCGGGCCCATGGACGACCGAGTCTCATGACCGTGCGCGAATATCTTCCTCATGCGGACCCTGAGGTTGAAAATCGCGAACTCGAGCGCCGCGAGATGTCAGATCTCGAAGGCGTGAAACTTCTCCCCGGAGCCTCCGAACTGCTTCGGGCCCTCCCCCCTGGCTCGTGGACAATTGTGACCTCAAGCACGCGGCCGTTGGCGGAAGTGCGTTTACGTGCAGCCGGGTTGCCCATCCCCGACCGCATGGTTACCTCAAGTGATGTTGCCCGGGGAAAGCCCGATCCCGAACCTTACTTGAAGGCCGCACAGATGCTCGCCGTTGCACCCTCAGATTGCGTCGTGGCCGAGGATGTGCCCGCTGGGATACTGGCCGGCAAGCGTGCTGGGGCGCGGGTGATTGCTTTTCGCACAACATATCCGCAGCCTGAACTTGTCGCTGCCGGCCCAGACTGGATTGTGGATGGCTGTTCTTCTCTCTCGGTCGTTCCGTCAAACAGCCAGAATGACCTCATTTTGCAGATCGCGCTATGATTGCATGCCAATGAGAAATCGTTTGCTCATTCTGATCGGTCTGACACCACTTCTGATCGCGGTCATCGCGAGTGATTCCGCTCTCCGGCTGAGATATCCCGAGGATGACATGGGGAAGGATTCCCTGCCTTCCCGTCAGAAAGCGCAGTTTGAAGCGGCAAAACAATACAAAGTCTTTTACCAGTTTCAGTTTGCCGACAAACTCAAAGAAAGCGGAATCACTTTCAAATATCATGCCGTTGACGACGTCACGAAGCACATGCGTATGGGGCACTACGATCACGGAAGCGCAGTTGCTGTTGCCGATGTGGACGGCGATGGCCTCTACGACATTTACTTTGTTAACCAGGTGGGAGGTAACGAGCTCTGGAAGAATCTGGGCGGCGGGAAGTTTAAGAACATCACTCAGGAGGCAGGCGTGGGCTTACCCGGCCGAATCGGCGTCGGGGCCGCTTTCGCCGACGTGGATAACGACGGCAATCAGGACTTGTTCGTAACCACAGTTCGTGGCGGTAATGTGTTGTTTCACAATGATGGCCACGGACACTTCACCGACATCACCCAGGGGGCGGGTTTAGACCTGGTCGCACATTCTTCCGGTGCGTTCTTCTTTGATTATGACAACGACGGGCTACTTGACCTGCTGGTTTGTAATGTCGGCAAATATACCCACGATGAAAAGGGCCCGGATGGCGAATACGTCGCAATCCCCAATGCTTTTTCTGGACATCTTTATCCCGAGCGCTACGAATACCCAGTTCTTTACAAAAATCTCGGACATAATCGGTTTAGAGACGTGACCGCCGAAGTCGGCTTGCATCCGCACGGCTGGTGCGGCGATGCCACTTTTGCTGATCTCAACGGCGATGGCCTGCCTGACGTCTATTTCCTCAACATGCAGGGGCACAATCACTACTACGAGAACGAAGACGGGAAGAAGTTTGTCGAAAAGACCGACCAATATTTCCCCAAGACTCCCTGGGGTGCCATGGGAATCAAGTTTTTTGATTACGATAACGACGGGCGTATGGACCTGTTCATCGCGGATATGCACTCCGATATGAGTCAGGAACCCGGGCCGGAAAATGAAAAGCTGAAATCCACCATAACTTGGGATGACTCCTATATTCAGGGAACGAAATCGGATTACATCTGGGGCAACTCCCTCTATCACAATCTCGGCAACGGTAAGTTCGAAGAGGTGTCTGACCGCATGGGTGTAGAAACCTACTGGCCTTGGGGTCCGAGCGTCGGAGACGTGAACGCCGACGGATGGGACGACATTTTTATCGCTTCCGGCATGAGCTATCCCTATCGTTACGGGATAAACTCGCTCCTGCTGAACGAGCGCGGCGAAAGGTTCGTAGATTCGGAGTTTGTCCTTGGCATTGAGCCGCGGAAGAATCTCTACACCCCCTGGTTCGAAATCGATTGCTCTGATCCCCGGGAACGCGAGCAGCAACAAGAACTGAATAGCAAAGTCTGTGTCGGCCAGCGCGGGAAATCGATAATCATGGCGCCGCGCTCCAGCCGCTCATCAGTGATTTTTGATTTAGATAACGACGGCGACCTTGACATCGTGACCAACGATTTCAATTCTGAGCCGCAGCTTCTGGTCAGCAATCTCGCGCACAAAAAGCAGATTCACTGGATCAAGATTAATCTCCAGGGCACGACGTCTAATCGCAATGGGCTGGGCGCGACGGTTCGCGTACAGGCAGGCGGGAAGACGTACACAAAATACAACGACGGCAAATCCGGATACCTGGCGCAGAGTTCCTTGCCGCTTTATTTCGGCCTGGGAGAAGCTGGCAAAATTGATCGCGTAGAAGTGGACTGGCCCTCCGGCCGCAGACAAACGCTCACCACTGGCCCGGGTGAAAATCAAACGCTTCAGATCACAGAGCCGAAGTAGTTGGACGCTTGACCGTCCTATAAGAGCCTTGATCGGCGATTTTGAGTCTTGTGGATTTATCGCCAACGGATTGGTCGGACTTCCCCAGGTTGTAACTTTCATTGACTTGCTCTGTTTATGGACGTAAGATTTCACCCTAGCCGCCAAACAATATCGTGCTGCCGCACGGTCGCAACACTCGGCGGCGCTTCCGAATTGACCTTCAGTTCGAGCGCAGACTCTCGGGAGCGCATCCACGGCCGACTCATCAAGCCACCGGGCAAGCGGCAAGCCTGCTTTGATTGCCAGCTTCAGTATTCGAGACCCGGAGGCACCGAATGAATCTACCCGACGCGCCGATTGCACACGAGGGCTTCTTCGCCACGCACTTTTTCACTGTGAGGGACCAGGAAAAATCGAAGGACTTTTATGTCCGCATTCTGGGCGGGAAAGTTATCAAGGCGGAAAATCCCTGCTATATCAAGCTGGCCAATACCTGGATCATTCTCAATTGCGGCGGTGGCCCGACTCCCGACAAGCCAGCGGTCATTCTCGAAACGCCCTCGGATCTCAACCGAGTGAGTAGCTTCCTCAATTTGCGTGTCGCCGACATCTGGGCCTGCTACAAACAATGGGGCGACAAAGGCGCGATCTTCCTTACAGAGCCGCTGAAGAATCCCGAC
>Ga0187777_10002378_pt1 | contig 12045 bp, 8 predicted proteins | sample 1015_Q2_SP5_10_M_FD_132416 | JGI IMG/M metagenome (GOLD analysis project Ga0187777, IMG submission 132416) | Tropical peat soil microbial communities from peatlands in Department of Meta, Colombia - 1015_Q2_SP5_10_MG | ecosystem: Environmental > Terrestrial > Soil > Wetlands > Peat | place...
GCTACGATGATTGACCTGTCTACATCGACGGCCAATGCGCGAGCCAACGCTTCCAGGTCAATTCCACGCACAACCGTTGGGCTATTGAAGTTTGGATCGTCCTTTACCGTAAAGTTCACTTGGGGAAGCGCGAACAGATCCTCACGGCGAAGGTAGCGTCGTGTGCCTGGCGCTTGGCCTTGCCAGTCAACTGAAATCTCCAAGTCCCAAGGTGAAGACCGTTCCGTTCTTAGAGGCAACCGGCTATTTTTGGATGTTCCATTACTCGAATCGATACGCAGGAGCAACGGAAGAGCGAGAAGGATGAGACATGCCCTCAATATGCGAGACACCTAACGCTCCAGGTTTCTTCGTGGCGGCAAAAGGATCCCGCGCACGGAACAATCGGCGTTTCCGCAAGGCGGCAGATTCAGCGCGGTGAGGTTGGCTTGCCTCATGCGAAGGTCCTAGTTTGGCAGAGGATGGACCAAGTTACAAAAGAGAACCTGGTCCATCCTAGCGTCACGATTTTTTGTTTAGATCCAACGACTTAGCGTTCAGGGGACTTGGGGAGACCCATTTGGAGGGGACTGAATGAGATGTCTCCATTCAAGACACGCCCGCTAAGGGTGCTCAAGAATGTTCAAACGGCGCTTGATTCGTCCAATACGAAACGCCGCCTTCTTGCCATGATCCAACTGTAATTTGGGTGATTGGCAACGAAAGGGGGTAAACCATGGCAGAGAGTTCCTCGTTTCGGCTGCATGCAGAGTTCATTATGCTTGCGGCGCTCCCCAGCGCTGCCGGCCTCTTCTCGGGGCTTGACCTTGGCGGACTCTCACAGAAGATCCAGCCGGTATGCTTGGCCGTTGCGGTCCTGTGTCTGGTCTGGATTCTTTACCGCTGGCACGGCCGGCGGAAGATCGCCAGGTTAAACCTGCAATTAACAGAACGAATTTCCGAACGGGAGCGCATCGCCCAGGATCTCCGCGACACGCTGTTGCAGGAACTTCTCAGTGCGTCAATGCAGCTCCAGATTGCGGACGACGAGTTGCCGGCTGATTCTCCGGCAAAGCCGTTCCTGCAGCACGCCCGGAGTCTGATATCGCGCGCTATCGAGGGTGCCAGAGACTCGATTGGAGAGCTGCGTGCGCGTAGTAAATACGCTACCGATCTCGAGGGAGTATTTCTGCAGATCCAGCGAGAGCTTTTGATGGGACAAACGCTGACAACTCCAACGATTCGCCTGATCGTCTTGGGCGCGAGCCGTCCGCTGCGCAGTGCAACGCTCGATGAGGTCTATCTCATCGGCCGGGAAGCAGTACTCAATGCCGTACTGCACGCACGGGCGAGCGAGATCGAAATTGAGTTGGAGTTCGCCATTAAATCTCTGCGCATTGGGGTCCGCGATGATGGCTGCGGAATCAACGCCCAGGAATTGCGTTCCGGCCGGAAAGGACATTGGGGCCTGACTGGAATGAAGGAGCGAGCCGAGCGAATCGGCGGGGAGTTGAAGGTTCGAAGCAGCACGGGTGTCGGGACTGAAATCGAGCTTGTGGTGCCCGGGCAGGTGGCTTTTAAGTCCAGGTCCAATCGTGCTGCTCGTTGGTTCTCCCGGGGCCTGCCTCAGGAGGAGAGGAAGCGAAACATCCTCATATGGAAAGGAGCCTGCTCGCGGCCATGAAAGCCACGATCCGCATCCTCTGTGTCGATGATCATCCCTTGCTTCGTGAAGGCCTGGCTGCGATCATCCAGCGTCAACCGGACATGCTGTTGGTCGCAGAAGCCTCCGGAGCGCAGGAAGCAGTCCAGCAATTCCGGGAACACAACCCGGATGTGACCCTGATGGACCTGAAAATTCCCGGCGGCTGCGGCATCGAAGCGATGAAGGCGATCCGCGGCGAATTCCCGGAAGCTCGCGTGATCATTCTGACGACTTTTGAAGCCGACATGGAAATTCAACGCGCGCTCGAAGCGGGAGCGCGCGCTTATCTTCTAAAGAGTGTTCCTCCAAATGAGCTGAGCGAGGCAATCCGCAAGGTTCATGCGGGGAAAAAGTACATTCCGCCACAAATAGTGGCGCGTCTGGCCGAGCACATTGGTGAGGAGGCCCTGACCGACCGCGAAATCGAGGTCCTGCGCCAAATTGCAGGAAACAGGAATCGCGACATCGCAAACAAGCTCTGCATCTCGGAAGACACGGTCAAGGTTCATATCAAGAGAGTGATGGGGAAGCTTGGGGCGATGGATCGTACACAAGCCGTCGCTATTGGCATTCACCGCGGCATCGTCGAACTGCGGGATGTAGCGCGCACAAACCTGAGGGCCAAAACTTTGGAATGAGCTTTCAGTGAGGACTCAGCGGGCCTGCCACCTGGCCGCACTTGGTGAGATGCCTTTCAGGCGATGGAAGTGCCTGGTGAGGTGGCTCTGGTCAGAAAATCCCACCGCCGCAGCGATTTCGGCCACGGGGAGCTGAGTATCGCGGAGCATTTGTTCGACGTGTTCCAGGCGCCGCCGAAGCAGATAGCTGTGAGGAGGCATTCCAAAAGACTGGCGAAAGGCGCGGGCAAAATGCTGGGTTGAAAGACCCGCCATAGCGGCCAAATCGTCGAGACTCAATTTTTGGTCGAGGTGCGATTCGATGTGCTCGCTGATCCGGCGCGAGAGACCAGGAGCCAGACCTCCGCGGATAGGAGCCTGCGAGGTTGCGGCCGACAGGTTCCCCAACGCGCTGATCCGCGGCCGAGTGTGAACGATCTGATCTTCCTGCCGATACCATTCCTTCGGCCTGTGCAGCGGCGGAGTGATCAGTACATGCCACCAGTTGCTGGTGTCTGCTCGCATCAATTGGACCGAAACATCTTGTCCATCGCCCCGCCGGAACAGCGAACGGTCAAAGTGAAATACAGAGGACAGCGGAACGCCGTCCGCCAGGTTCTTATCGTTGAGACCGATGGCCAGACGCGCCACTCGATCAGCGCCAACGATGCGGTAATCCTGGTCGACCGCAAGAAGCAGTGCCGCGCTGCTGTCGTCGCAGGGAGCGGCTGCAAGACTCCACGCACTGCGAAAACAGTCGCGGAACAAGCGTTCCTCGATTACCCGCGCAGAGGCTGTGATTGCGGCCAAAGCCAAACGATGCGAACGATCCGGCCCTTCAGCACTGATTTTGGAAGCGTCTAAAACAGCGATTATTTTGCCGGTGGGGTCGGATATCGGAGCGCCCGCGCAAGTCAGGCCCGTATGACGTGTCCGAAAGTGCTGCCCGCAATCGATGAGAATCGGACGCTCCTCGACAATCGCCGTCCCGATGCCGTTTGTGCCTTCCACCTCCTCCGGCCAGACGCCCCCCAGCCAGATGCCCCAACGCTTGAATTCCTCCGCCCTTCCTTCCTCTCCTCGATGGTGGACGACGACTCCCTCACGATTGCACAGCAAGACGACGTAGTCGTCCTGGCGAATGATCGCGTAGAGACGGTCTATCTCCTCCCTTGCCTGGGCCACGATTTCAGCCACAAGCTCCCTGGAGAGCTTCATTTCGGTTTCTGTCAGAATGTTCGGGGCGGTTCGACTTTTCGGGTCGACGTGATAGTTCGCGAGGCACCGGCGCCAGGAGCTGGCAACCTCTTCGGCGCTGCCAATTACTTGTCCGCCGCCGGCCGAGGAGTCGACAAGGTCTGCGTGACGGGACCCTTCATCTGAGGGACCGATGCTTCGGAGCGCTGTCGCTGCCATGTGGGCCTTCGACGGAAACGTCTTTGCTTACATCCGAGCCTGGATTTGGCTTCCGCGAGATTCCAGTACGGAGCAGCAGTTTGAGACTGGGTAGTGAGGATAGCATATCCAAAATAATCCATAACCAATGGGACGACGCTTTCTGAGAGAGGGACTTGTCACCGAACGCATCTTAGACAAAGGGATGCGTCAGGGGAGGAAAGGTCAGGCAGGAAAAGGGCAATGGAATTTGGCAGACGCCCACACACCCTATCACAAAGAGCACGCTCGCACGTACTGCGTGTCCCCCCAGCAGAAGCGCTGGGACAAATCTCGGGTTGTTCCTACTGTGTCGGCTGGGAAAAAGGGAGCGAAAGATACGTCTGGCCCAGCCCGGTCAGCACACCGTCGCCTGCAAGCAAGCTGGTGAAGTGCGGGTCCGGGCTGAGTCTTCCCGTGAACCACGCATAGCGAAACACATCCACCCGGCTCTCGCAGGTGGCGACCATGTTGGTCATTTGCGCTTCCTGCTCTGCCAAGGTGGTGATCTGCGATCCGTCATTCTGGCTGTGCCAGTTGGCAAACTCGGTTACCCAGATCGACTTGTTGTACTTGCCTAAGCGATCCAGTTGGTCCGACAGCCCATAGTCGTACCAATGGAACGCCAGGTAATCGATCTGCGGGTTGCGGCCGCCGTTTGCGGACTGGTAAGCGGCGTAGAAGGCGTCCAGCCACGCCACCGGGTCCTGATAATTCGTCATGGTCCCCCAGGTCATTGCCGGCCCAACGATCTTCACACCCGTCTGCGCGGAGATCGTTTCGTAGCCCGGCCAGATTTGCGCGGCCTGCTGCGGCGTCAGGTTCGACTGGCTGGTGATGTTCGGCTCGTTCATTACCAACATGTATTTGATACTGGGATTCGCCTGCAAAAACGCGACGATGCTGCTGGAGTTATAGCTGCCATTCCAGAGCATCGGGTAGAAGTCCATTGAGTACTGCGTGGCATAGTTGGCAGGGACGGCAGGATTGGGATTCGGACTCCAGTTGTACCACCAGCTCACACCAGGAGCCAGCGCGGCCATATCTGCTGGGGAGGCAAGGTCGTAGGCAATGCCGCGCTTGGCGCTTTTGGTGGCTGCGGGCGTCGGTGTTGGTGTCGGCGAGGGCGTCGGCGACGGATTTTGTGACGGGCCAGAGGGATTGCCATTCGCGCCGGAACTGGAGCTGCTACATGCAGACAGGCTCGCCAGCACGGCCAAAAGGAGAACTGGAACGCATCTGCGCACGTGAGCCTCCCTCACCAACCAATGGCAACCAGCATGTATTGGGGATTCGAGTGGGAAATATAGGAGGAGTATCCTCCGACGTCGTCGTAAGGAAATCCGTACGCCAGGCCGTTAATCCCGTTATCGTGCCAGAACTTTGCGTAATAGTTCGCGGGGGCCTGCTGGTAGAAATTCTGGCTGCTCGCCCACATGCTTTGGTCCAGCAACTGTCCTGTTGGTGAAAAGGTCCCAGGGGCGGCCGTGTGCCGGTAAATGGCGGCGGAGAGATCCGGGTAATTCCCGAGGCCATCTCCATTCGGGCCTGCCATGGGAATAGTCAGCCCGTTGCTCTGCCAGATTTCCTGAATGTACGCCGAATAATAATCCTGGTATTGCCCCCCGGTGTCGAACCCACCCGCTCCGGGACTCACGATGCGGTAAGGAGCCTGTATGGTGGCCAGTTGCTGAAATTCCGCCGGGACGGCCGCGACGAATCGCGCGAAGGTGGCCGTACGGTCTTCCGCAAAGGTGGCGGGGTTCTCGCCTACGGTAACTTCATAGCCGTCGGCACAGTGCAATCGCATGGCGAGCTTGATCCCGAAGGCGTCGACTCGCGTGGTATTGCCGTTGAACTGCGCCGGACCAATGGTGTACTCCAGGAAATCGTAATAGTTGTTCTGCGCGGTCCCGACGCTACCCAAATATACATAGATTCGGCCGGAGGGATTGGCGGGCATGTCGAAGAACTGCTGGTCGGCGATCGAGTGCGTTTCCTTAACCCCGTTTATGTTCACGCTCCAGAAGACCTGGCTGTCCGGGAATTGTCCATTTGTGCGATTCAGGAACTTGAACATCATCACGTTCTGAGCTGTGGGCATGTTGCTTGCGTCCCAGAAGCTTGCATCCTGAGTCGGCGGAACCGGGGACGCGCCCGGCGACGAACTTTGGTTTGTCTTACTGGCGCTGCCACAGCCCGTGAAAAAGACCGCGGCGAGAAGAAGCGAAGCAGTCAATCCTTTCGATAATGGGCCCAACATAGTGTTCTCCGAGTGTGATCTGAATGCTCTGCGCGTTCAGCAGTCGTTCTGGTTCTATTTCCTGAGGTTGATCTCAGTCCAGCGGCGGCTTCCCTGTGGAGTCCTGCACGATGAGAATCAATTCCACGTCTCTCTCATGCGTGACTTTTGTGTTGCTGCTGCGAGCTACCCGATGCTAGCAAAGCCGTGCCGGAACTCAGGTATCTAACTGATGAAAGAGTGACAAGGTGTTGTGAATTCATCAACTGTACGGAAGTACAACTATGACGGTCAGGTATCGGTTTTCGGAAACAGAGGTCGGTGTCGTGGAAAGCCGGATGACACTATTTACCGACGGAGGGCCTTAAATAGCCTCTAAACAGGGGAATGGGGCCATTGGCTGATCGGGACTTGATATGCGACTCAAAAGGTCCTATTTTAATAGATGCAAATTAATTGCAACTCTGCGCGCCCGTCAGACGGAAAGCGGGGCAGAGCGGGCGGCATGTGGCGCGCTGCCTTAGAAACCAAGGAACCAGAGGATCTCAAGGTGCCGTCGATATCGTCCCCCAAGCTTTCGGCTAGTCGAATTTTCCCTTCTCTTTTCCCCGGCTGGTGGCTGGTTATTATTTTGGCCCTGATCAGCATAGCGGCTTCTTCCACCTTGCGGGCGGGAGACGGCGGGCGCATCTCCGGTACGATTCAGGACCCAAGCGGCGCGGTGATCGCCGGAGCGAGCGTTACAGCTATAAACGATGAGACAGCCTTAACGCGAACAACGACTTCGGATGATCGCGGCGCGTACGCCTTTGCGGACTTGCCGGTCGGCCATTACACCATTTCCATTGAAGACGCCGGATTCAAGCCGTACCGGCGGACCGGAATCGTACTCGACGTCAACCGCTCCGTCCTGGTCGACGCGAAATTAACGGTCGGCAATGAAAGGCAGGAGGTCTCCGTTGAGGAAAATGCCGCTCAAGTGGACACTTCCGATACGCAACTGGGAGATGTCATCACCGGAAAGAAAATGACGGCTGTGCCTCTAAACGGGCGCAGCTATACGGACCTTCTATCCCTTCAGCCGGGCGTGGCGCCCTTCACTTCCCTCACCTCCGACACGCAGCAGGATGTTGGCGTCAGCGCTCTGATGCCTTCGGGTGGATTGAACCCGGGAACCATTTCCATCAATGGCCAACGGGAATTTGCCAATGCTTTCATCGTGAACGGGAGTGACACGGAAGAGGACGTCAACTCCGGGACCGCCATTATTCCCAATCTCGACTCCATTGCCGAATTTCGGATTATCGCTGGAAGCGAAAACGCGGAATCCGGCGAATACAGCGGAGGACAGATCAACGTCGTCACAAAATCCGGGACCAACGAATTTCACGGCAACGCCTTCGAATTCCTGAGAAATACGAATTTGGACGCAAAGAACTTTTTTTCTCCGGCGCGCGGAGTCTTCCAGCAGAACCAGTTTGGCGGAACCTTTGGCGGACCCATCGTCCGGACGAAGCTGTTTTTCTTCGTGGACTATCAGGGGACGCGCATGAAGCAAGGGATCGACACCGGCCTAATTGCGGTGCCCTCGGCGCAGGACAGGTCCGGCAATCTGTCAGATATGGCGGGGGCATTGGGCGGAGCCGTCAACGGGCAATATTGGGCGGGATTGCTGTCACAAAAGCTGGGATACACCGTCACTCCCGGCGAGCCGTATTACACAGTGGGCTGCACGAGTTCCGCTCAGTGCGTTTTTCCGAATGCGACGATTCCGACGAGCGCATGGTCGGCGCCCGCCATGAATTTGTTGAAGTACATTCCCCAGCCCAATGCCGGAACGAATACGTTCTCTACTGCCGCCGAAAACGAGATTCTGGGAGACGACAAGGGCGCTTCGCGGATCGATTACGAGAGCCGTTGGGGATTGGTCTCCCTCTATTATTTTCTGGACCAATATTCCCTGGACAATCCCTACCCTGTGGCGCAGAGCGGGGCCAGCGTGCCCGGCTTTAACGCCTTGAATACGGGGAGGGCGGAGCTGTTCAGTGTTGGAGATACGAAGACCCTAGGATCGGCCATGGTCAATGAAGTGCACTTCAGCTTCATGCGCGCCAAAAACGATCTGGGGCAGCCCGAGGGCGGAAAGGGCATAAGCCTTGCGTCACAGGGATTTGTTACTGGGCCGGGGACGCCGGGGATCGTACCGCTGAATCCCAAGGGAGAAGGCGTCGAAAACGTTGTGTTCAACGCTTTCTCCATCGGCACCAACGCGAATGAATTGAAGCAGGTGAACAACACGTACCAGGCGCTCGACAACTTCTCCAAAATCCTGCACGACCATACGCTGAGATTTGGAGGAGAATTCCACTACGATCAAATCAACACAAACCCCATTGCGCAATTCAACGGCAATTTCCTTTTCACCGGAAGCGAGACAGGATCGGACTTCGCGGATTTTCTGCTCGGGATTCCGAGTCAATACAATCAAAGCCAGCTGAACCCGTTTTATGGAAGGAACAAATACGCAGGACTTTTCGCGCAGGATAGCTGGCGGATGCGCCCCAATTTGACGCTGAACTACGGCATTCGCTGGGACCGCATCGAGCCCTGGTACGAGAAATACAATGGAATTTCGACGTTTCTTCCGGGGCAACAGTCTGTGGTCTTCCCCGGCGCTCCCGAAGGCATTCTGTTTCCCGGCGATCCCGGCGTATCTCGCACACTTTCGCCTCCGGGGAATCGGGATTTTTCGCCGCGTGTCGGGATTGCCTGGTCGCCCGGGGCAAGCTCGGGGATTCTGGGGAAGATTCTGGGAGGCCCCGGCAAGACTAGCGTTCGGGCCAGCTTCGGGACGTATTACACAGCGATTGAAGCGCTGACCATCGGCATCCTGGCGGGAAATCCGCCGTTCGGCTTCACGTATTCGAGCCCCGCCCCTCCCTTGTTTGCCACGCCGTTCATCACGGCGTCCAACGGTCAGAACGTAGGCCAGCCGTTTCCCGTTACGCTGGCGAACCAGAACGTATCCAGCACAAATCCCGGAACGAATATCGATTGGTCGCAGTTCCTGCCCATTTCGGGCGTGCCGGGCTACGCGACGACCAATCGCATTCCTTATGCTGAAGAATACGCGTTGACGCTGGAGCGGCAACTCGGCTCGAGCACAGTTGTGAGCGCCGGCTATGTCGGGACCCAGGCGCACAGGTTGCTTGTCTTGCAGGAGGCCAACCCTGGAGATCCAGCATTGTGCCTAAGCATGAGCCAGCCAAGCCAGGTTGCTCCAGGCTCCGCCACCTGCGGCCCTTTTGGCGAAAGCAACGTGTACACGTCCGCTTCGGGACAGGTCATCAACGGCACTCGCGGACCGCTCGGCCCTAACTTTGGTAGCGACACGTACCAATCCACCATCGGCAATTCCAGCTACAACGCTCTGCAACTGAGCTTGCGCCACAACAGCGGGACCCTGGAGGTTTTTGCCGCTTACACCTTCAGCAAATCGCTGGACAATGCGTCCAATCTTGGCGAGGAAGTGAACCCCATCAACCCGTCGCTGAGCCGCGCGCTCTCCGCTTTTGATATCACGCACAATTTCGTGGTCAGCTACGACTACCAGCTTCCCGTCACGAAGATTTTGCCGTCCAACCGTTGGACAAAGGGCTGGTCGCTTTCTGGAATTACCAGGTTCAGCACCGGATTTCCGGTGACGCTGTACAGTCTCGGCGATAATTCCCTGCTGGGGGCGGAGCCGAACGGCATCAACAATTTCGGCATCGATCTGCCCGATGTCACGCCGGGCCCTCTCCATCTCAGCAACAATCCGCGGAAGAACGATCAACTGTACTTCAACACGGCGCTGTTCAGCATAAATGCGCTCGGCACGCCCGGAAACGCGAACCGGCGGTTTTTCCATGGCCCGGGGATCGACAACTACGACATGGCGCTTGCGAAGAGCATTCCTCTCACGGAATCGAAGGTGCTACTGTTCCGGATCGAGACCTTTAACACGTTCAATCACGCACAATTCTACGGTCCGGTGGCGGTCGACGGGAACATCAGCGACCTTGGGACGACCTTTGGCCATGTGGTCAATTCCGCACCCGGCCGCGTGATGCAAATTTCGGCGAAGTTTAACTTTTAGAGTGAGAGGCAGGAGAAAAGATGGCCAGTCACCAGGACTGGCCACCTTGCGGCTGTATTCCGCAGATGCCTAACCTACTTGCTCTTGTTTACGGGCGTGGCCTTCTGCAGCGTGGCGAGCAAATCTTTGGCGCTGTCCGGTACGGGCACGGCCTTCTTGAATACGATGTCCGAAGCGCTGACTTTCTTGCCGTAGAGATTCTCGTTCGCTCCGTTATCAGGCCGAAGAGTGGAGCCCTCGAGAGAAACACCGGCAAACAGCCCGCGCGACCGGGAATAGGAGAGGATTTCCGCGCGCAAAGTCACGTCGGTCTCCGCAGAGGCGGCGCGGCCAACCGGTCCGGCCGCGGCGGATGCATCCGCGCCGAGCTTGACCTTGCTTTTGAGAATGTTTTCCGCCGACCGTGGCGACATCAGAAGCAAAATGAAATCTGTGGCATTTCCGCCGAGTTGCAACCCGGCACTGCCGCCTTCGAGGGCCATCATGGATGGGGCTCCCCAAGGCCCGTGGAATTTGCTGCCGCCGCGGCAGGTCATTACCCCGCGGCCGTAACTGCCTCCAAATCCAATCGCCAATTTCAGAACAGAGGGAAGAATGACGACGCAATCCGCTTTGTCCAGCACACTCTGCGGAATGCCGTCCGGAGCCTTCAGAATTTCCTGCATGACTTTTCCAGAGTTTTCGACACGATCTGCCTCTTTTTCTTGAGCAAACAGGGGGAAAGCCACGGCAAGAGCAAAGCTAATACCAAGCAATGTTTTTTTCATGATTCATCCTCAGATTTTTCCAGGCGCTCATAAGCGGACTTTGCCGGAGATTTGCGATACCCAGGGCGGTGTTCGTTCGGGTAAAGGGATGATATCCCTTCACTCGTGAATGTTCCAGTGCCAAGCTCTACGTGCAGGTCAGCCTTCGAACAGGCTGGAGATCTCGCGGGGATTAACGGCGTCTTTTGCGAATCCGAATGTGCCCTGTTCGCGCATTTCTCGTGCGGCACGCAGAAACGCGCCCAGAGCAGTTCGCATCAGCGCGCTTCCCACGCTGACGCGCTTCACTCCGATGGTAGAGAGTTCGTCGAGGGCGAGCTGGACACCTTGCAGGCCCATAAGCACGTTGACGGGCTTATCTACGGAACTTACCACGGCGGCGATTTCCTCTTTCGTCTGCAGACCAGGAGCGTAGAGAACATCGGCGCCTGCCACCTGATAGGCTTGCAGCCGCGCAATCGTATCTTTCAGATCAGGCTTGCCATGCAAATAGTTTTCGGCGCGTCCTGTAAGAAGGAAAGCAAAGGGAAGGCTGTGCGCTGCTTCCGCAGCGGCGCGCACTCTCTCGGCCGCGAATTCCCTTTCGTAAATTGGATCACCGGGCCGGCTGGTTGCGTCTTCAATCGATCCTCCGACGACACCGGCAGCCGCCGCAAGGCGGATCGTCTCCGCTGCGACCTCCGGCCTGTCGCCGTAGCCATTTTCGAGATCGGCGGTCACCGGCAGGTCCGTTGCCGCGGCGATCGCCGCAACATGTTCGATCATCCGATCGCGGCCGATGGTGGTGTCTCGTTGGCCGGCAGAAAAGGCATAGCCCATGCTGGTGGTGGCCAGCGCATCAAAACCCACGTGCGACAGCAAGCGCGCCGTGCCGATGTCCCAAGGGTTCGGGATGATGAATGCCCCCTTTCGGGCGTGCAGGGCACGAAAGAGCTCCCCTTTTTCCATCTGTGTCTTCATGTAAGGCTAGTCTCCTCTAGAGAGCTTAGATGGAATCTCGAACGTTCCATCTACAACCTCAACGAAGTTTCTTTCCTCGTGAAGGATGAGGCGTTTATTCTGCGCCATGGCGAAGTTCTCTCGGCTTTCCTGGTCGGACCGTAAGCGGGCTCGGTAGGCCTCGTAGGCCGCAAGGCTTTCGAAGGCGATCAGGCCCCAGGCCA
>Ga0187777_10002380_pt1 | contig 12040 bp, 10 predicted proteins | sample 1015_Q2_SP5_10_M_FD_132416 | JGI IMG/M metagenome (GOLD analysis project Ga0187777, IMG submission 132416) | Tropical peat soil microbial communities from peatlands in Department of Meta, Colombia - 1015_Q2_SP5_10_MG | ecosystem: Environmental > Terrestrial > Soil > Wetlands > Peat | place...
CTCGAGACGCCCAACCGTCCAGCATCCTCCGCGCGTTCGGGACGCACCGGCGACGGCCGGCGCGCGGACGCGTCGTCGAGGACGACAATCGAGGGGAACAGCGCTGCGACGGGAGGAGACGGATGGGGGCAGGGGGCGCCGGACGGTCCCACCATCGGGTGGTGGTCGTCGGGGGAGGCTTCGGCGGGCTCTCGTGCGCCCGCGCCCTGGACGGCCGGCCCGTGCGGGTCCTCTTGCTGGACCGCCACAACTTCCATCTGTTCGCGCCACTGCTCTACCAGGTCGCGACGGCATTGCTGAACCCATCGGACATCGCGTATCCGTTCCGGTCGATCTTCCGGCGCTCGCGCAACGTGCGGTTCCGGCAGGCCACCGTCGCGTCGATCGATCCGCGACGGCAGACGGTGCGTCTGCAGAACGGCGACGAGATCGGGTACGACAGCCTGGTGGTGGCGACGGGGAGCGCGAACGACTACTTCTCCAACGAGACGCTGGCCGAGCACACCCTGGCCATGAAGACGCTCTCCGAGGCGCTCGGTCTGCGCAACCACATCCTGTCCTGCCTGGAGCTCGCGGCGAGGTCGTCGTCTCCCCAGGAGCGCCGCACCCTCCTGACGTTCGTGGTCGTCGGCGGCGGGCCGACCGGGGTCGAGTTCGCCGGAGCGCTCTCCGAGCTGCTGCACATCGTCGTGGGCCGCGACTATCCGGAACTGCGGCGCGACGAAGCGAGCGTCGTGGTGCTGGAGGGTCAGGACCGCCTGCTCGGTCAGTTCGACGGGCGGCTCGGGCGCTACGCCGCCCAGATGCTGGAGGCGCGCGGCGTCGCGGTGCGGACCTCGGCGCTGGTGGAGAAGGCGGACCACGACCACGTCATCCTGTCTTCGGGAGAGCGCCTGCCCACCCGAACGGTCGTGTGGTCGGCGGGCGTCCGGCCCCTGGACCCGGTGGGGTCCGGATCCCCGCGAAGCCGGTCCCGGCGCCTGCGCGTCGACCCGTTCCTGCGCCTCGAGGGGACCGCGAACGTCTACGTGATCGGCGACGCCGCCTCGGTCCCGACGGACGGCGGCGGAGAGCTGCCGATGCTGTCGCCTCCGGCGATGCAGGCGGGCAGGTACGTTGCCCGCGCCATCGTGAACGCGGCCGGAGAGGGGAAGGAGCCCGGCGAGCCGTTCCGGTACGTGGACAAGGGGACCATGGCCACCATCGGACGCCGCGCGGCGGTCGCCGACATCCACGGGCTGCGGCTCCGCGGCTCGATCGGGTGGTTGACGTGGCTGTTCGTCCACATCTACTACCTGATCGGGTTCCGCAACCGCGCGACGGTGCTCGCGTCCTGGGGCTGGAACTACCTGCGCCGGGACCGGCCGATCCGGCTCATCCTGCGGAGCCGGCAGGACGCGATCACCGACGAGATCGACGCGGAGAGCTGACCCTCACGGCGCGGGCGCGCGGGCCCGGGCCTTGGACCGCTCGTGTGCGGACAGCTCCGCCTTTCGCAGCCGGACGACGCGCGGCGTCACCTCGACGCATTCGTCCTCGCGAACGAATTCGAGCGCCTGCTCGAGCGAGAGGTCGCGGTGGGGGACCAGGCGGACCAGATCGTCCGAGCCTGCCGCGCGCATGTTCGTGAGCTTCTTCTCCTTGGTCGGGTTGACGTCCATGTCCTCCGCGCGCGCATTCTCGCCGACGATCATGCCCTCGTAGACCGGGGTGCCGGGGCCAACGAACATCTCGCCGCGCTCCTGGAGGTTCTGCAATGCGTAGGCCGTCGTCGGACCGCGGCGGTCGGCGACCAGGCTGCCCGTGGGCCGCGTCCGGAGGTCCCCGTGCCACGGCTCGTACGCCTCGAACACGTGGTGGAGCTGGCCCGTGCCGCGCGTCTCGGTCAGGAACTCGGTTCGGAACCCGATCAGCCCGCGCGCCGGAACGAGGTACTCCATCCGGACCCAGCCGGTGCCGTGGTTGATCATCTCCTCCACGCGCCCCCGGCGCAGGGCCAGGAGCTGGGTGACGACCCCCAGGTACACCTCGGGGATGTCGACCGAGACGCGCTCGACCGGCTCGCAGAGCTTCCCGTCGATGGACCGCGTGACCACCCGGGGCTTGCCCACGGTCAGCTCGAAGCCTTCTCGCCGCATCATCTCGACCAGGACGGCAAGCTGGAGCTCGCCGCGTCCCTGCACCTCCCACCGGTCCGGACGGTCGCCGTCGAGGACGCGGATCGAGACGTTGCCGACGACCTCCTGGTCCAGGCGGCTCTTCACCAACCGGGCCGTGAGCGCCGTCCCGTCCTGGCCCGCGAGCGGGGACGTGTTGATGCCGATCGTCATCGAGAGGCTGGGCTGGTCGATGCGAATGACCGGGAGCGGGCGCGGGTCCTGTTGATCGGCCAAGGTCTCCCCGATGGTCACGTCGGGGATGCCCGCGACGGCGATGATCTCCCCGGGCCCGGCATCCTCCGTCGGGACGCGCTCCAGCGCCTCCGTGACGTACAGCTCCGTGATCCGCGCCGGCTCGATCGATCCGTCGGCGCGGCACCACCCGATCTGCTGGGCCCGCCGGATGGATCCCTGCAGCACGCGGCAGAGCGCGAGCCTGCCGACGTAGGGCGATGCGTCCAGGTTCGTCACCAGGGCCTGGAGCGGGTGGCCCTCCTCGTGGGAGGGCGGAGGGATGCGCTCGAGGATGGTCTCGAACAGGGGCTTCAGGTCGCTCCCGCGATCCTGCGGGTCGCTCGACGCGGTTCCCTCCCGCGCGTTGGTGTACAGGATCGGGAACTCGATCTGCTCCTCCCGGGCGTCCAGGTCCAGGAACAGCTCGTAGACGTCGTTCAGGACCTCCCTGATCCGGGCGTCGGCCCGGTCGATCTTGTTGACGACCAGGATGACCGGCAGCCCCGCCTCGAGCGCCTTGCGCAGGACGAATCGCGTCTGCGGGAGCGGTCCCTCGCTGGCGTCCACCAGGAGGAGCACCCCGTCGACCATGGTGAGCGCCCGCTCGACCTCGCCGCCGAAGTCGGCGTGACCGGGCGTGTCGACGATGTTGATCTTGACGTCGCCGTAGCGCACGGCGGTGTTCTTCGCCAGGATGGTGATCCCTTTCTCGCGTTCGAGATCCATCGAGTCCATGACCCGCACGGCGACGTCCTGATGCTCGCGGAAGGCGCCCGTCTGCCAGAGCATCGCGTCGACGAGCGTCGTCTTGCCGTGGTCCACGTGCGCGACGATGGCCACGTTGCGAAGGTCGTCTCTGGTCGGCATCGGGCTCCGGGCGGTGTGGGAGGAGGGCGGAGGGTTCGGGGACCGGGGCGGGATCGCGCGGTTCCGTCCTTAAGTGTAGCCGCGCGGAGTGTCTCCGTGGGCGATGCAGGGACGCGCCGGCGAAGCGAGCCGTGGCGCTTGCTCACGCGCGACAATTGAACGAGGATCGGGGCACCGACTGTGACGACGGGTTCGACCCCGAACGGAGGCGATCGTGGCCAACAAGGACAAGGGCGGAGCCAAGACCAGCAAGAAGGCCCCCGCGCACACGATCAAGGAGAAGCGCCAGGCCAAGAAAGCCAAGAAGGCGGCCGCGAGCTCCCGGTAGCCGCGCCGTGCTCTCGGACGAGGATCGGGAGTTCCTGACCAAGCATCACGCCGCGGCGATGATCACGCTGCGGGCCGACGGCATGCCGCACGCGGCCCGGGTCGGGGTCGGCCTCGTCGACGGCAAGCTCTGGAGCAGCGGGAGGCAGGGCCGCGTGCGCACGAAGCACCTCCGCCGGGACCCGCGGTGCACCCTGTTTGTGCTCGGTTCGGCCGAGGCATGGAGCTGGCTCGCCCTGGAGACGACCGTCACGATCCTTGATGGGCCGGACGCTCCCCAGCAGAACCTGGCGCTGTACCGGGTCCTCGCCGGCGAGCCCGAGGACCTCGACGAGTACCTGCAGGCCATGAAGACAGAGGAGCGGCTGATCTACGAGTTCGAGATCAGCCGCTCCTACGGCCTGCGGTAGTTTCCCGCGCCGGCGGCCCTAGTCGGCCGGGTGCGGGTGCGTCGCCTCGACCGTGGCGACGTCGGCCCCGACCTCCACCGCCACCTGGTCCACCAGCTGGGCCTCCGTCTTGCCCTTCCTGGCCGACTGCGAGACGGCGTAGATCACGATGCCGGCGATGACGGACACCAGCGTGAACGAGACCATCCACGCGTTCCACACGCTCAGCTTGGGGAAGCCCGTCGGGTACCACGAGCCCACGAAGATGAACATGACCGCCACGACGTTGGCGATGAACCCGACGATCCCGCACACGTAGAGCCATCCGTCCGAGATCCGCCGCTCCCGCTCGAACAGCTCGGGTTCGGCGTTCTTCGCGAAGAAGATGTCGAGGAACAGCAGGGCGCTCGAGATGCACCACACGATCGTCACGCCGGCGTACAGGATGTAGAACGCCTTGTACGGGTCGGCGCTCCCGCGTCCGATGATGAAGAAGATGGCGACCGTGAGAATCGTCGCCACCACGGTCTGCAGGGTGATGGCGTTGGCCGGCACCTTGTTCTTGTTGACGCGCCCGATCTGGTGCGGCAGGCGCTTCTCCATCCCGGACACGAACAGGAGGCGGCCGAACGAGTAGTTGTAGACCACGGCCACCGTCAGGATGATCCACGCCATGGCCAATGAGACGAAGGCGCCGGCCCACCTCCCGATCGCGAGACCGACGGCCTCCGCGCCACCCGTTGTGCCGTTGGCGCCCCCGGCCTTGATGACGACCATGTTTCCCCAGGTGGCCCAGACATAGGCGACCATGACGATGATGCAGCCCCAGAAGAGGTACGTCTTGATCCCCTTCTCGCCGCCGGTGGTCTCGACGCCCATGTTCATCGGGGTCTCGATCCCGAGCATCGCCAGGATCGCGAACGAGAAGAACGTCAGGTTCCCGGGGATACCGAGGCCGGCCTTGCCCTCGTTGTCGGTCCGGAACGGGTTCCAGCCGTGGGCGAACGAGGTCGCCGTCCCGTGGCCCTTGAGGAGCCAGATCACGCCCGAGAAGCCGATCAGGAAGATCACGAAGGCGTACACCCAGAACTGGATGTTCACGTAGTTCTGCGTGACGCGCATCCGGAGGTACGACATCGCGGCGCTGAACCACATAACTGCCAGGACGACGAGCCCGAGCTGCCAGTTCTGGGTCAGGATGCACGGGAACGCGCAGGACGGCTTGACGAAGACCGCGAATTGCTGGAGGAAGTTCGCCACGAGGATCCCGATGAACACCAGCGAGATCGGGCCCGGCCACCAGGCGACGAACCCGGCGAAGAACCCCCAGAAGGGACCCAGCACCTTGTGGGTCCACACGTACAGCGAGCCCTCCTCGGGGAACATGCGCCCCAGCTGCGCGGTGATGAACGCGCCGGTGATCAGGAACGTCGTGAACGCGAGGAACCAGAAGATGTAGATCGACGGCCCGGCTGCCTGCACGCCGGCCGAGTTGTTGATGAACAAGACGATGGCGACGAAGATCACCGTGAGGTCGAACGGCCCGAGGCTCCGAGCGACCAGAACCGGTGCGATCTTCTCCGAGATCATCTCGGAGGCCGAGCTCCCCCCTCCGACCGCCTGCCCCTGTGCCGCCATCCGCAACCCCTTTCTCGTTCGCGAGGAGGCACCCCCCACGCTGCAGGAGCGCAGCGTCCCGGCCCCTCGATGAAACGGTGCGATTGGCGGAAATGTAGTCCGGTGCCAGCGCTAAGTCCAGAGCGCCCTTCGACGGACGTGGCGCGGGGCAAGTGTGCACAAAGAACGGGCGTTCCGGTCAGTCGCCGCACCTCGGACCGGGTTGAAGGGGGATCGGACGACGCCAGCGTGGCCGGGGTGAGGCGCTCAACCGGCCGCGAAGCTGGCTTGCGCGAGCAGCAGCCGGCGCTCGCCGTCAATCTCGAGATCGCCGAGTCGCATGTGGGTGAGGCGCCGGCTCTCCCGGAACCCCAGCGCGGTCAGGACGCCGGTGTGGGCGCACTCCACCGGCACCAGGAGTCGGATCTCCTCGTCCGCGCCGTTCGAGGCTTCGTCCAGAGCGGCGCGGACGAGCTGCTCGGCGATCGCGGGAGTCCGGGCGCACCCGGGGCCGAGGAGGCGGTCCCTGGCGAAGAGATACCCGGCGGCGCCGCGCTCGTCGCGGGCCACGTAGACGCGGGGCGACTCCACGTCCTTGATCTCCGTCAGGAGAGCGGCCCGGTCCCCGCCGAACACGGATCGGTCCAGCGCCAGGAGCTCCCCGATGTCGTCGATCCGCTCCACAGCCGGCCCCGGTTCCGCCGCCGGCGGCAACGAGCACGGGGCGAGGAGCGCGAGCGTCTCGCCGACCGCTCGAAAGCCCAGGCGCTCGTACACGGGGCGCCCCTTGTCGCTCGCGTCCAGCGCGACGGTCCGGCATCCGCGATCCATGGCCCACTCGGACACCCGTGCGGACAATGTCGTGGCGAGCCCTTGCCGCTCGCGAGCGGGATCGGTGGCGACCAGCCCCAGCCAACAGAAAGGCCCGTATGCGAGGCCACCCGCCATCGCCACGATCTCGCCGTCGTCCTCGGCGACGAACCAACCGTCGGGCTGCGCGGCGAGGTACTCGCGGATCTCCTCGGCCCACGACGGCGGCCGGTAGGCGGTCATCAGGAGCCGGTCCGCCCGCTCGACGTCGGACGCCGAGTCCTGCAGCAACCGGATCTTCACCGGGTCATCACCATGATCCGTCCTCGTGCCGGCGGGCCGGGACAGGATAGCCGCGAGGATGTCACTGATCGCATTGACCTCCGCTTGGGCGCGCTTGCGTGGCGAGGCTGTAGCGAGACCCGTGCGCCGGATGCGCCGGACCCGGCGTGAGACACTCGCCGGCGGGGGGATGGCCGAGCGGACGAAGGCGGCGGTCTTGAAAACCGCTAGGGGCGCAAGTCCCTCCAGGGTTCGAATCCCTGTCCCCCCGCGCTGAGCCTCCACGTCGTGGCGGAGATGCCGGAGTCGCGTGATGAAGCGCCCGGCACAAGCGCTCCCCACGTCGCGTCCGGCGGGTGTGGCTTGACCACCTCTTGTGGTGAGGCTTACCGATCGCTAGGGTTCCATAAGAAGCGAAACGCGACAGACCTGGCCCGTATCGAACAGCGCACCAGGGAGGCAGAACATGAAAAGCGCCCGATCGTTGGCCCTCGCCGGGGCCGCCGGACTGATCGTCTCGATGGTGCCGATGGCTGCCGGAGCGGCAAGTCACGCTCAGCCGAGCGGGTTTGCGGCGAGGATCCGACAGCATCCGGTCGGTGCCGTGGCCTCGTCCGCGCGCGTGGACTTCTCGCTGGTGCTTCGGCTGCGGGACGCCGCAGGATCGCAGGCGCTGCTGAATGCGGTCAGCACTCCGGGAAGCAACGGCTACCGGCATTACCTGACCACGGCCCAGTGGGAGGCGAGGTTCTCGCCTACAGCCGGCGCGGTCGGTCGTGCCCGCGCCTGGCTCCGCAGCCAGGGCTTCACGGTCGGCGCGGTGTCCAAGGACCGCATCACGGTCTCCGCCTCCGGCACGGCCGCGGAGGTGGAGAAGGCATTCGGCACCGGTCTGGCGTACTTCCGGGTGCACGGCCGCACCGTCCGCCTGACCACCGGCAGCCCGTCGGTTCCGGCGTCGCTTTCCACCGCCGTGGTGGGTCCAATGGGCCTGGACCAGACCACCGCCGTGGCGGCTGCCGCCGGGACGACCAGCTCCCCCGCGGGGGGGACATCGGCAACAGGGGTCAAGCTCCCTCCGGCGCCACCCGCGTTCATCACCTCCCCGCCCTGCGGCCGCTACTACAACCAGAAGATCGCCACGGTACGTCCACCGTTCGACGGGTACCCGAACAAGGTGCCGTACCAGGTGTGCGGGTACAAGCCCGGTCAGTTCCGTTCCGTCTATCACGTCGGCTCGGACACCGGGAAGGGCACCACGGTCGCCATCGTGGACGCGTACGGCTCGGCGACGATCGCCCAGGACGCCACCCGCTACTTCAAGCAGAACGACCCCGGCAACCCGTTCGCCGACGCGGCGCTCAGCCAGCACTTCGCCGCTCCGTTCACCCACGAGGGCCTCTGCGCGGCATCGAGCTGGCTGGTGGAGCAGGCCCTCGACGTGGAGGCCGTGCACGCGATGGCCACCAAAGCCCACATCCTCTTCGTCGGCGCGAAGAGTTGCTTCAACACCGACCTGTTCAAGGCGAACCAGTACATCATCGACAACAGGCTGGCCGACGCGGTCACCAACTCCTGGGGCGATTCCTCGGGAGATGTCCTGGACGACAGTGCCTACCGGACCGCCTTCGATGACCTGTTCCAGCTGGCCGGCGGCACCGGTATGAGCGTCATGTTCTCGACCGGCGACGACGGCGACAACTTCGACCTCACCGGGATCTCGGCCCCCAGCTACCCGGCGTCGAGCCCGTACGTCACCGCGGTGGGTGGCACGTCGCTGGAGATCGGCGCCAGCGGCAATCAGATCGGCGAGCTGGGCTGGGCCACCGGCCGGTCGTTCAAGTGCACCGAGAACGCCGTCAACGCTCTGCCCGGCTGCACGAGGTCGACGGTGAATACATGGCTCCCGGTGTCGTACGACGGCGGAAGCGGCGGTTACACGAGCTACAACTACCCCGAGCCGTACTACCAAGCGCCGGTGGTGCCCCCAGTGCTGGCGGAACGCAACTTCACCGCCCCGGCGCGGGTGGTGCCGGACATCTCGCTGGACGCCGACCCGTCCACCGGGTTCCTCATCGGCCTGACCGAGGTGTTCCCCGACGGGAAGACCGGCTACAACCAGCCTCGTTACGGCGGGACCAGCCTGGCCTCGCCGCTGCTTGCCGGCGCGATCGCCGACATTGACGGGGCCTCGCTGGCCGGCGGCCGGGCGGACGTCGGGTTCGTGAACCCGGTCATCTACCGGCTCGGCACCGCGGACGGTGCCATCTTCGACGTGCGGCCCGCCGGTCATCAGGCCCAGCTCAGGGTGGACCACGCATTCACGTACCTGGGCCCGGCCGTGAAGGGGGTGCTTACCTCGTTCCGCGAGATCACGTACGAGGGTCCGATCACCTACTGTGATGGGACCGGCAACTGCGCGACCCGCGACAACACGCTCACCACGGCGAAGGGCTACGACAGCATGACCGGGCTCGGCTCGCCAGGGCCCGCTTTCATTCGCGACCTGTCCGGCCCCTGACGGGGAGAGGCTGACAGAGGCTGACGGCTGTTACCGAAGCGACGCTGCAGCACGCGGGCGTAGGTGAGCCGTTCCTCGACCACGACGGTCGTCCGCACTTGCCCGATCCCGAGAGCAGGTGTGGAATGGGGGGTCGAACGAGCAGGGGGGAGCGTCATGGACAAGGTCGTCCACTTCGAGATCACGACCGACGACACCGCGCGCGCAAAGGAGTTCTACAGGTCGGTCTTCGACTGGGAACTGTCCGACGCAGACATGGGCGGCGGCCAGACCTACACGTCGATCACGACCGTTCCGACCGACGAGCAGTCGCGGATCGCCAAGGAGCCGGGCGCGATCAACGGCGGCTTCACCGCCCGATCGAACGACGTGCCGAGCCCGGTCATCACCGTCCAGGTCGATGCCATTGACGAGGCACTGAAGAAGATCGAAGCGGGAGGTGGGGCAACCGTGACTCCACGGACGCCCATCCCCGGGATGGGGGCATTCGCCTACTTCAGGGACTCCGAGGGCAACACGTTGGGACTCTGGGAGACCGCCATGTAGGTCTCGCGAGCGTTGCGCCGAGTGAGCGCGGGTCGGGTTCACGCACCGGTCGCGAGCTGCGCCTCGACCCGGTGCGTGACGCGGCGCTCCACGATGAACGCCACGAAGGGAACGAGGCCCGCGAGGATCACCCACAGCAGCTGCGACACCGGCCACCGGATGCGTCGGAAGAGATCGGCGGCCGCGAGCAGGTAGACGATGTAGAGGAACCCGTGCAGCGGGCCGACCACCCCGACGACGGCCGCGTTGCCGGCCAGGTACTGCAGCGGCATCCCGACGAAGACCAGCAGGATCAGCCCGACGCCGACGGTGTAGGCCATGACGCGGTACCGGAGCAGCGCCCCCCGCAGGCTCGCAACCGACCGCTCACTCCGGCTCACCCGCGCTTCCGGCCCTCATCGGTGCTCAGCGCGCGCAGATACTCGTTGTAGGCCTCGCGCTTCTGCTCTTCGTCGTCCTCGGCGGGCTTCGCGACCGACGGCTCGCCGGCTTCGTTCGACGGCGCGTCCCCGTTCGCCGAGAGCGTGGCGAGGGTCGCCTCCTCCTTCGCGAACCCCGGCTCCTCGTGCAGAAGCTTCCACCAGGTGAACACCGCGTATCCCGCGAAGAACGGCCACTCGATGGTGTAGGCCCAACTCGGTGTGTGTCCGCCAAGGGCACGCCGCAACTGCCACCAGCCCGCGGCAAGGCAGATGCCGATGACGATCACCGCGGTCGTGTGGAGCTTGATGGCGCCGCCGGTCAGCCACCTGTTGCGCACGGCAGCCGACGCTAGGCCCCGGCAGGCAGTACGTCAATAGGCGGTGCCCGGGGGCGGGACGACGCCTTCAGTCCTCAGCCGTAGTGGCGAAACTGCTGCCAGAGCACCGGCCATGGAGCCCGCGGCCCGGTGGCGACGTCGATCGGCTCCCCCTCTTCGTCGTCGGCGACGCCGAGTCCGTTCTCGAGGTGGCCCGCAGGCCGGACGTTGGAGAAGTAGCGGCGCAGATAACCTGCGTCATACCCGATCACGACGACGGTGGTCGTGCCGTCCGGGGGCCGTCCCCACCACCAGAAGCTGTTGTGCCCGCTGTAGGCATCAGGGAGCCCGATCGCGGGACCGTACCGATCGACGGCGCCCGCCTCGCCGTAGTTCGAGGTGAAGATCACTGCGTGCGCGCGCTCGGCGGCGGGCAGGGACCGGTAGACGGCGCCGATCTCGCCCACCATGTGCGGCCATCCGATCATCTCGCCGAGGTTGTAGTTGACGTTCTGCAGGGGAACGGTGGCAAGGCTCGACGCCGGAAAGATCGGCAGCGACAGGGGGATCGTGATGGCCCCCAGGACGATGACGAACGTGACGGCGGCGCGCCGGGATCGCCAGATCAGCCGCCGGCGCGGCGGCTTCTGGCTGAAGAAGCGCCGCTCGCCGGCGGCGACCTCCTCGGTGACGATCGAGCCGGCTGCGAGCATCACGTAGAAGAGTCCACCCAGGTAGTAGGGGCGGTCGGCCATGAACAGGCCGATCGCGACGAACAGGATCGCGAACGCGACGGCGAACGCGCGGTAGAGGCGGAAGCGCTCCTCGCGCCAGAGGGCCCACGCGCCGGCCAGCCACACCGGTGCCGTGGCGAAGCCCAGGATGAGCAGCTGGAGCGGAACATACTGGATCGAATAGCCAAGCCCCGAGTGCTCGGCGTGCAGGTTGCGCGACATCTCGATCGTCGGCCACCCGTTCGCGAACTCCCACACGAGGTTCGGAGACCAGATCAGGAGCGCGATCGCCGCTCCTGCCCACAACCACCGGCTCGCGAGCACCCGGGCGCGCCCGGTGAGGAGCAGTCCGAGGAAGAGGCCGCCGACGAGGAACAGGATCGTCTCCTTGTCGAGCAGGGCGACGCCGACCACCAGTCCGACGGCCGGCCATAGACGCTCGCTCCCGGTCCGGAGGATCCGCATCACGAGGAGGGAGACCACCAGCCATCCGAGAAGGTCGTAGACCGTCGGCCCGGCGAGGTGCCCACCGGCGAGCGTCAGCGGGGCGAGCGCGGCGCAGAGCGCTGCGAGGATCTGCGGGAACCGGCCGCCGCGCAGCTCACGGGCAAGCAGAGCCGTGAAGAGCACCGTCCCGCCGGACGCCACCGCCGGGAGGATCCGGATGGCGAAGACCGACTGGCCGATCACGTGGCGCGTCAGCCAGATCAGCGCGACCGACAGTGGAGGCTGGTCGACGTAGCCCCAGGCCATGTGTTTCGAGGCTTCCAGGAAATACAGCTCGTCGCGATGGAACCCGTATCGCGCCCCCACCA
>Ga0187777_10002382_pt1 | contig 12031 bp, 6 predicted proteins | sample 1015_Q2_SP5_10_M_FD_132416 | JGI IMG/M metagenome (GOLD analysis project Ga0187777, IMG submission 132416) | Tropical peat soil microbial communities from peatlands in Department of Meta, Colombia - 1015_Q2_SP5_10_MG | ecosystem: Environmental > Terrestrial > Soil > Wetlands > Peat | place...
GGCAGCGGGCCGGGCGGTGGTGGCTCAGGATTTGGTGGCGGCGGAGGGGGAGGAACAGGCACGGGTACCGGGAGTGGCGGTGGCGGCGGAATGGGCGGGGGTTCGGGTTTCGGGGGCGCAGGAACCGGGACAGGAGGAGCTGGTGGAGGGGGCGGTCAAGAACCTGGAAAATGGGTGAGCGCTTCCGCGATGCTGCGGGGCGCCATGATGGGCGGCACCGGCGTCGGAACCGGCGGCGGGGACAGCGGAAACTACTCGGTTGCCGAGGAAGATATCCGCTCGATGATCGGCTTGTTTGCGCAATTGGGAAAATCACGCAAAGATCCCGAGAGTCGTATGGATGCGGCATCCTTTCAGTCGCGGTTGAGCACTCTGCCGGTGAGGGCGCAATTCACGCTGCAGCAGGCGTTGGCGGGCCTGGCGGCGCAGGCGCCAATGGACAAGCCGGACAAGCCGATGCTGCTGAAGCTGGCGGAGCACGTGGCAATCCGGTTTGCGTTGGACAGCTACGAGCGCGGGGAGTTGCGCGTCAACGCGGTGAAACAGTTACTGGACCGCATGAACTCGGAGATTGAAGCGCTGCGCAAAATCCTGGGCCAGCAGGAAGAAACGATGGCGGCCGCGGGAATTTCTGTGCAGTCCTATACGGAATTGCTGGACCAGGAATTCTGGTTGCAGGTGCCGGAAGAGAATAAAAAGGAAGTGCTGACTTCCGAAGAGGCGTGGTGCGTGCCGCCGCGGAACGTGCGCGCGTTTCTTGAAGAGATGCTGCGGCGCGGCGAATTGAAGACGGTAAACGAGATTCTGACGAAGTATGCGGCTTGCGTGGCGCTGGAGGCTCCCGAAGCGCGGCGGACCACGGCCATCGGATTGGCGGACCTGGCGGAGTTTTACGGAAGCGGCGACGGAAGCGCGTTGATCGACGTGATTCAGAGGCTAGGGAACCAGCTGTCGGTCGAGCGCGAGTCGGATTTACAGACGCTGCTCGGCGCAGCGTTTGTGCGTATGAGCCAGGAGGCGGGTTCGAAGAGGTTTTACCCGGCGATGCAACAGGCGCTGGCTTCGCTCGATAACGTGGAGGCGTTGCGGCCTGGCACAACGAACAATCTGCGGCAGAGAATCGGCGCGGAAGACCGGCTACCGGAATTCGTGGAAGACACGATGCGGACGGGGCAGGTTCCGGACGGATTGATGGATATCCTGGTTCTGATGCCGAAAGCCACGCTGCAGTATGTGACCACGCGATTTTCAGGGTGCGGATTCCGCGAGGATTGCGAGCTGCTGGGATCGTTGATTTCGGGGCTGGGAGAGGACGCGGTGCAGCGCATGTCTGACACGCTGCAGAACGGCCCGGCGAATGAAGCGACGGAAGTGATCGGGCTTTTGACGCAATTGGATGCGGACGCGGTGGAACGGATACTACCCGGGCGATTGACGCAGTGGCCGAGGGCTTCGCATGACAGGACGGTACGGCAACTGTCAAGCGCGCCAGTGGAACCGCGGGCGAGATTGCTGGTGTCACTGTATGACACGCTGGATCCGCTGATCCGGCCGCTGGCTTTGGACGAGATGGGAATGAGCGGTCGTTTCGAATGCATTCCGAAAATCGTGGAGCTTGTGCAGGACGACAACACGCCGGGTTTTACGCGCATCAAAGCCATCGAGGCGGCGGGAAGATTGCGGGCCGCGGCGGCGAGCCCGATCCTGCAGAAGATGCTGGATGCGAAACAGGTGTGGCGATGGGCGTACCACACGGAGTTGAGAATTTCGGCGGCGCAGGCGCTGCAAAAGATCGAGCCCTCCCTGGCGATGGAAAAGATCGCGGCGAGCGGGCTGGACAGGAAGGAATTGGTGCTGGAGCCGACCGACCCGGAGCCCAACGCGCCCGTCATCCGGCAGAGAAGGTATGCGCGGCTGAAACTGACGAAGCATGTGCCGGCAGTGACAACGAATTTACGCGAGAACATGAGGCTCTCTATTGCGGAGCTGAATATGGGCGGGGGAATCGGCGCAGCGGACCGGCACCTGGCCCCGGGGTCGCTGCTGACGATTAAGTTGTCACACGGCGTTAGGAACATTCGAGCGCAAGCGATTGTGCGCGGCGCGCGTCCACAGGCGATGGCGTTCGAGTTTGTGGAGATGGACCTGGACGATCGCTCGCGAATGAGGAAGCTGTTGCTGGAGCTGGGCGGATTGCCGCAACCGGCGCAGGTGAGCAATCGAAGCCGGCGGCAGAGCCGGATGTCCGTGGCGAAGTAAGACCTTCCTGAAGAGGGAATTCCTGAAAAGAGTGCTTGTCCGCGTTTGCGTGATCTAAGGGAGATTCCTCGCTGCGAAGACTTCGCTCGGAATGACGCCATGCCGAGTGCAGGAGCAGAGATTTTTCACTGCGCTCGCATACAGCTTTTTCAGTACGAGAACGACCCGCCTCCCTTCCTGCGTCAGGGCAAGCGGAAGGCGGGCCCTACACATGCTGGGGAGAGAAATAGGGCGCGAGGACAACCTGTACTTGTGCGGGAAAAACCGTTCGAACGGTCAGGTGCGGAAGACTGGCCGAGAGACGAGCTAGCGTGCGGGTCACATGGGACGTCTGTACCATTGTGAGACGAGTACAACGGGCCTACCGTACTAGAGAAGGTGTACTTCCGAACAAACCGTCAGGACTATCGACGGAACGAAGGTACGGACCTGGCAATGAAAACGGACCCGAAGACAACAGCCGCCCGCGCGTTCGTTCGAAGCCTTAATATCCTGCTGAAGTTCGCCCGCCTGTACGGATATGACCACGCCCGAACCACGGAGCAGTTGCAGGTCGCCTGGGGAGAGCTACGAGTGGCTGTGCCAGAGGGTGCGGACACAGGGTTGCTGCTGGGCGCAACGGGAACGCAATTGTTGCTGGATGGAGTGCCGCTGGAAGGATCGCCGGCCGAAAAACAGTTTGCGCAGTTGCTGAGTTCGGCGGGGCTTGCGAGTATTCAATTCCAGCCGAATGTGACGCAGGAAGAGCTGGCGAGTCTAGTGCACACCTTTCCGACCGGGAAAGCGAAGCCTGCGGAGTTAGCCCAACAGTTGAAAGATGCGATCGCGGGTGCGCAAGGCATCCACGTGAACGAGATTTGTTTCGTGGCGACCGATGCGCGCTTGAAAGACGCCAGTGTGGCCGCGCAGCTGGCGGCAGCGTCGTTCGGTGATGACCAAGATTCCTTCAAGAGAATGTTGAACGATCCACAGAAGTTGCTGGAGCTGATTGCTGCCGCGGAAGGATCGATGTCCGGAGGGCCGGGAACGGGCGCAGGAGCGAGCGGTGAAGGAACAGGGTCCAGTGGAGCGGGTGGGTCCGCATACAGCGGCGAGGTAGGCGGCGCCGGAGTTGGCACGGGATTGGGAAGTGGAGGCGGGACTAGATCGGGCGGGGGGCCCGGAGCTGGGACAGGAGCGGGAATCGGAACGGGCGTTGGCACCGGAACTGGGACAGGTACGGGAGTGGGCGGCGGAGGATGGGGCTCGGGTGGAGGTGGTGTTGGAACGGGCGCGGGGAAGGGATCTGGTCCGGGTGGATCCGGAGGCGCCGGTTTCGGTGTGGGTACAGGAACAGGCGCAGGCTCTGGAACCGGCCGAGGCGGAGGAGTGGGGAGTGGGTTTGGACCGGGGACAGGTGGAGGCTTTGGAAAGGGAATCGGCTCGGGATTGGGCGAGCCAACCGACGATGAGATCTTTGCGATCCTGCATGCGCTGACGACTTTTGGGAAAGTGGGAAGCGGACCGAACCCCGCGGCCGCCGCCGTGGAATTTCAGGGAGAGGTTGCGCAGTTGCCCGTACGCGCACAAGACATGCTGCGGAACGCGCTGGCAGGCATTGCGGAGCAAGGGAAAAACACGAAGCTCGATCAAAGCATGCTTGTGAAGCTGGCAGAGCATCTTTCCATCCGCTTTGCGCTGGAACGGTTCGAACGCGGCGAGGTGAAGGTGAATGCGGTGCGGCAGATGCTGGACCGCATGAACCAGGAGATTGAGCTGCTGCGGAAGATTCTGGGGCACCACGAAGACAAGATGGTGGAAGCAGGACTTCTGGTGGAGTCTCACCGGGAGCTGCTGGACCGGCAATTCTGGGCAAGCGTGCCGGAGAGCGCGAAGAGGGAAGTGCTGCTGTCGTCGGAAGCGTGGTGCATTCCGCCGAAGAACGTGCAGTCGTTTGTGGCGGGATTGATCGAGCAGGGGAATGTCGCGGAAGCGATCAGCATTCTGAGGAATTACGCGAGCTGCGCGGACAGCGAAGAGCCGGACGCACGGAAACGTGCCGCGACGGGGCTTTCGGAACTGGCGGAACTGTATGCGCAGGCGGATCCGAAGCTGCTGGTGCAGGCGCTGCGGCACGTGGGCGTGCGGCTGAGCGTGGAACAAGACCAGGATTTGCAGTCGCTGGTGAGCGCGGCGTTTGTGCGGCTCAGCCAGGAGGCCGCCACAAAGCGGTGCTTCCCGGCGATGGAGCAGGCCCTGAATCTGCTGGCGGGCGTGGAGTCGCAGCGGCCGGGCATCGCGAAAACGCTGCGGACCAAAATGGGGATTGAAGACCGTGTGCCGGAATTTGTGGAAGAGGCGCTACGGGCGCGGCAACTATCGGCGGGGCTTACCGGTGTACTGAAGCAATTGCCCCAGACGGCGATGGAGCAACTGGCGGTGCGGTTCAATCGGTGCCAGTACCGCGACGATCTGGAAAATATTGCGAACCTGGCGAACGACCTGGGAGAAGAAGCAGCGCAATATCTGCGAAGCACGGTGCGCGGTGGGGCAACGACAGATGCGGTGGAGATGGTCGGGTTGTTGGTCAGATTGGATCCGACAGCGGCGGCTGTTTATCTTCCCACGCGCATGAAGGATTTTACGAGAGCGGCACAGGACCGCGTGGTGAGGCAGATCGCGTCGTGCGGCGCGGCGGAGCGCTGCCGAATCCTGCTGACGGTGTTGGATCACGTTGATCCGCTGATCATGCCGCTGGTGGTAGATGAAGCGGGGATGACGGAAGACCGGGAGGCGCTGGGGCGTCTGCTGACACTGGCGGACGGGGATTTGCCGGTTGGCGCAGCGCCGTATTTACGCGTGAAGGCGGTGGAAGCACTGGGCCGCGTGAAGGCGGCGGAATCCACAAACGCGCTGAAGCGGATCCTGGAGGCAAAGAAGATCTTCGGTTGGGTGCAACCGCAAGAATTGCGGATTGCGGCATTGCAGGCTCTGGAGAAACTCGATCCCGAATGGGTGAAAGAGTATTTGCCGAAGAGCGGAATCGAGCAGGACGATTTGAAGCTGGCACCGCTGGAAGTGCCGCACAATTCGAAATTCGTCAGACACCGGCGGCACACACGCGTGCGGCTCCAGAAGACGATTTCGGCGGTGAGCACGAACCTGAAGCAGAATTGCCGGCTGGATATCAAGACGGCCAGCCTGAGCGGCGGACTGGCGACAACGAACATGCATCTGGCGCCGGGTACGCAAGTGCAGTTGCGCTTGCAAGTAGGATTGCGCAACTTGCAGGCGACGGCTCTGATGCGGGATTACCGCGCGCAGGATATGTCGTTTGAGATCGTGGATATCAGCCTGGATGAGCGGACGAAGTTCCGGAAATTGTTGCTGGAGAATATGGCGAAGGGGACTCGGGACGAAGGAGTTCGCAGTTGACGGTTTGCAGCTGACCGTTTCGGGGAAGACGAAGAGGGATACATCGCACAAGAAACGTGCGATGGAGAAGAGTGCCTCACTTCGCGGACTCCGTTCGGAATGACGGTTTGATATGAAGTGCATGCCAAGGGAAGCCAGCAGATAAACCGCAAAAGCGGCGGCAAGCCGCCTCGCTCCCGAATTCCGTAACGAAGTGGTAACGAGTCGCTGGTACTACAACAAGGTACCTTTGTTGGATTTACCCACCACGGGGCCATAGCTTACGCTGAGTCCATCGCGAAGTACTGGCCGCCGTCACCGCCCAAACAAGCCAGATTGCTTTCGTGACCCGGCTACCCCTGTGTTCGAGCGAAGAAGAATCCGCAGATTCCTGCTTCTGTGCGCTCTAGCGTGCGGATGGAGAGTCGCGTCCGCAGAAAAATCACAGGTTAACTTTCCTGATCATCCCCGATTCACAGTGCAGAGGCTGGCAGACCAGTTTGGACTAGGAGCCGTCACCGTGACGGCCATGGGCCAGGACCGCGAAGGATTCTTGTGGATCGGCACGCAAACCGGATTGTACCGCTACGACGGAGCGCGCGCTCAGAAGATGGGGGAAGTCGAAGGACTGATCGGTCACTACGTTTTGGATCTGGTTATTGCCCCGGATGGGACACCGTGGTTCGCGGGTAACCGAGGCATCGCCTACTACAGGAGCGGACGATTTGAGAGCCTTGCCGTTCCGGCTTCCGAAATGGCGCTGGCAAATGCGACGCAGGTTTTCGCGGTGGACAGCAGAGGCGTGGTTTACGCGCTGCTGTTCAATCGCGGGGTATTGCGCGTGGATTCGCACAATCCATCCCAGAGATCCCTTCTCGGAGAGCCGGAAGGCATCGACGAGGCGGGAGCTGGAATCGTGCGCGCGGATGATGATTCGATCTGGTTTACGTATGGAGAGCATCTGGCACACGTGGAGGCGGGTTCGAACAGAGTGGAAGTGGACCCGGGAATTCAGATTCCCAAGGAGCGTGTGGCAGCACTGCTTTGGGATGGCGCGGGTGAGTTGTGGCTGAGGACGGCGACCAAGCTGGCTCGACTGGACACAAAAACACACAAGCTGACCGTGGAACGAATGGCGATCGGTCCTGCGGATGACGTGGAAGGAAAACCAACTCTGGACCAAAAAGGGAAATTGCTGGTGCCTTCTTCGACAGGCCTATATTGGCAGGGTCTGGACGGGAGCTGGCAAGTCATCACGGACAGACAGGGAATCTCCAGCAACGACATCCAGTTTGCCCTGGAAGATCGCGAAGGGACGCTGTGGGTGGGTGGATCGGGCACCGGGCTCGACCGCCTGCCGGGCGTGCATGAATGGACCGGCTGGACGACGGCGGAAGGGCTGCCGGACAACACGACTTGGGCGACGAAGCGCGACCAACGGGGAAGGCTGTGGGCGAGCACGGCGCGTGGAATTACGATGTGGAACGAAGAACGGCACACATGGGACAGAGTTCCGTCTCTGAGCGGGGATGGGCGAGCGCAGGTAAGGCAGATGCAGGTGGCGGGTGATGGGTCGATCTGGGCGCTGACGGTGACAGGTGCACTGGTGCGGATCGATGCGGACAACTTCGCAAGTACGATTCATGCGGGATATCGCGGGCGGCCGTTCCAAACGCTGAATGTTTCACCGAAGGGCGAGATATGGGCGTCAACGCCGGACCACCTGCTGCGGTTTGATGCGCAAAATCCTGGAGCAGAGCCGACGGATGTGCCGCTGCCGTTGAGTTCCGGGACCGAGATATTTTATGTGGCGTTTTCTCCGGAAGGAACGCTGTGGGTCACGGGAACTGGCACGGTGTACCGGTTCAGCGCGAAAGGTTGGCGAACGCTAACGATACAGGATGGACTGCAGGGGCAGGCCATCACGAGCATGGCGGCGTTGAGCGAGAACGAAGCCTGGGTGGCGTACAACGATGTGGTGGAAGTGACGCGCATCATGCTGGATGAAAGAGGAAGAGCGCGCTTTGAAAACCACGGGTGGGATTGGTTGATTGTGGGCCACGATTCCAAGGGGCAAGTGTGGTTCGACGGGCCGGACGGACTGGCGGTCCGCAAGCCGGATGGGACATTAAAAAGGCTGAACCACGCGGATGGATTGTTGTGGGACGACGTAAGCCCTTGGACGGGCGTGCGCGAAGAGAAAGACGGAAGTTATATGATTGCGACTTCCCGTGGGCTGGCGCGTTACCGGCCGGAAGCGGAAGCGCCGAAAGACGAGCAACTGAAGGTGGAACTCACGAAGGTGACCTTGGGCGGCCAAGAGCGGCAGGCGCAGGAAGCGCTAAAAGTGCGGTCCGCCGACGGATCGCTCACGGTACAGTTTTCGCCGATGATTCTGGGGAATCCACAGCGCGTGACGTGCCAGTATCAATTAAAAGGCCTGGATCAACAGCGAACGGAAACGCTGCAGAGGGAAGTGCAGTACGGCGGGCTGCCGCCGGGGAAATACGAGTTTTGGGTGCAGTGCCACGAGCCTGGATTGGCGCTGGCTTCGAACCCGGCGTCGTTCCGGTTTGAAGTGCTGCCAAGTTTCTGGCAGACGTGGTGGGCGCGCATGGCGGGCGCATTTGTGCTGCTCGGCTGCTTCTGGGGTTATGTGTCGCTGCGGACGCGGGCGCTGAACCGGCGGAGGGTAGAGCTGGAACAGGCAGTGGCACAGCGCAACGCGGAGTTGATGCAGAAGAACAAGGAGCTCGAAGACATTTCCTTGACGGATCCACTGACGGGGACGCGGAATCGCCGCTATTTCTACGAGACGATCCCCAAGGACGTAGCACAAGCTACGCGTTCGCACCTGAAGACGGCTAACGGCAACGACAATTGCCAGTACGGGCAGGAACTGATTTTTGTGCTGGTGGATATCGATCAGTTCAAACGCGTGAATGATGATCTGGGCCATGCGGCAGGAGACCGTCTGCTGCAGGAGGTAGCGAAGCGAATTGGGTCCGTGATGCGACGGTCGGATGACCTAGTGCGATGGGGGGGTGAAGAGTTCATGCTGGTGTGCCGGACGACGGACCGGGAGAATGCGTCGCTTTTGTGCAATCGTGTGCTGGAAGCGATCCGGGAGATTCCCTTTACTGTGGGGAACGGCGTGGAGGTTCACAAGACGTGCTCCATCGGATGGGCGCCATTTCCCTGGCTGAAGGAAGATGTGACGCTGCTCTCGATCGACAATGTGATTGAGTTGGCGGACAAAGCGCTGTATCTGGCGAAGCGCGAGGGGCGGAACCGGAGCTATGGAATGCTCCCGGCACGGGACGTGTACCGGTCCGAGAAGACGGTTTCGATCGAGAGTTTGCGGAACTGTCCGCCGGATTTGGTGCAGATTGTGTAGGTCACAAGAAATTGGAACAAGCCGAAGCCCGACCCCCAAGCCGCACATTTGTAGCTTGTGATTTGTGAATTGTAAGTCGTGACTCGTGTACACTGCCCTGCGAGCAGGCAATGCGAGCCGCGATCCTCATGGTAGTCCTGTTGGCCACGGCGTCGGGTCAGACGCCGAAAGGAAAGCAATATCAAACCGGATACTGCCCGAAGACAGCGCAACTGGAGGTGTCTCCGAGCGAAAAATTCTGGTTCGAAGGCGCCCTTGGGGAGAAGAACGTGCGGATGTACTTGGAAAGAGGTGGAGAAGGAGTAGTGGGCGCATTCTACGACACGACAGACTGGGAACCCCTGACGCTTGGCGGGCAGCGGATTGCGGAGCATCAGGGAGCGATGGAGCTGACGGCGCTCACAGAACACGACAGGGAAGTTGGTTTTGTGAAGGGGCACCTGACGAGGGACGGCCTTGAAGGGACATGGTCGAATACGAGAGATAAGGATGGTGTCGCCTTTCATCTGAAAAAAGTGACGCAGCCCAAATGCGATGGAAGCGAGCCGTGGAAGGTTTTCGAGGACGGGCGCTGGCCGATTCACTTTTCCTATCCAGGGTCGTGGCATGTGAGCGCCGGTGCGAGAAATGTCGCGCTGGCGTGTCCGGATCCTTCGCTGATGGTTTATGACGCGTACGAGATCAGCGTGATGCAAGGGGCGGAGGCGAATAATGCGACGAGCGACTTTATTCAGTGCGGGGACAAATGGATTTACGGGTACGAGTGCGCGTGTGAAACCGGGAACCGCTGCAAGAGTGCGGAAGCGGCGGATCGCGATGGGATGACCCTCCTGAAGGCCGATGAAATGGAGTGGAAGGTGTATTGCCGTGGCGGAGGCTACGCCGGCCCGGGTTGGGGCGAACGGCGAATCCTGACATTTGGCGATACGTGGATTGTGGTGGAGGCGCAGGGAGCGCCGGCGGAGTTGGTGGAGAGGATTGTGGCCAGCGCGGGGAGGAAGAGCAACTGATTGGGGATCGGCGACAGAGGAGGTAAAGCGCAACCAAGTAGTTGCGTGTTGGCCACGTTTTCATTAATATGCAACCTGGAGGTTGCTTATGTCGACGGACCGGATTGAGAAGCGGATTGAATTGAAAGCGCCGATATCGAGGGTGTGGCGTGCGTTGACGGATTACAAGGAATTTGGGGAATGGTTCCGCGTGAAGCTGGAAGGCCCGTTCGTGGTGGGGCAAATTTCCACGGGACACATAACATACCCCGGATATGAGCATGTGAGGTGGGAAGCGATGGTGCAGAGAATGGAGCAGGAGCGATTGTTTTCATTCACCTGGGCGCATCCGAAGTCCTTCGACAAAGCCAGCTACTCCCCGGACTATTCGAAAGAGCCGACCACACTCGTGGAATTCCGGCTGGAGAAGACGGCCACCGGCACGCTGCTCGTGCTTACGGAGTCCGGGTTTGACAAGCTACCGGCTGACCGCCGTCTGGAGGCGTTCCGCAGGAACGAGGGTGGATGGACGGAGCAGATGAAGAACATCGAGAATCATGTCGCGAAGAATACGTAAGAAGGCGGGAGCGAGAAGCCGGCCAAAGGCACTGGTGTTTGCGGCTTTGGGAGATGAGACGAGGTTGTTGCTGGTTGCAAAGTTATGCGCGGGGCAGACGTATTCGATTTCGCAGCTCACCCGCGGTTCACGGCTGTCGCGGCAGGCGATCACGAAGCACTTACGCGTGCTGGAAGGAGCAGGGATCGTGCACAGCTCGCGTGCCGGACGGGAGAGTTTGTTTGAATTTGATCCGGAGCCGATTGCGGAGGTTAGGGAATACCTAAGGTTTGTTTCGGAGCAGTGGGATGAGGCATTGGGCAGGTTGAAGGCGTTGGTGGAGAGGTGAGGAAGAGGAAGAGGAAGAAGTGCAAGAGTGCAAGGGTGTAAGAGTGCAAAGAATCTACGAGTAGGGCTGCGAGATTTATTCGTAGCGGAGGGCGACCATGGGGTCGACGCGGGCGGCTCGGCGGGCAGGGAGAAAACTACCGGCAAGCGCGATGAGAATCAGCAGCGCTATGGCCGCCGCGAAGGTTAAGAGGTCATCAGGTTTTAGTCCATAGAGGATCGCGACTCGGAGCGTTCGAGGTCGTCGGCGTGGCGCTGGATGTGGGCGAGGAATTCTTCGTGGAGTTCGGAGTCGGCCTGAGCGCGATGAAAGAGCGAAAAGAATAGATCTCGAAGATAGGTTCGTGCGCTTATTGTTCCTCTCTACGCGGTCCGACGATCCGCCTTCCTACTTCACTCCGTGCGAAGGGCCTGCATGGGCTCAATGCTGGCGGCGCGACGGGCTGGGAAAAAGCCGCCGATCGCGGCGGAAATAACGAGCGCAAGGGCGGCGACGGCCAATACGGACAGATTGAAGGTGCTCACGCCGAAGAGCTTGTTTGCCAGTACTCGGCCCGCGGCAAAAGTTAGAGGGAGACCCATGAGGAGGCCAATGGCCGATTGCAACGCGATTGTCCGCATGACCATGCGCACAACGCTAAGACGATCCGCGCCAAGGGCCATGCGAATCCCGATCTCATTTGTGCGGCGTTCGACACCGTAGGAAGTGACTCCGTAGAGGCCGACAGTCGCTAAGGTCAGCGCAAGGAAGCCGAAGAGGGTCATGAGTTGCGCGATCATCTGCTGCTGATCGAGGTTCTTCTGAATCTGTTGCGAGAGCGGGATGAAGTCCATGACAGGGAGGTCCGGATTAATCTGGCCGAGGACGCGACGAACCTGGTCCTCGAGGTTGGGGATGGGAACGGTGGTGTGCAGAAGGATGTTGCGCATATACAAGGAGCGTTGCTCGGAGAGATTCTCATCGGGGTCGGTGTGTTTAACCGTCTGAGGAGCGGCGACGAAGTACATGGGAAGAATGGGCTCGTCCGGAGACCAGTAATTGCTATTCTCGGTGACCCCAACGATCTCCAACGCTTGTTTGTAGCTTGA
>Ga0187777_10002383_pt1 | contig 12030 bp, 11 predicted proteins | sample 1015_Q2_SP5_10_M_FD_132416 | JGI IMG/M metagenome (GOLD analysis project Ga0187777, IMG submission 132416) | Tropical peat soil microbial communities from peatlands in Department of Meta, Colombia - 1015_Q2_SP5_10_MG | ecosystem: Environmental > Terrestrial > Soil > Wetlands > Peat | place...
CAACGCCCGCAGAAGCCGTCCACCTCTCCACCCACCCGGATGGTCACCCGCGCCCGTCCTCTCCGGCCCGACACCGGATCGCCTGGCCTGCTCCGTGAAGGGCAGGGCCATCCTAGGGCAGCCCCCCGTGGCCCAGGAACCACAGCTTGACTCGCTCCGACACCGACGGTACGCGCAAGGGGACCACGCTTCGGCGTGGGTGACCACGGCATGGAGCTCCCCCGCATCCGCCCCACGCGCGCCGAGATCGACCTCGGCGCTCTGGTGCGCAACCTGCGCACACTGCGAGCCGCGGCGCAGGGAGCCGGCGTGCTGGCCATGGTCAAGGCCGATGCCTACGGGCACGGGGCGACGCTGGTGGCGCCGGCGCTCGAGGCCGAGGGCGTCGAGCTGCTCGGCGTGGCGCTGGTCGAGGAGGGGCTGGCGCTCCGGGCCGCCGGGGTGCGGGGAGAGATCCTCGTCCTCGGCGGCGCCTACGCCGGTGGCTGGGAGGCCCTGGTCGAGGCTCGGCTCCTGCCGGCGGTCTTTCGAGAGGACCACCTCGACGCCCTGGCCGCGGCGGCTCGCCGGCAGGGGCTGGAGCCCAGGGCGCACCTCAAGGTCGACACCGGGATGGCGCGGCTCGGGGCGCTTCCGGAGGAGGTTCCCGGCCTCCTGGCCCGTGCCCGGAGCCTGGGCGTGGTGCTGGAAGGCGTGCTCTCGCACTTCGCCAACGCCGACCTGGCCAACGCCGAGACCACGCAGGGGCAGCTCGACCAGTTTCGCTCGCTGCTCGCCCAGGTCGACGCGGCCGGCGTCCGGACCCGCTGGCGACACCTGGCCAACTCGGCGGCGCTGATCGCGCTGCCGCCCTCCCGCGACGGCCGGGCCCTGAACCTCGTCCGGCCCGGCCTGGCGCTCTACGGCCTGTCGCCGGCCCCGTGGATCTCGCCCGCCCGCCCCCTGGAGCCGGTGCTCTCCTGGAAAACGGAGGTGATCCATCTCAAGTTCGTCCCCGCCGGCACCTCGGTCTCCTACGGCGGGACGTGGACGGCGCAACGCCGGTCGCGCATCGCCACGCTTCCGGTGGGCTACGCGGACGGCTACCCGCGGCGGCTCTCCAACCGGGCGCAGGTGCTCGTTCGCGGGGCCCGGGCGCCGGTGGTGGGTCGCGTGTGCATGGACCTGTGCATGGTCGACGTGACCGACGTGCCGGGCGTCGACCTCGGGGACGAAGTGGTGCTCATCGGTCGCCAGGGCGCGGGGGAGATCGGCGCCGCCGAGATGGCCGGCTGGCTGGAGACGATGTCCTACGAGGTCCTCTGCGGCGTCGGCGCCCGCGTCCCACGGCTGGCGGTGCGCGGCGCGGATGCCGGGCTCCGGGCAGTGCCCTAGGATGACCAGCCCGATGACCTCCGAGGTCCAGGGGCCGCCCGGGCGCAGGTCGCCGGCGGCCGCGGCGGTGGAGTGGGTCGGAGAGCGTGTGCTCGAGGCGGGGCGCGCCTTCGTCGGGGTGCTGGCGCTGGGCGGCTCGGTGGGCCGCTGGGCGATCCGGCCGCCGTTTCGGGTGGAGAGCCTGTTCGCCCAGTTCGACTTCGTCGGGGTGGGCTCGGTGGTCATCGTCGCCCTGACCGGGTTGTTCACCGGCATGGTCTTCGCCACCCAGTCCTGGAGCGCCTTCGAGCGCTTCGGGGCCGAGAGCCTGGTCGGACCGACGGTGGCCATCACCATCACCCGGGAGCTGGCCCCGGTGCTGAGCGCGCTGATGATCACCATGCGGGCCGGGTCGGCCACCTGCACCGAGCTGGGAACGATGCGGGTCACCGAGCAGGTCGACGCCCTGGAGACCATGGCCGTGAGCCCGGTGCAGTACCTGCTCGTGCCCCGCGTCCTGGCCGGGATGTTCATGGGGCCGCTCCTGGCCATGCTCTTCGACACCGCCGGCGTCTTCGGCGGCTTCACCATCGCCGTGCTGGTGAAGGGACTGTCGGTGGGCACCTTCGTCCTGCGCACCCAGGACATCGTCGGCCCGGACGACGTGGTGGAGGGGCTGGTCAAGGCGGCCGTCTTCGGCCTGGTGGTGATGCTCATAGCCTGCTACCGCGGCTACTACGCCAGCGGGGGGGCGAAGGGCGTTGGTCAGGCCACCACCCGGGCCATGGTCTCCTCCGCCGTGGCGGTGTTCATCCTCGACTACTTCCTCGGGCTTTTTTTTCACGGATGACCGGTCGGCGCTCGATGATCGAGGTCCGGGGGCTGGTGCGATCCTTCGGTGAGCACCAGGTGCTCACCGGCGTCGACCTGGAGGTGGCCGAGGGCACCACCTCGGTCATCCTCGGGGGCTCGGGCTCGGGCAAGACGGTGCTCATCAAGCACGTCATCGGTCTGCTCAAGCCGGATCGCGGGGAGGTGCTCATCGAGGGTGAGGACATCGTCCCGCTCGGCGACCGGGAGCTGGAGCGCGTGCGGCGCAAGTTCGGGATGGTCTTCCAGGGATCGGCCCTGTTCGACTCGATGAGCGTGTACGAGAACGTCGCCTTCCCCTTGCGGGAGCACACCCGTCTGACCGAGGCGGAGATCCGCCAGCGGGTGGCGGAGAAGCTGGCCCTGGTGGACCTCCACGGCATCGAGGAGAAGTACCCGGCCGACCTCTCCGGAGGCATGCGCAAGCGCGTCGGCCTGGCCCGGGCCATCGTGCGCGATCCGAAGATCGTCCTCTACGACGAGCCGACCACCGGGCTCGATCCGATCACCACCGACTACGTCGACGACATGATCCTCACCGCCAAGAAGAAGCTGGGGGTGACCAGCGTGGTGATCAGCCACGACGTGGCCTCGGCGTTCAAAGTGGCCGACCGGATCGCCTTTCTGTCCGACGGGAAGATCGTGGAGCACGCTCCGCCGGCCGAGTTGCGGCGCAGCACGCACCCGGTGGTCCAGCGATTCCTCTCCACCTGGTTCGGCAAGAACTAGTGCCAGAACGTCCGTGGCAGAGGGTAAGGTGACGCTCCGGGGCGTCCGTGCCGGCGCCCTCGCCCCGTGAAGACGTTCGTCACTCCGTTCCGCGTCGGAATCTTCGTCCTCGCCTCGGTGGCCTTCCTGGCTGGGTTCCTGCTGCTCCTCAAGCGGGGGGGCCTGGGCGGCGGCGGCACGATGCACGTGGTGGCCTACTTCCGCGATGCCTCGGGACTGGGCAAGCGGAGCCGGGTGCAGACGGCCGGCATCCCGGTGGGTGAGATCAGCGACATCGTGCTGGAGGGCGACCGGGCGAAGCTCACCCTCAAGGTGCGCACCGACCTCGGGCTCCGGGAGAACGCCTCCATCCTCAAGCGCAGCGAGTCCTTTCTCGGCGACTACCTGCTCGACATCCAGCCCGGCTCCCCGCCGGCGCCCCTCCTCGAGGAGGGCGGGGTGATCCGCAACGTGGTGGATGCCCAGGGCGTCCAGTCCCTCTTCGACTCCCTGGCGCTGATCACCGGCGACATCCAGTCCGTGACGCGGACGCTCCGCGACACGCTCGGGGGCGATGCCGGGCAGGCCTCGCTCCAGACCATCGTCCGCAACCTCACCGAGCTCTCCACACTGGTGGAGAACACCGCCCGTAACAGCCAGAGCAGCATCTCCGCCATCCTGGAAAACGTCCGCCAGGTGAGCGGCGACGTCCGGTCGGCCACCCGTGGCCAGGACGCCAACGTGCGGGAGATCATGGAGAACGTCCGCACCATCACCTCGGACGTCCGGACGCTGATCTCCGAGGTCAAGGGGACGGTCCAGGGAACCCAGCGCGAAGGGGCGAGCATCGAATCCACCCTGACCAAGCTGGACCGGACTCTGGAGAACCTGGCCCAGGTGACGCAGGACATCCGCGACGGGAAGGGGCCGCTCGGGAAGCTCATCGAGGACGAGCGGACCGGCCAGCAGGTCAACGAGGCGGTCCAGGGCGCCTCGGAGTACGTCTACCGGCTGAGCAGCCTCAAGACCGAGCTCTCGCTGAGCAGCGTCTACCTCTTCAACCAGGGCTCGGCCCGCAACGAGATCGATCTCAAGATCATTCCCCGGCCGGACAAGTACTACCTGATCGGCCTGGTGGACGATCCGCGGGGCGATGTGAACGTGCAGTACGTGGTCCGCAACCCCCCGGGCCTCTACGAGCCGGCGGTGCAGAAGCTGACGGTCACCGACTACAGCCTGAAGTTCAACGCCGAGTTCGCCAAGCGGTACTACTTCGCCACCTTCCGCTTCGGCATCATCGAGAGCACCGGCGGCGTGGGAGTGGACCTCAGCTTCTTCGACGACTCCCTCGTCTTCAAGACGGACATCTTCAACTTCGGGAACCAGGCGCTCCGCTATCCCCGCCTGCGGATCACCGCCAACTTCACCATGTTCCAGCACCTCTTCCTGAGCGGCGGCGTGGACGACATGTTCAATCCGCCGGTCCGCAACTCGCTGGACAACCGGCTCATCTACGGACGGGACTTCTTCTTCGGGGCGGGCATCGTCTTCACCGACGACGACCTGAAGGCCATCCTCACCGTGGCGCCGGTGCGGGCCCCCTGACCGGGGCAGCGGCCAGGGCCCGCTCCAGCTCCGGGGCGGCGCCGAAGGCGGAGGCGTAGCGCTCCAGGAACTGGTCGGGGGTGTAGCGGTGCTCCTGGCAGCCGCGCACCTCGATGGCGTAGGCGGCCGAGAGGGCCGCCACGCGGCCGGCCACCGGCCAGGGGAGCTTCTCGGCGACGGCGAAGACCAGGCCGGCGAGGTAGGCGTCCCCGGCGCCGGTCGGATCGACCAGGGCCCGGATGGGCGCCGTGGGCACGTCGAGCGGGGCCTGGCCGCGAACCAGGACCGTCGATCCGAGCTCCCCGCGGGTGACCACCGTCACCGGAGCCACCGCCTGGAGGGCGGCCTCGCTGCGCCCCGTCTTCTGGGACATGAGGCCGAACTCGTAGTCGTTGCCCACCACCACCGCCGCCGTCTCCATCCCGCGGAGGATCTGCTCGGCGTCGAGCCGCGGGGTCTGCTTGCCCGGGTCGAAGACGTAGGGGACGGAGGCGCGCAGGCATCCGTCCACGGTGGCCTCCATGGCCGCCGGGTCGGCCGGGCTGACCACCACCAGGTCGGTCTGGCCGAGGCCGAGCGCGTCGAGCGAGGCGAGCTGGGCATGGGCCAGGGCCCCGGCGAAGAAGGCCACCAGCTGGTTGGCATCCAGGTCGGTGTTGATGAAGCAGGAGGCGGTGAAGGTGCCGGGCATGACCTTGACCCACGAGGTGTCCACCCCGGCGGTCTCGAGCGCGGTCCGGTACTCGGCGAAGTCGTCGCCGGCGGTGGCCACCAGCAGCGGGCGCTGGCCGAGCAGGGCCAGCGAATAGGCGATGTTGCCGGCCACGCCCCCGCGCAGCCGGCGCATGTCGTCGACGAGAAAACTGACCGTGAGGCGGTGCATCCGGTCCTGGAGGAGGTGCTCGCGGAACCGGCCGGGAAAGGTCATCAGGTAGTCGTAGGCCAGCGAGCCGGTGACGACGATGCGCATGGGGGACCTCTGAAAACATGCCCTCCATCCGGGAGCAAGGGGCGGCTTGGCCCGAGCGCCCCCCGGAGGCCGGGGTGCCGGTGACGGCGGCCCCTGCTAGGGTGGCCGGAGCCCACCCTGATGCGCGTCGCCATCCTCTCCGACGTCCACTCCAACCTCGAGGCGCTGACCGCGGTGCTCCGGGCCGTCGAGGCGGCGCGGGTGGACCGGGTGGTCTCGCTCGGCGACATCGTCGGCTACGGAGCGTCTCCCAACGCCTGCTGCGAGCTGGTGCGGAGCGTGGCCGAGGTGACGCTGCTCGGAAACCACGACGCCGCCGTCGCCGGGCGGATGGACTACTCGTTCTATTACGACGCCGCGCGGCATGCGCTCGACTGGTCGACGCAGGTCCTGACCGAGGAGAACCACGCCTGGCTCCGCAGCCTTCCCTTCACCTACCGGATCGGTGAGGTCGGCTTCTCCCACGGCTCGCCGGTCGACCCGCGCGCCTACGAGTACGTCTTCGCCCTGCAGCAGGCCCGGGAGCTGATGCCGGTGGCCGGCGACCTGGCGGAGGTGACCTTCATCGGGCACAGCCATCTCTGCAAGGCGTTCGCCTTCGGCGGCAACGAGGTGGCGGACGTGGTGGCGCAGAAGTTCAGCATCCGGCGGGGCTTCCAGTACCTCATCTCGGTGGGGAGCGTCGGGCAGCCCCGCGACTACGACAACCGGGCCTGCTTCGTGATCTGCGACACGGCGGCGCGGACGGTGGAGTACACGCGCGTCCCCTATGACATCCAGGGAGCAGCGCGGCGCATCGACGAGGCCGGTCTGGCGCCGAACTTCGGGCGGCGCCTCTTCCTCGGCGTATGACCCCCCACGGCCTCGCTGGGACCGGCGCGAGCCGGCGCGGGTGGAACCTCGCGATGGGCCCTCAACTGGGGTAAGCAGGTGGTCCGTGCAACGCAAACTGGCCGTCCTCGCCGCCCTGGTCCTGGTCTCTGCCGGATGCAGTCGCCGGCGCGAGCCGAGTCCCGAGTACGCGCGCGCCTCGGACGCCTTCAACAAGCTCTACGCACAGCGGCTGGACGATGCCTTTCTCGATCCGAAGATGCGCGAGATCGAAGCCCTCCTCCAGCGGGTGCCGGACGACTCGATCGATGCCCCGGCGGCCAGCGAGCTCCTCGGGCGCATCCGGGAGGGCCGGGCCCGGATGCTCAAGCTGCAGGAGGACACCCAGGCCGCGTCGGCCTCGGCCCGCACCCCGTCCACGGTGAGCCTCACACCGCGAGAGACGGGGCCGGCGCCTGCTCCTTCCCCGGCGGCCGCGGCACCGGACGCCGGGCCCTCCGAGGCCGTTCAGCCGACGGCCGGGATGAGCATGGTGGAGTTCAACCGGCGTTTCGCCGACTGCTTTCAGATCGCCGGACCGGTCACCGTGGAGGGCGCAGGGCAGCGCGACAGCTACGAGCTGGTGGACTCCAGCCGCTGCCGCGCGGCACATCCCACCTTCACCAATGCCCTGGTCATCGCCGACGGCCAGTCGCTGATGGGGGTGGTGTCCAAGTCTGCCCTGATCCAGCCGCCGCCGCCGCCCGACGGGGGGGGTGCGGCACCGGCAGCCGACGCCGGTTAGGACGTGGCCGTGTTCATGACCCTGGTGCGGCTCCTTCCACGCGCCGCCCTGTCCAGCGCCGTGGGCTCCCTCACCCGCGCTCCTGCCCCACCGGCACTCCACCGGGCGGCGATGGCCGCCTTCGCCGGCGTGTACCGAGTCGCGCTCGACGAGGCGGAGCGGCCGCTGTCCGGGTACGCCACCTTCTCGGAATTCTTCTCCCGGGGGCTGAAGCCCGGGGCGCGGCCCATCGACCCGGGCGAGCGGGTGGTGGTGTCGCCGGTGGATGGAACGGTGAGCGAGGCCGGCACCATCGAGCAGGGCCGCTGCCTGCAGGCCAAGGGGCTCGACTTCTCGGTGGCCGATCTTCTCGGTGACCGGGCGGAGGCCGAGCCATTCGACCGGGGCGGCCGGTTCGCGACGCTCTACCTCGCGCCGCGGGACTACCACCGCGTGCACGCCCCGCTGGGCGGGACGATCACCGGCTGGCGCTACCTCCCCGGTGAGCTCTGGCCGGTGAATCAGGCCTCGGTGCGCTCCGTCCGGGGGCTCTTCACCCTCAACGAGCGCCTGGTCACCTGGATGGACACTCCCGCCGGCCGGGCGGCGCTGGTGATGGTGGGCGCCACCTGCGTGGGGCGCATCCGCGCCGCCTACGACGACGTGGTGACCCACGACGGGCGGCCGGCCGGGGCACGGACCTATGCCCAGCCCTCCCCGGTCGCCCGGGGCGCGGAGGTGGGCCGCTTCGAGATGGGGTCGACGGTGATCCTCCTCTTCGGCGCCGGCCGGGTGCGCTGGGACGACGGCCTGGTGGCGGGCGCCCGCGTCACGGTCGGGCGGCGGATCGGAGAGGCGGCGTGAGCCAGCGCCTGAGCGGCGTCAAGGGGATGAGCGACCTGCTCGCCCCGGACATCGCCGTGTGGCACCTCCTCGAGTCCCGGGCACGCGAGACCTTTCGTCGCTTCGGCTATCAGGAGATCCGCACTCCGGTGGTCGAGGACACCGCCCTCTTCGTCCGCGGCGTGGGGGAGGAGACGGACATCGTTGGCAAGGAGATGTACACCTTCGCCGACCGCGCCGGACGCAGCCTTTCCCTGCGGCCGGAGAACACCGCGCCGGCGGTGCGCGCCTACATCGAGCACGCCGTCCACGTCCGGGAGCCGCTCACCCGCTGGTACTACCTGGGGCCGATGTTCCGGTACGAGCGGATGAAGACCGGCCGCTACCGGCAGTTCTGGCAGGTGGGCGCCGAGGCCTACGGGTCGGCGGAACCGTTCCAGGACGTGGAGATCATCGACCTCGGTCTCCAGCTCTTCGCCGCCCTCGAGCTCGGGGGCGTCCGCCTGGAGCTGAACACGCTCGGTGACGAGGTGTGCCGGCCGGCCTACGTCCAGGCGCTCACCGCCTACCTGAGGGCGCACCGGGACGAGCTGTGCCCGGATTGCCAGGCGCGCCTGGACCGGAACCCCCTGCGCGTCCTGGACTGCAAGAACCCCGGGTGCCAGCGGGTGGTGGCCGGGGCACCGCTGGTCACCGATGCACTGTGCGATGCGTGCCGGGCTCACTTCGACGCCGTCCGGCGAGCGCTCGACTCCATCGGAGCGCCCTACACGCTCAATCCGCGGATGGTGCGGGGGCTGGACTACTACACCCGCACCACCTTCGAGTTCCTCGTCGATGCCGAGGCGCTGGGGACGGCCAATGCGCTGGGCGGCGGCGGCCGCTACGACCGGCTGGTGAAGGAGCTGGGCGGGCCGGACGTCCCGGCGGTGGGGTGGGCGATGGGCATGGACCGCATCTGCCTCCTGCTCGCAGAGCGCGGGCAGTGCGAGGGAGTCGGGCCCGAGCTCTTCGTGGCCGTCGCCGATGCCGCCTCCGCCGAGCGGGCCTTTGGCCTGGTGAGCCAGCTGCGGCGCCGCGGCCATGCGGTGGACCTGGACACCCGCGGCGGCTCCCTGAAGAGCCAGATGAAGCGCGCCGACAAGAGCGGAGCGGCCTGGGTGCTGGTGCTGGGCGAGCGAGAGCTCACGTCCGGGGAGGCGGAGCTGCGGCCGCTCCACGGCGGCGCGCCTGCCCGGGTCCGCCTCGACGCGGTGGGCGAGGCGCTGGCCGCCCGCGGCCGGTGAGCGTCGCGCCCCAGCTCACGGTCATCGCCGGTCCGACGGCGTCGGGAAAGAGCGCGCTGGCGGTGGAGCTGGCGGAGCGGACCGGGGCGGAGATCGTCAGCGCCGATTCCCAGGCCGTCTACCGCCACTTCGACATCGGAACGGCGAAGCCCGACGCCGCGGCGCTGGCGCGCGTGCCCCACCATCTGATCTCGGTGGTCGATCCGCTCGAGCAGTTCACCGCGGCGCGCTTCCAGGCTCTGGCCGATGCCGCCATCCGCGACATCGCCGGGCGGGGCCGGCGGGTGCTGGTGGTGGGGGGCACCGGGCTCTACGTCCGCGCGCTGCTGCACGGGCTGTCGGATACGCCGCCGGACGCCGGGGTGCGGGCTCTCCTGGAGGAGGAGCTCGAGCGGACGGGAGGTGCCGCGATGCACGCGCGCCTGGCCGGCGTCGATCCTGCCTCCGCCGCTCGCATCCCGGCAGCGGACAGCCTGCGCGTCGTCCGCGCGCTGGAGATTCACGCCGTCACCGGCGAGCCCGCTTCGGCCGTGCGGGACGCCCACCGCTTCGGGCCGGACCGCTACCCGTACACCCTCTGGTTCCTCGACCCGCCCCGCGAGGTCCTGGTGGAGGCGATCCGGGCGCGCACCCGCGAGATGTTCGCGCGGGGGCTGGTGGAGGAGGTCCGGCAGCTGGTGCGCCTCGGCTACCGCGAGTCACCGGCCATGGGCAGCGTCGGCTACCGGCAGGCCCTGGCCGTGGTCGAGGGCCGGACCACGCCGGCCGCCGCGGAGGCGGAGACGGTGAAGGAGACGCGCGCCTTCGCCAGGCGACAGCGCACCTGGTTCCGGCGGGAGGCGGGCGTGCGCCTCGTCGCTCCGCCGTACCGGGAGATCGCCTGAGCGGGACGCGCGCTCAGCGCCGCTGGAAACGCACCTGACGGCCTCCGCTCATGAGCTCCGGCGGCGCCTCGAGCCCGAACTGCCACCACAGCGGCTCCCAGGCCTTCATCTTGAGCTTCTTGTCGTTCTGGACCGCGACCAGGCCGGCCTTGAGCTTCTCGTCGCTCTTGTTGGCCTCGACCGCCCGGCTGAGCACCTTGAGAGCCTTGTCGCGTTCCTTGAGCTGGACCAGGCACCAGGCGTAGGCGGCCCAGACGACGCCCTCCTTGCGCGAGCTCTTCACCGCGCCCTCGAAGGCCTTCTCCATCTCCGGGTACTGCTTGCGCTGGTAATGCAGGGCGGCCAGCAGGCCCTGGGCGAGCCCGTTGCGCGGCCCGGCCCGGCGCAGGTGAGGCTCCGCCTGCGCGTAGTCCTTGACCATGTACTGGACCATGCCGATCTGCGCGTGGATCTCCCCGCCGATGAAGGGCTGCCACTTCTCCCAGGGGAGGGCCGACTCGAGCGTCTTGACCGCCTTCTCGATGCGCTGCTTCTGATCGCGCTGGCTGGTGGGCTGGACGGAGAGCTCCTTCTGGGCCAGCTCCATGATCGCCTTCACCTTCTTGCCGACCCTCCGGGCGAGGAGCAGAAATGCTCCGGCGAAGGCGAGGAAGCCGGGGACGATGGCCGCGTACCAGGGGAGATGGGCCAGGAGAACGGCAACGGCCACGGCCAGGCCCACGGCGAGGGCGATGAGCAGGTTGTACATGAGTTCCGACGGCTCGCTTTAGTCACCTTGCCGGCCCGGGGCAACAGGGCTCGTTCGGCCCCCCGCGTTCGCAGACCCGCCGGAGCCGGTGTATGACCGGCGGCATGGGCCGCCGTCCGCGGTGGGCCCCTCGATGGCCCTCTGTCGAAACAGGTAGACGAGGCGGACTCAAAATCCGCTGTCCGCAAGGACGTCCCGGTTCGAATCCGGGGAGGGCCACAGAGGAGAATATGGGGGCTTGAGCAACTCCGCTGGCCAAGCGCAGGAGTGAGACGGGTCGATTCGTCCGGCCACTTCGACCTTTCGGGCCCCGTTCAGAAGCGATAGACCCGAGCCGACCGCGCCATCGAGCCGGGTCGCAGGGAGGGCCTATGCGGATCAGAGCCTGGGAAGCGGTGGGCTTGGCACTGGTGCTCATGAGCAGCGGCGTGCTGGTTTCCTGCGACAAGCCCCAGGCGCCCCAGCCGCCAACCCCGGAAGCCCCGGCTGCTCCGCCCAAGAGCGAAGCGCAGCCCGAACGATTCGAGAAGAATCCCGACCGCAACGCCTACTTCGGCGAGACCCACATCCACACCAGCTGGTCGGTGGATGCCTGGGTCATGGGCAACCGCGTCACCGGGCCGGGCGACGCCCTGAAGTACGCGCAGGGCCAGACGATCAAGCATCCGCTCGGCTACGACATCAAGATCGACACACCGCTCGACTTCATGGGCGTGACCGACCACTCGGAGTACGTCGGCGTCACCAGGGAGGCCAACACGCCCGGGTCCTACGTGAGCAAGCTGCCCGAGGCGCAGCCCATGATCATGAAGGACCCGAACAGCGAGGCAGACCAGCAGAAGGTCTTCTCGTACCTGCTCCATCTCGCGGCAAGCCCGCCGGTCAAGGCGTTCATGAACCCAAAGATCACCGCGACGGTGTGGAAGGAGAACATCCGGATCGCCGACGAGAACAACAAACCCGGCAAGTTCACCGCGTTCTGCTCCTACGAGTGGACCTCGATGCCGGGCAACCGCAACCTGCACCGCAACGTCTTCTTCCGCGCCTGCGACAAGGTGCCCGATTATCCCTTCAGCGCGCTCGACTCCAAGGAGCCCACGGAACTCTGGAAGTGGATGGACGGCCAGCGGAAGGCGGGCAACGAGCTGCTCGCCATCTCGCACAACGCC
>Ga0187777_10002384_pt1 | contig 12028 bp, 8 predicted proteins | sample 1015_Q2_SP5_10_M_FD_132416 | JGI IMG/M metagenome (GOLD analysis project Ga0187777, IMG submission 132416) | Tropical peat soil microbial communities from peatlands in Department of Meta, Colombia - 1015_Q2_SP5_10_MG | ecosystem: Environmental > Terrestrial > Soil > Wetlands > Peat | place...
ACCGTGGCGGGTCCCTCGCGATGCGCCGGATAAAGCAGATAGAGCGGCACGCCGCTGCGGCCGTAGCGGCCGAGTTCCGTCGAGATCGTGCCGTCACGGTTGGTCCAATCGGCTTTCAGCAGGACGACGCCGTGCTTTTGATAGTCCGCGACGACATCGGGATTTTCCAGCGCGACGCGCTCGTTCACGAGGCAGGTGACGCACCAGGCGGCGGAAAAATCGACGAGCACCGTCTTCCCGTTCCGCTGCGCATCGGCGACGGCTTGCGGCGACCAGGCCTGCCATTGCGCGGGTGAGGGGACGCTGCCGATTTGCGAGGCGCCGCCCACCAGGACGACGACGCCCATGACGCCCACGGCCCGCCGCGGCCAGGAGGGCAGCAGCGGCAGGAGCCAGAACAGGAAGACGAGGCCGAGACCGGTGGAGAGCGCGATGGCAAGGCCCTTGGTGCCGACCTGTTCGCTCAGCACCCAGCTCAGCCAGATCGCGGTGGCGAACATCGGAAAGGCGAGGAACTCGCGGAACCGGATCATCCACGGGCCGGGCTTTGGTATCAGGTGCACGAGGCGCGGCGCCAAGGCGAGCGCGGTGAACGGCAGCGCAAATCCCGTCCCGAGCGCGAGAAACACGGCGCTGGCATACAGGCTCGATTGCGTCAGCGCGTAACCGATCGCGGTACCCATGAACGGTGCGGTGCAGGGACTTGCGACGAGCACGGCGAGCACGCCGGTGAAGAACGCACCCTGGCCGCCTTCGGCGCGGGTGAACCGGTCGCCCATTCCCGCAAAGCTGAGCGGAACCTCGAAGACGCCGAGAAGGTTCAGGCCGATCGCGCTCATCAGCAAGGCGAGAGCGAAGACGACCGGCGGAGACTGGAGCTGGAAGCCCCAGCCCAGCGCCGCGCCGCCGGCTTTGAGCACCAGCAGAATGCCGGCGATCAAAGTGAACGTCAGAAGCGCGCCTGTAAAATAGAAGACTCCGTCGCGCCGCAGGGCTTGCTCGCTTTCGCCCGATTGTGAGAAAGCCAGCGCCTTCATCGAGAGGATCGGCAGGACGCAAGGCATGAGATTGAGGATCAGGCCGCCCAGAAAAGCGAAAAGGGTAGCCTCGATCAAAGTGAGATCGGCGCTCTCGGCCGGAACTGCGGTCGGCGCAGCCGGTTTGGCGACGATCGCGAAAGCTCCCGCGCCGGGAACCTCGAGAACGCCGGCGAGCGTGCGCAGCCGCGCCGCGTGGGCCGGCCTCGCCTCGGACCAGACGAGCGTCGAACCCTCGATGTGCGCGCCGATATGCGCATCATAGTCCACCGCGCCGGCCGTTTCCGGAAAGAACGCCACGCGGGTTGCATCGGCGTGCGCGAGAGACGGTTCGGTGACGGAGAGGATCAAGCGATTGGCGGCAAACGAAAGTGTCGCCGGGCCGGTGAACGGTTTCGGCATGGCCGCGCGGGCGGCGCGGAAAAGCGCATCCGCGGCCGGCGGATCGCTGAGCTTCAGGTCGAGGTTGACGGTCTCGGGAATGCACATCTCCTGACATTCCAGGAGGAAGAGTTGTGTCTGCACCGTTCCGCTTGCGCGGGCGTCGGGCGCGAGGCGCAACGGCACGAGCGTCGTCACGCTGCTGCGATAGCCGAAATTGACGATCGGACCGGTGGTGAATCTCTCCGGCGCCGGCCATTGCGGCTCGCCGGCCGTGATGCCGGCGGGAAGCTTCCAGCGGATCGAGGTCGCCAGGCCCGTGTCGCCCGGATTTTGCCAGTAGGTGTGCCATGTCGGCTCGATCGTCTGGCGGATGGCGACCCAGACCGTTGCGCCGGGCTGCGGAGTCGAATCCAGCGCGATGTCAAAGGTCACGTGATCTGCGCGCACGCGCGCCTGCGCGCCAGCGTCGCCCGAGAAAACCAGCACGAACGCGCCCAGTATGGCGGCGAGAAATTTCATCGACATAAGATCATCGGATGCACCAGGACCGCACCCCTTCGCGCTTGAGAAATTTTTCTGCGTTCTTGCCCTGCAAGACCGCAAGCGTTGCGATCAGTCCCGCTTCGACGCAGGTCGCCGCTGCGACCGTGACCGAGCGCGGCGCATGCGCCACCGGCCGTCCGGTCCGCGGGTTGAGGATATGGCCGTAGCGGACGCCGTCCTTGAGCAGGAATCGCCGCGAGTCCCCGCTGGTCGCGATGGCGCCGCCGGCAAGTTCGAGCAGTCCCGCGAGTCGACCGGCCTCGTCGACCGACTCGATCGCAACCTTCCACCGCGCGCCATGTTTCCGCAGTCCCGAGACGCGCAGGTCACCGCCGAAATTGACGAGCGCGGGTTCGTTGGTGATCGCCTGCACGGCCGCCATGGCCTTATCGACCGCATATTCCTTTGCGAGGCCGCCGAGATCGATTTCCATGCCGGGAGGCAGCGCGATCACAGGCGCGCGCCAGGTCACTTTGTTCCATCCTACGAAGGGCTTGACCGACCTGATCTGCGCCGGCGTGGCGAGCCGGTCCGATCCGTCGAACGTCCAGACGCGGCGCAGAACGCCGGAGGTGATATCGAACAAGCCGTCGCTCAGCGCAAAACAATTGGCGGCGAAGTCGAGCAACTGCGCCGTTTCCTGGTCGACGATCACGTCCCGGCCGTTGGAGGCGTTGATCTCACCGACGACGCTGTCGGCGCGATAGCGGCTGAATTTCCGCTCGATGCGCCGGGCTTCGCCCTCGACGGCGCGCGAAGCGGCAATCGCGACCGCGCGATCCCCGGTCTCGAGGCGCAGTTCGCAGGGCGTCGCCATGGCGTGGAACTGGAAGTGGAAATCGTCTCCAGACCGCTGCAGCGACGACGCCGGCGGCGATGCAGCCTTGTCTGTTGCAGCCGTTCCCAACTAGTGGAAATCCCATGTGTAGCCGACGAAACCGAACACGGCATTGGTTCCGGAAAACAGATTCTGATGTGCGAGCTGACCGATCGCGCCGGCGGGATGCCCGTTCCCCTGCTGCTCGTAGTAGCCGCCGCGGAAATAGAGCTCGGTGCGCCCGGTCAGGTTGACACCCAGCTTCATGCCGAACGTCAGCGAGGTGAAGGCTTCGAGACGCGAGTCCGACGATGCGTAGGTCGGCAGCGCCTGACCTTGGACCAGATAGTTGCGGAAGAAATTGGCCGACGATTGCTGGTACCAACGCGCGCTCGGCTCCATGTACCAGGCGCGTCCGATGTCGACCCGTTCCGACAGCTCCGCGGTCTTCGAACTGATGCCCCAGTCGTCGGTGAAGTACCGCAACGAGATGTCGGTCACGCTGGGACCGAAATCGAATTTGTTGTCCCAATAGAGGCTGTGCGACAGGCGATGGTCCGGCCTGTTTTCGTAGAGATAGGCCGTCGGTTCGCCGCCGACCGGATCGACGACCGAAAGAATGCGATACGGATCGTTCTGATATCCGCTCTGGCTGTCGAGCGAATAGTTGAGCTGCATCAGCCAGTGCCGGCTCATCACTTCCGTCAGTCCGAGCACGAAGCCGAGCTGGGTCTTGTTCTTCCCGGCTGGTTTCTTCCAGTCGCCGCTCATCGGCGTGAACGGCGTCGGAACGCCGCCATAGGGCGAAGACGAATCGAACTCGCCGTTGAGCGCGAGGCTGAGCGTGGTGTTGTCGGTGTTGAGGTTCTGCGAGACGTGCGCGTTCGCCGTGATGGCGCGATAGTCCTTTTCGGTCGAATATCCCACGCCGAGACCGATGTCCGACAGCGCGCCGAGCGGCTGCGACCAGTTGAGGTTGAAGCCTTCGCGGCGGTCGTTGAAGCCCTTGTCCACCGGCAGCGTGTTCGGCGCGACCGTATAGGTGCGCGTTCCGTAGCTCACGGAGCCCGGCGATCCCGGCAGCGTGATGACGGTGCTGCCGCCGGACGAGCCGGTGACGGTCGTCGTGCCGCCCGAAGTGCCTGGCGTGACGATACGGACGGGCGTGACGAAATTCTGCGACAGGTTGGACGGCACGGCCCCGTTCGGCGTCGCGCCCGAAACGGCATCGAGCACGACTTCGACGCCCAGCTGTGCGCCCCATGAGCCGTGCAGGGTGAGCGTTGCCGCCGGCTCGATCGCCGACACGCGACTTCCGGCTTCCGAGTAGACGAGGAGCGCGGTGTCGAGTTCGGTGTAGTTCACGCCCGGCCCGAAGCTGTCGGCGGCGCTGGCGTCCTGAGCCTGGGTCGGGGACGCGATCGTTGCGGCCAGCAGGCCGGCGGACAATGCACCGATCTTTTCGCGAACCTTGTGCGGGCGGCGACGTTTCGTCAGTTGCACCCGCAACCTCCGCCGGCAAATCCGCGCCCGCCGCTCGAAGCTTCCTTGCTGAAGTAAATATGGTCTTCGGCCGCCGCCTGCAGCGCGTAGGCGCCGACCTGCATTTCGCGCCGCGCCATCAGATCTTTCTGCCAAGGCTTCGGTCCGACCGACGTACAGGCGGTGCACGCGAGGGCCATGGCAAGACAGGTCAGAATCTCGAGGGCCTTGCGGCGCACAAGGACAACACGATGGGGTGACACGTTACTGGGCCCTTTGGTTGAGGAGGGACGTGATGTCGGCGAGGTAAGAAGGCTCTTTCGCCTGGAAGAATCCGTTGTGCGTGAAGTGCACACGGCCGTCGCGCCCGATCAGGACCGACGTCGGCATGTCCTTGAAGTCGTAGCGGCCGGCGATTTCGCCGTTCGGGTCGTAGACGATCTTGAACGTCGGGCTCGTCGAACGCAGGAACGCATCGGCGAGCGCCCGGTCGTGATCGACGTTGACGCCGATGACCACGAGTCCGTCGCGCTCGTAGGCCTGCTGCATATCGCTGAGCCAGGGGAACGACAGCCGGCAGGGCGTGCACCAGGAGGCCCAGAAGTCGAGCATCACCACCTTTCCGCGATAGGCGCTGAGGTCGAGACCATCGGCCCGGGCGGGCACAGCGAGGGTGAAGGGCAGGAATGCCAGGAGGGGAAGAAGCGTTTTCGCCTTTTGGCGCAGGTTCATGGTGAGCAGTTTCCTCTGCTTTTTTCGCTCCCCCGCCCGCGCGCAGAAGGCCACCCCGGACCTTCGGTCAGGGTGGAGTGAACCTGAACTTTTTGTCGTATTTCGCGCCGCTGCGCCGCGGCCGCGTATCTGCGACTAACTCTCAGCCGCGGGCGGGTTTTACGTGTGGATCGATCCACAGCCAGCGCGAACGATTGAAATCGCGCACGTTCGGAATCCAACCGCGGACATAGGGCTCGACGATGTCTTCCGTGACGCGGAAACGCGTCGGGATGACGGCATAGTCGTCGAGCGCGACCTGTTCAGCCTCTTGGAGGAGTTCGCCGCGCAGCTTGATGTCCGGCGTCTGGTTTGCTTGCGCGACGAGCGCATCGTAGCGGGGATTGGAGTAGTGGCCGTAGTTGTTGCCGCTGTCGGACAAGAGCAGATCGAGGAACGTGCCGGCATCGTTGTAGTCGCCCTGCCAGGCAGCACCTGAAATGTCGAACTGGCCTTCCTGCAATTTCTTGTAGAAGATCTGCGTGTCAGAATTGACGATGTCGATGTCGATATAGACCCGGCGCAAGATCGCCTGGAGAACGGCGGCCGTACGCTTGGCGTCCGGCGTCGTCGTCGTGTCGAACGTCGTATGGAAATGGTTGTCCGGCCCATAGCCCATCGCCGCCATCAATTGCCGCGCCTTGGCAACACGCTTGTCGTATGGCAGCGGACGGAACCACATCTGGGCTTTGCCCGGATAATTTGCGGCGCCCCAGGGCACGAGCGCGTACGCAGCCGGTTCGCCGAGCTTGATGATCTTGGTCGTCACCGTCTCGCGGTCGTAGACGAGCGCAATGGCCTCGCGCAGCCGGATATCCTGGAACGGCTTGTGGCGGAAATTCACCATCAGATAGGAACTGGAAAGCGTCGGATAAATCTTCAACGCCTGGGGCATGTGTGCCCGCATCCAGTCAATCTCCGAAGTGGGCAGCAGGTTCTGCGTGTCGAGCTCGCCCGCGCGGATCGATTTGAGTGCGGCGAGGGTGTCGGGCGTCACCTTGTAGATCACGCGCTGCAGGCGGACGTGCGCGGCGTCGTAGAATTTCGGATTCTTCACGAGCGTAATGTGATCGTTCGGCACCCACTCCTTGGGCAGGAAAGCGCCGTTGCCGACATAGTTCTCCGGCTTCGCCCAGCCGTCGCCTTTGGCGAGCACCGCATGGCGCGGAACGGGAAAGACCGACTGGTGCAGCAAATATTGGAGCAGGTAGGGCGCGGGATGTTCCAGTTCGACGACGAGTGTCTTGTCGTCCTTCGCCGTCACGCCGAGCGCCGTGGTGGGCATCGTGCCCTGGCTGACGGGTTTGCCGTTCTTGATCAGCCACAGATAGTAGGCGTACGGGGCGCCGCGCGCCGGTTCCAGAATGCGTCGCCAGGCGAAGACGAAGTCTTCCGCCGTCACGGGCACGCCGTCCGACCAAACGTGATCGCGCAGATGGAAGGTCCAGGTCTTGCCGTCCGGCGACTCATCCCAACTGAGGGCTGCCCCCGGAATCGGATTGCCGTCCGCGCCATCCGTCGTCAGTCCGGTCAACAATTCGCCGACGACGTTCGCTTCCCAGTTTCCGTCGATATAGTGCGGGTCGAGACTTTTGATCTCCGAGCCGTTGCCGCGAACGAGATAGTCCGGCGCATGCACGGTTTGACTGGACGAGCCCGAGCGCGAACAGGCGGCCAGGAGGACAAGCGCCGCCAGCGATACGAAACGGAATAACCTCATGCGAATGCCCCGATCCCCCATGACCCGCGCCGCGGCCCATACACTCTATAGCCCATGGAAACGATGCGCGGGCAAGCCAGGTCAGCGGCCGCCGGGCTTGCCGTCGATCCACAACCATCGGGTACGGTTAAAATCCCTTGGATTGTCGATCCAGCCTTTGACGTAGGGCTGTACGAGGTCCTGCGTCGTGCGAAAGCGCAGCGGAATCCAGGCGTAGTCGTCGAGTGCCATTTTCTCGGCCTTCTGCAGCAGAAGGCCGCGCTTTCCCGAGTCTGGCTCGGCCTGCGCGGCGTCCAGCGTCGCGTCGAAGGCCGGGTTGTCGTAGCCGCCGTAATTGTTGCCGCTGTCCTTGCGCAACAGGTCCAGGAAATTGCTGGCATCGTTGAAGTCGGCGAACCAGGACGCCGCGCCGATGTCGTAGTTCCCCTGCTGCATGTTGCGGCCGTGCACGGCGCCGTCGGCGACCGAGACGTCGAGGTCGATCCAGATCTGGCGCAACATAGATTGCGTCACCGCCGCGACGCGCTTGCTGTTCGGTTCGTTGAACGTTTCGAACACCAGGTGGAGGTGCTTGTCCGGACCGAAACCCGCTTGCCGCATCAGCCACTGCGCCCTGGCCAGACGCTCGGCAAAGGGCATGGCGCGAAAATCCAGCGCCGCGCCGTGCGGATAGTTCGCGATGTTCGGCGGCACCATGCAGTAGGCCGGCGGCTCGCCGAGTCGCAGCACTTTGTCGGTCAGCGTCTCCCGGTCGATCGCGAGATTCAGCGCGCGTCGCACGCGCCGGTCGTTCAAGGGCGGCCGTCGCATGTTGATCGAGATGTAGGACAGTCCGAGAAACGGCTTCGTGTGCAGCGCCGCCGGCATGTTCTTGCGCAGCCAGTCGATTTGCGTGAGAGGGATCGGCGTCTGCGTATCAAGCTCGCCGGTCCGGAAGCGGCGCAGGCCCGAATTGCTGTCGGCCATCGGAAAGTAGTTCACCACATCGATGCGGACGTGCGCAGCGTCGTAGAATTTCGGGTTCTTCACGAGCGTGATGTGGTCGTTGGCGATCCATTCCTTCGGCACATAGGGACCGTTGCCGACGAAATTGGCGGGCTGCGACCAGGCATTGCCCTTCGCCAGAAGCACATGGCGCGGCAGCGGGTACGTCGTGTCGTGCGTGAGCAGCTCGGGAAGATAGGGCGCGGGATGTTCGAGCGTGACGATCAGCGTCCTGTCGTCCGCCGCGCGAACGCCGAGCGCGGAGGGCGCCAGCTTTCCCTGGCTGATCGCGTGCGCGTTCTTCACCACCCAGAGATTGTAGGCGTAGGCCGCACCGGTGCGCGGGTCTAGCAGCCGCTGCCAGGCGAAGACGAAGTCCTGCGCCGACACGGGTCGTCCGTCGGACCAGACATGTTCGCGCAGATGGAACGTCCATACGAGGCCGTCTGGGGACGTGCTCCAGCCGGTCGCCGCTCCCGCGATGGGCGCTGCCGTCGGATCCATCGTCAGCAGTCCGATCAGCAGGTCGCCGTCGACGTTGGATTCGTTCAGCCCGTCGATGAAGTGCGGATCGAGACTCTTGATCTCGCCGTTGTTGCCGCGATTGAGAACGGTCAGGGCGGAAGCTGGCGCGGCGGTGATCGCCGCGAGGAGGCACACAAGCGCGGCCCGCTTCATACTGTCCTGATCGAACGGTCGAGCGACATGTAGCGCGTGCGATGCACGCTCACATTGTTGTCGACCCAGCCTTTCACCTGCGGCGACACGAGATTGCGCGCCACGCCGAAATAGACCGGAATCAGGGCGGAATCGTCGAGCAGCAACTGTTCCGCCCGGCGCAGGATGACGGCGCGCGCCGCGACGTCGGCCTCATTGTCCGAGCGGTCGACGAGCGAGTCGTATGTCGGGTTCGAGTAGCCGCCATAGTTGAGATCGGTCGTCGCCGTCTGGAACAGGGTGAGATAATTCTTGGCGTCGCGATAATCCGCAATCCAGCCGGCCCAACCCATCGCGAAATCGCGCTTGCGCAGGAGGTTGTAGTGAATCTGGCTGTCGGAGGGCACCAAACGCGCCTTGACCCCGATTTCGTTCCACATTCCTTGCAACGCCACGGAGACGATGCGCGCCTCCGTCGTGTTCGTGGTATTGAAATCGAAGCTGAGGGGATTGGACGGGCCGAAGCCCGCCTCGCGCAGCAATTCAACCGCGCGCGATAGTCGCTGCGCGACGGGCGTCTTGCGAAATCCGAGCTCGCCGCTTGCATAGTTGGGCAGGCCGGGCGGAACGAACGCGTAGGCGGGCTTTTCGCCGGCGCGCGTGACTTTCGAGACCATGATCTCCCGGTCGATGGCGAGCGAGAGCGCGGTGCGCACCCGCAGGTCGTCGAACGGCTTGCGGTGGACGTTGAACTGCGCGTACTGCGAAAGGATGTAAGGAGTCAGGCGGGTCTCGCGCGGCAGGTACATTTCGAGCCAGCGGATCTGCTGCGGCGGAACCGAATCCGTCACCAGATCGAACTCGCCGCCGCGAAAGCGTTTCAGGGCCGCCGACGAATCCTGCGTGGGGTAGAAATAGACCGTCTTGATCGGCACGTTCGCGGCGTCGAAGAAGCGCGGATTGCGTTCCAGGCGGACGAACTCGTTCGGTATCCACTCCTTGAGGATATAGGGCCCGTTGACGACGATGTGTTCCGGGCGCGTCCAGCTTTCGCCGAACTTCTCCACCACGTGACGGGGAACGGCAAAGCTCGTGTAGTGGGTCAGAAGCTCGCGGATGTACGGCACGCGGAAGCGGAACGTCAGCTCGAGGGTGCGGTCGTCGATGGCGCGCGCGCCGACCGCTTCGGGCGGCACGCGGCCGGCTGCGGCCGCCTGCATGTTCTTGACCGGATAGAGAATGGAAACGTACTGCGCCGCGGTTTTCGGATTCGCCATGCGGCGGAACGAATAGACGTAGTCGTGCGCCGTCACGGGCGTGCCGTCGGACCAGACATGGTCGCGCAGCCTGAACGTGTAGGTGAGGCCGTCGGCGCTGGCGGTGAAACTCTCTGCCGCGCCCGGCACGGGCCGCGAATCGGCCGCGTCCGTCATCAGACCGATGAACATGTCGCCGATGATGTTGTTTTCCCAATTGCCCGATGCCTTGTGCGGATCGAGCGTGTCGGGTTCGGCGCCGTTGCCGCGCGTCAGCGTCGACGCGTCGGCGCGCGAGAAGTTCATTCCCGGTCCGGACTTGCCCTTCAGCGCATAAGCGGCGCCGCCGATGGCGACGGCCGTACCGCCCGCCATCACGCCGCGCCGTGTCCACCTGCTCTGTTCCATCTCCGTTCAGACCCTCGCAGGCCGTCCTTCGATACCATATAAGCGTGGCGGGCTATGTGCCCGCGTTTGCCGCCCCAGGCAATCAGGATACGGATGAACCAATTATGAACTTGTTGAAATGCGGCTGGATTGTCGCGCTCACGCTCGTTCCGGCCGCCTCCCTGGCGGGTCCGCGCGAGGATATTGTCGACGGAATGGCGAAGTGCGCGGCGATCGCGGACAACACGGCGCGTCTGGCGTGTTTCGACGCGCTGGTTCCGCAGGTCAAAGCCGCCCAGGCCGCGCCGCCCGAAACGGCGCCCCCGGCGGACACGCGCGCCTGGTACGACCCAAGCCGCATCTTCGGGATCAGCCCGTCGCAGCAGACGACCCCGGAACAGTTCGGAAGCGAGAATCTGACCGCCCCGACGCCGCCGCCACCCAAGCCGGGCGAACCCGCTCCGCCCGCGCCGCCGCAGGCACTCGACAGCATCACGGCGAAGGTGACCGACTACGCGCTCAATCCCTTCGGCCGCATCACCGTGTTCCTCGACAATGGGCAGATCTGGCGCCAGCTCGACGGCGACACGGACCACGCCCATATGCACGGCGGCGGCGGCAACACGGTCGAGATCTCGCGCGGGATGCTGGGCTCCTACGACATGGTGATCAACGGCGTCGGCGTCGCCCTAAAGGTCCAACGCATCAAATAAGGCGTTCAGACCGGGTCGTGCTCGGCCACGAGATGGCCGGGCGCTACTTCGACGAGCTTGGGCCGGTACTGCTCGGCGTCGAAATCGTCGATCAGCTTCGACTTGAGGAAGCTGAGTTGCGCGCGCGTGTCCAGCGGCGAGGGCAGGTCGCCGGTCAGGCGCACGCGCTTCTTGGCGCGCTCGGCCCGCGGGTCGGGAATCGGCACCGCCGAGATCAGCGCCTTGGTGTAGGGGTGGCGCGCGTCCTTGTAGATCGCCTCGCGATCGGCGAATTCGACGACGCGGCCCAGATAGAGGACCATGACGCGGTGTGAAATCTGACGCACCACGGACAGGTCGTGGCTGATGAAGATCATCGACATCCCGGAATCGGCCTGGAGCTTGACGATCAGATCGATGATCTGCGCCTGTATCGAGACGTCGAGCGCGCTCACCGCTTCGTCGCAGATCACCAGTTTCGGCTTCACGACCATCGCGCGCGCGATGCCGACGCGTTGGTTCTGCCCGCCGGAAAATTCGTGCGGATAGCGGTTGATCCAGGCCGACTCCAGGCCGACCTGTTTCATGATCTCGCGGACGCGCGTTTTGACCTGATCCCGGGTCAGCCCCGGCTCGAGCGTGCGCAGCGGCTCGGCGATCGATTCACCGATCGTCATTCGCGGATCGAGGCTGGCGAGCGGGTCCTGGAAGACGATCTGCAGTTCCTTGCGCAGCAGTCTCTGGTCGGCCTCGCTGATCTGGCCCAGGTCGCGCGTCATCCAGACGACCGTCCCGTCCGTCTTGGGCAACAGTCGAAGCACCGCGCGCGCAAGGGTCGACTTTCCGCAGCCGGATTCGCCGACGATGCCGAGCGTCTCGCCCTGGTGCAGGGTGAAGCTGACCCCGTCGACCGCGCGCAGCGGCTTTGTCCGCGCGAAGAGGCCCGTGCCGCGGATCGGAAAGTAAACCTTGAGGTCCTCGACGTTGAGGAGAATGTCGGGCTTCGTCGCGTCCGTAGGGTGGGCGTGACCCTTGCGGTCCGGATTGTCGACGCGCGGCATCGAGTCCAGGAGCATCTTCGTGTAGTCGTGTCGCGGCTTGTAGAAGATGTCGTCGGTCGGACCTTCCTCCACGATGTCGCCGTTGCGCATGACCTGAACGCGGTCGGCGATGCCGGCGATCACGCCCATGTCGTGGCTGACGAGCACGATCGCCGTTTTGAGTTCGGTCTTGAGGTCGCGCATGATTTCGAGGATTTGGGCCTGCACGGTGACGTCGAGCGCCGTCGTCGGTTCGTC
>Ga0187777_10002385_pt1 | contig 12022 bp, 12 predicted proteins | sample 1015_Q2_SP5_10_M_FD_132416 | JGI IMG/M metagenome (GOLD analysis project Ga0187777, IMG submission 132416) | Tropical peat soil microbial communities from peatlands in Department of Meta, Colombia - 1015_Q2_SP5_10_MG | ecosystem: Environmental > Terrestrial > Soil > Wetlands > Peat | place...
CGAGATCATCGTCTTCCACGCCCCCAAGATGGCCGAGAGCGCGTGCCCGGGCGGAGGCGGAGTCTTCGTCAAGCGCATCATCGCCGTCCCCGGAGACCGTTGGAGCGAGCTCAACGGCTACGTCTACGTCAACGGCAAGCGCCTCGACGAGCCGTACGTGAAGCCGGACCGCCGCGACCACGACACGCTCGAGCTCTCCGACATCGTGCCGGGTCTGAGCAGGGTCCCCAAGGGGGAGTACTTCGTGATGGGTGACAACCGCGACGAGTCGTGCGACTCGCGCAAATGGGGCTTCGTGCCGCGGAAGAACATCATCGGCGAGGTGTTCTTCACCTACTGGCCGCTGAGCCGGATCGCGACGCACTGATGCGAGCCGCTCCGCTCGAGTCGGCGCCGCCGCGTGGCGGGAGCGCCGAGCTTCCTCTGGAGCTTCTTCGAGGCGACGAAGAGCTGCTCGAGCGAGGCGTCAGCGCGGGACGGCTCGTGCGGCCTGCGCCCGGGTGGATCGCAGCTCCAGCGTCCGCGTAGCCCGAAACCGTTCGAGAAAACGCCGATCGTGCGTGACGAGCACGATCGTGCCCTCGAATGCATCGAGCGCACGCTCGAGCTCCTCGATCGCCTCGACGTCGAGATGGTTGGTCGGCTCGTCGAGCACAAGGAGGTTGACGTCGCGCGCCGCCAGCAGCGCGAGGACTGCACGCGTCCGTTCACCGGGCGACAGGGAGCGCGCGTCGCGCAGCACGTCGTCGGCGCCGAGCCCGAACTTCGCGAGCAGCGTCCGTGCCTCCTCGGGTGAGCTCGATGACGCGTCGACGAACTCGTGCAGCAGCGTCCCGCCCAGCAGCTCCCCCCGGGCCTGGTCGAGCCGGCCCGGCACGACGCCCGGACCGAGCCAGTACGTCCCCTCGCTCAGAGGCATGCGGCCGAGCAGCGTGTCGAGCAGCGTCGTCTTGCCGCTGCCGTTCGCGCCCGTGACGGCCAGCCGGTCAGCATGCGTGAGCACGAGGTCGAGCGGCCCGAGCCGGAACGAGCCTCGCTCGACGACGGCGCCGGTGAGCCGGACGGCGACATCGCCGCTGCGCAAGCCGCCGCCGAACCGGAGCTGGAGCTGCCACGGCTCGTACGGCTTCTCCACGCGCCCGAGCCGCTCGATCCGTCCGCCGAACGCGCTCTTCACGTCCTTCGTCTTCTTCTTCTTGCGCCCCTGGCCGTAGCCTCGCCGCTCCCACTCCTGGCTTCGACGCAGCAGCTCGGTGAGGCGCTGCTCCTCCGCCACGAAGCGGCCGTAGCGGTCGTACTGCCGCTGTCGCGCGTGCTCCCGGGCGCGCTCGTACTCCGACCAGCCACCCGAGAACTCCGTCGCGCCGTGCGACCACTCGTCCAGCTCGACGATCCGATCGACGGTGCGGTCGAGGAAGTCTCGGTCGTGGGACACGACCACCGCCGACCCGGGCAGCTCGCAGACGAAGCGCTCGAGCCGTGCGAGACCGTCGTAATCGAGGTCGTTCGTCGGCTCGTCCAGCAGGAAGACGTCGAATCGCGCGAGCAGGATCGCCGCGAGCTGCGCGCGCGCGGCCTCCCCGCCCGAGAGCGCTGCGAGCGGCGCGTCGAGCGACACGGTCAACCCGAGCTCCGCGCAGCAGGCGGCGGCGCGCGGGTCGAAGTCCGCGCCGCCGACCGCGAGGAACCGGTCGAGCGCGGCCGAGTGCTCCGCGACCAGCCCGGGCTCGTCCGCGAGCCGCGCCGTGAGCGCGTCGAGCTCCGACTCTGCAGCGTAGACACCGGTTCGCCGCGCGAGGTAGGAGCGCAAAGCCTCGCCCGCATTGGCATCGGCCTCCTGCGGGAGGTAGCCGACGGCGAGCCCGGACGGGGACCGGCGCACGGTCCCGGAGTCGGGCTGCTCGAGCCCGGCCAGGACCCGGAGCAGCGTCGACTTGCCGGAGCCGTTTCGGCCCACGAGTCCGATCCGGGCGCCCGGCGGCACGACGACGTCGACGCTGCTCAGGACGAGCTGGGCGCCGTAGGCCTTCGTGACTGCGGTCGCGGCGAGCGTGCCGGACAGGGATGACAAGCGGACCTCCTGACGAGACGGATGCGCGGATGCGCGCGGGAACGGGATGTCTCGTGTCAGTCCGTCATGATGCGGCGCCGGAGCGCCGGGGCGGATCCTACCGAAGCGGGAACGCGCGTCGCTCGAGCGCGGGAAGCACCTGGGCGGTGACCCAGACCGGCGTGACCGCGTAGCGGGCGTTGTAGCGGTAGCTCCCGTCGGACCGCCGCAGTCGGGCGAGGTAGCGGAACGCCGCAGGCGGCGGACGCGCGCCCGCGGCGACGAACGCCTGGATCGCCCACGCGGTCGACTGCGCGTCCGAGCCGCGTCCGGGCGTCAGCTCGAAGCCACCGCCCGTCGTCTCCCGCCGTCTGAGATACGCGAGCGCACGTCGGATCGGCCGCCCGCCGGCCTTCGCGGCACGAAGCGCCTCGACGACCGCGGCCGTGTCGTTCGAGTCCGGCGCCACGCCCGGAGCCCATGACCAGCCGCCGCTCCGGGACTGGTGCGAGAGGAGATACGTCACCGCAACGCGCGGCAGCGGCCGTCCGGCAGTCGAGAGGGCGAGCAGTTTCCAGGCGGTCGCGTTCAAGGCGCCCGTCGTGGACGTCTGCTGGAGCTTCGCAACGAGAGGCGCCGACGGCTGCGCCTCGGCGAGCACGCCGAGCGCGAGGTCGGTCGGGGTCTGGAGCTCGTCCTCGTGGGCATGGATGTACGCGTCGTCGACCTGCACGTGCGCGGATCGCAGCCCCAGGACCGCCCACGCCGTCAGTGCGACGTCCGGCTTGCCACCGGGTTCGGCGAAGCTCCCGTCCGCGAGCTGATGCGCCGCAAGGAAGTGCTGAGGCGTGACGAGCGCAAGTGCGGCTGCGATGACGCTCAGGCCCACACGACCTCGGCCTTCAGCCGGCGGCCGTAACGCTCGAGCAGGCGTATCAGCGCAGGCCCGGCGGCGAGGGCGATGACGACGTTGCCGATCGCATGGGCGAGATCGAATGGGAAGCCGCGTGCCTGCACGGCCAGGAAGGTCGCCCAGGTGTGCTGGTCGTAGAACGCCGACCAGTTCCAGACGTCCATGAAGCTCGAGAAGCCGAGCCCGAGCACGAAGCAGAACGCCGCGAGCGGGATCCGCGACCGGATCGCAGGAGCCGCGAGCGCTCCGGCGACACCGCAGACGCCCCAGGCCAGCATCTGCCACGGCGTCCAGACTCCCTGGCCCAGGAAGAAGTTCGACGTCAGCGCGGCGGTGGCGCCGACCGCGAAGCCGGCGCGCGCGCCCAGCGCGGCACCCGCGCAGACGGTCATCACCGTCACGGGCTGCACACCGGGGATCGCGGCGAAGAGCACGCGTCCGGCCGCTGCGGCTGCGGCGAGCGTCGCGACCAGCGCGATCTCCTTCGCGGAGTCGGTGCCGGACTCGAGCCACGCGACGCCGAGCGTGAGCAAGGAGACGGCCACGAGCAAGAGCGAGAGCCCCGCGTTCGTGCGGTCGAGCCCCGCCCAGACGGCGAGCGCGAACGCGGCGGCGCCGCCGACGGCGAGCATCGTCCTAGGCAACCGCCGCCTCCGGAACGAGGCCGAGGTCGATCACGCGGTCGGCGACCTCCGCCGCGAACGCGCGGTCGTGCGTGACCACCAGGGTGGCGCGCACCGCCGCAGCCGAACGGAGTGCCGTCGCGAGCTCGCGCTTGCGCTCGGGGTCGACGCCGCGGGTCGGCTCGTCGATTACGAGCAGATCGGGCTCCGTGACGAGCACGGATGCGAGCGCGAGCCGCTCGCGCTCTCCGCTCGAGAGGTCTCGCGGATGCCGTGAGGCCTTGTCCGCCAGCCCCATCGCCGCGAGCGCCGTCCGAGCGCGGTCGAGGTCGCCGCGGATCCCGAGCGCGACCTCGGCGTCCGCCCGGTCGCGAACGACGTAGCGGCCGGGATCCTGTAGGAGCAGCGACGCCCGCCCGGACCGTTCCACGACGCCGCTGTCCGGCTCCAGCAGGCCGGCGGCGAGCTTCGCAATCGTCGTCTTTCCCGAACCGTTCGGCCCGGCAAGAACGACGATCTCGCCGCGGCGGAGCTCGAGGTCGAGCGCGTCGACGACGTTGTGTCCCGGCTCGTAGGCGAACGACACGCCGGCCAGCCGACAGGCAGGGTCCCCAGCCGAGACCTCTCCGGCGGCCCGCCGCGGCGGCTCGATCCAGGCGGGCCGGTGGTGCGCGAGCCAGTCGCATGCCTCATCGATCGGTGCGTCGAGCAGCACACGACCCTCGTCGAGGAAGACGACGCGCGTCGCGATCTCGAGCGCGCGGTCGGGGCGTTGCTCGGAGAGGACGACGGCCGAGGCGCGCCCGACGGCGAGCTCGAGCAATCCCTCGGCGCCCTCTGGGTCGAGCTGGGAGGTTGGCTCGTCGAGGAGCAGCAACTCGGGCTCGAGCGCGAGCGCGGAAGCGAGACAGACGCGCTGCAGCTCGCCGCCCGACACCTCGTGCAGGGGCCGCTCCGCCAGCTGCGCGATCCCCGCTTCGCGAAGCGCGTCCAACGCGCGCGGCACGATTCGCGCGGGCGGAGTGCCCACGTTCTCGAGCCCGAAGGTCACCTCCGCAAGAACGCGCGTGAGCACGATCTGGTCCTCCGGATCCTGGAAGACGGTCGCGACCGTGCCAGCCAGCTCGGCCGGCGAGATCGAGCGTGTGGCGCGGCCGGCCACCTCGACACGGCCGCTGAAGCGACCGCCGTGGAAGTGCGGAACGAGACCCGCCAGCGCCCGGAGCAACGTCGACTTCCCAGATCCCGAGCCGCCCAGCAGGAGCACGACCTCGCCGGGCTCGACGCTCAACGTGACGTTGTCGAGCGCGGGCCGATTCGCCCCCGGATACGAGAACGTGAGCCCTTCGACGGCTGCTAGAGCCACAACGCCCCCACGACGACGAGCACGACTGCGGCCGCGAGCGCGAGACGGTCGAGCGTTCGCCACGCGGGTTTGGGTACGGACGTCCGCCCCGCCCGTCCGTACCCGCGGGCCTCCATCGCCTCGGCGAGGTTCAGGGCGCGCTCGAGCGACCCGGACAGGAGCGGCGAGACGAGCGCGGCACGGCCGCGTGCGCCTGTGACCTCGACACCGCGGCCGCGCAGCGACTCGACGAGCCCGCCCGCGTCGCGCTCGAGCGTCGGCAGGAGCCGCGTTGCGAGAGCGACGGCGAGCACGGAGCGACGGGCGAAGCTCGCCGCCGCGAGCAGCCGGTCGTGGTCGAGCAACAACGCGTAGGCGGCGAACGCGAGTCCGACCGACGCGAGCCGCAGGGCATTGAGTGCCGCGCTCGCGAGCTCCTCGCGCGTCACGTCGAGCTGCCCGATCACGGGGACGATCGGGCCTGTCCAGATCGGGTGCGATCCGATCGTCTCGACGAAGGGCGTGACGACGAACAGCGCCAGCGCAGAAATCCCCGTGCCGACGAGGTACGGCCAGCGCCGCTCGGACGGTGCGCGAAGGCAGAGGACGAGCAGCACGACGGTCAGCACCGCGACGGAGAGGATGTGCGTGGCGAGCAGCGCGGCGGCGACGGCAGCCGCCAGCAACGCGAGCGCGGCAGCGGGTCTCAAGGTCCCACTCCGTAGTGGAAGCGGGCCGACGACTGAACGTTCCGCTCGCAGCTCACGTCGAACGACACGGGATCACCCGGAGCATCTCCCGATCGCATGCGCGCGCGGATGAACGGATGGTCGGGCGCGACGCAGATCAACGTGAGCTCGTTCGCATCCGCCGGAACGCCACCGCCGATCGGCGTGAGCCGCGCGCCGAGCCGTTTCGCCAGCGCGCGAGCCTCGCTGCGCATCGAGGCCGCGTAGACGACCACGTTCGGGCGGCGCCTGCCGTCGAACCCGTGCACGAACGGCTCGGGAAACGAGCCGACGACGATCGGCACGTGCTCTGCGTGCTCCCACGAGCGGTAGTCCCACCACTCGACGTCACCGGCATGGAGTCGGTACTCCGCGGCTCCACGGTCAGACTCGTACCCGTTGACGAAGTAGAACCAGTCCTGCTGCTTCTCGAGCGAGCCGTGGATGCCGTCGATCGCCTGCACGAACTTTCCCGCGTAGCTGGTGTCGACGTGGGCCACGCGCTCGAGCCCCTGCATCGCCGTCAACCCCGCCGGAACGGTGCGCACGAGCAACACGTGCGCTCCCTCGTCGCGCGTCACCCACACCGTCGCCGTGCCGTTGCTCGTGCTGCCACAGCCTCCGGTGACGGCGGCGAGGAGCACGAGCACGGCAATGCGCGTCACGGGAGCGCATTCGAGCGAACGGCGCCGTTCAGCGTCGCCCGGACGAGCAGTCCCTTGTGCGGGCCGACGCAGCCGACTGCGGCCTGCGTCGCGCCCTGCGTCCGAACGGTCCGACGGCCGCCGACGTGGAGCACCGCGCCGAGCGCCGGAGAGGGAGTGCCGTTGTCGCTCTGCGCCTCGACGCGGTAGCAGTTCGTCTTCCCGACGCGGGTGAGCGCTAGGGTCGGCGGCCCGCCGTTCGGCCCGAACTCCGCCCAGTACCAGAGGACGGTGTCGCCGTCCTTCAGCGTGACCTGGTCGGCGGCGACGGGCGGCGAGACCCCGTCGACCTTGAACACCCAGCCGCCCGAGCCGGCCGCTGGATAACGGCCGATCTGGTCGATGTACGGCCCGAAGCTCGTGGCGGTCACGTGGTAGTAGAACTCGCCGAGCACGCTGGCCTCGTCGAGTGCCTGCAGCGCGTTGTCCGCGTCGACCGTCGGCGCGGTCGGGCCGAAGATCGTCCGCGTCTTGCCTTCCACACGCACGTGCACCCGGGCCGCGAACGCGGCTGGGACGAGCACGAGGATCGCGGCGAGAACCGCCACGACGACAGAGGTACGGTGGAACACGAAGCCTCCTTCCGCGAGGGGTTCGGATCAGTTCCGACGGCGGAGGTCTTCTGACTCGGGGCTCCCTGCCTCACCGCCTTCCCGGCCCGCAGGCCAGTGGCACATCGGCGACGCAGCGTCTCCCCTCACAGCGGCGGGACCGTTCCGGACTCGCACCGGATTCCCTGACCGCTCGCCGGGTTTCGTGGGCGGAGACTAGCATCGACCACCGATGGCCACCCCTCGCACGGTCTCGCTCTGGGCGCGGTCCCACGCGTGAACGCGGTCGCGATCGACCTCGACGGCGCACTCGGGGACACGCGGCGGCTCTGGGACGACTGGCTCGACGACGCGCGTCGGCGCTTTCGGGTCGATACCGATGCGCTCGACGCGGAGCTCCCCAACTGGCCACAGCTTCTCGCCCGCTTCGCGGAGGAGCGAGCGCCCGTCTACTTCCGCCCCGACGCGGAGGCGAGCGCCGCGCTGCGGCGGCTCCAAGCCGCGGGAGCGCGGATCGGCGTCTTCACCGAAGCGCCCGAGCCACTCGCGCGCGTCGCCCTGTCGCAGCTCGGGGCCACACGACGCGTCGAGACGCTCGAGACCGGACCGGAGGCGCTCGGTCGGCTCCTCGCACGACTCGGCGCAGACGCGCGCGTGGTGCGAACGCGCGCGGAGCTGCTCGACCTAAGATGACGCCGATGGATCGGAACGAGGTCGGCGACCGGCAGCTCGACGCATTGCTCGAGCGGCTCGACCGGCTGTGCGACGAGGTCCACTCGTTGACCCGCCGGCTCGACACGAACGAGCAGCTGCTTCGGATCAGCCGCGAGCTCGCGACGCTGAACGAGTCTTTGCAGGCCCTCGCGTACGCCGCGCTCGGCCAGCAGACGCCCACCGTCAGGCGCCGCCGCAGCAGCTAGCCGACGCTCGGGGCAGGCGGTAGATGTCGAGGACGCCCGACGTCTTGTGGTCGTTGGCGTTTCCCTCGGGGAGCGCAATCCGACCGTCGACGACGATCGGGCTGTTCCAGTGGCCCTGGCCGGTGGGCAGCGTCGCGACGACCTTCCCCGTACTGGAGTCGTAGATCCGCAGTGCACCGTACGGGTCGTAGACGTAGAGGAGCCCGCCGGCGACGACCGGGCTCGTCCCCGCCCGGCTGTTGCTCCAGGCCGGGTTGATCCGGCGGCCGAGAACTCTGAACGCGGCGGTGCCGTCGTTGTCGGCGACGAACACCCACGTGGTGCTTCCGGCGTGCCAGACGGCTGGAGCCGTGAACAGGTCGGTGCCGCCGGGCGTCGAGACGGTCTGGAGCTCCCCGCCGAGCCGCGGTCCCGCGCGAGAGGTGCCGTTCATGCGCCGCAAGTCGAGGACGCGAAGCTTGCCGTCCTTCCCTCCTTGCAACAGGAGGCCGTTGCCGAGCAGCGCAGGCGAGGTGCTGCCGAGATCCAGGTCGTCGCGGTTCAGCTCGTCCTGGTTGCGCGGCGTCCAGTTCTGCAGGAGGCGGCTCGCGTTCGCCGTCAGCTCGAGCGCGCTGTCTCCCCAGTTCGTGCTGCCGTTCCACGGCGCGTTTCCCGTGGCGACGAGCAGCCTGCCGGTCCCGGGCACGACGACGGCGCCCGCGCGGCCCCAGATCGCCGAGTCGCTGGCCGGGCACGACGCAGGTTGGATCAGCGCGTGGCGGTTGCTGCAGAGGGAGTTCCAGACGCGGACGATCCTTCCCGTGGAGCCGCGCAGAGTGACGACGTGTCCCTGGTACGGGGGCTGGTCGCCGATGTAGCCCCCCGTGGTCGCGATCACGAGCCCGCGGAAGTAGTTCAGCGAGGCGGCGATCTTCTCGCGGCTCGGAAGCAGTGTGATCGCGCGGGACCAGATCGGGCGCCCGTTCGAGACCGCGAGCTTGTGGACCCGCCCGTCCGGGCTCGCCGTGTAGATGAAGCGCCGGCTCGGATCGGCCACCGGTGTCGCCGTCGTGATCCGGTACGAGCCCGCCCACGACGAGTAGCCGGGCGGCGTGTATGTCCAGAGGATGCGGCCGGTCGCCGCGTCGACCGCCACCGTCTTGCCGTAGGTGGTCGTGAGGAAGAACACGTCGCGCGCCGCGCCGGCGACCGAGACGCCGTGCAGCTCGATCGCGGAGGAGTCCGCCGTGCCGGGGAGCTCGACGCGCTGCTGCACGAGCTGTGACGCATTCGCCGCCGTGATGCCGGTCGCGAAGGGCGCGGCGCTCGACCGAGCCGGCCCGTAGCCGAACCTCGTCCAGTCGTGCCCAGGCGGAGCCGCGAGCAACGTGACCGCGGCGAGAAGCACGCCGATCATCGGCTTCCAAGGGTAGCCAGAGACTGCTGCGCGCTAGCCCTTGAGGAGGACGCGCCGGAGCTCGTCTTCCTTGCCGGGCTCCAGGATCGCAAGCACCTGGTCCCCCGGCTGCAGCTCGGTCGAGCCGACAGCGATCTCGGCTGTCCCGTCGCGCATGATCGAGATCAGCCGTGCGCCGTCCGGCAGCGGCAGCTTCTCGACGCGCTTGCCGGCCGACGGTGACGACTTGTCGATCTGTACCTCGACGATCTCGAGGTTCTCCTTCCGCAGCTCGAGCAGGTGGACGAGCTCGTGCTCCGGGACCTCGTGCTCGACGAGACCCATGATGCTCGACGTCGCGCACACCGTCGGGGAGATGCCGAGGAGGTCGAAGTGCGCCTGGTTGCGAGGGTCGTTCACGCGCGCGATCACCTTCGCGACGCCGTACTTCTCCTTCGCGAGCTGGCAGATGACCATGTTGTCCTCGTCGTCGCCGGTCAAGGCGAGAACGAGGTCGGGCGGACGGCGGATGCCCGCCTTCTCGAGCACGAAGATCTCCGTGGCGTCGCCGAGCATCGCCTGATGCTCGAACTCCTGCTCGAGCATCTCGAAGCGGTCGCGCTCCTGCTCGATCAGCGTCGCCTCGTGGCCGGTGCGGAGCAGGCTGCGCATGACGTTGGCGCCCGCCTTTCCGCCGCCTGCGATCAGCACGTACACGCTAGGATCCGACCTCCTGCCGCTCGCGCGGGATCTCGCACGACCGCACTGCCTCGGTCAGGACGTCGATCGCAGTCGAGGTCGGGCAGATCGTCCGCAGCCCGCGCTGCGCGTAGAAGTCGGCGCGCGCTGGATCGAGGATGCGCACCACCGTGCAGTCGATGCCGAAGCGCTTCTGCGCGACCTGGCCGATCACGATGTTCGTGTTGTCGCCGTCGGTGGACACGACCACCGCATGAGCGTCCTCGATACCGGCCTCCCGGAGGACGTCGGTGTCCATGCCGTGGCCGACGACGAAGCCGCCCGTCCAATCCTCGCCGAGTCGCGAGAGCGCGCCCTCTTTCTCGTCGATGGCCGTCACGTCCCAGCCCTCCGAAGCGAGCCGCTTGGCGACGGTCGAGCCGACGCGTCCGCACCCGATGATCAATGCCTTCACTCGCTCAGCCTAGCTCGGTTCGCGGCTCTCATGCAGGTGCCGGATCACCGGCGAGGACGCTCTGGGGAAACGCGACGATCAGGACCTCGCACGGCGCCTTCTTCAGGACGTAGTCGACGGTCGGGGAGAAGAACCGCGACTGGCGACGCCACCGCGGGGACGAGCCGAGGACGATCAGGTCGACGCCGGCTCTCGTCGCCTCCTCCACGATCGCCTTGCCGATCGAGCGGGCGCGGACGGTCGCGCCCCGCACCTCGACCCCGTAGTCCGCGCCGAGCAGCTTGGCCTCCTCGAGGGAGGCCTCGGCGCGTTCCTCCTCGTCGTGCAGCTCCGCGTCGAGCGGCCGGTCGAGCGGTACACGGATCACGTGGAGCGCCTCGACCGAGGCGCCCCGCTCCTGGGCGAGCTTCACCGCTGTCGCGACCATCTCCTCGCCGATCTCGCCGAGCTTCATCGGCACGAGGATCCTCGAGAACTCCGCCTCGACGAGGTTCGGGCGCTCGTCCGCCGACACGACCCGCTCGAGCAGGCCTTCACCGCGGGACTTCCGGACGACCACGTACAGGACCAGGCCGACGGCGAGCCACGCAGGACCGCCGTACCGCGCGCCCTTGTGCGTCTCGATCGCGACGATCCAGATCGCGAAGGTCAGCACCGCGCCGACCAGCGACGGAACCGGAACCCGGCCGATCGAGAACGGCACGTGATACGGGCGTCGGCGCTCAGGCTCGGTGAAGCGGAGCTTGATCACGGCGAGCTGCGACGCTGTGAATGCGAGCAACACGCCGAAGCTGAAGAGGCTCGCGAGGAAGAAGACCGGGTGCGTCAGCACCGACGTGCTAACGAGAAGCGCGATCGAGATCACGGCCGCGGCGACGATCGACTGCGGCGACACGAGCGTCCGCGGATTCAGCCAGCCGAACTTGCGCGGAAGCTGGCCGTGCTCGCCGAGCGAGTAGGCGAGCCGGCCGAATCCCGACATCGACGTGGTCGCTGCAGTGATCAGGATCAGCGCACCCGACAGGCCGACGAATACCTGTAGCGGCACGCCGATCGCGTCGGGCAGGTGTAAGCGCAGCTCGGCGACGATCCCCATCAGCGGCGAGCGCAGCCAGCTCGCGCCGAGCTGCGTCCCGTGCTGCGGTGGGAACGCCGAGAGGCCGACGATCGCGATCGCGACGTAGAGCAGCACGACGAGGCCGATCGAGCCGAACAGGCTGCGCGGAAGGTCGCGACCGGGTCGCCGCGTCTCCTCTGCGAGGTTCGCCACAGTCTCGAGGCCGGTGTAGGCGAGCATCGCGATCGGGAGCGCGAACAGGATCGAGTGCCACGACGGCGAGTGCCCGAGCGACGTGCCACGCGTGAGCGCGTCCGGGGAAAACAGCAGCGCGAAGCCGATCGCAACGAGCAGGAGCTGCGTGACGAGGTCGACGAGCGCGACCGCGAGCGCCCAGCGGTGCAGACGAGTTCGGTGCAGGAGACGGAAGATCGCAATGCTCGCGATCACGAGACATCCACAGACGACGTCCCAGGGGCGGTGGATCTTCGTGAAGAACGCGCCGGCGAGGTAGTGCGGCATGAACAACGCCGAGAGCGCGATCACGATCAGGTAGTCGAGGAACAGCGCCCACCCGGTGAGGAACCCGACGAGGTCGTTGAA
>Ga0187777_10002386_pt1 | contig 12022 bp, 14 predicted proteins | sample 1015_Q2_SP5_10_M_FD_132416 | JGI IMG/M metagenome (GOLD analysis project Ga0187777, IMG submission 132416) | Tropical peat soil microbial communities from peatlands in Department of Meta, Colombia - 1015_Q2_SP5_10_MG | ecosystem: Environmental > Terrestrial > Soil > Wetlands > Peat | place...
TGCGTTACACGGCCGACTCGAGTCCGGCGCGCCGAACAATTGACGCTGTCTACTCGGCGTCTGTGAGGAACACGAGGACGCGCTCCTTGAGCAGCGCCGCGGCGTCTTCGTCGAAGTCGGCCAGGCTCGTGTCGGCGAAGAGGTGACGGTCGCCGGGGTAGAGGAACAGCTCCGCGCGGTCGGTGTTCTCGACGAGGTTGCGCGCGGCGGGGATGTCTTCTTCCGCCCACGGATCGTCCTCCATCATGTGGATCTGGAGCGGAACGCCTTCGGGCCAGGTGCCGAACTCCTCTGCGGGAACCGCGCCGCTGAAGAGCAGCGCTCCCTTCGCGCCCGGACGGGTCTGGGCCAGCTGCTGCGCGGGCAGCACGCCGAGCGAGAAGCCCGCGTAGACGAGCTCGGCGGGCAGGTCGTCGGCGGCACGGCGGCCGCGCTCGATGATCGTGTCGAACCCCGTCTCCTGCGCGTGGCCGACGCCCTCGGTGAGGTCGTCGAAGGTCTTGCCCTCGTAGAGGTCGGGCGTGTGGACCAGATGGCCCGCGGCGCGCAGGTCGTCGGCGAAGGCCAGCACTCCGTCGGTCAAGCCCTGCGCGTGATGGAAGAGCAGTATCTCGGCCACGATGACGAGTGGCGAGTCTAGCCGGAGCGCGCGGGGTGTGGAGAGAGGCCCTCCGGGCGTTCTGTCACCGGCACGCTCCCCAGCGACCGACGTCGTGTGCTCTCGCGATCGCCTGGAGCCGCTCGTAGTACGGGCGCTTCTTGAAGTGGCGGTCGTCGTAGGCATAGACGCGGGCATAGCCGCGGCGTAAGAGCTGCGCGCCGAGATCGGCGTGGTGACCGACGACGTACACGTAGGCGAGGAGGCGTCCGTAGCGGTCGTACACGTCTCCGGTCGACGGCTCCGTCGTCAGTACGACACTCCCCACCGCGTATCTCGCCGTAAACGCCGAGGACTGCGGCCCGTAGCACTGGATCGGCGTGTTCGGCTTCTTCGTCTCCGGTGTGTCGACCCCGAGGAGTCGCACGTCGACGTCGCGCGAGCCGACGAGCACGTGGATCGTGTCTCCGTCGACGTCGCGGATGACGGTGCCGCGCTGGACCGCGAGGCTGGCGGCGGCGACGAGGGGCGCGATCATGCGGACGGCGACTCCACTGCCGCATGATCTCGACTGACTCGTTCAGACGTGGACGCAACCGACACGACGCGAGGCCGGGCGGCGAGCCGGTCGCCCGCCGCGCGACTTCGATTGGGATGGTGCCGCCTCCTCAGGCGGCAGGGCGGTCCGACGGCAATGTGTCGTCCGGAACCGCGGTGAGTGCCTCGACGTCGGTGTCGGGCGACGCCGCGAGCCGGAGGGCCTGCGACGGCGCGTAGCCTGCCGCACACAGACGCCGAAAGCGCTGAAAGAGCCAGTTCTCGACCTGCTGATCGTCGAAACCTTCGAACTCAGCCGCAGTCATGTCTTGTGTCGTCCTTCCCCTGACGGGGCCGGGGATGCCGCCGCCAGAGCTCGATTGGGGTGAAGCTCGCCAGGACTGTCCTATCGGCCGGTCGATTCCGCGGCTTTAGGCCGGCCTGGAATCCGCCGGACGGCACCTGCTCAAGAGGTCGGCGACGACCGCCGATTTCACCCAGGTGCATGCGAGGCGCAAACGCTCGGCCGCTCCCGGATCCGGTCCGCGGGCCGGAGACGTCCTGTCGGCGATCGGCTTCGATCAGGCGAGACTCGAGGGAGCGTTCGAGACCCTGCGGCGCGAGGTGAAGATGCTCCAGATCAAGCTCCGTGTGCTCGAGGCGGCAGCGGACGGGCAGGCGGCGGCGGGAGCCGACGTCGCGCTCCGTGCAGAACGGGTGCTCGGCCGTGGGACCGACGCCGAACGCGCCGGCGAGCTCGACGCCCGTGAACAGGCGCTGCGGCAGTCCGAGCAGGCGGTCAACGCCGTCGAGATCGAGCTGACCAATCAACGTGCCCTGTTTGCACAGGAGCGCGCAGAGCTCGAGGCGGAGGTCGAGTGGCTCGAGAGCGAGCGCACTGCATTCGCCCGTCAGGCGAACGAGCTCGAGGATCGCACCGTGGCGCTGCGGCGGTACGACATGGAGCTCGACGTGCGGGAACGGGACCTCCAGAACAGGGCGCGACAGCTCGAGTCCGCCGAAGCTGCGCTCGCCGACGCGCGGCGACAGGTCGAGGTGGTGCATCCGGTCGAGCGGATTCTCGACCTACCGGCGCCTGTCGGTGCCCCCGAGCAGCCTGCTTCGAGCGCGTCGACGTGGAAGATCGATGCGCTCGCGCAGCTCGTCGAGGAACAGGGCCGTGCGTTCCCCGAACGAGTCGACGAGTGGCGGTACACGCTCCTCTATCTGCGGAACGAGGCGTACGCCGACGGCACCCTTCCCGGTGCGTTCGACTGGCTCGTCGAGGACACGTTCCGCGAGCTGCTCGCCTCGAGGTAGACGGCACGCGCGAGCGCGAGGGTCGCGGGCGTCCAGGTGCGACGTCTGTGGCTCACGCCGCAGCCGAGTTGCCTGCTCCGGGGAGAGAGCAGGCAGACTCTCGTGCCCTGGACGCCCTGCCGTCCATTCGACTTCGACCCCCTCGTTCCTCGCGTCACGACGAGGGCGGGCACGTCGACCGCGAGAAAGGGGGAGGAATCGGCCAGAGAATCTGTCAAAGTCTGACGGATGCGGCGTTGCCTGGCGGTGCTCGCGGCAGTGGTGGTTCTCCCCGTGTCGTCCGCGGCGGCGCGGCCGGTTCGCTCCGCGATCTTCTTCTACCCGTGGTACTCGAACCCGACGTACGACGGCGCCTATGCGCACTGGCAGCAGGGCGACCACGACCCGCCGTTCGATGTCTCCTCGGTGTACTTCCCTGCGCGGGGCGCGTACTCGAGCGGCGACCCGCACGTGCTCGCAGCGCAGATGCGTGACATCAGACGCGCGGGCGTCGACGAGGTCGTGAGCTCGTGGTGGGGGAGGGGATCGACGGAAGATCAACGCTTGCCGGCGGTGATAGCGGCGGCACACCACTACCGACTGAAGGTCGCGGTCCAGCTCGAGCCCTATCCGGGGCGTTCGCCCGAGACGATCGCAGCCGACCTCCAGTACATCCGCGGTCTCGACATCCGCGACGTCTACGTCTATCGAGCCGGTGACTTCACGGGCGATCAGTGGCGGTCGCTCGACCTGAGCCTTACCGGCCTCCGCATCTTCGCGCAGACCAATCACGTGGGCTTCGCCGCATACTCGGGATTCGCCGGCTTCTACACCTACGACATCCTGATGTACGGCGGCGAGCAGTTCGGGCGGCTGTGCGCTCAGGCGCACGCCGTGGGCTTGCTGTGCGCGCCGTCGGTTGGCCCGGGATACGACGCGTTGGCGGCGACAGGCGACGATCGTGTGAAGCCGCGCGACGACGGCGAGACATACGACTCGATGTGGAGCGCGGCGATCGACGCGGATGCCGACATCGTCACGATCACGAGCTACAACGAGTGGAGCGAAGGCACGCAGATCGAGCCGGCGGGCCACGGAGGAAGGTACGAGAGCTACAACGGCGCGTACGGACTCCACGGCCACAAGGCCGAGTGGGCGTACATCTGGGCGACGCGCCGCTGGACGAACGTGCTCGCGAAGCGCTAGCCCGCTCGCGCTGCGAACACCTCGCTCGAGCAGCCCGAGAGGAGCCCTTCACGGACGTTATCGACACCGCGTAGCGAGGGGTGGGAAAGATCGGCCGTGATCTCCTCCCATGCGGTGAGAGAGAGTGCGCGTGCTCCTTCGCACGTGCCGATGCGAAAGAGAAGCTCGGTCGACAGCACGTCGCGCCGGCCTGACTGACGGCGCGCTATTCCGTCGAGCTCACGGAGCTCCTCCAGCGGGTCGATGCGGACGTTCGAGTCCGAGCCGATGCAGATCCCGATGCCACGGCCGCAGACGTCCTCGACGGCGAGGAAGCCATCCGCGAGGTGCGCCTCTGTGGTCGGGCACGCGCAGATCCGCGACCCCGCCTTGGCAAGCAAATCGAGCTCGTCGGCGTTGGCATGTGTGGCGTGGACGACTGTCGTGTGCTCGCCGAGACAGCCGGTGCGCTCGAGCAGCTCGATCGGACGGAGGCCGTGCTCGGCGAGACACTCCTCGATCTCGCGCGGCTGCTCGTCGGCGTGAACGTGGAGAGGGACTCTCTCGGCGGCGGCGTAGCGACCGATCTCCTCGAGCCACTCGGCAGGACACGCGCGCACCGAGTGGGGCGCGACACCGACCCTGAGGCCGCGTGCTCGTGCGTCATCGACCTGGCGGAGGTAGGCCGAAACCGAGGGCTGACGGAAGCGTGCGAGGCCGCCGCGTCCGTACGCGGCAAGCAGGAGCACGAACGCGATCCCGGCCTCCTCGGCCGCCTCGGCGGCGGCGAGCGCCTCGTCGTACCCGAGGTAGTGGAACTCGCCGACGGCCGTGTACCCGGCCCGCCGGAGCTCGCGATAGACCTCGGTGTACTCGCGGCGCACGAGCTCGGGCGTCTGCCGCTCGGCCTCGGCGAGCATCCCGTCTCGCCACGCCCAGAAGTCGTCGCCCGGCGAGCGGCCCCGCAACGCCCGCTGGAACGCGTGGCAGTGCGCGTCGACGAAGCCCGGCATCGTGAACGTCTGGCTCACACCGGAATCGTCACAGACTCGGCACGGACGCGTGCGACTGCGGCGGGTAGCGTCCGCGCCGTGGGCGGCGGGTTGCTCCCCACCCATTGGGTGGGGCGTCGGGGCAGGTGTGATGCGCGCCTCGGCCGACGCGTGGGCCACGAAGACCCCGACTATCCTTGTGTCATGTCGGCGCGTGCGGTTCCCGCCCCTTTGCAGCAACTTCCAAATGCGCTGACCGTCGTCCGGCTCCTGCTGATCCCGGTGTTCGTCGCGCTGATGCTCGCCGCCGAGGGGGGACACAGCTGGCCCGCGGGGATCGTCTTCGCGATCGCCGGCGTCACCGATCAAGTCGACGGCTACCTCGCACGGCGCTGGCAGGTCGAGTCGAGCTTCGGGCGCGTCGCCGATCCGCTCGCCGACCGGTTGATGATCGACGCGGCCGTGATCCTCCTCTACGTGAACGACCACATGCCCTTGCTCGGGATGGTCCTCATCCTCGGCCGTGACCTCGTTCTCATGCTCGGATACAAGGCGGTGGCCCCGCGCGGGTACGAGCTCCAGGTGACGCTCGTCGGGAAGATCGGGACGTGGCTCCTGTATGCGGGCATCGGCCTGCTGATCGTCACGTCGCCGAGCACGCACTGGCCATACCTGATCTTCTGGGCCGGAGTGGCGCTCGCCGTCGTCGCCGCAGTCGGTTACATCATCGGGGCCCGCAAGGAGATGGAGCGATGAAGGCCGTGGTGATGGCCGGGGGCGAAGGGACGCGCCTCCGCCCGCTCACGTCGAATCAGCCGAAGCCGATGGTGCCGATCGTCGGCAAGCCGTGCATGGAGCACATCCTCGAGCTGCTCAGGTCGCACGGGTTCGTCGACGTGATCGTCACCGTCGCATTCCTGCCGCAGGCGATCCGCGGCTACTTCGGCGACGGCGAGACGCTCGGTATCGACATCGGCTACTCCGTAGAGGAGTCGCCGCTCGGGACCGCAGGTTCCGTGCGACACGCCGCCAAGCAGCTCGACGAGACGTTCCTCGTCATCTCGGGTGATGCGCTGTGCGACGTCGACCTGTCCGAGCTCGTCGCGTTCCACAAGGAACGCGGGGCAGCGGTGACGATCGGGCTCAAGGCCGTCGACAACCCGCTCGAGTTCGGCATCGTCGTCACCGACGACGAAGGGCGGGTCGAGCGCTTCCTCGAGAAGCCGTCGTGGGGCCAGGTGTTCTCGGACACGATCAACACCGGCATCTACGTGCTCGAGCCAGAGGTGCTCCGACACGTGCCGACCGATCGGTCGCACGACTTCTCGAAGGAGCTCTTCCCGTACCTCCTCGACATGGGTCGCCCGATCTACGGCTACACGCTCGGCGGCTACTGGCAGGACATCGGCAACCTCGACCAGTACCGCCAAGCGAACTTCGACGCACTCGAGGAGAGCGTCCGCCTCGAGATTCCCGGGATCCGGCTGCGCGGGAACATCTGGCTCGGCGAAGGCGTGGAGATCGACGACCTCGACCAAGTGGAGGGTCCCGCGTACATCGGCAACTACTGCCGCATCGCGCCGAGCGCGAGCGTCGGCTCGAACTCCGTGCTCTCGAACAGCGTGACGCTGCGCGAGCGCTCCCGTGTCGTTCGCTCCGTGATCGACGCGTCGAGTCACATCGGCCGCGCGTCGCTCGTCGAGGGGGCGATCCTCGGACGCTCGTGCGACCTGCGCGCGCACGTGCGCATCCACGAAGGCGTTGCGATCGGCGACGAGGTGACGATCGGCTCCGAGAGCGTGATCATGCCGGGCGTCCGGATCTACCCGTTCAAGGAGGTGGAGTCGGGCGCGCAGATCCACGAGAGCGTGATCTGGGAGTCGCGCGCCTCGCCGCGTCTCTTCGGCAAGGACCTCGTCGAGGGATTGGTCAACGTCGACCTGACGCCCGACGCGGCGGTTCGGATCGCCGCTGCGCTCGGGACGGCGCTGCCGCGCGGTGCACGCGTCGTCGTCAGCCGCGAATCGTCGGCGGCGTGCAGGATGATCAAGCGCGCGCTCATCGCCGGCCTGACCTCGGCCGGGCTGGACGTCGCCGACCTGCGTGTCCTGCCGGCCGCGGTCGCGCGCCATCTGCTCAAGAGCGAGGGCCACGACGCGGGCGTCCACGTCGGCACGAGCCAGTCGGATCCGGAGGTCGTCCAGATCCGCTTCTTCGAGCCGCCCGGGATCCAGATGACCGCGGGTTTCCAGAAGGAGGTCGAGAAGAACTACACGCGCGGCGAGCTCCGTCGTGTCGCGTTCGGGGCGATCGGCGAGATCGACTACCCCGCCCGTGCCCGGGAGACGTACGCCCAGGATCTCCTCGCCGGCCTCGACGCCGACCTGATCCGCGCCCGCGGCTTCCGGCTCGTTGTCGACTACGGCTACTCGGCGGCGTCGTTCGTGCTACCGCTGCTGCTCGGGCCGCTCGAGATCGAGGCGGTGTCGGCGCACGGCTTCTCGACCGAACGGACCGACCCCGGCTCGCAGCTGCTGCGCGAGGCGATCGGCCAGGTGAAGCGCCTCGTGCCCGCGGTCGGCGCAGATTTCGGGGTCGTCCTTGACCGCGCCGCCGAACGGCTCTACCTCGTCGACGAGGAGGGCCGCGAGATCCCGGTCGAGCAAGCCCTGCTCCTCTTCCTGCGGCTGCTCGGCTCGAACGGGCGCCGCGGAAAGCTCGCTTTCCCGGTGACGGTGACGAGCCAGGTGGAGAAGATGCTCGAGGGGAGCGGCCTCGAGGTCGTCCGGACACGTGCGTCCCTCGAGGACCTGACGAAGACCGCCTCCGAGGAGGGCGTGATCTTCGGGGGAGCCGTTGGGGGTGGCTACGTGTTCCCCGAGTTCATCCCGGCCTACGACGCGATGGCCAGCCTGTGCAACCTGCTCGAGCTGCTCGCGCCCATCCAGCGGCCGCTCTCCGAGCTCGTCGCCGAGCTTCCCAAGCCGACGCTCGTGCACCGGCAGCTCCACTGCCCGTTCGCGCTCAAGGGCCTCGTCATGCGAGTCCTGACCGAGCGGCTGAAGGAGCGCCGCCTCGACCTCACCGACGGCGTCAAGGTCTTCGACGACCGCGGCTGGGCGCAGATCCTGCCCGACCCGGACGAGCCGACGCTCCATCTCTACACGGAGGGCACGACCGAGGAGGACTCGAAGGCGCTCGAGGCCGAGTATCGGAGCCTCGTCGAGGAGATCATGCTGCTCGAGGGCGCCGCCGCGTCCGCCTGACACCCGAACTCTCAAGTTCAACTTGACCCTTTGGGGCCAGTGCTGCTTGAATGAGCGTCGAACCCGACGACGAAAGGCGGCCAGTGGAACCTCTCCCCGACCTCGCCTCGCTCACCGACGACGACCTGAAGCGGCTGATCGACGACCTGACCGCCCAGGAGCAGGAGATCTCGTACCAGCGCCGCCTGCTGCACGGCAAGATCGACATCCTCCGCGCCGAGCTCGTCGCGAGGCTCCAGAAGACCGAGGGCCGGAGCGTCCTCGACCAGCTCGACGTCGACCGCCTCACGGAGATCCTGACGTCGAAGGCGGCTCCTCCCGCCTGAGGCCGTGTCCCACGTCTACTGCCAGGAGTGCGGCTTCCAGAACCCGGAGACCGCGAACTACTGCGCCCGCTGCGGTGCGCTGCTGGTCAAGGACGACGGCACCGAGACGACGCAGACCTTCACGCCCGAGGAGGGCGAGCTCTCACCGACGGATCTCCTCGACGACCTCGGCGTCAAGGGGCCGGCGCTGGTCGTGCGGAGCGGCGGCGGCAGGACGGGGGAGACGTTCCCGCTCGAGTCCGAGACGACCGTCGGCCGCTCACCGGACTGCGGCATCTTCCTGGACGACGTCACCGTGTCCCGCAGGCACGCCGTCCTGGCCGCGCGCGACGGCGTCTTCATGATCGAGGATCAGGGCAGCCTGAACGGCACGTTCGTCAACCGGCGGCGCGTGGAGTCGGCCGAGCTCGAGGACGGCGACGAGCTGCAGATCGGCAAGTATCGGCTCACCTTCCTCAACCGATGACGACGGCCGCGAGCGCACCTGCCAAGCGATCGCTGACGATCGGCGCCGTCTGCGGGATGCTGAAAGAGGAGTTCCCGGACATCTCGATCTCGAAGATCCGCTACCTCGAGGATCGCGGCCTGCTCGCGCCGCGCCGCACCGAGGGCGGGTACCGGATGTTCGGCGAGGACGACGTCGAGCGCCTCGAGACGATCCTCCGGCTGCAGCGGGACGAGTTCCTGCCGCTGAACGTCATCCGCCAGGAGCTGGCGCTCCCGGCCGCGAAGGACCGGCGCCGCCGGCGCAACGGCCTGGCCGCCGACGAGGCGGAGCTCGACGTCGCCGAGCTCTGCGACCGAGCGGGAGTCGACGCGCGGCTCGTGCACGAGCTCGAGGACTTCGGGTTGCTGCAGCCGCGGCTCGAATCGGGCGCGCGGCTGTACGCCGAGCTCGACGCCGACATCGCGGCGGCGTGCGCACAGCTCGCACGCTACGGGATCGACTCCCGGCACCTGCGAACGTTCAAGACCGCGGCCGACCGCGAGGCGGCGCTCCTGGAGGCGATCGTCGCACCGGCGCTGCACGCACGGAACCCGGAGCGCCGACGGAGCGGCCTCGAAACCCTCGAGGCGCTCGGGGCGCACGCCCAGGATCTCGCGCAGCTCCTCTTCCTCCGCGCGCTGCGACGGCTTGCGTCAACATAGGCGGGTGAATCTCGCCGAGAAGGTCCGTGAGGTTCCGGACTGGCCACAGGCGGGTGTCAGCTTCAAGGACGTGACGCCGCTGCTCGCTGATCCGGATGCGCTCGCGTATGCCGTCGAGGAGCTGGCGGAGTGGGGGAAGGTGCGCAAGCCCGACCTCGTCCTCGGCGCCGAGGCGCGGGGCTTCATCCTCGGCGCCGCGATCGCGCGCGAGATCGGCTGCGGCTTCGTGCCGGCCCGGCGGCCGGGCAAGCTCCCTCCCGAGACGATCAGTGCCACCTATGCGCTTGAGTACGGGCAGAACGCCCTCGAGCTGCACCCGGAGATGATCCCGCACGGGGCCCGGATCCTGATCCACGACGACGTCCTGGCGACCGGCGGGACGGTCGAGGCGATCGCGACGCAGCTCGTCGAGAAGCTCGGCGGCCAGGTGGTCGGCTGCTGTTTCCTGATCGAGCTGGCCTTCCTGAACGGTCGCGAGCGGCTGTCCGACTACGACCTCCACGCCCTGATCGCGTACTAGGGCTGTCGGATGCCGTCCGCGGCGCCGATTAGAAGGTCACCATGTACGACGCGCTGACCGGCCGGTTCACCTTCGCGTGCCCCGAACGCGGGGAGAGCCGGGTCGCCTTGTCCGCCTTCCGGTCGCTCGAGCAGCTGCCTGGGGCGGCCCACCCGGCCGTCTACCACATCCTGTTCGCGTGCGGATGTGGGGGAGAGCACGCAGGTCTCGTCGCCCACGACGAGCTCGACTGGGCGCCCCTGGGCCTGCAGGGAGCCGTCTTCTTCAACCTCATGACCGCCCGACTCGACTCGGTCGACGAGGAGCTGTCCGACCTCGCCGTCAAGCGTCTGCAGGCTGGCCAGTGGCCCTGGAGCTTCTTCTGCTACCCCGAGGAGCGCCCGCGGCCGGTCTTCCCCTCGTCGTTCCTCTTGCTCGCGCCCGGGGACGGCTCCCTCGGCCTGCTCGTCCGCTGTCCTGCCTGCGACCGGACTTCGATCAACCTCGTGTCGCATCAGCATGTCGACCTGCCCTGGCACAACGATGCAGAGATCGGCGTGGTCGAACACGTCTTCGCCGACGACGCCGCGCGCACGATCGACGAGTTCCGTGAGGAGCTCTACTCCCGTCGGTTCGACGCGCGCCGGCTGCGCCTCTGAGACCGGCTTCCGAGCTTTACCCTGGGCCCAGGGATCACCCGTTGACAGGCCCACGCCGATGAACTCTGCGGCATGGCAGACGACGCTCCCGCGGCGCTCGGGCGGGGAAGGGGTGCGCGCCTACTCCTCCTTCATCTGACCGCTCTCACCCGAGTCGACGACCCGCCGACCCCGTTCGAACGGGTCGCGGACGAGGTCGGCCCCGAGCTCGCACGCCTGCTGGTCCGAGCGCTCGTCGGCCGTCGCACCGACCGCTCCAGGCTCGCGGCCTGAAGGACAGGGACTGCGCCTAGCTGTCCGCGCCGCGCGTGCGGACGAACACGAAGATCACCGCGAAGCTGAGGGCGCCTACGAGGAACGCAGTGCCCCGCGACATCCCGACGGCGATCAGGCCGAACCAGACGAAGACGCCGAGGCCGAGAGCCCAGAGAAAGGACGTGACGCCGCGGTCGATGCTGGGGGGGCGGAGGTGCATGCGCGCCGGCGACGACTGTACAGGACCAAAAAAATTCGCCGAGCCGGTTTCGCTTTCGTCCACCGCTTCCGCTGACTTTCCCCTTGCGGGTACAACCCTCGGACTCGGCTTCGACCTACTCGCGCTCCGTGCTCGGCGCAAGCGGCAACCTAAGGCATGTCCAGAGGGCGTTCAAGGGCTCGACAAACGTCCGAGCCGCAATTTGCGTTCTTTTGTTTTTTCAACATTTCCACAGCTTTTTTTGCATTCTGTGGAGAGTGCTGTGGAAAGGAACCGCGAGCCGTGCGGGGGAGGCGGAAAGCCCTGCTACGCGCCGTCTCGCAGATCCTAACTTGACATAACGTCGGTTCTCGTGCGTTAGCTACCGCCAGGCCTTTTCCCGCCACGAGCCGAACGCACGGGTTGCCAAACGGCGTCGACGGCCTTCATCGCCTCGTTGAGATCCTCGCGTCGCGGATGCAGATACGCCTGGTTTGTGCCGACCGACTTGTGGCGCAGCAGCTGCTGTGCCATGACGATGTCGCCGGTCACCCGCCAGATCTCGTCGGCGGCGCTGTGGCGCAACTCGTGCGTCTTGATGGTCTCGGCCTCGCCCAGGGGTCGACCGTGACCGTCACCCTCACGCGGCGCAACCCAGCCTCAACCGATCGCTCTGTCAGGGGACATTCCCGAGCACTGGCATAGGCGGTAGCGACCATTGCCTCAGCGGTTCATCTGCCCCAGGCGGCCGTGCCTTCCCAGTTGTTAGTCCGGGTGAGGTGGTCGATGTGGCTCCCGTCCGCGTTCATGATGAACAGGTCGGGCCAGTCTGAGGTTGGACCGGCCTTGGCGCCTCTTGTCGTCGAGAAGACGATCTGGCGGCTGTCGGGGGAGTAGGAGCCGAGCTGGATCCCGGTGCCGGACGGGAAGTGGGTGAGTTGTCGCAGGCCTTTTCCGTTGGGTTGGATCGCGTAGATGTTTCCGGTCGCGAGTTTCGGTTCGTCAGGGGGAGGCGCGGTGATGGAGCGGAAGAGGATGTGCCTGCTGTCGGGTGACCA
>Ga0187777_10002388_pt1 | contig 12020 bp, 10 predicted proteins | sample 1015_Q2_SP5_10_M_FD_132416 | JGI IMG/M metagenome (GOLD analysis project Ga0187777, IMG submission 132416) | Tropical peat soil microbial communities from peatlands in Department of Meta, Colombia - 1015_Q2_SP5_10_MG | ecosystem: Environmental > Terrestrial > Soil > Wetlands > Peat | place...
CCGTTCTCGCACGAGATCTGCGCCGCGCGCCTGGCGATCGTCACGGGCCGGCCGGTGAAGTTCACGCTCACCCGCGAGGAGGTCTTCTACGCCCACCGCGGCCGGCACCCGGTGCTGATGCGGGTCCGCACGGGCTTCACGGAGGACGGGACGATGACTGCGATGGGGTTCCGGAACATGCTCGATGGCGGCGCCTTCGGGAGCTACGGGCCTGCCTCGACGTACTACACCGGCGCGTTGCAGACCGTCGCCTACGACGTGCCCGCGTACAAGTTCGAGGGCGTGCGCGTGCTGACCAACAAGCCCCCCTGCGGGCCCAAGCGGGGACACGCCACGGTCCAGCCGCGATTCGCGCTCGAGTGTCACCTGGACAAGGTCGCCACCGACCTCGGCATCGACCCGATCGACATCCGCCTGCGCAACCTGATCGAGCCGTACTCGTACAGCATCAATCATCTGCGCATCACGACGTGCGGGCTGCGCGAGTGCATCGAGCTCGTCGACGCGGCGTCGGGCTGGCGCGAGAAGTACGGAAAGCTCCCGTACGGTCGCGGGGTCGGCTTCGCCGTCGGCTCGTACCTATGCGGCGCCGGACTGCCGATCTATTTCAACGACATGTCCCAGTCGGAGGTGCAGATCAAGGTCGATCGCGGCGGCGGTGTCACCGTGTACTCGATGGCGATCGACATCGGCCAGGGCTCGGACCACATGCTGGTCACGGTCGTGGCCGAGGTTCTGGGTCTGCGCCCGCGCGACATCGCGCTGGTCGCCGCCGATACCGACCTGACGCCGATCGACCTCGGGAGCTACTCGAGCCGTGTCACGTTCATGGCCGGCAACGCGGCCGTCCAAGCGGCGCGGCGGATGCGCGACAAGATCTTCGGCGCCGTCTCGGCCGACCTCGGTGTCCCGGCCGAGAAGCTGGTGGCGAGGGACGGTCGCATCTTCGACGGTGACGATCCGCAGGTGGGCATGGATTGGCCGGCGGCGGTCGAGGCCGCTTCGGTGCTGCAGCCGCCGCTCGTCACGGCGGGCTCGTACAAGCCGCCCAAGCTCGCCGGACCGTACAAGGGCGGGGGCGTCGGGCCGTCGCCGGCCTACAGCTACACGGCGTCGATCGTCGAGCTGGATTGCGACCCTGAGACCGGAGTCGTCGATGTCGATCGCATCTGGATCGCGCACGACATCGGCAAGCCCATCAATCGCGTGTCGGTCGAGGGCCAGATCGTCGGCAGCGTTTACATGGCGCTCGGGGAGGCGCTGTTCGAGGAGCAGGCCTTCCGCCGCGGCTACCTGAAGAACCCATCGATCCTCGAGTACCGCAGCCCGACGTTCCTGGAGATGCCCGAGGTCGAGAGCTTCCTGGTCGAGACCGACGATCCCGAAGGCCCGTTCGGCGCCAAGGAGGTCGGCCAGGGGCCGCTGCTGCCGGTCATCCCCGCCGTGGCCAACGCGATCCACGACGCGGTCGGGGTCCGGGTCGACGAGGTCCCGATTTCGCCCGACAAGATCGTCAAGGCGCTCCAGCAGAAGGCGCAGGGCAAGGAACCACGGGTCGGTCCCAAGGCGATGCCGGAGTTCGACTACGGCGAGCCGGTCAAGGTCGACCCGCCCGATCAGCTCTCGCTCCGGGAGGTGCTGGCGCCGTGATGCGGCTGCCGCGGTTCGCGTACCTGCCGGCGTCGACGACCGCCGAGGCGGCGGAGCTGCTGGGTGAGCACCCCGGCGCGCAGGTGGTCGGCGGCGGTACCGATCTGTTCCCGAAGATGAAGCGGCGCCAGCTCGAGCCCAAAGTGCTGGTCGGACTGCACAGGGTGTCTGAGCTCCGAGGCATCGGCTCGGGCGGCGTCACCACGATCGGGGCGGGGACTCGACTCCACGAGCTCGCGTCGGCGCCCGGGATCGTCCGGCGCTACCCGGCGCTGGCGCGGGCGGCGTCGCTGGTCGCCAGCCCGCAGATCCGCAATGCCGGGACCGTTGGCGGGAACCTCTGCGTCGACACCCGCTGCAACTACTACGACCTTCCTTTCGATCGCCGGTGCGCGCACGGCTTCTGCCTGAAGACCGGCGACAGCGACGTGTGTCGATTGGCACCGGGTGGCGATCGCTGCTGGGCCGTGTCCTCCACCGACCTCGCGCCGGTGGCGCACGTCCTCGGCGGCTCGGTCAGGCTTGTGAGCGCTCGTGGTGAACGGACGCTGCCGGTCGCACAGCTTTACACGATGGACGACGGGATCGACTATCTGCAAAAGCAGCCCGACGAGGTGTTGACCGCACTCGAGCTCCCACCCGAGGACGGCCTCCGGGCGACGTACGTCAAGTTCCGGCGCCGCGGCGCAATCGACTTTCCGCTGCTGGGCGTGGCGGCCGCGGTGCGCACCGATGAGGATGGGACCTGCACCGAGGCGCGGCTTGTGCTCGGGGCCGTGGCGACGGCGCCGCTACCGGTTCCGAAGGTGGCCGAGGTCCTCGTGGGCGCCGCGCTGACCGACGAGACGATCACTGCGGCCGCCGAGACGGCGATGTCCGCTACTAAGCCGATGGACGCGTTGGACTTGCCGCTGGCCTACCGTAAGCGGATGGTGATGATTCACGTCGCGCGAGCGCTGCGCGAGCTTGTGCCCGGGGCCGGATGACTCAGCCGGCCCCGTGGGATCGATCGGCGCTGCCGTCGCCCCTGATCCCGATCGACCGCACGTTCGAGGGCTTCCTCGGGCTCGAGTGGCTCGAGCTCACCCCGACGTCGGCGCACGTCCGCTTCGAGGTGCGCGAGAACATGAAGCAGCCGCTTGGGATCATGCACGGCGGGATCTACTGCGCGGTGGCCGAGACGGTCGCCTCGCTCGCCACCGTTCACGCCGTGTGGACGGACGGCTTCGTCGGGTCCGGGCTCAGCAACTACGCGAGCTTCCTGCGCCCGATCCGTGGGGGCACGGTCGATGTCACCGCGATCCTGCGCGGCCACGACGAGCGTGAGTGGACGTGGGGCCACGAGTTCCGCGATGAACGCGAGAGCCTGTGCGCGCTCGTCGACGTGACGATCGCGGTCAGGCCGGCGCCGGCGTGATGATCGCCGCATCCGGGGCATCCGCGTAGAGACGGTCGACCTCGGAGGCGCGGCGCTTGAGGCATTCGCGCTGGTTCACGTAGCCCTTGTCGGTGATTTCTCCGGCGTCGAGGTTCGGCGGCTCTGAGAGCAGCAGCAGCCGCGCGACCCGCGACGCCGAGCCGGCTCCTTCGTTCAGCCTCGTGAGTGCGCGAGCGAGGTGATCACGGAGGCGCGGGTCGTCGAGTGTGACGTCCTGATCGCCGCCCAGGAGCTTCCGGGCCTCGGCCTGGTTGACCCACGCCAGGGCGGCAATGTAGTCGGCGTCGTGGCCGCAGATCACCGCGTCGCCGAGAACTCCGGCGCCGCTGATCAGTCGCGTGCGAAGCGTTCCGGCGGCGACCCACGTCCCGGTCACCAGCTTGAAGTTCTCGGCGATCCGCCCGTCGAACACCATGCCCTTGTTCGGGTCGTGCTCGTCGATCAGCTTGACCGCGTCGCCGGAGCGGTAGAAGCCCTCATTGTCGAAGGTGGCGGCGGTCAGCTCGGGGTCACGGAAGTAGCCGGGCGTGACGATGGGGCCGCTCACGCGGATCTCGAGCTTGTCCTGCACCGGGGCGAGTTTGATCGTGGTTCCCGGGTACGGGACGCCGATGCAACCGGGCGGGAGGTCGGGGAAATGCGCGGTGGTGGCGGCGGGCGATGTCTCGGTCGTGCCCCAGCTCGAGGTCAGCGGCACATCGTGGTCGGCATGGTTTCGCGCCAGTTCGCGCAGGCGCGCGGCCAGCGTCTCGGGCAGCGCGGCGGCCGCATAGAACATGAACCGCAGCCGGCTGAAGAAGCGCTCCGCGAGGGCGGCGTCGTTCTCGAGCGCGGGGGCGAGCAGCCCGTACCCGGCCGGCACGTTGAAGTAGAGCGTGGGCGGGACGTCGCGGAGCGCCGCGAGCGTGCGCGGAAACAGGGGCGGGACCGGCCGGCCGTCGTCGATGTGGATCGTGCCGCCGTTGAACAGCACGAGGTTCAGGTTGTGGTTGGCGCCGAACGTGTGACTCCACGGCAGCCAGTCGACGAGGATCGGAGGCTCGCCGGACAGGAACGGCCAGTTCGCCTTGAGCATGGCCTGGTTCGAGCACAGCATCCGGTGGGTGTTGATGACCCCCTTGGGGACGCCGGTCGATCCTGATGTGAATAGGAGTTTGGCGATCGCGTCCGGACCGGGATCGCCATCGAGCGGACTGTCGTCGCGAGCGGAGCTGGCGATGAGGTCGTCGAGGCGGAGCGCCCCCTCGCGCTCGCCCGCGCCCACGAGCGCCGACGGCACACGGCCGGCGAGCGCGTCCAGAGCGCGGGCGAACGGACCGGCGTCATCGGCGAACACGAGCCCCGGTTCGGTCAGCTCCGCGATCGCCTTGATCCGCGCGTGATCTTTGCTCATCAGCGAATAGGCGACGCTGATCGGCATCACCGGCGCGCGGGCGGCGTACGCGCCGAGGCTCACCAGCAGGTGTTCGAGCGAGTTGCCGGACAGGATCATCAGCGGCTTGTCGGGCCCGAGCCCGAGCGCCGCGAACTCGCGCGCGAGCGCCGCCGCCTTCTCCTCCGCCTCGCCGTAGGTGAGCGTGGTCCAGCGATCCTCGGCATCTCGCTGCGCCGCGAGCGGGCGGTCGGGGTGAGATGCCGCTCGCTTGCGCAGGACCGCCGTGATCGACGGCTCGGAGTCGGGGGGCGGCACACGCGAGCGCAGCACGATCGTGCCGTCGGGGCGGCGGTCCATCTCGATGTCGGGTGACGCGAACGTCTGGAGGTCCAGTAGCGGTGTCATTGCTTCCTCACGGCCGATCGAGCAGCGTTGAGAGCACGATCAGCGTCCGGGTCCGCACGATGTTCGGATCTCGCCGGAGCCGCTCGACCAGCCGCTCGAGGTGCTCGATGTTGTCCACCCGCACCCGGATCACCGCGTCGGCCTCGCCGGAGACCGTGAACGCCGAGACAATCTCGTCGACCTTCGCCAGCGAGCGTCCCACGTCCGCCGGCGAGGTCCGGTCGGCGCAGTAGATCTCGATCAGCGACTCGATCGCGTCGCCCAGTCCGCGCCAGTTGATCCGGGCGCCGTACCCGGTGATCACGCCGTCGCCCTCGAGGCGGTCGACGCGGCGCTTGACCGCCGTCGCCGATAGGCCCACGTCGGCGCCGATGTCCGCGAACGTGCGCTTAGCGCTTTCCTGCAACAACGCAACAATTTTGCGGTCGATGCCGTCCAAAGGGCGGCTGAGCTGCATCTTAATACCGATCGAGTGCGTGTTAGTTGCGCCCAGCCTATCAGCGCGGAACAGTTTCCCGATGGCCGTCACCACTCCGACGACGCAGGGACGCGGGGGTCGGACGGTCCTCGAGCTGGACGGCGCCTCCCTCACCGTCCGCGACGCGCTCGAGGTCTCGCGACGTGGTCGGACGGTGCAGCTGTCCGAGCGCGCAGCCCGGGCCGTCAGCGCGAGTCAGCGGCTCAAGGATGAGCTGATCGCCAAGGAGATACCGATCTACGGAGTCACGACCGGTTTCGGCGACAGTGCACACCGCCAGATCTCCCCTGGCAAGACGGCCCGGCTGCAGCAGAACATCATGCGCTTCATGGGCGTCGGCACCGGTCCGGTCGCCCCGCCCGAGGTCGCCCGCGTGACGATGCTGCTGCGCGCCAACTGCCTGTCTAAGGGCAACTCGGGCGTGCGCGTCGAGCTCGTCGAGCGCGTGCTCGACCTGCTCAACAACGACGTCGTGCCGTTCATCCCCGAGCGTGGTTCGGTCGGGGCGAGCGGCGACCTGGCGCCGCTTTCTTATGTCGGGCGGGCGCTCGCCGGAGACGGCGTCGTCGCCTTCGACGGCGTCGAGCGCGACGCCGGCAGCGTGCTCGCCGAGCTCGGCCTCGAACCGTTCCTTCTCGAGGCCAAGGAGGGGCTCGCGCTCACCAACGGCACGTCGTTCATGAGCGCCTTCGCGTGCATGGCCGTCGGCGCCTCCCAGGAGCTCGCCGATCTCGCCGACCTGCTGACCGCGATGGCGTCGGAGGCGATGCTCGGCAACCGCGGTCACTTCAACGCGTTCCTGTTCGACGACGCCAAGCCCCATCCGGGGATGGTCACCAGCGCGCGCCACATCCGCGAGTTGCTCGCCGACTCGCGGTTGGCCGCTGACAGCGACGAGCTGTTCGCGGGCGGCCTCGGCGGCGCCGAGTTCATCGAACTCGACCGCCAGGTGCAGGACAAGTACTCGATCCGCTGTGCGCCGCACGTCACCGGCGTCCTGCGCGATGTGCTCGACTGGGCTGAGCGGTGGCTGACGGTCGAGATCAACTCCTCCGACGACAACCCACTGTTCAACGTGGCCGGCGGGCGGGTCGAGAGCGGCGGTAACTTCTACGGCGGCCACGTCGGCCAGGCGATGGACTCGCTCAAGGTCGCGCTCGCGAACCTGTGCGACTTGATGGACCGCCAGCTCGAGCTGATCGTCGATGAGAAATTCAACCGGGGATTGACCCCGAACCTAATCCCGCGCTTCGAGCCGAGCCATCCCGAGGCCGGGGTCCACCACGGTTTCAAGGGAATGCAGATCTGCGCGTCGGCGATGACCGCCGAGGCGATGAAGCTCTGCAACCCGACCACGATCCACTCGCGCTCGACCGAGTGCCACAACCAGGACAAGGTGTCGATGGGGACGATCGCCGCGCGCGACGCGCGCTCGATCGTCGAGCTCGCTCAGAACGTGGCGGCGATCCACCTGCTGGCCTGTTGCCAGGCACTCGAGCTCCGTGGCGTGGAGAAGTGCAGCCCGCGCACGCAAGAGGCCTTCCGGCTCGTGCGCGAGCACGTCGCATTCCTCGACGGCGACCGCTACCTCGACGTCGACATCGCGACGACCGTGGAGCTGGTCCAGTCGGGCGCGATGTCGACGCTCGTCGGATAACCGGTTTCGAACACCTGGGGTAGGTGCTGTTCGGGGCCGGAGGCGCAAATCGCCTCCGGCCTCGCGCTGTCTCACCTCGCCCGGGTCCGGAGTGCGCTCACGTCTGGCCGGCGCCCTAATCCAGGCGGTAGCGGGCGAGCGCTTCGCGGCGCGCGCGGCCGTGATCGACGATTGGCTTCGGGTAGTCGTTCGGGGATCGGCCGAGCTCGGGGACGTACTCGCGGACGTACGCGCCGTCGGGATCGAACCGGGCCTGCTGGCGGTCGGGGTTGAACATCCGCCGGAACGCCGGCTGCGGGTCGACCCCGACCGACGCGATCCACTGCCAGTTGCCGTTGTTACTCGCCTCGTCGCCGTCGAGTAGCAGCCGCATGAACCAGCGCTCGCCCCAGCGCCAGTCGATCCCAAGGTCCTTGGTCAGGAACGAGCCGACCACGAGGCGGGCCCGGTTGTGCATCCAGCCTTCGCGCTTCAGCTGGCGCATTCCGGCGTCGACGAGCGGATACCCCGTCCGTCCCTCGCACCACGCCTCGAACCGCTTGTGGGCGCGGCTCCACCGGATCGTCCTGCGGTATCGGGCCTGATGCTCCGAGCGCGCGTTCTGAGGAAAGTGCAGGAGCACCTGAGCGTAGAAGTCCCGCCAGCACAGCTGACGGCGAAAGGCCGACGCCCCGGCGCCAGCTACGAGGCGGTGTTCTAGCTCGCGCGGCGAGAGACAGCCGAGATGGAGGTAAGGCGAAAGCCGCGAGCTTCCCGGCTCGGCGACCATGTTGCGGCTGTCGTCGTAGTCGTGCACCCGCTTGGCGAGGAAGGCGTTCATCGCGTCGCGTGCGGGCCCCTCGCCACCGGGGATCGGGTCCTCGAGCTCCTGGCGCAGGCCGAGATCGCCAAGCCGCGGAAGCGCGCCGGTCTGCACACCCCGGGGGAGCGGCGCGAGCGAGCGGGGCGCGCCATGCGTCGCGCGGCGACGACCGCGTATCCACGCGCGGTGGAACGGCGTGAACACCGTGTAGGGATCGCCCGCACCGGTCCGGATCGCGTCGAGGTCATCGATCGCGAATGTCCCCGGGTGCTCGTGGACGGCCACCCCGAGTCCGTCGAACGCGGTCGCCACCCGAGCGTCCCGGGAACGGGCGAAGGGGCCGACGTCGGCGCTGAAATGCAGCTCCCGGGCGCCGCATTCGCGGGCGAGCGCCGGCAACTCCTGCTCGGGTCGGCCGTGCCGCACGACCAATCCGCTGCCGCGCTTACGCAGCGACTTGTCGAGGTCGGCCAGGCACTCGAGCAGGAACTGCGTCCGCGGGCCCGAGGCGTGGCGGCCGTGAAGCAGCCGATCGTCGAAGCAGAACACCGGCACCAGCGCGTCCGCGTCCCGACGCGCCGCCTCGAGCGCCGGGTGGTCATGGACCCGCAGGTCGCGGCGGAGCCATAGCAGCGCGGTCATCCGAGCAGGCGCGTGACCGCGGCGCGACGGAAGTCGAAGATCCGAGCCAGGTCGCGCTCGACGAACGCGACGTGGGCGAGCCTGGGGGGCGTGAGCAGCTCGAGGTTGGCAGCCTCAGCGAAGAACTCAAAAACCTCCTCGAGCGGGCGGGGCACGAGCTGCTCATGATCAAGGTGGTGCAACAATCTGTTCATTATTATCTCAACAAGTCGATGATCGACACCCTACTGGATCGGAGCATCGTGCTCGGGTATGGCCGGACCGGCTTGCTCGCGCGCAGACGCTTGCCCGGTTGGCCGGCAGACCCGCCGCGGATCGACGGCAGCGCCGTGCTGGTGACGGGAGCGGCGTCGGGGCTCGGGCTGGCGGCCGCGCGCGGTTTCGCGCGGCTCGGCGCCACCGTCCACGCGCTCGCGCGCGACGCGGCCCGTGCCGAGCAGGCCGTGGTGGAGGTGACAGACAGTGTCCCGGGCGCGACCGTCCGGCCCCAAGCATGCGACCTGTCGAGCCTGAGCGCGATCCGCTCATTCGCGCGCGAATTCGCGTCTAGCGAGCCGCGGCTCGACGTGCTGGTCAACAACGCCGGCGTGATGCCGGACGAGCGGACGAGCTCGCCGGACGGCCACGAGCTGATGTTCGCGACCCATGTGCTGGCACCGCTGGCCTTGGGCACGCTGCTGGCCGACCTGCTCGCCGGGAGCGCCCCCGCCCGGGTGCTCAACGTGAACTCCGGTGGCATGTACGCCCAGTCGCTCCCGGACGACGGCGACTGGGAGTCCGAGCACGTGTCCTATACGCCCAAGAAGCTGTACGCGCGGACCAAGCGCGAGCAGGTGGTCATCACGGAGTTGCTCGCGGAGCGCCTCGAAGACCGCGGCGTGGTCGTGCACGCGATGCACCCGGGCTGGGCCGACACCGAGGGTGTCAGACGGTGGATGCCGCTGTTCCGGACGATCACCGCCCCGATCATCCGCAACCCGGAGGAGGGCGCCGACACGATCGTGTGGCTTGGCGCGGCGCCGGAGGCGGCACGCAAGACCGGCCTGTTCTGGCACGACCGGCGGTGCCGGCCGACGCACTACGGCCTCGGCGCCGGAGTGGAGAGCCGTCATGATCGCGAGGAGCTATGGCGCTATTGCCAGCGGCTGCTCGAGGAGGCGGCAATCCCGCCGCTATGACGCGGCCGCGTAGCGCACCATCCGGGTGCTGAGCTGGATCGCCGAGCGCAGCTCGTACTCACGAGATATCGGCGTCGAGTCGAGGCGTTCCGAGAGATCTTCGAACAGGTCCGGTGCGGCCGACGACGCGAGGCGCAGGCAAACCTGCGCGGCCAGACGGACCGCCGGCGCCTCGACCGTCCACGCGGCCTCAAACATGCGCTCACCCCGGCCCTCGCTCGGACGCTCCCAGCCGGCAAGGCAGGCGCCGAAGCTCGGCGATTCACACACGATCGTCCATTCCCGCGCCACCGGATCGACCGTGCCAATTGGGACCTCGACAGCCGAGTACCTCGGTCGGCGCACCCGGCCGAAGTCGGCGAGCACCACCGCTCGCTCCGCCGTGCGCGCGAGCTCTCGCCACCGGCCCTCCGACGCGCGGTAGAAGCGCTCCCGCTGGAAGCACCCGAACAGCAGCGGCCGCTCGGCGCGGGCCAGACACTCGTCCTCGATCGCGCGCGACAGCGAGAGCATCGCGCGCTTGGACAGAAGCTGCGGCTCGAGCTCCGGGTAGCGTGAGCGGAGCGCCGCGAATACCGACGGCGGCTGTGCCTCCTCGAGGTCGTGGGCGAGCGCGATAGCCGCCTGGAGCGAGAGCCCCCGCGCTCGTCCCCGGACGACCGCGCGCACGCGAGCGAGGTCCTGCTCGGAGTAGCGGCGGTGGCCGCTCGATCTTCGCTGCGGCTCCGGGAATCCGTGGCGGGCCTCCCACATCCGCAGCGTCGCCTCGCTGATCCCGCTGCGGGCGGACATCTCGCGCATCGTCAGGCCGGGCTCGGGAGGGGAGGACGGCACGGGGCTTGGACCGTACAGCAGTGAAGTCGTACGAACAAGTTGTCTAGTTTTTTCTCGACAATTCGTGATATCGTGATCCGGCGATGACGATCCACCGAGCTGCCGCGGGCGCGGTTCTGACGCGGCGCGTCGCGTCCGGCCTCGCCCGGATCGCCGCGCCAAGGCGGCTCGCGCCGCGGTGGCGCGGCCCGGCCGCCGACGGTCGCGGTCGAGTCGTGATCCATCTCGGTCCGTGGTGCGAATCAACTGTGTGGACCTCCTGAGGCAGTCATGAGGATTGCGATCGTCGGCGCCGGCGTCTCCGGATTGGTGGTGGCGCACCTTCTGCACCGCCGGCACGAGGTCACGGTGTTCGAAGCCGGCACGTACGCCGGTGGCCACACGAACACGATCCGGGTCGACACGCCGAACGAGACCCACCAGATCGACACGGGCTTCATCGTGTTCAACGACCGCAACTACCCGAACTTCGAGCGGCTGCTGACCGCGCTCGCAGTGCCGTGGCAGCCGTCGACGATGAGCTTCAGCGTCAGCGACGGGATCGGCGATTTCGAGTACTCGGGTGCCTCACCGAACGGATTGTTCGCCAACCGCCGCCACCTGCTCGCGCCGTGGTTTCACCGGATGGTCGCCGACCTCGTCCGCTTCAACCGTGCAGCCCGCGAGCTGGTGGCGGCGCCGGCCGACGCGCGGGGTCCCTCGCTCGGGGAGTGGCTCGAGCGCCAGCGCTTCTCCCGCGCGTTCATCGAGCGGCTGATCGTGCCCCAGGCTTCCGCCGTCTGGTCGGCGGACCCGCGCCAGATGTGGGCCTTTCCCGCGCGGTTCCTGGCCGAGTTCTTCGATCACCATGGGATGCTCGGCCTCCGCGGCCGGCCGCGGTGGCGGGCGATTGCCGGCGGCTCGAAGCGATACGTCGACGCGCTCATCACTCCGTTCGCGGATCGGATCCGGCTGCGTACCCCGGTCGATGCGGTTACCCGCAGGCCCGGCGAGGTGCTTGTCCGCCCTCGCGGGGGCGAGCTCGAGCGGTTCGACGAGGTCGTGCTCGCGACCCATTCGGACCAGGCGCTGGCGCTGTTGCAGGACGCATGCCCGCGCGAGCGCGACGTTCTCGGCGCGATCCCCTACCAGGAGAACGAGGCGGTGCTCCACACCGACACGCGGATGCTTCCCCGGCGGCGACGGGCGTGGGCGAGCTGGAACTACCACCTGCGGCCCGAGCCGGCGGGCCGCACGACCGTCACCTACCACATGAACCGCCTGCAGTCGCTGCGGGCCGAGCGCGAGTTCTGCGTGACGCTCAACCGCACCGATGCGATCGACCCCGCCCGCGTGATCAGGAACATCGCCTACGCGCACCCGGTTTACACCGCGGCCGGAGTCGAGGCCCAGCGCCGGTTCGAGGAGATCAGCGGGTGGCGCCACACGCATTTCTGCGGCGCCTACTGGGGCTGGGGGTTTCACGAGGACGGCGTCAGCAGCGCACTGCGGGTGGCCGAGCGTCTCGGCGCGCGGCCGTGAGGACCGCGAGCTGCATCTACGAGGGGACGATCCGCCACCG
>Ga0187777_10002389_pt1 | contig 12018 bp, 13 predicted proteins | sample 1015_Q2_SP5_10_M_FD_132416 | JGI IMG/M metagenome (GOLD analysis project Ga0187777, IMG submission 132416) | Tropical peat soil microbial communities from peatlands in Department of Meta, Colombia - 1015_Q2_SP5_10_MG | ecosystem: Environmental > Terrestrial > Soil > Wetlands > Peat | place...
CTGCGCGCGAGCGGCGGCGGCCGTCAGCAGGCACGAGCACAGGATCACGGCAGACCTAAAGGTCTGCCCTACATGTGAGGCGCGCGTGACGCGTTGTGAGGCGCGCGTGACGCGTGTCGCGCAGGCCTTCAGGCCCGCCTTTGGTGTCATGGCGCACTCCCGGGCAGAATCGTCATCACCAGCCGGTTCTCCGGCGTGAAGTACTTCTGCGCCACGCGCTTCACGTCGGCCGGCGTGAGGTCCTGAAAGATGTCGAACTCGCCGTCCGCCGTCGTGACGTCGTGGTGGATGACGACGGCGTGCGCGAGCTCGGCCGCCTTTCCGTTAATCGTCTCTCGCTGAAGGATGTAGTCCCTCGCGAACTGGTTCTTCGCGCGATCGAGCTCGTGCTCACTGATGCCTTCGGCTCGCAGCGTGTCGAAGTCGGCGATGAGCGCCGCGATGGCCTCCTCGGGCGTGTGACTCGGCTGGACGAGCGCGACGGCGTAGAAGAGATTCGGATCCTCGATCAGATTCGCTTCGCCGAATGCGGTCACCGCGAGCTGCTTCTCGTACACGAGCGATCGGTAGATCCGCGAGCTCTCGCCGTCGGACATGACCTTGCCGACGATGTGCAGGGGGTACGAATCCGGGTTCCCGTCGTTCGTGATGTGATACGCCACCACGACGGCGGCGAGCGGCCAGCCTTCCCGCAGCGTGACGCGCTTCTCCGCCGCCTGCGGCGGCTCGCGCGGGATATCGCGGGGCACCTCGCGCGCGGCCTTCGGGATGCGCCCGAAGTACTGCGTGACGAGCGCCCGCGCCTGCTCCATGTCGAAGTCACCGACGATGGCGACGGTGGCGTTTGCCGGCACGTAATACGTGTTGTAGAAGTCGCGCACATCGTCGACCGACGCCGCCTCGAGATCGGCCATGCTGCCGACGGTCGGGTGCTTATAGGGATGCGTGGTAAACGCCTGATCGAAGATCAGCTCGTTCAGCCGACCGTACGGCTGGTTATCGACGCGCAGCCGACGCTCTTCCTTGACGACTTCCCGCTCCTTCGTGAACGTGTCCTTGTCGATGCGCAGCGTCGCCATGCGGTCGGCTTCGAGCCACAGCGCGAGCGGCAGGTACTGAGCGGGCAGCGTTTCCCAGAACACGGTCGCGTCTTCCTGGGTGTAGGCGTTGCTCTGTCCGCCGATCTCGGCGATGCGCGACGTGTGGGCGTCGGACGGGACGTTCTTCGATCCCTTGAACATCAGATGTTCGAAGAGGTGCGCGAATCCGGTCCGGCCGGGCCGCTCGTTCTTCGAACCGACGTGATACCAGACCTGGACGTTCACAATCGGCGTCGAGTGGTCCTCCGACAGCACGACCGTCAGCCCGTTCGGCAGCGCTTCGAGGCGGTACTGCAGTTTCGGCGGACGGACGGCGGCGCGCGGCGAGGCGGCCGCCAGAGCCAGGAGCACCGCCGCGATCACGACGCCACGGCGGCGCGGAACGGCCATATCGGGGATTATGCCCTACCGACGAACCACCCTGAACCCGATGTACCCCCACTGCTGCGCCTGATAGTCGCGCGGGTCGGCATCGAACCGGTGCTCGAAGCCGCCATAGAGCTCGGCGACCGCCTGTGTGCCCGCCAGCCGAAGCCCCGCTTCGATCGAGCCGCCGCTTCGCGACGGCCGGTCTGGAATGGTGACCGCCCGTCCGGGATCGGTCAGAAGACTCGTGCCCATGAGGTGGCCGACCCCTTCCACGTACGCGGCGATCCGCGGCGTCAAGCTGCGCCGCACTTTCGCGTCGGCGTTCGCGGACCATTGATAGTCGACGTTTGCGCGCTCCGTCACCCAGCCAAGGTCCGCGTACGCATCGACCGTCGTGGCGCCGCGGGTCACCTCGCTGAGCGCGCGGCCGCCGACGATGTTCCAGGCAATCGGAAAAATCTTGGGCCGATCGCTGAGGTGCCGTGAGACGTGGTGCATCATCCCGGCGACTTCCACACCGGGCAGGCGCCATGACGCCGATGCCTCGAGCGTGTAATTGCCCTGGTTGGGATCGAACGCGCGCAGCTGGCTGCCGAGCACCGCCTCGTAGTCGATGACCGCGGAGATTCGCCCCTTCACGTAGTCGACGACGTCGACGTCGCCGCCGAAATGGGTGTCCCACGAAAATCGCTCGTCGTCGATGACCAGCGTCGCCGCCGACAGATGGAAGTCGTACCGCGACAGGAACTCGATCGTCGACGGCGCCGGAACCGGTTGCTGAGCGAAGGCGGAAGCAGTGAGCGTGAGCAGAAGGCACGCGGCGGCTGCCGCGCGCCGGATCAGCGATCCGTCGAGGGTTGGCATTCTGCGAGTTTCTCCGTGAGCTCGGCGACGCGCTGCTCGAGCTCTTCGATGCGCTTCTTGAGTTCGGGCAGGTGCTTGAAGATGACGGAGGCCTTCCGCCATTCGCGGTTCGGAATGCCGGGATAGCCGGTGAGGAATTCGCCCGGCTCGACCGACTTCGTGATGCCGGTCTTGCCCGCCGCCACGACGCCTTTGCCAACCCGCAGATGTCCACCGACGCCGACCTGCCCCGCCATCACGACATCGTCTTCGACGACGGTGCTTCCCGAAATGCCGACCTGGGACGCCAGAAGGACCCGGCGGCCGATGCTCACGCCGTGGCCGATCTGCACGAGATTGTCGATTTTCGTGCCGGCCGCAATGCGCGTCTCGCCGACCGCCGGCCGATCGATCGTCGTGTTCGCGCCGATCTCGACGTCGTCTTCGACGATGACGTCGGCATGCTGGGGAATCTTCAGGTGCGTGCCGTCCGCCTGTTTCGCGAACCCGAAGCCGTCGCCGCCGATGACCGCGCCGTCGTGGACGATGACACGATGGCCGAGCACGACGCGCTCGCGGACGGACACGTGCGAGTAGATTGTGCAGCGTTCGCCGATCGTCGCGTGCGGACCGATGACGGTGTTCGGATAGATGACCGTCCCCGCGCCGACGGTCGCTTTTGTGCCGACGACGACGAAGGGGCCAATCGAGACGTCGGGGCCAATGGCGGCGTCGGGCGCGATCGCGCTGAAGCGGTCGATGCCCTTCGCCGGCGCGGACGTCTGGATGAAGAGACCAAGGGCGTGGGCAAAGGCGGAATACGGGTCGGGCGAACGGAGGAGCGCGCAGCCGTCCGGCGCGTCGAGGTCCCGTGCCGACTCCGCGACGATGACCGCCGAGGCGCGCGTCGTGGCGAGCAGGCCCGCGTACTTCGCGTTGGCGAGAAAGGTCAGGTCGCCGGGACCGGCCTGCTCGATGCCCGAAATGCGAAGGATTTCGCGGGCGCCGTCCCCGTCGAGCCGACAGTGCAGCCGTTCGGCAACTTCTTGAAGCTTCAAGGAGATTCGAGGATTCTATCCTCAAATCTCCGAAGACCTGTTATACCGATGTCCGTCGCCCGGTGAAGAGATTGACGATAATCAATACGATCGCAATCACCAGCAGGATATGGATGGCGCCCGCGGCCACCTTGAACGCGAGGCCGAGCGCCCAGAGGATGAGCAGCAACACCACCAAGGTCCAGAGCATGACGTTCCCTCCTGATCGCCCGAACGGTCCGGGCGTCCATCGACTCGCCCGCAATCGATATGCCAGCAAGTGATCTGCTCCTGCGTCTGCTGCTCGCCGCCGGTCTCGGCGCGGCCGTCGGCATCGAGCGAGAGCTGAGGGGCAAACCCGCAGGGCTGCGAACCAACATCCTGATCGCGCTCGGCGCGGCGCTGTTCACGACCGTTTCGATGGAGATGACCCGCCTCAGCGGTACACCGGATCGGATCACCGCTCAGGTGGTGACCGGCATCGGCTTCCTCGGCGCCGGGACCATTCTGAGGACGCGCGGAAACGTCCACGGCATGACCACGGCCGCGACGATCTGGGTCAACGCCGCGATCGGCGTCGCCGTCGGCTCGGGCGAATACGCGATGGGCATCGTCGCGGCCGTGGTGACGCTCGTGGTCCTGGCTGTGCTCGGGCCGATCGAGGCGTACTTCGATCGGCGCGCGGGCGTCGAAAAAGATCAGCGGGCGGACTGAACCACGCGGACGGCCGGCTTCCCCGCCTGTTCCCACGCGCCGGTGATGAATGCCGCGGTTGCGGCGACCGCTCCGGCAAGTTGCTTCTCGAGCAGCGGACGGGCGCGCTCGAAGAATCGCGTGTAGTACGCCGCGTCGTAGGCCCGCGACGCGCCGGCGGCGTCGCGGTCCGCAAGGAGCAGCGCGTCGACTTGCTGATGGCTCGCCAGCAGCGCGTCGAATGCCGCGTCGCGGGCGTTCGCCACGGATGCCACCGGTGCGGCCACGATGCTCAACCGCGAGCGGTACCGTTCGAACAGCGCGGTCTCGAACCGGGAATGCACGCCGAGCTGATCGGTCAGCTGCCCGTCGTTGTTGTTCGTCGCGTGCAGCGGCTGATAGGCATCCTGAACGTAATGCGCCAGCGCGGCGGCAAAGAGGACGACCGTGGCGGCCGTCAGCGTCGTGGGCTTCGTGTGATCCTGAAACGCGCGCGAGAGCCTGCCGAATTCCTCGTCCGCGCGCCACGGCAGCTGACCGATCCGCTGCAGGCCGGCCGCGCCGAATTTCTCCAGCGCCGACGCCCGGTCGCGAGGCAGCGCCGCGAAGGGGTACGGGCCGAGCTCCGGCAGGCCCAAATCGAGGAAATGATTCGGACCGTCCTCCCAGCCCGCGAGCCGCCACAAATCGGGATCGACCGCGCGCAGCGTGAGCTCGGCGCGGTTCGCCTCGAAGAACGGCCTCAATGCGTCGGGCAGCAGCGCTATCGCGCGCGCCGTGATGTCGCGATGCGCGCCGAAGCCCCACGCGTCTGCGGGAGCCGGCCTCGTGCACATGATCGAGGCGGCGATGACGACGGCGGCTCGACGCACGGAAGGTATATTACGGCCAGATGGACAACGTGACGCACACCCTCTTCGGGTTGACGCTCGCGGCGACTCCGCTCGGGCGGCGCCGGGGTGCGACAGCCGCGCTCGTGCTCGCCTGCAACGCGCCCGATATCGACATCGTCGCGACGCTCGGCGGCACTCAGGCATACATGCGGTGGCATCGCGGTCCGACGCACGGGCTGCTTGGCGTCGTGGGATTGGGAATCGCCGTCGCCGCCATCGTCGCCGGCGTGGACCGGTTCCTGACGCGCCAGACGGACGGTGACGTCGGATCCACCGCGACGGCGCGCTCGCTGCTGGCGCTGTCCATGTTCGGCGTGGTGACACATATCCTGATGGATCTCCCGACGTCCTACGGCACGCGTCTGCTCAGCCCCTTCGACTGGCACTGGTTCGCGTTCGACTGGCTGCCCATCATCGACATCTACCTGCTGATGGCGCTGGCCGCGGCGCTGGTGTTCGCGCGGCTGACGCCCGAGATGCGGCGTCACAACGCCGTCATCGCGCTCGTGTTGATGGCGGCGAACTACGCAGTGCGCGGCGCCGCGCACGACCGGGCCCTCGCGCTCGCGCCGCGCCTCTTCGGCCCGACGCTGCCGCAGGCCTGCCAGGGCGAGGAAGCGACGGGCGGCCCGTTCGAGCCCGATCGATGGCCGCGTCCGGTTGCGCTGCCGTCGACCGGGCGGCGGTGCCTCGTCCAACTCGCGGCGATGCCGACGTTCATCTCGCCGTTTCACTGGCGAATCGTCGCCCAGATGTCCAACGGCTACGAACTGCAGGACCTGAACGTGCTCGACGCGCGGTTTCGGCGTGAGCCCGGCGCGGACGAGGTGCTGTGGCGGACGGCGCTCAGGTCGCCGAACGAGTGGTCCCCGCCCGTTCGAGCCGCGGCGGGCACGCCAGCCGCGCAAACCTTCCTCGGATTCTCGCGGTTCCCGGACGCGCGTGTCTTTCCCGGCGCCGGCGGGGACGTCACGGTCCGATGGACGGACATGCGCTTCGCCGGCGGTCTCGTCGCGCTCAACCGGCCGGAGCAGCCATCGCCGTTCGCGATTGTCGTTCGGGTGGACCCGGACGGACGAATCCTGTCGCAGGGGGTCGAACGCTGAGCCCGCGCCTGGGCGCGCACATGTCCGTGGCCGGCGGACTGCCGCGCGCCGTCGAACGGGCCGTCGCGCACCACTGCGAGGCGTTTCAGATTTTCGCGAAGAACGCCAGCCAATGGCGCGGGCGCGTCGTCCCGCCGGAAGAAGTCCGCGCGTTCCGACGCGCCGTCGACGAATCAGGGCTTGGACCGGTCGTTTCGCATGCGAGCTATCTGATCAATCTCGCGTCGACCAACCGGGCGTTGTGGACGCGGTCGCTCGACGCGATGGGCGACGAGCTCGACCGCGCCGACGCGCTCGGCCTGCTCGGCGTCGTCCTGCATCCAGGTTGTTATACGAGCGGTGAGGAAGGCCGCGGGCTCGACCTGATCGCCGATGGGCTTCGCACGCTGCTCGTCCGCCGTCGGCGGCAGAAGACGATGGTGATCCTGGAGCACACGGCCGGTCAGGGGACGGCGCTCGGAGCCACGTTCGAGCAGATTGCGCACATCATCGAGCGGATGGATGGACATCCTCGCGTCGGCGTCTGCCTCGACACCTGCCACCTCCTCGCATCGGGCTACGACATCGCGTCGCCGGAGGGATACGCGGAGACCTTTCGCCTCTTCGGCCGGATCGTCGGATTCGATCGCCTGCGGGTCTTCCACATGAACGATTCGAAGCGGCCGCTCGGCAGCCGCGTGGATCGACACGAACACATCGGCCGCGGCCATGTTGGCCTCGAGGCGTTCCGGCGCATCCTCAACGACCGGCGGTTCCGGCGCCTGCCGATGCTGCTCGAGACGCCGAAGGGTGAGGGAAAGGCGACGGGACCGATTGTCGCCGACGCCGACGATCTACGGAACCTCGCGATGCTGCGCAGTCTCCTCTGAGAACACCTCGGCTTCGAACCGCCATATCGCCGCGCCGTGTTTCCAGGCCCCGGCCGACAGCCCGGCCTTCCGACAGGCCTGCGCAAGGAACATTTCCGCGTCCCATTTCCATTCGGTCGCGACCTGCGGGAGCAGGAGCCCTCGATGCCAGCCTTCTTCGACCATCAGGCCGTGGCGACCGATTTCGATCTCAGCGGGCCCGCCGATCCGCTCGAAGCTCCCGAGAAGCGACAACTCGATGTCGAGCTGCGGCAGCTCCGCGGGGGCGACGGCTGGAAACCTCGGATCGCGGCTGCCCGCCGCGACCGCGCATTCCGGGATGACCCGACCGAAGGTGTCGTGCGGATCGAGGTGCCCGATGCAGCCGCGGAGCTCGCCCTTTCGGTGAATCGTCACGAACGCGCCGCCGCGCCGATCGAACACGGGCGGATGTCCCGCGACCGTCGCACCGGAGGCACCGGCGACGTGGCGCTCGATCGCGCTGCGCGCGAGCTGCAGGAGCAGCCGCCGGTCAGCGTCGTTGGTCACCGACTTCGCATCCTTGGCGTCATTCAGTGACGACTGGATCAAAATTCCCGATCGCCGCCGCCATGTACCCGACGACCGACGACTTGTCGCCCGAGACGTCGCCCGAGTCCGCGCGCTCGAGCACACGCGCCTCCCGCGCGCCGAGCTGCTTCGCCGCGCGCATCACCGCGACCGTCGGTCCGCCGCCGCAGGCATGCTCCGGCAGCCGCTCGAGCGCCTGCTGCAGCGCGTCGGGATCGAACCGCGAGACGCAGTCGACGACGACCGCATCGAGGCGCGCAGCGGTGCGCGCCTCCTGATAGTGGGACAGGTCCGTGCTGGCGACGACGAGAGCCCGGCGGCCGATGAGCACGCGCGCGAGCGCGTCCCCAAGCGCGCGCGCCGTCTCGGCCGTCTGATAGCCCATCACGAGCGGCACGATCGGCGTGTCGGCGGCAAGCCGCTGGACGAACGGGAGCTGCATCTCGAGCGAGTGCTCGCGGCCGTGCGCGGCCGGATGCTCGAACACGAGCGGCGTCGTCCTCATCAACGCCCCCGCGCAGTCGCCGTCGATGGGGACGATGCCGAATGGCGTTTCGAAGCCGCCGTCCGGCACGATGGCGACGCCATCGAAGCCGACGAAATGGGACGGTCCGACCAGGACGATCACGTCGAAGCGCCGTCCCCGCAGCAGCCGGTAGGCGTGCGCCGCAACAGGGCCGGAGTACATCAATCCAGCGTGCGGTGCGATGAGCGCCACCAGGTCGCCCTCGAGGGTCGACGGGACGCGTTCGAGATAGGCATCGACGGCCGACGCCAGCGCCGCCGGCGACCCTGGATACCAGGCGCCGGCGACCGCGGCGCGACGAATCCCCACGAAGGACATTGTAGAATTTGCGCAATGCCCGACGGTATCAGCCGAGAAGACGTGCTGGCGATAGCCGCGCTCGCCGAGCTCGAGCTCGACGCGGCCGAAGTCGAAACCTTTACGAAGCAGCTGGCCGAGATCCTCGCCTACGCCACGGACATCCGGCAGCTCGAGACGGCCGGCATCCCCCCGACCGCGAGCGTGGTGTTTCGCGCACCCGCGGAGCGGCCAGACGATGCCCGCCCGTGCCTGGATCGAGACAGCGCGCTTGCCAACGCACCGGAGGCCGGCGCCGGCATGTTCAAGGTTCCACGAGTCATCGGATGAGTCTCCCGGCGACGATTCGACAGCTCCGCGACGAGATGCGCGGCGGCCAATCGGCGGTCGCGGTGTGCGAAGCGGTGCTGGAGCACATCGAGCAGATCAAGCCCCTGAACGCGTTCAACACCGTCATGCGCGACGAGGCGCGGGCGCGGGCCGCGGCGATCGACAGCGACCCCGCACGGTGGCGGAACGCCCCGCTCGCCGGCATTCCGATCGCCATCAAGGACAACATCTGCACGAAGAACGTGCGCACGACCGCCTCGTCCCGCATGCTCGAGCGCTACATCCCGCCCTACAGTGCGACGGCGATCGAGCGGCTCGAGGCCGCTGGCGCGGTGGTGGTTGGAAAGACGAACTGCGACGAATTCGCGATGGGGTCGTCGAATGAAACCTCGGCGTTCGGCCCGGTGCGCAACCCGTGGTCCCCGGATCGAGTCCCCGGCGGGACGAGCGGCGGGTCGGCGGCAGCCGTTGCCGCGAATGCCGTTCCGGTCGCCCTCGGCTCCGATACCGGCGGCTCGATCCGACAGCCGTCGGCGCTCTGCGGCGTGGTGGGCCTGAAGCCGACCTACGGCCGGGTCTCGCGGTACGGACTCATCGCACACGGATCGTCGCTCGATCAAATCGGACCGATCGGGCGGTCCGTGGCCGATGCCGCGGCGATATTGTCGGCGATCGCCGGCCGCGATTCGGCCGACGCGACGAGCGTCGACCAGCCCACGATGGACTACGAACGCGCGCTCACGGGAGACGCCCGGGCGCGGATCGGCGTCCCGCGTTCGCTGCTCGAACGCGGCGTCGACCCGCAAGTCTCGCGAGCGTTCTTCGCGGCGTTGGACGTGCTGAAGTCCGGCGGCGCCGAGCTTGTCGACATCGAGCTGCCGCACGCCCGCTATGCGATTCCCGTCTATTACATCGTGTCGACGGCTGAGGCGAGCTCGAACCTCGCGCGCTACGACGGCGTGCGGTACGGGCTCCGGGCAGGTCCGGCTCAAGGCGGACTTCACGGCATGTACTCCGCCACGCGGGAAGCCGGCTTCGGCGCCGAGGTCAAACGGCGCATCATGCTGGGCACATACGTCCTCAGCTCCGGCTACTACGACGCCTACTACCTGAAGGCGCAACAGGTGCGGACGCTCATCCGGCGCGATTACGACGCCGCCTTCGACACGGTCGAGGCGATTGCGATGCCGACGGCGCCGACGCCGGCGTTCAGGCTCGGCGAGCGCGTGGACGATCCGCTGCAGATGTATCTTGGCGACGTCTTCACCGTGAGCGCGAACCTGACCGGTCTTCCGGCCATCAGCGTGCCGTGCGGCTTCACCGCCGAACGGCTGCCGGTCGGTTTGCAGCTGACCGGGCGGGCGTTCGGTGAAGCCGCGATCCTCCGCATCGCCGACGCGTACGAGCGCCAGACCGAATGGTGGAAGCAAACGCCGACGCTCCGATTCCATGAGTGACCCCGAGTGGGCTTCGTGGAGCGACGAGAAGCTCCTGGACGTGCGGATGTGCGACCTGGGGCTGACGATCGCCGGCACCGAGCTCGAACATCGCATCGCGCAGATCGACAGCGAGCTGTCGGTCCGCGGCGTGTCGTTTCGCCCTCGCTACTGGCTCTCGGATGAATGGTTCACGCCCGACGGCGTGCCCGGGATTGCCATCCCGTTCTATCTCGCGCATCCGCGGCTCGCGCGCCTCGAGCTGGCGCAGATGCTGGAAGTCGAAGGCGGCGATCCGGAGTCGTGTCTGAAGATCCTTCGGCACGAGGCCGGCCACGCGATCGACAACGCGTACCAGATCCGCCGGCGTCCGACGCGGCGCCGGCTGTTCGGGACGCCCGCGACGCCGTATCCCGAGTACTACACGCCGAAACCGTACAGCAAGAGCTTCGTCCAGTACCTGGATCACTGGTACGCGCAGAGCCATCCCGATGAAGACTTCGCCGAGACATTCGCGGTGTGGCTCGACCCGCAGTCGATGTGGGCCATGCGGTACGCCGGCTGGCCGGCCGAGCGCAAGCTTCAATACATGGATCGGCTGATGCGGCAGATCGCCGGCACCCGGACGAAGGTCCGCTCGAAGCGGGAAGTCGACCGGCTCGACCGCCTGAAGAAGACGCTGCGCGAGCATTACCGCCGGAAGCGCGAGCACTACGGCGTCGACCACCCGGACTTCTACGAAAGCGACCTGCGAAACCTCTTTTCCGATGCACCCGAGTACGCGAAGCAGCCGTCGGCGGCGCGCTTCGTCCGACGGATCCGAAAGGAAGCGCGATCGACGGTCGCGAGCTTCACCGACAGCTACCAGTACACGATCGATCAGCTGCTCGAAAAGATCATCGACCGCTGCCGCGAGCTCAACCTCCGCCTCACCGAGTCGGAGGAATCGACGAAGAGCGATTTTCTCGTGTTCCTCACCGTTCAGACGATGAATTACCTGCACAGCGGCCGGCACCGGGTGGCGTTGTGACCGTCAACCGCTTGCGCATCCTCGCGCTCGTGCACCGGCATCTCATCCCGCCTGAGAAGGTGGAGCCGGGCACCGACATCGTGGGCGCGCCCTGGCGGACCGAATACGACGTGGTCTCCACGCTTCGCGGCATCGGCCACGAGGTCCAGATCCTCGGCGTGCACGACGACCTCGGCGAGATCCGTCGCGTCGCGACCGAGTGGAAGCCGCACATCGCGTTCAACCTGCTCGAGGGATTCGACGACGTGACGATCTTCGATCAGAACGTCGTCTCGCACCTGGAGCTCCTGAAGCTGCCGTATACGGGCTGCAATCCTCGCGGCCTCGTCCTCGCGCGGGACAAGTCGCTGTCGAAGAAGCTGCTCGCGTACCACCGCATCCCGGTGCCCGAATTCGAGGTGTGCCGCATGGGACGCCCGGTCCGGCGACCGAAGCGCCTCGCCTTCCCGCTGATCGTCAAATCGCTCACGCAGGAAGCCTCCATCGGCATCTCGCAGGCGTCCGTCGTAGACAGCGACGAGAAGCTGAAAGAGCGCGTCGCGTTCATCCACGAGAGCATCGGCACGGCGGCCATCATCGAGCGGTACATCGAGGGGCGGGAGCTGTACGTCGGCATCATCGGCAATCAGATGCTGCAGGCGTTGCCGGTCTGGGAGCTGCACTTCACGAACATGCCGGAGGGCTCGCGCCGGATCGCGACCGACCGCGTGAAGTGGAGCGTGAAGTATCAGAAGAAGTACGGGATCGACAGCGGCCCGGCGCTGGAGCTCGCCGACGCCAAGGCAGAGGCCATCCAGCACGTCTGCAAGCGGGCCTACCGCGCGCTCGAGCTCTCAGGCTACGCGCGCATCGATCTGCGCCTGGACGACGCCGGGAACGTCTGGGTGCTCGAAGCGAATCCGAATCCGCAGATTGCGAAAGGCGAGGACTTCGCCGCGTC
>Ga0187777_10002390_pt1 | contig 12018 bp, 10 predicted proteins | sample 1015_Q2_SP5_10_M_FD_132416 | JGI IMG/M metagenome (GOLD analysis project Ga0187777, IMG submission 132416) | Tropical peat soil microbial communities from peatlands in Department of Meta, Colombia - 1015_Q2_SP5_10_MG | ecosystem: Environmental > Terrestrial > Soil > Wetlands > Peat | place...
GTAAGCCGATTCCATCAAACGCGAATGATACGCGCCGGCCACATTCAGCATCGTCGCCCGCCGAATTCCGTGTTCCTTGGCAACGGCCACCGCCGCCTCCACTCGCGCCAGCTCACCGGAAATCACGATCTGTCCAGGCGCGTTAATGTTCGCGACATCCACCTCTTCTTCGTCAGCGAGCTGGCGAACCGCATTTTCGTCTGCGCCGATCATTGCCGCCATTCCGCCAATAGTGGCAGCGCAAGCTTCATCCATCAGTTCGCCGCGCTTTTGCACAATCCGTAACCCGTCTTCGAAAGAGAAAGTTCCCGCGGCGGCATGTGCGGTCAGCTCGCCTAACGAAAGACCGGCGGCTCCAATAACCGGAAAATCTCCAAGGAGGTCACGCATGATTGCGAGGCAGGCCAGCCCGTGAACAAAAAGTGCAGGCTGACAATTCGAAGTCTTCGTGAGCTCCTCGATCGGTCCGTTCCAGGCAATGTCACTCAACTTGCGACCGAGAATTGCGTCAGCTTTTCGAAACACGCCGGCTGCGACGGGGAATTGTTCGGCCAAATCCTTTCCCATTCCCACGACCTGGGCGCCTTGTCCCGCGAACAGTAGAGCCACTCTATTTGCCATGCCGTTCTAGGTAGTCGGCTTCCCGCCCACACGCGAGTCAGAAATCGCGACTGCCTATTTCCCTTGAATGCCAGGTGACACCCGCTAGTCTCCGCCGGATGAAATACGGCTCCCTGCTTCTCCTTCCGGAGCTTTTGTTGACTTCATGCGCCACGATCACACGCGGCGTGCATGAGAAGTTGAGGGTCCAAAGCGATCCGCCCGGCGCTACCGTAACCCTGTCCACCGGCGAAAAAGGTGTCACGCCCGCAACGTTTGTGGAGAAACGTCGAAGTGACAAATTCACCGTAACGGTGTCGAAAGCCGGCTATGTTGCCCAAACTGTCACGGTGGAGAGCAAGGCGGGCGGCACCGGTGGGACGGCTATGGCGGGAAATCTACTCATTGGCGGTCCAATCGGCATGGGAGTCGACGCCGGGACTGGAGCTTACGATTCTCTTTACCCCAATCCGGTCTCGGTAAAGCTGGAACCGGTGGGCGGAAAATCCAAGACCGGTCGAAAGAAATCGACGTCCTCATCGCTACCCTCTGACGCTATCACTCCCCTGCCCAAACCGACCCCGGCGTCGCAACGGTAATCAGTTCATCGTCCGCGCAGTAGCATCGCGAGCGCAGAAAATTGCTTGCGCGTTCGAGGCCACTCGGCAGCGTAGATGAATTGAGGTATGGCATTCACGGTGCGTGAGATTGAATCGCCCGATCCAGTGACGCGAGTCGTGGCGGAAGACGCGAAGTTGCGGAAGAACGACGGCGACATCGGCGAGAAAATGGTTCTCAACATGGGCCCGTCGCACCCGGCCACGCATGGCGTATTGCGGCTGGTGCTCGAACTCGATGGCGAAATCATCACCAAAGCGACCCCGGACGTCGGCTTTCTGCATCGTGGCGACGAGAAGATTGCCGAAAACATGCAATACAACCAGTTCGTGCCGTATACCGATCGCTTGGATTATCTCGCGCCTCTGGCCAACAACGTGGCTTACGCGCTGGCCGTGGAAAAGCTAATGAACTGGGAGATTCCGCCGCGCGGAAAAGCGATTCGCGTGATTTGCTGTGAACTCTCCCGGATTTCGTCGCACTTGATGGGACTTGGAGCGATGGCCCTCGATCTCGGCGCCATGACGGTCTTTCTTTACTCGTTCACCCAGCGCGAAAAGATTTACGACCTGAGCGAACTTCTTAGCGGCGCGCGGTTTACAACTTCCTACACCCGTGTCGGAGGGCAGATTCGCGACTTGCCCGAAAAATTCATTCCAATGCTACGCGATTTCCTGGATCAATTCGGGCCGGCGCTCGACGAGATGGACAGACTTTTGACCCGAAACAAGATTTTCGTCGATCGCACCAAAAACGTAGGCGTTATCACCAGAGACCGTGCACTCGCTTACGCGCTTTCGGGACCAAATCTGCGCGGAAGCGGCGTCGAGCACGATTTGCGGCGTAAACATCCCTATCTCGATTACGAACGATACGATTTCGAGGTCGTAATCGGCAGCGCCGGTGATTGTTACGACCGCTATCTGGTGCGGATCGAGGAAATGCGGCAGAGCGTGAAAATCCTGCGGCAAGTGATCGAAAAATTACCGGGAGGCCCAATCAACGTGGTCGACTGGAAGAACATGACGCCGCCCAAATCCCACGTGATGACGAAGATGGAGGAGCTGATTCATCATTTCATAGTCGTGACCGAAGGCTTGGACGCTCCGCCGGGTGAGATTTATTTTGCCGCCGAAAACCCGAAAGGTGAGCTTGGTTTTTACATTAACAGTCGCGGTGGCGGAGTCCCGTATCGATTGAAAATTCGGGCACCGTCATTTGTGAATTTGAGCATCCTGCCAGAGCTGCTGCCGGGGTGCATGGTGGCAGATGTTACTGCTGTGCTCGGAAGTCTGGACTTTGTAATGGGCGAATGCGACAGATGAACATGTCGATGCTGAGAAGGTTTTCCCGACTGTTCCTCGTCCTCCTGGTCCTTGTCTCAGTCTCCTGCGCTGGCCGGCGCATTACCAAGGCAAACGTTGATGAAGTCGCCGAAGGAATGTCAAAGAAGCAGGTGGAATCGATTCTTGGACCACCGACCGAGCTAGACAACAAGGATTTCCTGATTTTGAAAAAAGCGACTTACGTTTACCGCCAGGGCAAAGACACAGTGACCGTCGTTTTCAAGGACGACAAGGTCGTAGAAAAACAAAGCACGTTAACCGATTAATTTTTCGCGAGTGGACTTCCACGTTCCGGCAGAGTTAGAGCGAAAAATGGACGAAGCGATTGCGCGTTACCCGCGCGATCAGAAACGCAGCGCTTCGCTTCCATTACTGCATCTTTGGCAGGAACACTTCGACTTCATTAACGACGAGGCGGTGACGTGGATTTCGGCCAAGCTTGGGCTGCAACCGATCAATATTCTCGAGCTGGTCAGTTTTTATCCGATGTTGCGCGAGAAAAGCGCTGGCAAAACGCACATCCGCGTTTGCCGCACTCTCAGTTGCGCAATGGCCGGAAGCTATCAGTTGATGGATAATCTTTGCGACGCTGCCGGGATCCAACGCAAGACCCACGGCGACCCAATCGCGCAAAGCGCGGATGGAAAGTACAGTATTGAGTTCGTCGAATGTCTGGCCAGCTGCGGCACCGCACCCGTCGTCATGGTGAATGATGACCTCATCGAAAACATAGATCCGGCTTCGGCGGCTGATCGCGTTTTAAATCAAACATCAAACATCAAACATCAAACGTCTCCTCATCCGTTCGAGCATCGGCTCATTTTCAAAAACATCGGACGGCCGGAATGGAAGACCGACATCGACACTTACATTAATGCCGGCGGTTATGAAGACCTGAAAAAAGCGCTCAAGATGCCGCGCACCGACATCGTGAATGAAGTGAAAACTTCGGGACTTCGAGGTCGCGGCGGCGCCGGTTTCCCCTGCGGCGTGAAATGGAGCTTTATCAAACCGGACGAAAAGAAGCCGATATATCTCATTTGCAACGCGGATGAATCCGAACCAGGCACGTTCAAGGACCGCTACATTATCCATGAAGACCCGCATCAGTTGCTCGAAGGCATCGCGATTTCCTGTTTCGCCCTGAACGCCCGGACAGCGTACATATATATAAGGGGCGAATTCCCCGAAGGCGCCAGGATCCTCGAACAGGCGATTGGTGAAGCGCATCAGCACAAGTTTCTGGGCAAAAACATCCTCGGCTCCGGGTTTGATCTCGAGGTTCACATCCATCGCGGCGCGGGCGCGTACATCTGTGGCGAAGAAACCGGATTGATCGAATCGCTCGAAGGCAAACGCGCCTACCCGAGAATCAAGCCGCCATTCTTCCCTGCGGTGCTCGGGCTCTACATGTGCCCGACAATCGTCAACAATGTAGAGACTTTGTGCGCGGTGAAACACATCATCGCCATGGGAGGCGCAAGATATGCCCAACTCGGCCGCCCAAACAACACCGGCACCCGCATCGTTTGCGTGAGTGGCGACGTGGAACGCCCCGGTTACTTCGAGATCGAAGTCGGCAAGGTAACAATGGGCCAATTGATTCACGACATGGCGGGAGGAATGAAACGGGGCCGCAGGCTGAAAGCAGTCATTCCCGGCGGTAGCTCGGCAAAGGTTTTGCGCGCCGATGAACGATTCCGAATCAAGCAAAAGCAACCCGACGGATCGATGCCCGAGCAGGAAATGTCGCTCGACGAGTTGCCAATGGATTTCGACACCCTGGCGGCCGCCGGCTCCATGGCCGGTTCCGGCGGCGTGATCGTTCTCGATGACTCACGCGACATGGTTTGGGCGCTCAACAACATCAACGAGTTTTACGCGCACGAATCATGTGGCCAGTGTACACCGTGCCGCGAGGGCTCGCTTTGGATGAAAAAAATAACCGAGCGAATGTTGAATGGTGGCGGAGTCACTGAAGACCCACGGACGTTAAAGACCATCGGTGACAACATTGCCGGTCGGACCATTTGCGCCTTTGGCGAAGCGTGCGCCTGGCCCACCCAGAGCTTTGTCGAAAAATTCCCGGAAGAATTCGCGCGTCATGCACGGAAGTCGGTCCCTCCGCCGATTCCGCCGGAATATACGTCGGAGGAATTGGTTAAGCGTGAACAAATCCCGACAAGTCCCCTGGCCCACGATCCTGGCTGGGAAAACGCCGGCGCCGATTCGGTGATCTAATATGGCCGACGAAAAACACGACACGGCCCAAATGTTCAACGTTCAGATCGATGGCGTGTGGCATCAGTTTCAGAAAGGCACGCGGGTCATCGAAGCGTGCGCGCAAGCCGGCGTATATGTCCCGCGCTATTGTTATCACCCAAAACTCAGTTCGCCCGGTAATTGCCGGATGTGTTTGATTGAGATGGGCATGCCCCGCATGGGACCGGATCGCAAGCCGGAACTCGGCCCGGACGGCAAACCGATTATCAACTGGATGCCACGCCCACAGATTTGTTGCGCGCAGGACGTCGCCGAAGGAATGGGTGTGCGCACAAATTCGCCACTTGCCCAGGAATGTCGCAAGGGCGTGATGGAATTCCTGCTCATCAATCATCCACTCGATTGCCCAATCTGCGATCAAGCCGGCGAATGCGAACTGCAGGAATTCAGTGTCGAGTATGGCAACGCCGGCTCCCGCTTTCTCGAAAATAAGGTCAAAAAGCCAAAGAATGTAGAGCTGGGACCCCGCGTCACACTCGACGACGAGCGCTGCATACTTTGTTCGCGGTGCATTCGGTTCTGCAATGAGATTGCGCACGACGACGTGCTCGGCTTTGTCGACCGCGGCAGCCACACTGTTCTAACTGCGCATCCCGGAAAGCGATTGGAAAATAATTACTCGCTCAACACCGTCGACATTTGTCCGGTCGGCGCCCTGACCTCCAGCGATTTCCGTTTCAAGATGCGCGTCTGGTTCCTAAAGGAAACGAAGAGCATTTGCACGAGCTGTGCCACCGGCTGCAACACCATTATCGGAACGCGCGAAGACATCATTTACCGGCAAACACCACGCGAAAACAACCATGTGAATTCGTGCTGGATGTGCGATTACGGTCGCCTCAACTTTAAATATCTCGAAGCCGCCAACCGGCTTCTCGAGCCCCAGATTCTTAGCGGGAATAAGCTCGCATCGACAGACTGGAAAAGCGCGATCTCGCGGGCCGGATCGCAACTGCAACAATTCCAGGGAGCGCGCATCGCCATCGTGGCTTCCGGCAGGATGACGAACGAGGAACTTTGGCTTACCCGGAAGGTCGCCGATTTGTTAGACGCTCGTTACGTCGATATCGTGCCACGTTTTGGAAAAGGCGATGAGATCTTGTTGAGTGAAGACCGCAACCCGAACGCGACTGGCGCCTCCCTGATTTTAGATTTAGAAGCGGGCCCTGGAGCAAATCTCTCCCGCATCGCAGATGGGGTAAGTTCAGGAGAAATCAAGGCACTCCTCGTGTTTGGCGAAGATCCCACCAATTTCGGAGTTTCTACGGAAGAATTGGCAAGACTCTCCTGGTTCGTCGTGGTGGACATTCTGTCTAATGCCGCTACCGAACAGGCTAAGGTCGTTCTGCCCGCGGCCGGGTTCGCAGAAAAACGCGGCTCGATGATCAACGGCGAAGGACGCTTGCAGCGCTTAAATCGCGCGGTGCGTCCGCCGGGCAACGCGCGTGACGATTGGGAGATTCTGCGCGACCTGTTACAAGCGCTGGGCGGAAGCGACGGACTCTTTTCGATCGACGATGTTTTTCGCCGAATGAGCGCAGAAATTCCGCAGTTCGCTCAATTGACCCTAAACAAGATTGGCGATCTTGGCGTGCATGTGATGAACGTCGACGAATCGCCTCACGTGCCGGTCGATCCAAGAGCGAAAGAGATTGAACGCGCGGAGAAAAAGCGGCCGCCCGGCCGGTAACAGGGTCAGCATGGATTACTTTCTTATCGGGACATCGTTTTTGAAGATTGTCGGCCTTCTCGGCTTCGTGCTCGGCCTGATGAATTACGCGGTTTACGCGGAGCGCCGGGTTAGCGCGCTGATGCAGGACCGTCTCGGACCGAACCGCGTCGGCTTCGCGGGATTACTCCAGCCCATCGCCGATGCTGGAAAATTCTTGCTGAAAGAGCAATTCACGCCCGGCCACGTCAACAAGTTCTATTATTACCTCGCGCCTTGTCTGGCGATGATCCCAGCGGTCATTACCATCTCGGTCGTCCCTTTTGGGAGCACACTGTTCAGTGTCCCGATGGTCATTGCGGACATCAACGTGGGGATCTTGTTCGTTTTCGCGATCGCATCGTTAGGCGTCTATGGAATCGTTCTCGCTGGTTGGGCGTCGAATTCAAAATATCCGTTTCTCGGCGGGGTTCGCTCCAGCTCGCAGATGATCTCGTATGAACTTTCGCTCGGGCTCGCAGTGATCCCGATCTTCATGCTGGTGGGAAACTTACGTCTGACGAACGTCGTCCAGTATCAGATCGACCACGGCTGGTTCATCCTGCCATTTATGGGCGACTGGACAAACCTTGGGAAATGGATGCTGACGATTCCGATGTGGATTTCGTTTATTGTGTTCCTGATTGCCATTCTGGCCGAAACGAACCGGCTTCCTTTTGATCTTCCGGAGGCCGAACAGGAACTGGCCGGCGGTTATCATACCGAATACGCGTCAATGAAGTTCGGCCTGTTTTTTCTCGGCGAATACATCGCCATGATTACCGGGTCGGCGATAGTCGTAACCTTGTTTCTTGGCGGGTGGCATTTCCCCGGAGTCCCTGACGGCTCACACGGATGGGTATTCGGTCTGATCAACATTGCTATCTTCTTCACCAAAGTCTGCGCGTTGATTTTTTTGTTCATGTGGGTGCGCTGGACGCTGCCCCGATTTCGCTGGGACCAGCTGATGCGCCTGGGGTGGCTGTTTTTCTTCGAAATCGCGCTCGTGAATATTTTCATCGTCGCGTTCATGCTGACTTATTTGCCTAAGTGAACTAGACAGGATTAACAAGATTCGGAGGATTTAAGACTTAGAGAAATAAAATGATACGAAGTTTTCCTTTCCCATCCGATTAACCCTGTAAATCCTGTTAATAAATTCCAATGGCGATCACGGTTCCACGACCAAACTTGAACTGGCGCGAGCGCTTGTACTTGCCGGCCATTGCCGCCGGTCTCGCCATTACTCTGAAACACTTCAAGAACATGATTTTTGGCCGGACGAAAGTGACGATGGAATATCCGGAAGAGAAGTGGGACTCGAACTTGCCCGACTATTATCGCGGCGCGCCGGCGCTGGTGCGCGACGCCGATGGCCGGGTCCGTTGTGTCGCTTGCCAGTTGTGCGAGTTCATCTGTCCGCCGCGCGCGATCAAGATTATTCCCGGTGAAATTCCGCAAACCGACCGCTTCGCCAAGGTGGAAAAATTTCCGGACGCATTCGACATCGACATGGTCCGCTGCATTTACTGTGGGATGTGTGAGGAAGTCTGTCCCGAACAGGCAATTTACTTGCGAAAGGATTACGCGATCACCGGATTTACCCGCGAGGAAATGGTGCATCACAAGGAGAAGCTTCTCGAAATCGGCGGGGTGATGCACGGCGTCGTCCTGAAGTGGAATGAAAGAAAGTGAACACTGATTTCAAATTGCAGATCTCAAATTTCAAATTGATCAAACGCTTGAGCCCTCAATCTGCAATCTGCAATCTGCAATCTGCAATTTCGTGATGTCGTCCTTCTTCTTTTGGGTTTTTGCGCTGATGATGCTGATTTTCGGCGCCGCTGTCGTAATCAATCGCAATCCGGTCGCGAGCGCCCTGAGCCTCGTCGTTTCGTTTCTCGGACTGGCGGGACTATTCCTTTCGCTTGACGCCTACTTCATCGGGATCATTCAGATCCTCGTCTACGCCGGCGCAATCATGGTTTTGTTCCTTTTCATCATCATGTTGCTCGATTTGCGCGCCGAAAAGTTGCGGAAGATTAACTGGATAGCGACCGCAGGCGGTATCGCCGTGGCGCTTGCGCTCCTGTTCCAGATTTTGTCGGTAATCGGGAGGTTCCCCGCCGCAAAACAAACTTTTCCGCCGCTTCCGAAACCGGCATCGGACGATGTGCACCAGATCGGTCTCTTGCTTTTTAATGCCTACAATCTTCCGTTCCAGGTCGTCGGCGTTGTTATCTTGGTCGCCACGATCGGCGTGATTGTCTTAAGCCGTCGCGAGACTCGTTGATATGGTTACTCTCGGTCAATACCTCGTCGTTAGTGGAATGCTTTTCACCATTGGGTTTGCCGGGGTGATGCTGCGGCGCAACATCATCATAATTTTGATGGCTTTGGAGCTAATGTTGAACGCCGCGAACCTTTCGCTCGTCGCGTTTTCACGGTTCCAGGTCAATCCAAGCGGCGTGCCAGGCTACAACGCGCAGGTCTTTGTTTTCTTTATCATCACCGTGGCTGCGGCTGAAGTGGCCGTCGGTCTTGCCATCGTCGTGGCGCTGTTCCGATTGCGCCAGACCACTCACGTCGAAGACATCACCGCACTAAAATTTTAACCCGCGAATTACACAAATAAACGCGAATCAATGACAAAGCTGTAAATGAGATTTACTACAAACAGCTTGCTTCCGTGGCTGGTTTTGCTGCTGCCGTTAATTTCGACGACGACGATCACGTTGTTCACCCGCCGGTTTAGGACCGTTAGCGCGGCAATTTCGATCGCTGCGGTTCTCGGCAGCTTCCTCTGCAGCTGCATGGTCTTCACCCGGATCGGCATCTCCGCGCCGGAATTCACCTGGATCAATATTCGCGGAACACTGCAGGTGCCCTTCGGTTTCATTCTCGACGATCTCAGCCGGCTCATGCTCCTTGTCGTCTCGGGCGTTGGATCGCTGATTCACGTCTACTCGTTAGGCTATATGCGCGATGACGCCGGCAAGTCCCGTTATTTTGCCGCGTTGTCGCTCTTCATGTTCGCAATGTTTGGCATCGTGTTGGCCAACAATTTCGTAATGCTCTTCATTTTCTGGGAGCTGGTTGGTTTTACCTCGTATGTGTTAATCGGTCACTGGTACGAACGTGACTCCGCCGCCGAGGCCGGAAAAAAAGCATTCATCACTACTCGCATCGGGGACTTCGGATTCATGATCGGAATCCTGATGATCTGGATCGCGACCGGCTCGGTCGTTTTCGACGACATCGTCGCACACCTCTCGAAGATCACGAGCAATCCAGCTTATCTCACGACCGTCGCCCTGCTAATCTTTTGTGGTGCGGTCGGCAAGTCCGCACAGTTTCCGCTTCACGTTTGGTTACCGGATGCAATGGAAGGTCCGACCCCGGTATCGGCATTGATCCACGCGGCAACAATGGTGGCAGCCGGCGTTTATCTGGTAGTTCGCGTCGCCTTTCTGATTCAAGCATCGCAGACCGCCCTCCTGGTGATCGCCTGGATCGGAACAATCACGGCCTTACTCGGAGCGCTACTGGCGACTCAGCAATCTGACATTAAAAAAATCCTTGCCTATTCCACGATCTCCCAACTCGGTTACATGGTGATGGCAGTCGGCTTGACGTCGAATGAAGCGGCGATGTTTCACCTGTTTACCCATGCATTTTTCAAAGCCCTACTGTTTCTCGCTGCCGGATCGATCATCGTTAGCCTGCACCACGAGCAGAACATCTGGCAGATGGGCGGTCTCTGGCGAAATCTGAAAACAACGTTCGCAACATTTTTTGTGGGTGGACTGGCGCTGGCCGGTTGTCCGCCGTTTAGCGGATTCTTTAGTAAAGACGCTATCCTCGCCCTCGCCTACCAACATAATCTGCCCATTTTCGCGTTCGGCCTGATTTCGGCCTTTCTGACTGCGTTCTATGTCTCGCGCGCTGTCGTAGTAGTGTTTTTTGGAAAGCCCAGGTCCGAGCTTGCGCGTAGCGGTACTGAATCGCCGTTGGTAATGACCGGCCCACTGATTGTCCTCGCCATTCTGGCTTTGATTGGCGGTTGGCAGGTGTTCGCCCAAAATTTCCTGGTCGTTCCGCGCGAAAAGGAAACTCTCCTGGCCGTCCCGGTATTGGCGCTTTTGGCGTTGATCTGCGGTGTCGGAATCGCGATTTCTCTTTATCGCAACCGCGAACGCGATCCATTACATCTCGAACTCTTCCGGCAGCGATTCTATATCGATGACTTTTACCAGTGGTTGATTGGGATTACTCAGGAGCTTCTGGCGCGCGTCTCGTCATTCGTTGACCGCTGGATCATTGACGCCGGCGCGGTTCGCGGCACCAGCGGCGCGACCGCCGGGCTCGGTTCGCTGCTGCGTTTATTTCAAGTCGGCAATCTCCAGGCTTACGCCTTCCTCTTCGGATTAGGAATCGTAGCGCTCATTTACTTCACCATCTTTCGCTGATGCTTCTCTTTCTCGTTCTCTGCCCAATCGTCGCCGCGATTTTGATCATCGTCGGAGCTCCCGCACGATTCACGGCTCTGGTCGCGACAATTCTGAATTTGGTCGTAGCGGTTACGCTCTTCTCGGAATTCAATCGGTCAGTCGCCGGATTTCAATTCACCAGTTCGTTCGTCGTTTCGACCGATTGGGGAATTCATTTCGCGTTCGGCGTCGACGGTTTGAATCTGCTGATGCTACTGCTCGCCGCAATCGTGACCGTCGCCGCGGTCTGGTTCACCGGCACGATCCACAATTACGAGAGGGCATTTTATGCCTGTCTTCTTTTCATTTCCGGCGGCGCGATCGGCGCCTTCGCGTCCATCGATTTGTTTTTCTTTTACGCTTTTCATGAGCTCGCCCTAATTCCGACATTCCTGCTCATTGGAATCTGGGGGACCGGGAATCGCAATCGGGCCGCCTGGAAGATCACGATTTATCTCACGGTGGGCAGTTTTATTCTGTTGATCGGACTGATTCTTCTCTACCAAAGTCTGCCGACCGAATCCCGAAGCTTTGATTTTCGTGAAATCCAATCCGTAATCGCAAGACACGGAATGGCTGACGAGGCTCAGCGCCATATTTATCTCTTACTGCTTATCGGTTTCGGAGTTCTCGTTTCACTTTTTCCATTTCATTCCTGGGCTCCGGACGCATATGCATCCGCGCCGGCGCCGGCGGCGATGCTTCATGCCGGTGTTCTCAAGAAATTCGGCCTCTACGGTTTGCTTCGACTGGCGATTCCAATGTTGCCCGATGGCGCGCACTATTGGACGCATCTGCTGGTGATCCTGTTGCTCGGCAACATCATCTATATCGGACTCGTCACCATCGCTCAGAAGCAACTCGATTGGATGCTCGGTTACTCCAGCGTAATGCATATGGGCTATATTTTTCTCGGCATCGCCAGCGCCAACGCGATCGGAACGACCGGCGCAGCCACGCTCATTTTCGCCCA